>Ga0179596_10000279_pt1 | contig 18463 bp, 19 predicted proteins | sample CZODoug1_1_08_16_FD_155494 | JGI IMG/M metagenome (GOLD analysis project Ga0179596, IMG submission 155494) | Vadose zone soil fungal communities from Angelo Coast Range Reserve, California, USA - CZODoug1_1_08_16fungal (Illumina Assembly) | ecosystem: Environmental > Terrestrial > Soil > Vadose...
CCGCTATTGACTGCGGCGACGAGCAACGCAAAGGCGGCTTTGTTGTTGTCTAGATTTGCATTGGCCCATGCAAGCCACGAACCCACTGGACAGCTAGTTGTGCCTGTGTCTACCATAAAAGTAACTTCACTGGGTATGGCGCTCGTCTGCACAATCGTTACGTGTGCCTGAGCGGTCTCCAGCGCCCATGCCATTGGGGCGACACCGAGAGCCAAAACACAGAAAAGCTCCCCATTTGAACAGAGTGACTTGGATTCTCATCTCAATCTCCTACACCGACATGTCTCAGTTCCGATTCAACACTACCTCGATGCTTCGCTTCCGACCTGTCGGAATCTGCTCCTTGCGGAAGCAAGGATAAGTTTCGCCCGATCACCAAATGGCCCAGGGATTACTTGCGCTTCCGAATGTCGCCTGCTGTGAGCAGGCGCTCAACGTGTCGTTGTATTGCACGGTGACGCTTCCTCTCTGAGCCACTGCGACCAAAAGTCGGGCAAGCCACCCCTGGCAAACAGCGGGTGTTACACCGTTCCAGGTCGTGTTCAGATTGCAGATCTGGCGGCCCGCTTCATTACCGTAGAGGGCCACCGAATCTATCAAGACGGAACCCTCGTAGGCTTGGTCGACCAGATCCACTGCGCCGGTGCAGGTGTACGCCGCGGCTTGCACATTAGAGGTGGCCGTCACGGCGAGCAGCAGAACACCTATACATTTCAACATGATTTGAGCTCGGAGTAACCACGAGCGCTTGGATACCTATGAACCCCCTGTTGAGGCCAATCGCAGGCGATGGGGTGTTGTTGCTGACTCACTGCTGGTCCAGATAGTCAATGCGACACGAGGTCGATGCCGTCCACGCAACATTGTAGGAACCGGCTGTTGTGTTCACAATCATCAGCCCAGTCGATAGGTTCTGGCTCCTCAAGGCAAGAAGCTGGGCGTACATTGCGCTGCTTGGGATCTCTAGCACGCCGTAGGTAACACCCCACACATTCTTATCGCAGGCGCTTATCTGACCTGAATCTATATAGAGAAATTCGAGCCCATCCGAAGTTGTCACGATACGGCGAATCGGTAGACCGGACACCGCCGTGTTATCTGCCTTCGCGACGTGGGCACTCAGCATCGCGGCACATGCGACCGCCGCTACCTTCATGCATTGCACTCTGGAGATCTTCATGAGCCATCGCTCGGGCTGATTATTGCGCGACGAAAACCGGAGTCGCTGTAGCTCCCAGCGCCGCAACAGCTTCCGACACGCGAACGTGGGAATGTTCTAATCTTCCACTTCCACAATAGACACGACGCAGTTTGCACCGGTGCTGGCTTGGCTATAGTCAATTCTTGAAAGCTGTCGGCCCGAACTCCTGGCGGCAAGGAGATTGGCAAACGCCGCTTTGCCAAAATCGGTCGCGATGTCCAAATACGCAAACCCACCCGGGCAGGTAAGGGAAAACCCTTCTTTGACATTAAAATAGGCCCATGACGCAGTGCCGTTGACGAGCTGTGTGCCCAGGCGAACCACCGTCCTTATCCAGTCCGTTGTTGCGAACGCGCTCGTGCTGACCGAGGTCAGTATCGATATAACCAGCGAAGTTTTCATTTGCCGTATTTCAGTGGAGATTGGAAGGTCCATTCATCTGACATTGGTCAAGCGTTTAGACGTCCGAGACTAACGCCTGACCATCGCTCGCAGCTCCATCCGCAGGCGCAGGGATTTCTCCGGCGGCGACCAATGTGCTGAGGAAGCGCCAGCTGATGGTCGACAGAGCGATACCAAGGTTGGTCGTGACCCTCTTTCCGTGATGTCATCGAGACACTGCCTTTGTCATCGGATCCCTGATTGGCCATCCCTAGCTTTTTATCTACTGACTCGAAAGTAACTGTTGCAGCGCGACGCTGTCAATGAGTATTTATTATCAAACCGCAACCGACGCAACCTGTTCAAATCATTGTCCTCCTCGTGACACTATCCTATGGTCGACAATGGAACTGCGGTGATGAGTCGCTCCGTAAGTAACACTGTCCTCCCTTTTGCGCGACGCTTGCGGCCTCATGCCGCTAGTTCAAGGCAATCCTGGTCTCAAGTGTGGCAATTGTCGATAACTCACCCCCCCTGTCGCCACTACACTGGCTAGATCATCTACACGTCATAACCGGACATCGGCCATTGAGTTATTCGTGATCGTCAATATTATTTCGTCGCGATTCGTCACACTCTAACCAGAGACCGTGAATTCAATGATGTGACAAAACCCGTTCACAGCCACGACATGCAAGCTCACCGATTTACCACTGTAGTAAGCACCCAAGATCGTCGCCACCTCTCCCTGAGAACCCGCATCCAAATCATTGATGTAACCCCAAGTGGTGGCGTTGACGCATGAGGCATCCGCCGGCATGCCATTTACCCGGTATTGATAATTGTTTTGTTGGGCGACATAGACGCTGGTGATCGTAAAGGTGCTTGTCCAGCCGTCGGCCCATGCGGGAACCGCCACACAAATTGATGCGAGTGCGGCAAGGGTCCCGCGGAGTGCCCTGGTGATTAGAGGGTGGCGCTGAAGCGGAGGGTCGCGCAGAGTCCTGTTCATAATTGAAATAGTCTTCTATTGCGATTCCGGTCTGTAACGACACGACTATGCCGTCAATTAAATTCACTCGCCGCAGCAATTCCTGAAGATGGAATTCCAATCGACAGCATAAGCGCGCAACCGAGCGCTCGCGGAAGACGGCCCAACCAAGATCCTTTAGCTACGGATGAGTTGCTTGTCTTTGCACCGTCGGTGTTTGCATAAGGACTGGAGACACTGGCCAAACGCTTCTATGTCCGAGACGAACGCTCGCGCCATTGCTCGGGTAGTCCGTCGCCCACTGTGATCGAAAAACTTCGGGCCGAGGCTGGTAGTGACCATCTCTCCGTGATGTCATCGAGACACTGCCTTTAGTCATCGGATCCCTGATTGGCCATCCCTAGCTTTTTATCTGACTCGAAAGTAACTGTTACTGTGCGGCGCTGTCAATGAATATTTACTGTCGGTCGTCGCTCGAAACTAACTAATAAGGGAAACCCACCCATCTCGATAATCCGCTCGGCACCGCTCTAGTCGCCGCGTACAGGAGTGGCTCGTTATGATGGGTTCCGATTCACCTCTGACGCGATATGTTGTGCTTCATTCTCCAGCTCATTCGCGCCTTTCAAGCGGCGAGGATGACGCTTTCATAAAGCCGTAACATATTTCAGCCTTCCCGGTAACGTGGTGTCAAAGCCGGGAACGGAGGCACAGTCGGTGTAGGTGCCGAACAAGATGTCGACGGGCCGCTGCGCCACCAGACCTGTTAGGAGCGTTGCCAAAATGCCCTTGCACACCGTCGGTGTGACAGACCCCACGGTTTGGTCGTAGCCGCAGAGAATCCAGGAACCGCCTGAGTATCCATTGAGAGTTACAGCCAAATATCCATTCCCATCTCCCCAAGTTCGCACCGAACTCGGTATGCCAACGCAATCAATGTCCGCGACAGCCGATCCAATGCAGAGACCGCATAGAATTGCGCTCTTCATCAAATCGCCCATTACCGTCCTGGTGGTCAGTTCTAATTCCTTCGCTGTGAGTTCGGATTCCCGCCGCGGCGCGCTAAAATGGGCACCGGCGCTTTGCGCACCGAGACGCTCCGCCGTCTGAATGTAGTCGTGCGTCGTTGCGAAGGCAGTGGTGCTGGCCAGCGCCAAAAGCCACGCAACTCAATTCGTTTTCAATTGCCAGATTCTTCTTGATCTCTATCGGTTTCGGACAGGCGGCTTCCGTCAACCCAGATCCCCAAAGTACACCGCTCCTGTGGCGGGCTGATTTGGCACAAACACCCAAATGCTTTGACCTGCTTGAATCTTAGCGAGGAGAAGCGACCAGTTGGCCCTGCCCGCATCTGTTGAAAGGTCTATCCAGTAGTTGTAGCAGCAGGGCAACACGGTGGCGTCAAATTGGCTCAGGTTGCGCAGGAAGATTTGTTCTGTCGTCCCGTTAGCAATTATGTACTGGATTTGACTGGCGTCGCTGACCTTGAACCAGTAGGAAGCGCGGGCTTGCAGGCTGAATGCCGTGCCGATCAGGAGAACGGCCACCGCTACAATATTCCGTAACATACTCACTTTCCTTTTTTACACTGACCTGATCGGGTTGATTGTTGCGATTTGGTTGCTGGTCCTTTGGCGCTCAATATCATGGCGACGTATGACGATCCGCCAGTGGCGGTTGCCTCGAAGTACAGCCACATCGGTACAGTTCCGCTCCCGCAGTTGACGGTCCCGTAGTGGCCGTTGCCGATGGAGACGAACACGGTCGTGCCGTACTGAACAACGTTTTGCACGTATCCTTGATAATCCGACGCGCCGGCCACATTCGTGCCGAAAATAGAACCCCCGATGCAAGGGAGCCGAAGGACCGGCGAATACGAAAGGTTCTATTTGTCATATTGCCCGCGGGTGGACCACAGCCCCCTATCTATTCATCCAAATGCCTGCATAGTCGGAGCGACTGGGACCCAAGGTGCAGCTCACGCCGTCCGTCGCATATCGAATGGTCACTGACTTGGCGGTGGCGATTGATGTCAATGCAACCGCCATCGCGTTTTTCTGTGCCGGATCGGTGGCGGAGGTTGGCGCGTTGACATAAATCGAGGGAGAGTTATCAAATACGATGAGAATTTCGCCACCTGCCCCGGTCCACACTGAGATGATGCTGACCGCGCATTCGGATACGGCCATCGCGGCAGTTGACGAAAACATCAGTGCCGATGCCAGTAAGACGCATGCAATGTGCCTTCGCTTGTTTATTTGTTTCCGTCCCCTATTCATGCGTTGAATCTTAATGCCGCGCAATCCATTGCCATGGGTCGCCGAAACCGGGTTTCGACACGGCCGATCGTGAAAAAACGGCTCCTCGACCGCAGTGCGTATGTGGTAACGGTGTTCGTTCGAATTCGTGGGGATGAGAGCAGCGAATATCCGCCGTCGTAACAACAATTCACCCTTCCACTGGGCATTCCAGACAACCATTGCAATTGCATCCTTGGATAACCATCCCTAGTCGCCATTTGTTATTGCTTCTTGATAATCGCTTTTGAAGTACGGCGTTGTCAATGCCTTTTTATCGACAGATAGTCAGTGCCTCCCGCAGGAGACGGCAACGGTTTCGGCTGTCACGCCTAGCGCTGCCCTGCCACCACAACCTTAAATTGCACCCAATATTTTTCCCAAGATTCGATCAACCACTCCTCCGCTAATATGTGACCATCTGCAATGTTTCCACATTGCCGAATAAATCACATTGTCCACTCCCGGTGATGTTGACAGATCCGCTCGCGCGCACAATATGCCGGCGCCGAAACCACCCAGGGTAGCCAGTACATACGGTCGTAGCACCGGTGAATATACTTGCATCGGGGTGCTTCTGAACAAGGCCTGTGGTGCGAGAAGCGAATCAATGACCTTCAAAGTAAAGCATGACCTCAATATTATACTCATCGCAAGCACCGTTACCGCTGATCACAATGCTTTCGCCGGACGCCTTGGCAGCGAGGACTGCAGCAAGCATCGCCTTACCAGGTCCCGTGTCACCGGAGAATTCGAACGCGTACATATATGCGTTTCCGCACGTCGCTACTGCTACCGGGACGTAGACAGAAACTCTGGTCATGCCGTTCGCTGCGGCGTTGATGCTGAAATGGTCAATGACGCCCGTATAGTTCGTCGCAAATGCAGAACCGGAAGCGATGGCCGTGGCTACAATCAGCAGCGCTGTGATGCCGCGTTTCATGGCAGCCTTTCCGGGTACGGAGACTACACTTTCATGATTCAAAGCCAGCTTCTCCTCTGAACGAAGCAGGCAGACTGCGCTTGGTCTAAATCCATTCGAGCCGCCGGCCCCGTGGCCGCAAACTGCCGAGCCCAGGCCCAAACGTGAAACGGCAGCCGTTGCGGCGCCTGCGGATTTACATGAGAGTGTGTCATTCGATCCCTGATTGACGACTTGAGGCGTGGTGTTGAAACACTAGCGCCTTTTACCACTCCGCGTCAATACGCGCTCGCGGCACCGAACGAGGCCGAACCGACCGCTGCCGCGGATCTGATCGGGAGTGCCCACATGCTGGGCGAATTCATGAGTGCTCATGCAGCCGGCACTTTCACCCGCCTCCACTTCCGTGCCATCGCGCATTTTACGTACTATTCTGGATTCGCGGACTGATTGATCTGGTGGGCCTACTCAGTCTGTTCGAGCTACCGTTAGCGCGCACGGCGTCTCTCTGAGACACGGATCAATAGTTAACAAACTCTATTAACGACCAGTAGCCGTTCTGTCCACCGTACAAATACGTGGCACCTGAGTTCCAAATCTGAACGTTCTTACCCTGTGCGGCGGCAGATAAGATATTCGCGACCCTCAAACTTCCTCCCGCTATCGTGCTGTCGATCCAAAATGCCTGTGAGCCGATGGTGTTGTCGTCCAAGGTTCCCTGGACGACAAAGCGCAGCATCCCATTGATTGACCCCACTTGGGTCACCACACCGGTGGTGGTCGCCCCGCCCGGATAGGTCTGTGCTGAGGCTGCATTGGGTAACGCCAACGCAAGCGCGAGCCACAGAATCGCTTTGGCCGCGCGGATCGCTGCCAAGGGCCTGCGATAGTCTGCTTGTTTCCACGCCTTGGCTTTCATTGCACTCCTTCATCGCGTTACAAAGATTCCGAGCATTTGCGGGGCGGGAAACCGGACTCGCCCATCCGCGAGACATCTCGAGACGTCAATCCGTGCACCGCCGCGGCCGTCACATAGGCCCACTGTGATGTTCTCACCGACCAAACACCGTGACTGTTCCCGTGCCGAGGCATAGTGTCGCCTCAACAGCGTGCCGACGACGTCGCTCTTCACTGGACGCGATTCCTAAATACCCCTGCAAATCCCGCCGCAGCGTTTTCCTAATTGATTGTCAGCCAGGAGAGCTGACAGTATGCCCCCACCTGGTTGAAATATAGGGTCACGGCCGATCCCACGCCTTTCGCCATCAATACGCTGGCTACGAGCGCGCTATAGTTCGCGTCAGTCGTATTGAGATAGGCCCAATTCATACCATTGCAGATTACCTCGCCAGTTGCCAAATAGACCCGAAAATCGTAGTTCCCTGGTGCGCCTGCGCCTGACCCCACTGTGGCAATGATTCCCACCTGGCCCGCGATCGATCCCGCTCTTGCAGACTGCGACATTAGTAGCGAGGCGATAATCAAACCCAACACTTGAACGTGTGTGCTCTTCGGAATTTCGAGCACCCATCGAGTCAGCGAGCGCATACATCTCCCCCTAAGAATATCGAAGCCATCGGGCAGACAACCTTTGAATGAGCGTTTGCGTTGTACACCACAGCCGACGAGCCCGATACTTCGGCGGGACATGGTTCCAAGAAGGAATTCCGGAGTCCAACGCGAGCCGTTGGACGCGCGCTTGTACAACTCGGTGGAAGGTGCGCTCTCATTCGATCCCTGATTGACGAGCTGATTTAAGTATCTCTGATTCGGAACATAGCGCTGTTACCCAATGTTCGTCAACTCGTGGAGCGCGGCGTCGTACAAAATAGATACTACGGGCGGCGGATGCATATGTTTTTTTTGCCGCTCGGTGGCGCTACGACATCCACCGGTCCACGGGGCGGCAGCGGTTTCGTTTCTCTCGCCGCAACTTCGATTGGAATAATAGGAATTCTGGACGGTCGGGCGCTAGTCGACGTAGCGGAATTTACGCCGGCTAGGTTCCTGGGAGTCTAGTGCCCGATTGGATATCGGAAATCCTCGGCTGCTGACTACCGGGGATGCCGACGCAGCCGGAAGTCGTGACAGTAATCGTCACCCCGTTAGCCTGAGCCGAGAGCATGGCCGCGAGAAATGAGGAATAGAGGGGATCCGAACTTGGAAGATAGGCCAAACCCGGAGTTGGGCAGGCGGACTCCCAATAGAACGTGGGGGATATGTTGAGCTGCAGGAACACTCCGCCGATGCTACTGACCTCGACCATGTTTACGGTTCCGGTCGCACTGCCGGCGTTCGCGGTCGTTACCAATACTGTGGCTGGAATTAAACACAACAGTGCTCGACGACCGACTCGAGCAAGATGGCATCCCTTACCCGTCATACTCAACACTCCTTCCTTGTGCCTTCATTTCAGCAATGGTTGCGTTTCGGATCTCACACTTCTTCGATGAGGGCTATTTGAGTCACCTCATTGCTCAAGAACATAGCACCTCTCGAACCGGTTTTACAAACATTCCTGGCGGGAGTCGCGAGGACTAGTTCACCCGCGTGCAGCCCCATGTGTGCCAGTTGAGTGTCGGAGTGCTGGGCCGAATGTCGCGGGCGCGACCTATCTCGCCTGCGCTTCCGCGAGCGGATGTTGGCTATAGATGCTGATGTACGACGCATTGGTGCAAGTCGCGTCGAAATAGTTGTAAATCGAGATATGACCGGCAGTAGCGCCGAACCGAGCGTAGCTCGCATTCCCTTGTCTCCCTTCCAGGAGCCTCGCGAGGAGGTCTCCATCTTGTCTTCGTGTCCATTGATCGTGTGCACGGATGCGGTAGAAAACGCAACAGACACGTGAGCGCTTGTCGAGCGAGTCACGACTACGAGCGAACCGAGGGATAGGAACCAGCCGCTCTCGTAACGGCGAAAAATAGCAAAGCTGTCGATACACACGCGGCGGGCAATTCTCATTGGTGCCGCTCGGCGGTTCTACTTATCCGACTCCAGCCAGAATTCGTAGCGGCGCCGATTCTCGTCGGGACGCGAAGTGATAGGACTGTCGAGATGCAGCACTGGGTCGCCTTCGTCATATTTCGGCCACTCTGGCAATTTTTCACCCATGCCATCGACCCCGTTGGGGTCGCCGGTTTTGGCGAAATTCGTCCAATAGCTCATCATCTGATCACTTAGCTTGTAATCCTCTGAACGCCACACGGCTCCCGGTCGAGTATCGAGCGTACCGAAAACGTACTCGATGTCGTCGGAGTGAAAGGCATAGGAGCCCGGATGAAACTTGCTGGGCGGCGCTGCAAGGTCTAGTTCGTACCGAAAGATGTTCTTGTTGCCTGTCTTGCGATCCATCTCCAGCCAATTCCACGTGCTGTAGGAGATGAACTGATCACCGCCAAAATCGGCGGCCGAACGTGACGCCGCGGCATCAGTAGAACCCGGATAGAGCTGAAGAAACGTGTCCGCTCTGTCGGCATAACGCTGCACTGCCATCACCGTCCACTTTTCTGCGGTAATGCCCTTAAAGAAAAAAGAGCCTTCGTCGCGGTTGAAACCTGCCAACACCGGCACCTTGGCCTGCTTGCCCGCGCGGTAAACGTCCAGAATGGGCTCTGAGAGAAACTTACCGTCGACCACGGGACCGAATTGCGGCACGTCATTCTTCGCGGCCGCGGCCAAGATTTCGTCGGTCCGCAGAGCGCGAAGCTCAGCAATTCCATTCGCGCCTGCTTCCTTCGCCCACGCGGCGTCTTTGGGGCCGACAAGGTCTAAGCTACTCACCGGTAGAACACCCGAATTTAGCGCACCGCCGCTCTCGCCGATAGCGCGGTGAAAGAGTCCCTGTGCGGACGGGACGGCCATGAGTGTGCTAACGGCAAAAGAACCCGCACTCTCACCGAAAATAGTCACGCTATTCGGATCGCCACCGAAGTCGACAATGTTCTTCTTCACCCATTCAAGCGCTGCAACCATATCCATCAGCCCGTAGTTGCCGCTGAAACCGCCCGGCTCTGCGGCTAACTCAGGCAATGCAAGAAACCCGAAGGCGCCGAGACGGTAGTTGATGGTAACCAGTACGATTTCTTTGAGTGGTAGAAAGTCGCCATTGTGGCGCGGTTCCGAACTGGCGCCGCCGGAATATCCCCCACCGTGGATCCAGAACATGACCGGAAGCTTGGCTTTGGCCGTTCTGCTCGCAGGCACATACACATTCAAATAAAGGCAGTCTTCCGAGCCGGCGTCGGCGGAAGTGGCGCTATCCTGAAACACCATGTCCTCAAAGACATGGTTTTGTGCACAGTGGCGACCATACGTGGTTGCGTCGAGTGTGCCCTTCCAGGTTGCCACAGGCTGCGGGGCTTTCCAACGCAAGCCTCCCACTGGTGGCGCGGCGTACGGGATCCCCTGGAAGGCGAACACTTGGCCATTGTTGATGAGTTTGCCGTGAACCTTGCCGTCCATGGTCTTGACGACCGGCGACTCTGCTGGCACGGAAAGACAACCCCCCAAGGCCAATGCCGCCAAAGCAACTGGAAACTGGAAAAATCTCCGAACGGAACCCATTCTCTTCCCCGACGAATCTTCTAGCGTCAGCATACAGGATAGAGTGCACGCCGGAGATGCGGTGCGGCGGTTGCCGGTACACCACCCGCCTAGTCGGCGAGGAGCAAGAGCCCTTCGTCTTGCTGCAACTTGTGAAATGCGGCCATCGCTTCCTTACAGGGCTTATCCGTCTCATTCTTGGGAAACTTACACTCGGCGTCGACTCGGTCTTTGGCGCGCTGCAATTTCGCCAGCCCTCTTTGCACAAAGGACACCGTCAATGTATTACCGGTGGTCCCTTTGGATTCCGCCGTGGCCGTCCAATCCAATATCCCAACCGAAATATCGACGCCACCGTTTAGGTCCGTCACGAAGGTCAATGCCAACTTAAAGGTATTTCCCGCATCGGCCGCCGGCTTGTCAGGATTGTAATCGGTAAAACAGGGTAGCGGACCTTTGGCGGATTTCTTTGCGCTATCTATAAGCGCCTCACGAAGGGATAGAAGCACCTGCGCAATGGGTGCGCTTTGCAATTCAGTCGACCCTACCCCTGACTTCAATTGTGGCTGGCGGGTCATTTCCAGTGGCCACAAGTTATAGGTGAGAGCCTGGGAGTTCGTAACGTCGATTTTTGCACTCGCTGACGGCCCAATGGTCACTATATTTGCCGGGATCTTGAGCTTAAATCCTGCATTGTTGATGGTCTCCACAGTCGTTGTCAGTTCGGCCTTAACGGTCGCAATATCAAAATCCACCTTGCCCTTCCCACACTCGAACTCACTCGGATCTGCGGGAATGGGCGTAGCAGCCGCTCGCATATAAACACCCACCTGCCGCTTAATTTCGCTCTGCACCAATTGAATCGCCTTGGTATCGAGCGCCTGCCTGGGTGGCAAGGTGGTGGTACATGCGCTCAACACGAGTGCGACCCACGACACCGACATCCGTAATGTGATCGTTTGCATGTTATGGTCTCTTGCCGAACAACTTCTTCAGCACCTGTTTGTTTCCGCTATGTCCTGTGTGGGCAGTTACCGGATTTTCAAACAGGCCGAACCAGTTGAAACCGTTTCGATCGTACAAATTGACGACTTTCGCCCCTTCGATTGCTGGGACGTAAAAGGTCAAGATATCGCTTGGATCGCTAAACGCGACAACTTGCCTCACCTTGCCGGTGGCTGTGAATTCGTCGGGCTTCTGTCTCGCCCAGTCTTGCAACGCGCTGAATGGGGATATCGATTGCGAAGGGGAATCAGGCGCGAAATCGAGTAATTTCGAATTCACGTCTAGGCCATCCACTCGCGCTAGATCCAGCATGGCAAATTGGTTGGCGAAGAAGTAAAGGTAGTACGCACGAGAAAGCACCTCACGTACGGCCATCGACTCCGCGTTTGCCGCCGCTGCCCGACTTGCCTGCCCTTCCGACTCGAACGCGTCCAAGACGGCAAAGCTGCCGAGGCTCTCGGAAATGACGACGAACTCTTGATCGTCCTGAGATTGACCACCCCCCTTTCTTGCATAGTCGAACGCGGCATTCATCGCACGCCGGATATAGACTCGCATGGGCCCGACCGCGATCACCGCGTCCGCCAGACCCCAATTCATAATCTGCTGCTTTAAGGCGGTATTGAGCCACGCGCCTCCCCCAGATTTGGGGCGCCGATCGAGAATGACCCCAAGGTCGCTCTCGTTGATCCATGGATAGTAGGGGTCGTTCGACAAGGAGCAAAATTTCAGGTCGGTCTTGTCCGGGCCCGAGAGATCTGCGTCGGGAACCAGCAAGGATCTGCATTTCAGCGGGAACAGAAGGGGCCACCAGTTGACTTCATCGACAATGATCTGTTGACCGGCGGGCCGTGAATACACGTAGCGATCCACAAAAGGCCGGCTCGCCAGCCATTCCTTCTCATTGTTCCAGATCTTTTGCCCATGGATGCTGGCTTTATCGGGAAATGTCCCGAGATAAAAGCGGATCTTGGGTGCCGCGCCTGGTGGTATCGTGTCTGTCAATCGGCAACCACCATCGACGTACTGGCAGAGCGCATTCCGGAATTTCTCCGAAGACCCCGGTTGCGTCGCGCGCATCCCATGGACGAAGATGATGTGAACTGACCGCTTACGGGATTCCCGGAGGACGTCGGCTATGGTCTTCGTGTCCGCTAGCTTGTCGGGGCCCCCTTCTTTGATGCCGGCCCGTGCGGTTAGCGCAAGCAACGCTCCCGCCAGCGCGGTACACGCGACGCGCATGAGTAACGACGCGGTGCTCAAAAGCACTCCATTTCGGTGTCTTGGGAGTGCCGAAGCGCGGGACGAGTACGGCCTTTCATTCCAGTAACGTCAAGACTGGAGGATTGAGACGAACGATCCCAAGACATCGATATATGGACTTGGTAACAATTCATCATTTCATCCCTGAAGTGATTTCTGAGCGGCTCTTGTAGTTATCCCAAAGTAAGCGCTTTTGTCATTTCGGCGTCAATAGATCCGAAGCCACTGAGCCGAATATTTCTTGGTGCCGCGGCGCGCTATTGATGCGTCCCATAGGACGTCTCGCCAGACCAGCCCTTCCGTTCAATGCTGTTGGGCAGGTTCGCCGACGGCGCAGAGCAGTCGCCGGGCGATCAATCGGCCTATAACCAGCGAGCAGCGGCTTCGGCGGTGTCCTCCGGCCGGGTATTGAATGCAATGGACGCATTGGGTGCGGCCTTACGCACAGCGTTGATTACAGTCTCGAGCAGCGACAGGCTTTTTGGCGGGAGCCGAATACCGGCCCCGATCACCACGCAATCATAGGTCGTAGTTGCTAGCTGCTTCTCCAGCACGAGGCTGGCTGTTTCGTCGGGTGGGATCAGGCAAAGGTCCGCCTGCCATCCCCGCTCCGCCATTTTGGTCATGGCAACCGCTATTCCGGCATGGATCTTCTCGGCATTGAAGCCCGGCGGTATGGCAGGATCAGAGAAATCCACCGTTTCCGGCTTCTGGCCGACGAACAATACGCGTGTCATGTGGTCTTTCTCCATGTTGGGTAAACCTAGGCGAGTTGCGTTTCATTCGCAACATAGCCCGGAGTCGACACCGAGCAGTCTCAACCTTTCGTGCCGACGCCTAGCAATGCTATTCCACGCATGGGTTCCTCGCCACTGCAGGTTATGCACAGGTTTGTCCTCTAGGACGGGGGACAAAGGTTCAGTGCTAAATTCTCTTTCAGTGCGTAGGAGCTGAAACTGGTATTCGTATCGATAGTCCTTGACTGCCGACCATGGCGGTCACCTGGCGGGGATTTCGGTATGAAGAGTTCACTCGACGCTTCCTTTGATCATGTCGGGTTGCTGACTGCGCGATGTGGTGGGATCGGTGCCCCCTCTAAGATTCATCGACGCATTGATTCAAACGCCGTATGGTACTTTCAATATAAGTGTCAATTGAAACGAAAAGATACCATTACTCCGTTACCTATGAGCGCCGGGACGCCCTGGACGCGTCAGCATTCTTTGCGGACATGAACGAGCAAGGGCGCGGCGGGTGGCGGGTGGCCCTCGCGTTGTTCGGTATTTATATGTTTGCGGTGGGAATCGCCAGTTTTTTTATTCCTCTGGGAAAAGGCGCTCCTGGGAGAGCACCTTTTCAGATCTTCATATTCGCCGCAGTCGCTCTTAGCTGGTCGATTGATCCCGCGTTTCGCGATTTCACTCGCCGCCTATGGCTTCCGCGGGGTCGAGCGCTGACTGCGGATTTCTCAGACGCCGGCGTAACCATTGAAAACAATGTGTATGGCTCGAGGTTAACCGCCTGGAGTGATGTCGCCTCTGTAACCGAGCGAGCGGACGGCATATTGCTGGTGTTCAAAGACTACGCCACTCCGGTGCCTGGGATGAATCCGTTGTACCGCCGTCTCACGTCGATCATCGGAAGTCCGATTCTTTGGCTGCCGACCAGGACTTTTGTCAATTACGAGGCGAAGTGGGAATTACGAGATTTTGCTCGCCAATTCGTCCCCCAGAGGACCGACGGCGACACGTCGTTTTTTCGTGTTCACATAGCAACCCTTGCGGTGATCGCCCTGCTCGTCACCACGACAATCGGCGCCCCGGTTGTGATGTCAACAATGAGAGAGGCCCAGTATCGAAAGGGCGTCAAGTACTTAACTGGCGACGGTGTTGTTCAGGACGACGTTCAGGGAGCCATGTGGATCACCAAAGCCGCGAAGGGGCTCCCCTTGGCGCAATACGAACTCGGTTTGTTGTATCTGCAAGGTCAAGGCGTGTCGAAGGACGAACAGACGGCGGCCGCATGGATTCAAAAAGCAGCGGAAACAGGCCTGCCGGTGGCGCAAGACCATCTGGGTATTCTCAATGAAGGAGGAATCGGTGTAGAGCGGAATGGCATCCGGGCCGAATATTGGTATCAAAAGGCGGCCGATCAGGGATACGCGCCCGCGGAAAACAATTTAGCCGGGTTATATGCCTACGGCATTCCGAATTACGGCTGGGTGGGCCGCCCGCCAGCGGAAACGCGGGACGAAAAACGGGCAGCATACTGGTATTGGAAAGCGGCTGACGCGGGTCTTGCAGAAGCGCAGGATAATCTGGGCAATCTCTATATGAGTGGCCGCGGCGTCCCCAGGGACAAAAAGCTGGCCGAGTATTGGTTCCGGAAGGCAGCTGCTCAAGGATATGCGCATGCAAAGATCGATTTGAGTATCTTGTTGGGCGAACCAAGAAACTAAATAAGCGTGTGGCCATGGACCCATGGATTGGGGTCGTTTTGGGAAAGATCCCGCCCACCCACGTTAATTGAGCGGACAGTTCATCGTCACTGGTGGTGTGGAGAAATCCGCGAGACAGACTCCCATATACACGTTAAACGAGCCTTGCAGCTGGTGCGGTCCCAAGGTAATAGAAGCCAATATCGGATCATCTTGCACCATCACCGTGAAGGTGCCCTTGACGTACTCATACGCCGCCGTACCGGCCGCAACATAGGGACCCGCGGCGGGCACGGTGTAGAACTGAAAGCTCACCGTCCCCGGAGTTGCGCCCGCGTGCGCGTCGAGATAGCCGTACGAGTAAAGGCCCGCCACCGCCGGATATCCCGCCGGTGGATTCGCGACCAAGGCCGTGGTGTTGAGCCCCGCAACAGCGATCGAGCCGTTGGGCGTGGTTGAAGCAAATTTCTCGGTGTAGGTGATCGAAGTCAGCGCCGCACCGACGGCAGGCCCGGTGGTGGCGCTGCCGGTCAGGGAAAATGTGGTGTTGGCATCAATCACATTCAAATCAAGAAGCGTATTGCCGGTGGCATCGCCGAGCACCGTCACCAATAAGCTGTGGTTAAGCTCAACCGCCGGGCAGATGTTGGCTGCATTGATTGGTGGCTGCGCGCAAGGGTCAAAGGGCCCAAAGTTCACCGCATCAATCGTCCATGCGACCGAGGAGGGCTGTGGCGCCACAGCACCCCCACCACCGCCGGTGCCGCCCGTGGGAGTTCCGATCGGCGGAAAGGAGGAAGTGTCGGAGGCATCCGGGAACGATGAGTCGTAATTGACGGTGGCAGAGACCAACCCCGTGGGATCAGTCACCGAACCGACGGTAATGTCACCCGGTTGCGGCGTGGCGTAGATTTGGTCGGTGAAGGAGCCCACTCCATTGGTTGCCGTCACGTTGGCGGTCGAGTACGCCGTAGTGGCATCCGTGCCCGTGAACACCAAATCCGTGCTGCCGGCGGGCGGGGGCGTCAGATCCACGGTGAAGGAGTTGGTCGTTGGCAGCTCGGTCATCGAGGCTGTGTAGGTGGGTACGGTGACCGGGGTCGTCGGCAAGGTACCTGCGGTGAGCGCACTCGATAGCCCGCTTGTGAGGTTATCGTAGGCGCTGCTCGCCGTCTGCACGGCCGAGGCAGCATTATAGGCAATGATCGCCGAGGGCGTCTCGTTGGTGAGAGTCTCCACACTCAAATCCGTAAAAGCGGTGATGACGTTCGTGATGACGCCTGTGGCAAAGAAATCCACCGATGGCAGCAAATCAGCAGCTGTGGCATTGCCACTCAAGAGAGTTGCCGTTCCACCTTGAATGGCAGCACTTAAGGCTGTGCCGACCGCGGTTGTGCCAAATGAAGCCGCAACGCCAACGACGAACGCAGCTCCGGCCAATTCAGGCAGCGCCGCGAGGCCCGCAACGGCCGCGGTCGCATAGCACACCGTAGAGGCTACGTTACCCACATAGCTCGCGACCGCGCGCGAATCGGCGGCGAATTCTGTCGAAAGACACGTCGGATCATCGAGCACACAGCTCAACGAGGCGGCAGCCGGCTGGGCCCGCGCCGATTGTGACCTTACGTGCAGTTGCCGTCGAATCTGTGGGGAGCCTTTGGCGAGTGCGAGGCCTGCGACCGTGTGTACGGCGGAAATCTGGGCGGCTGCCAGCTGATCGAGCATCGTCAGCGACGCGGCGTTCAACGTGATGGGGCTTTGGTTGTAAGTTCCGAAGGGGACCGTGCCGCCCGCTTGTATTTGCTTCACGAGCACCATCATCGCATCAATCGACTGCGCGCTTTTGTTGGTCGCGACTTGCGCGTTGATCACACTCAACGTCGAGGCCTTGCGCCCTATGACCCCGAGATTCGTGGTGGATTGCACAAGCAGCCGCTTGGTCGCAATCAAGTGCGTCATAAAAGCGGTCCCCGGCGCGAACGTCGAGGGAATCGTCGGCAGGGCGTTCACTTGCAGCGTAATCGGCGCGCCATACTGCACGGTGCCTGTGGCATCCGGCCAGCCCAAAGCCATCGTAATGCTGCCCGCCACGAAGGCGGGTGGTGCGAGACTCGTGACGGCACCGGGTGGTGCCGCGGTCGTCACCACTCCCTTGACGGAGATGCCCACGGGTACTGTGAAACTCACATTCGATCCCAGTGAGAATTTCGCCGTGTAGTTGGCTGCGGGGTTATCGTTCGACACTGTGAGCGCAATGGGCGCGAGGGGATCGACCGTGGTCGCGCTCGCGCTGTAGTTCGGCACCACCGGCGTGATGGTCACGGCAACCATGGCGCTTTGCTTGCCACCCGCGCCACTACAATCAAGCTGATATGTGCTGCTGCCCGTCGCTGAGGGGGTGACCGACACGGTGCCGCTCACCGCTTCACTGCCACTCCAGGCGCCACTTGCCGTGCAGCTCGTGGTGCCCGTCGAGGACCAGGTCAAAGAAACGGATTGCCCTAGCAAGACGCTCGAGGTTGCCGCCGTGATGCTCACCGTCGGTGCCGTCGGGGGCGGCGCGGAACCCCCTCCTCCACCGCCACACCCCCCGAGGAGGAGAGTCGTAGCGACTAACCCCCAGAAATATGCCCTGTTTACAATCTGCATGGTTGCTGCACTCCCTTGCCAGCGTCGGGGGGTTAGAGGCAAATGACATTTCCTTGCAAGTTCACGATTTAGGACACTCCGTATAACCTCCAATCGGGGGCAGCGATCTAGAATCCACAGCGTACACCGGGCGCCAAATTGTGACGAACGATGCGTAGATCTTCCTCATTGACGACGCCGTCCATATTCAGATCTGCACGCGCATCGTATCGACGATGCCCCTTTCGAGCGCCCAAGGCGTGAAGCACAATCCGCATATCAGTGCAATTGACGATGCCGTCGCCGTTTACATCGCCGACAACACCACTACCTGCTCCACTGCTCACCACGAGATTCACCGTTGAGCCGGAGACCACGTTGGTACCGGCCGTTGGGCTCTGACTGATCACACTACCGGCCGGCACGGTCGAACTTATCTGCGTGCTGACTGTGCCAACCACCAACCCCGCGGACGTGATCGCGCTTGACGCAGCCGCCTGCGTCAGCCCCACCACGGTCGGTACTGACACCTGCGTAGGGCCACTGCTCACCACGATATTTACCGCTGCGCCAGAAGCCACGTTGGTGCCAGCCGTCGGGCTCTGGTTGATCACACTGCCGGCCGGCACCGTCGAACTGCTCTGGGTGCTCACGGTGCCAGTCACCAAGCCCGCGGACGTGATCGCGCTTGACGCAGCCGCCTGCGTCAGCCCCACCACGGTCGGTACTGACACCTGCGTAGGGCCACTGCTCACCACGATATTTACCGCTGCGCCAGAAGCCACGTTGGTGCCAG
>Ga0179596_10000280_pt1 | contig 18453 bp, 11 predicted proteins | sample CZODoug1_1_08_16_FD_155494 | JGI IMG/M metagenome (GOLD analysis project Ga0179596, IMG submission 155494) | Vadose zone soil fungal communities from Angelo Coast Range Reserve, California, USA - CZODoug1_1_08_16fungal (Illumina Assembly) | ecosystem: Environmental > Terrestrial > Soil > Vadose...
CACCCGCGGGAACGCGTTCTCCGCCGTAAACCGCAGGCAAAAAGGCGTATGCAAACGAAGCCGACGCCGAGCCTCCGCATACCCAAACCCAGCGGCCGCCGCCTGATACAGCACCAGTAGCGCCTCAAACTCCGACCCCGTGCAACACCACTCAATCCGCGCCACCCGCCCCCGCAGGTTCAGCCGCTTCGACAGCACCGGAACCCCACCCTCGGTCATCTCTGGAGGAGCCAACAACCGCATCGCCCGCCGCCGCAGATCAGCCGTCCGCGTCAGATAAGGCTCATCCGTATCCCGCGCCCCCCGCAGGCAAAGCACCCCCGCCGAAGCCGGAATCTGCCGCAACATCTCACCCGCGGCGTCCTCGGAAAAGGCCAGGGAATACTCGAATTGAAAGCCGTTCGCCACAGGTCAGATTGTAGCTGGATCAGTAGCCGTCTTCCCGTCCATGGCGCACAGCCAGAATCAGCACCTCTCGCTCATCGGCGAAATAGATGGAGACATAGCCACGCTGTCCAAAGGGAATCACTCTCTCGCGAAAGCCGGGAAGCATTCCCTCCACAGGGCGACCGATCTCAGGATGTTTTCCCAGAATCTTCACTCCGTGACGGATCGCTCTTATAGCCCGCTTCGCCGCATCGGGATTCTTCTCAGCAAGAAAGGCATGCAACCGGGCCAGATCCGAAAGAGCTGCCGGTGTCCACTTTAAACGTGGCATGCTGGCGCATCCACATCCTCACCGGCTTCCAGCTTAGCGAGCCACGCATCGGCTTCCTCCGCCGTCACATGCAGACCTGTCCTCTTGTAATCCTCATAGGCTGCCAAAGCATCCTTGTGCATCTGCTCGGCCCTTTCCTCGCGCTCGAGGTACTGGTCAATCGCATCCCGCATGACCCAATGCGCGGAACGCCGCCGGGCAGCCGCTAGCTGCTGCACCCGCTCTTTCACCTGTGGGTCGAGCTTTAGACTTGTCGTAGTTTGGGTCGCCATTGTCGGTACTCCAAGGTGTTACCTTGTAACCCAATATAGCACCTAAGCCCCAGCAATCATCATCCCCTCAACCCGGATCGTAGGAGCCGCACTCGCCCCACGAAACACCAGATCATCCCCAATTGCCACGATGTTCTTGTACATATCCTTCAGGTTCCCGGCGATCGTAATCTCCTCCACCGGATACGCCAGCTCGCCATTCTCGATCCACACCCCACTCGCCCCCTGCGAGTAGTCGCCCGTCACAAGATTCACGCCAAACCCCATCGTCTCCGTCACATACAGCCCCTGCTTCACATCCCCGATAATCTCCTTCGGCGACATCGTGCCAGGCTCCAGATAGAAGTTTCCCGCGCCAATCCCCGGAGCGCCAGCCAGCGCACGCGAAGCATTCCCCGTAGACTTCATCCCCAGCTTCCGAGCCGTGTAGCAGTTCATCACATAGTTCTTCAGCACGCCGTTCTCAATCAGCACCGTCCGCCGCGTCGGCAAACCCTCGCCGTCGAAGGGCGAAGTCCCAAACCCACCAATACCGTCATGCACCATCGTCCCATCGTTCACCACGGTGACGTTCTCACCCGCCACTCGCTCGCCCAGCATGTCGGCAAAGAACGTAGCCTTCCGATAGATCGCATCCCCATTGGCCGCGTCGAAGATATTGCCCATAATCGACCGCGCAATCTCGGGCGAAAACACCACCGGCGCAGCCTGCGTCTTCACCTGCCGAGCCCCCAGCCGGCTCAGCGTCCGCCGCGCCGCCTCATGCCCAATCGCGACCGGATCCTCCAGCTTCCGCACCGTCCGCGCACTCGAGTACCAGTAGTTCCTCTGCATCCCCCCAGTCGGCCCCTGCGCAATCGGCGCCGCCGAAAAACCACAGTACGACTTGCGGAACTCGCCCACAAACCCACGCGAGTTCACCATGATCTTCCGCGAGGTCGCCGTATCGAAGTCCCCCCCACCAGAGTTGGTAATCCGCTCGTCATACCCCAGCGCCGCGGCCTCAACCGCTCGAGCAATCTCAATCCGCTCCGCAGGCGGCTGCTCGTTCACATCGTCGAAGTAAAGCCCCAGCTCCCCCTCGACCTTGCCGAACTCTTCACGCTCCGGAAGCCCCGCATGCGGATCCTCCCCGGTAATCTTCGCCAACTGCATCGCCCCATCCAGCAGCTTGTCGAGCGACTCCGCCGAGAAGTCCGAAGAAGAAGTATTCGCCGACCGAGTCCCCAGAAACACCCGCAGCCCAATCGCCCGCGACCCCGACTCCTTCAGCGTCTCCACCTGCCCCATCCGCACCAGAGCCGAGAACTCCTCGCCCTCATACACCACGGCCTCGGCGTCCGAAGCCCCCGCCCGCAAAGCCTTCGCCACTACATCCGCCGCCATCTGCTGCAAATCGGAGGTCACTTCAACCATGTTTTCAATCACAATCACTCTCTTGTTCCATCATAGATAGGAAGACTTGCGATGCGCTTTATCTGGAAGGAATCTCTAAACCGCACATTCCAAAGCACTTCAAAAATACTTGCTCAAAAACACCAGCAAATCTTCATGTCAAGCCCTGAATCTCACTAACCCAAACCAAAACAACAACATACGCGTGACCCATTAGTTCCCATCAAAAGCCGATAATAGAAGCAGGGAAGAAAAAGCCGTTGCTTCTTTTTCCCAATTTTTCCCTGTTTCCCCACAATCTTTTCGCTAACCCCAATCCTGAGAGGACTTTAGCCGTAAGTCTTTTACTTACAATACTTTGCAGTGCACGATGTCGCGTAAATATAACAAAAGAAACGCTTTGCGCCCAAGGTCGGGGGTAGGGGGGATACCCCTTACTCGTACTTCAGGGTCTCAACCGGATCCAGTCGTGCCGCCCGGTTTGCCGGCAGCGTCCCGAAGATAACCCCCACCGCTACCGAAGTAACCAGAGCAATCACCGCCGACAACGGATCGATCGGGATCTTGAAGGGTGTCAAAAACCCAACGGAGAGTGGAATTGCCAGCCCAATCACGGTCCCGACCACACCGCCGCATAGCGATAGCAGCACGGATTCGGTCAGGAACTGCAGCCGGATCTCCAGCCGTGTCGCACCCAGCGCCTTGCGAATGCCGATCTCGCGAAGGCGAGCCTGCACATTTGCCAGCATCGAGTTCATAATGCCGACGCCCGAAACGATCAGGGTTACCATCGCCGCCAGCGAAAGCACGATCGTCAGCATATCCGCGATCTTCGCCATATTGGTCAGCAGTTCCGTCAGCGTAACTGCGTTGTAGACCGACGTAGGACGATGCCGCGACCGGATAATCTCCAGAATCCTCTTTGTCGCCGGTTCCACCATCGCGGCGTCTTTGGTCGTGAAGAAGATCTCCTTCACCGTATCCGTTCCGGTAAAGTAGCGCGCGACGGAGTAGGGAATCAGCAGCGTCTGCTCGCTGATCTCGGACATCCCGTACGTATCGAAGCTCTCTTTGAACACCCCGATGATGGTGATCGGACTTCCCAGCACGCTGATCGTCTGCCCCACCGCGGCGCTCGGTGTCCCAAACAGCGTCTTCGCCAGAGGTTCGACCATGACGGCGACCTTCTGGTGCCCCAGCGAGTCCTCCTCATCGAAGAACCGCCCGGCAAGAACTCGCAGATTACGGACAGTCTTGTACTCGGGCGAGACGCCCAGAATCATCGTGTCCTTGGTCACGCCCCCGCCAACCGAGATCGGATGATGCGTCTCCAGCATCGGCGAAGACGCCACAATGCCTGGAACTTGATCCAGCACCGTGAGCATGTCCTCACGCGTCATGAAGTCCGGCGCGCTGGAGTTGTCCGGCCCAACCGTCGTTCCACCACTGAACTGGACCTCGATCTTGTTCGGCCCCATGCTCGTGAGCTGGTCGAGCGCATACTGCTTGCCGGTCAGACCAAGCGTAGCGACCAGAATGATAGAGGCCGAACCAATAATCATGCCCAGCATCGTGAGCAAAAAACGAACCTTACTCGCCCGGAAGCTGTCGATCGCAAGTTGCAGGATGTCGGAGAAGAGCATGGTCGAACGCGCGCTCGCGAGCGTCGAGTCGAAGGTGCGCTTGGTTGGGCTTGCCGTTGCCATCCTTATTAGACGCTATCGCATTTCCCCACGATGCGGTAGTTTCGCCATCGTACAATCAAAACAAGCGACCGCGGAGGGATGTGTGAGCGGTTGAAACAGGCGGTCTTGAAAACCGCTTAGCCCTGACGGGCTACGGGGGTTCGAATCCCTCTCCCTCCGCCACTACTCCCCATGCCATGCTCTGCCACAGGGTTTGAATCCTCCCCACCCGACCATTTAGTGGTCGTGGTGAAGAGCTTCGTCGTAGAGAGGGAGGGCGTGGAGGAAGATGCGGACGAGGGACGGGGCGCTGCCGTGGAAGTTGAGGCCACGGTCGGTCTGGTCACCGTTGAGGATGCGGGCGGCATGCCATGCGCCATCAATGTAGTTGCCTTCTTCAGCATGAAGGATTTCGAGCTGCTGGTTGGGGGTTTTCTGCAGCGCGGTTGCGGGAAGGGTAAAGCTGACGCTGGCGTCGAAGCCGGTGACGAGGAACTCAAGTGGGCCAAGCTGGGCGACCAGAGCGCGTCCATGGAGCGTTGGGGTCCCGGGTGGCATGGTACCATCGGACTGGGGAAAGCCGAAGGAGACAACGGCATCAACAGTTGGGAGATGGATGGTCTGGCGTGCGGCACCGGTCTCTTCGACGGCGGTGAAGAGCTTGCCATCGAAGTTGAGCTGGGCAACTTGTCGGTTGGGTGCGTGGAAGAGGGTGAAGTTTTCAGTGGGGGTAGCGGCGACGTGAGCGGTGGGAGGGGGCTGGTCGGCGGGCTGGGGAGTGTGGTCAATGCCGAAGGGAGCGAAGCCGATAGCTCCATGGCTGAGGGCGTAGAAGAAGTAGCGGCCGAAGTTGGGTCCGGCATGGGACTCGGGGATGAAAAGTGGGTTGTCGGGACGGGCGTAGGTGGCGACGATAGAGCGGAAGAGCGAGAAGTCGTCGGAGTAGAAGTCGGGGGCGAGGATGTCGATGGCTGGGGCGGCGGCCTTCCAGATGGCGATGTTGGCCTGTTGCGGGCCACCGCTGGGGTATTCCTGGCCGGGTGAGGGGCGGTCGCGGTTTTCGAGAGCATGGACTGGGTACGCGAACCAGACGTTGCAGTACATCGGAAGCGCATATTCGGCTTTACCGGCGGCAGCGATCTGGTTGATGTAGTGAGAGATGGAGTAGGCCTCGAAGGACTCGTCGGCGTTGGGCCCGAAGGTCTGGGACCAGGTGCCTTCGGGAAGATGCAGGGTGCGGGCAAGGTCGGCAGGAACGCGGGCTTCGAAGGCTCTTTGGGCAGCCGGAGAGAAGTCGCGAACGGAGCCGACGGAGCCGGACTCGTTTTCGACTTGAATCATGAGGACGGTATGTTGGGAGCCGTCGATGGATTTGAGGTGGCGCATGAGGGCGGTGAAGGCAGTCTTGTCGGCTTCGAGGGTGGCTGGCGAGCTAGGCGACATGACGTCGAGAAGCTTGCCGTAGGCGTTCTCTTCGCGAGGGTAGGTCTTGGGGTCGGACTTGATCCACTCGGGAACATAGTGGTTCTGGCCGTTCTTCCAGGTGCCGAACCAGAGCAGGACAAGGCGGAGGTGGTGTTCATGGGCCTGGGTGACGAGGAGGTCGACGTTGGAGAAATCGAATGTGCCGCGGGTGGGCTCCATCTGCTCCCAGTAGATGGGGGCCTCGACGGTGTTGACGTGCATGGCTTCGGCGGCGGACCAGGCATTGGGGAGAGTCGCGGGCCAGGCACTGGAGTTGTTGATCTGTGCGCCGAGGATGAGGAAGGGGTGGCCGTCGACGATGAGGGCGAAGTGGCCGTCACGCTTTTCGAGGTGAGGCAGATCGTTGGATTGCGCCGAGGCTTGGGGTAGGTAGGTCGCGGCGAGCAAGAACGCCACGAGAGCGAGCTTTTTCATGAGGAACCTATTTCAATATGTGAAGTCATAGGGATTCTACTCGAGGAACATGGCGACAGGAGACAGGCGCTCTCTCGACTTTTTGCCCGGGGCAGGAAGTCGGAGTTCTCCAGCACCTTACTGCCGTTGCCAAGTGAAAGGCTATCTTGCCAAGGTCGATGCCAATGAAACGAACCTGCATGTCGAAAATCTTCCTACGATAAACCTGACATCAGATCAACGCGCTTCTTGATCAAAGGAGGGACTATCTCATGAGTCGGCTCTGGGCATGATTGCAGTGGTTCCGCCCAGATCGAACCGCATCGAGCCATGGGAATGCGATCACGCTCTCTACAAAACGCAACGAGGCCAAGCGGCCGTTCCGAAGGCTCAACGAATTCCGCGAATTTTCTCTCGCTTCGAGAAACTCGATCTTCTCTTTCTCGGCTTCCTCACCTTGACTAGCACTGCGTTAGTGTAAATATTCCCTAGTGTGACGCCCATCCGGTTGTATATGGGCGTTTGCCGGTACCAATGTGCATGCGGGGTCCGACCAATGCGCTGTGTAAGAGCGTGGGGCTTTGCACTCCCCAACTGGAAGTACCACGGAGATGAGGGGCGACGACGGTGACATGTTGTTTGACCTCGACAAACGGGCAGTCGGCGATTGGCTTGCGTGGGGATATTACTTGAGAGTAGTCTCCCAAAAATGAATGGATCGGGGCTGTTGCCCGTTCTCAATCCAGAAGCGCCGGAGATTGAGCCAATCGGCAAGACGCAGTGCGAGCTAGAGGACGTGCTGGCCAGTGATGCCTTTAAAAGAGCGCCCACGCTGAGTAAGCTGCTGACCTATCTGTGGGAACAGAGAAACAGAGAGGTGAGCGAATACGCCATAGCCACGGAGGGGATGGGGCGCAAGGCGGACTTTGAGCCGCGTGTGGATGCCACTGTTCGCGTCCTGGTGTCGCGTCTCCGGTTACGGCTTAAGGAGTTCTACGAGTCGGATGGGGCGGAGCTACCTACGCGCATTGTCATTCCCATTGGCAGCCATCTGGTTCAGGTCGTCGAGGTCCCCAAGCAACAGGTGGAAGACGGACCAGATCCGGAGTGGATGTCTCTCGCGCTACAGCGTGAGGCTCGGAACCGGAGGTTCATCCTCGCTCAAGCCATTGCCATCGGCGTGTTGCTCCTCGCCTCGATTGGGCTTGTTCTTGAGCGTAATCGAGCCGTCGCGAGTGCGCGGGAAGGGCGGACCAACAACCTACCTGCTTTCTGGCGCAACTTTCTCGATAACGGGAAAACAACCCGCATCATCGTGCCGACGCCGGTCTTTTTTGGCTGGGGTACAGGGGTTCTTCTGCGCGATGTGAATGTCAACGACTTCGCAAGACTCGAGGATTCCCCATCGTTGCAGACGGCGGTTCGAGAGTGGGGAAGGCCAACGCTCTCCCAGCGCTATGTGGCTGCCTCCGATGCGTTCGCCTCGCTGCGCCTTGACCAGTATCTGGACCCACGCGGATCGCACCTGGCAATTTCGACGACTGCGGAGTCGCCTGTTGATACGCTGGACCGCGAGAACCTGATCGTGACGGGTACGCCTCGCACTCTGGCGCCTTTTCAAGCGGTTCTCAACCGTCTCAGCTTTCAGGTGGATGCAGAGAAAGGCGAGATTGTCGATCGGCATCCCGGGTTCGGTACGCTCCACACATTCGAGACGGTGCAGCAGTCGTCCATGCGGATGACGACGCATGGCATCATTGCCTGCCTACCCGGCGGTACCCAGGGAACCCACGTCCTTATGCTTGTTACTACCTACTACACCTCGGCCCTGGTCTCCTATCTCACCTCGGAGAGTGGCTTATCTGAACTTCAGGCCGCCCAGCGAGCCCACGGGAATGCTCCCTACTTTGAGGCCGTCATCATCTCAGAGATCGATGGCACTACAGACTTGAGAAGTCATCTGGTCGAGTTCCGCCCCATCTCTGGCAAGAACTAGCGCTTGCTGCGAACTATAGCCCCCTCCCCCGCGAACGAAGATTTGTTCGCGGGGGGAGTTACTGTGAGCAGGCCCTAGTAGATCAGGGTCATGTCGTCGATCAGCGCGGCTCCAATTTGGGCGGTGCTGGAGTCTTTTGTGCCGATGATGTCCAACCGTCGAATTGGAATACCCGTCAGACCAGTAACCTGTATCCACGCTCCGGTTGTTGTACCGCTGGCATGACTGGGGATACTCGTATAGGGTACGGTTATCGTCACGACAGGTGTGGTGTCGCTGATATTGGTATAGCCATTCAGTATCACGTCTTGTTTCCACCAATCCAAATTGGTCACGTAGATGGAGGGAATCGTAACTGGCTTACTGAAATTCAACGAGCCCGTGTTGCTTGTTCCACTACCACGATTTGGGGTACTAAGGTCAATCGACGGCGCACTCGCGTTACCTCCCTGGGTATGGTCCTGATATCCATCCCAGGTGTTGGCTCCGTTTCGGAACATGTTATTCCAGGTGATCGTCAGCCCAGTTACTGGTTGATATGTTGAAGGTATGGCGTTGTATTCGCCAGTTTGCAGGTCGGAGAATGTAAGCAGCGCAGTCGCGAGGCCGCTGCCGGAGTAGGCTCCGATACTGGGTGGCGTGGTCAGCGTGTTTTGGTAGTAGTCCACTGTGCCACTATTGGCGACGGCAACACCCGTCCCCAGGGCCGCGGAGCCCACTTGCAGTTGATAGGCGTATGGGCACGGTTGCGGCCCAGTCCCGGAGCTTGGGGTCCAGTTGCATGTGCCCCCATTGCCCGTGTTGGCGAAGAGTGGATCACCCCAGGTTGCCGCAGTTTCCAGTCCTGTGGCCTGCCACGACGCAATGCTGTTATAGCTGGTGCTTCCCCACAGCCAGGTGGGGCTGGCACTTGAATAATAGAGATTGTTCGATAGTGTCATGCCTGTTTGCGCGTACGGATTGTTATAGAGGTTTACGCCACCGCTTGGATTGTTTATGTCGCAGATATTGTCTGTGATCAACGATCCACTCGCCCAGGTTCCCGCGGCATACCCGAAGTAGAAACATGCCGGAATGGCGCCTCCCCGCTCCGCAAGGTTATTGAAAAAGGTATTCCCGTAGATATAGGTTGGGTTCGGTGGCGCATTGGGAACGATAGCGATGGAGCCACCTTCTGTAGCTTGCCAATCGTCATTTTCCGAGATGTTGTAACGATAAGTGTTCGGGCCCCATGTCGTTCCGCTCGGATTGCCGTTATATCCAAGATAACCGGCGCCAGCATTGTGATGCGTGTAGTTGTATTCGACGATTGAGTTAGTCGTTCCGCCGTCGAGGTCGATCCCGTTCCAATCGCATCCGGCGGTATAGTTCGGGAGTGGTTGAACATCATGCACTTCATTGAACGCAACGGTTATCTTGTCGGCATTGTATGTTTCGATGCCAGATGTTCCGCCGCAGGAGGTAACATTCGCGCCAATATCGTGGATCTGGTTGTATTGGATCGTTCCTGTTTTCCATCCGTTAGCCAAGATGCCGGCGCCAGTTGCGGCCGCGGGCATGCCCAGGTTGTAGACGACATTACCCTGCACAAGAACGTTGCTGATATTCCGGCCATAGCCATATCCGCCCACACCCACGCCGTCAGCCGATGTAGTGGTGGCTCCGTGCAGATTGTTGTTGAGGATCTGGATGTTATTGAGTGGCCCATTGTTGCCGTTCATGGCGTAACCGATGACCCAGACTTCGCCTCCGTTCGGGCTGCCGCTCACGGGTGCGAATCCGGTAATCTCGGAGTTCTTTACGACCATCGTCTGGGTTGGCCATGAGTAGGATTGATTCTCCAGCAGCACACCGTAGATCGTGCTGCTCCCATTGACGATCTTGAGACCATCAATGGTGAAGCCATTCACACTGTCTCCCGTGATCGCTGCGCTTGTGCCCGTGCAATTGGATGAGATGGTCGCGATCCCACTGTAGGAGGTAACGATGAAGGGGTTTACTGCATTGGAGGACGGCACGTTTTTCGCGTTGAATACCAGGCAGCCAGTATAGGTTTGGCCCCCTTGAAACGCCACGATGGCGCCTTCCGGGAAGGTGTAACTGTTGACCTTGGCAATCGTCTGCCAAGGCGCGGACAAGGTTCCTGCGTTGCTGTCATTGCCAGATGGAGAGACATAGAATTGCGTCGGCTGAGGGGTTGTTGCCGAAGCTTCATTCGAGAGCGAAGAGGTGCCTGCGCCATTGACCGCTTCGACCCGATAATAGTAAGTCGTCGAGAAGGTCAAGCCACTATCGGCAAAGGACGCGGCAGCGACGCCTACGGCAACCAGATTGGATGCCGAGGGAGTAAAGCCGCTGTATGTCCCCCGATATACGTTGTAGCTCCATGCCCCGAGTGAAGCTGTCCAACTGAGGTTGATGTGATCGACAGAGATCGCGGTTGCGGTTAGACCTGTAGGTGTCGCCGGAGGCGTTGTTGTTCCGCCTCCTGTACTACCGCCGGTTCCAGAGTAAGCACCGATGCTGGGAGGAGTTGTGAGAGGGCTTTGAAAGTAGTCCACTCCGGCGTTGCCTGCAACCGCAACGCCGGCACCAAGCGCAACCGAACTCGACTGCAATGTATAGGCTTGCGGGCATGACTGAGGGCCATTGCCTGCAGATGCTGTCCAGGTGCAAGTTCCTCCGTTACCGGCGGAACTAAAGAGCGGATCGCCCCAGATGGGACTCGTCTCGACGGCTAAGGTCGTCCAGGCAGAGATCCCCTTATACTGCGTACCACCCCAGCGCCAGATCGGAGAACTGCCGGTGGTGTAGTAGAGGTTGTTCGATAGGGTCATCCCCGTCTCGCCATACGGGTTGTAGATGAAGTTTCCGTTTCGACCGTATTTGTCGAAGTTATTCATATAGCAAATATTGTCTGCAATGATGGACCCGCTCGCCCATGTCCCGGCCGAGTTACCATACTGGAAACATGCACTGGATGAGGTCAGAGACGTTTGGGTCGTCACGTTATCGAAGAACGTGTTGCCGTAAATATAGATGGGATTCTTAGGAGAGCCCGGAGTGATGTCAAACAATGCATTTTGTGCTTTAGCCCAATCGTCATTTTCAGAGATGTTGTACCGATAGGTGTTCGGGCCCCAGGTGGTGCCATTGGGATTTGAGTCGTACGCTAGCAGTCCTGATCCGGCATTGTGATGCGTGTAGTTGTATTCAACGATCGAATTCGTGGTCCCACCATCGAGATCGATACCGTCCCAGTCGCAGCCCTTGGTGAAGCTCGGCGAAGGCTGGACATTAAATACCTCGTTGTACCTGACTGTTATTTTATCGGCGGTATAGGTTTCAATGCCTGATGCCCCTCCGCAGGATGTCACGTTAGCCCCAATATCGTGGATGATGTTGTATTGGATTGTGCCCTGGCTCCACCCGTTCGCAAGAATACCCGCAGCAGTTGTAGTTACTGCCATCCCCAGGTTATAGACCGTATTCCCTTGGACGAGAACGTTGGTTATGTTTTCTCCGTAACCCCAGCCGCCGATGCCAGCACCGTCACTCGAGGTGACGGTAGATCCATGCAAGGTGTTGTTTAAGATTTGGATATTGTTGAGAGGTCCGTTGTTACCGTTCATCGCGTAACCAACGATCCAAATTTCACCGCCATTAGGGCTCCCGGTAACTGGCGCAAAGCCAGTGACCTCCGAGTTTTTTACGACTATATTTTGCGTTGGCGTATTCGCAGTTTGGTTCTCCAGCAGTACGCCGTAGATCGTCGAGCTGCCGTTCACGATACGCAGACCGTCGATGGTGAAGCCATTCACGTTGTCTCCGGTGATCGCCGCAGCGGTCGTGCCGCTACAGCTGGAGGAGATAGTGGCCGTACCGGTTCCGTAGGAGTTGACGATGAAGGGCGTGGATGCCGAGGCGGAGGGCACGTTGGTGGTGTTGAAGACCAGGCAGCCTGTAAAGGTCTGACCAGCTTGAAAGCTGACCACACTCCCCTGCGGGAACGTAAAGTTGTTTACCTTCGTAATTGTCTGCCAGGGGTAGGCGGTTGAAGTGCCTGCGTTATTGTCATCTCCTGTCGGCGACACGTAATAGTGTTGCGCTGCCAGTGTGGAGGTAAGGGTCAGCATGCCGACCGCCATCGCGCACATCCGCCATAGGCAGCTCATCCACTTCGACTTCTGTTGCGTTCTCTTGGGGAGAGGTACAGCTACACGCAGCCGCGCGGCAAATTCATTGCTCTTACAGTTCATACAATTTCTCCAGTTCTTCCTAATCTCCAAATGCGGTTCCCGGAACAGGGTGAAAGAGCATCACTTGCTCCCCAACCCTTTGGTTCGAGATTTCGTGGGATACTGTCAGGGATCACCGCAATTCACGGCGTCCTGTATAGGCATTCATGGATAGGCTGTAGAGTCTCTTAAGGTTTGTTACGTGTAACATTCCTTTAAATTCAATAGTTTGCGGAAGATGAAAGAGACAGAGTTCTAATCGCCGAGGGCTTCGCACTCTAGACGTGCCACGTAAATGAGGGATGGCGACGGTGATCTGCCGTTTGAGTTTGACAAGCGGACAGACCAGAACGAAGTAGCACCTGCTTTTGCACCACCCCACCTCACCTCCCTTCAATCCACCCAACCGAAAACCCTTGACTTTCTATCCATAGATAATCTATGCATAGATATGGCCAAGAAGTCTGATCTGCTCCCCGGCACCCTCGACCTCCTCATCCTCAAGACCCTCTCCCGGGGTCCGCAGCATGGTTATGGCATCGCCCTCTCCATCAAGCGGCTCTCTGAAGACGCCCTCACCGTCGAAGAAGGCTCCCTCTACCCCGCTCTCCAGCGCTCGCTCCTCCAGAGCTGGGTCAAGGCCGAATGGAAGATGACCGAGACCAACCGCCGCGCTCGCTTCTACACCCTCACCGCCGCAGGCCGCAAACAACTCGGCACCGAGATCTCCAGGTTCGAGCAGATGATCGCAGCCATCGGCCTCATCCTGCGCGATCCTCAGCAGACCCCCAAGGAGGCCCAATGAGCACCCCCTTCTGGAACAAGCTCAAGCTCCTCTTCCGCCGCAACCAGTTCCATCACGATCTCCAGGAAGAGATGGACTTCCACCGCGAAGCCGCCGCCCAAGATATGGAACGCGAAGGCCTCCCACCCGAAGCCGCACGCCGCCTCGCCAACCGTCAGCTCGGCAACACCGCCCGGCATCTCGACCACAGCCACGAGGTCGTCCACTTCAGCGTAGAGACCTTCCTCCAGGACCTCCGCTTCGCCCTCCGTCAACTCCGCCGCAACTCTGGCTTCGCCGCGACCGCCATCCTCACCCTTGCTCTGGGCATTGCGGCCGGCGTTGCTATCTTTGCCTTCGTGGACGCCGCCCTCATCAAGCCCCTCCCCTACCGTCAGCCCACCCGCCTCGTCCAGCTCTTCGAGGCCAATCAAACCGGCCCCCGCTTCCACCTCTCCTATCTCGACTACCTTGACTGGAAACGCCTCAACAAGGTCCTCTCCTCGCTCGATATCTACAGCGCCCAGGACTTCCTCCTCGACGCTCCCTCTGCCGCCGAGGTTACCCAGGGTGCCCGAGTCAGCGATGGCTTCTTCCGCACTCTCGGCGTCAATCCCATCCTCGGTCGCGACTTCCACGCAGGAGAAGATCTCCCCGCCGCCCCCCGCACTGCCGTCCTCAGCTACCCCACCTGGCAGAACCGCTTCGCCGCGAAGTCCGACGTCCTCGGCCGCACCGTCAACCTCAACGGCACCCCCTACACCATTATCGGTGTCCTCCCCAAGGACTTCCACTTCGCCCCCGCCCGCGCCGCTGAATTCTGGATCCCCATCGACACAGCCGGCAGTTGCGCGAAGCAGCGAGGCTGCCACGACTTCTACGGCATCGCCCGCCTGAACGAGGGCATCACTCTCCCCACCGCCCTCGCCGAAATGCAATCCATCGCCCTCCAGCTCCAAAAACAATACCCCGACGCCAACCGCAACCGCGGAGCCAACGTCCTCGCCCTCACCGACGTCATCCTCGGTGACATCCGTCCCATCCTCCTCGTCCTCCTCGCCGGTGCCGCCCTCCTCCTCCTCATCGCCTGCGTCAATGTTGCCAGCCTCCTCCTCGTCCGCTCCGAAGGCCGCCGACACGAGATAGCCCTCCGGGGAGCCCTCGGAGCCTCTCGCCACCGTCTCATCCGCCAGTTCATCACCGAAGGCCTCCTGCTCGTCTTTGCCGGCAGCATCACCGGCCTCGTCCTCGCGTATGCCGCGATGAACTCCCTCCTCAAGCTCATCCCGGCAGACCGCCTCCAATCCATGCCCTACCTCGCCCACATCGGTCTCAACCTCCACGTCGCCGCCTTTACCACCGTCATCGTCCTCCTGGCGGGCGAAATCTTCTCCCTCACCCCGATCATCCGGCTTCCCTTGTCCAGCACCCAGGGTCTCCGGGAAGAGAGCCGGGGTTCCGCCAGCACCCTCTGGCGCCGCTTCGGAGCCAACCTCGTCATCCTCGAGCTCTGCACCGCCACCGTCCTCCTCGTCGGAGCCGGCCTCCTTGTCCAAAGCTCCATCCGCCTCCTCCGCGTCGACACCGGCCTCCAGCCTGAAAACCTCGCCATGCTCCACGTCGCCGGTACCGCCGCACGCTATGGCAAGGATGAGCAGGCCGTCGTCCTGGAGCGTCAGGTGATGGAACGTCTCTCCCGCCTCCCCGGCGTCCAGTCCGTCACCGTCTCGAACGATCTCCCCATCGGCGAAGGAGACGGCCTCAGCGGCATCAGCATCTTCGGTAGCCCCGACGACAAACCATACGAGGTCAATACCCGAGAGGTCGGCTCCAACTACTTCTCCACCCTCGGTGCCCGTCTCGTCAAAGGCCGCTTCTTCAGCGACACCGAGGACGCCACCCGGCCCCGCGTCGCCGTCGTCAACCAGCTCTTCGCCTCCCGCCTCTTCCCCGGCCACGAAGCCATCGGACAGAGAATCATCTGGGGCGACGAGAAGAAGCCCATCGAGATCATCGGCATTGTCGACGACATCAAGGAAGGCCCCCTCGACGTGGCGACCCGCCCCGTCTTCTACGTCCCCTACCTCCAGACCCCCGATCGCAACTTCTACGCCATCGCCCGCACCGCACAGGATCCCCACACCCTCCTTCCCGCGCTCAGCCAGACCATCCACCAGATCGATCCCGGCCTCGCCGCGTTTGAGGAAGCGACCATGATCGACCACATCCACGACTCTCCGTCCGCCTATCTCCACCGTGTCTCCGCCTGGCTCGTGGGTGGATTCGCCGCCGTGGCTCTCCTCCTGGGGGTGGTCGGTCTCTACGGCGTCATCGCCTACTCCGTCAGCCGCCGCACCCGCGAGATCGGCATGCGCATGGCCCTCGGAGCCCCCCGTGCCTCCGTCTACCGCCTCATCCTCAGCGAAGCCGCCCGCCTCGCCGGTGGTGGCATCGTCATCGGCCTCCTCTGCTCCCTCGCCGCCACAACCCTCCTCCGCAGCCTGCTCTTCGGAGTCAAATTCTGGGACCCGGCTACCCTCTCCACCGTTGCCCTTCTGCTCGGCTCCGCCACCCTCCTCGCCAGCTTCATCCCCGCGCATCGAGCCGCCTCCGTCAACCCCACCGAAGCCCTCCGCGCGGAATAAGCCAATAACGCGCAGTTCCTTCCGGATACTCACCCACACGCCCTTGAATCCAGGATTGTGGATCAACATCGCGTCTCAAGGAGTAGCTCGACCAGGAATCCTTGCTGCCGGCCTCCCGACCAATGTGATGATCCGCCGCTTGATTCCCCTTCGCGAGCAAGCGGTCCCGTTCCGGACATATTGTTGTGAAACAGCAACGCGAGACAGTTGAGTTCGGTTGCGAGTAGAGTGTTCGGAGGTGATCGAGCCTGGCCGCCATGACGCTGCGGCAGAGCGTTTCTGGAGGATGTTATGGGTACGTTAGCCCCTGTTGTACCGCAATCGTCGCCCGGCGAATCGAAAGCCGATTTTCTGCCTCTTTTCGGCACGGACCACGTTGAATTTTTCGTGGGGAACGCACGTCAATCCGCTTACTTTTATCGTGCCGCCTTCGGCATGTCCCTGGTTGCGTATAGGGGGCCGGAAACGGGATGCCGCGACAATGTCAGCTATGTTTTGCAGCAGGGTAAGGTGCGGTTTGTGCTAACCACGCCCCTTCGGTCCGGTAATGGCATCGCGGAGCATATTGCCCGCCACGGCGACGGTGTTCATGCCATCGCGCTGTGGGTGGATGATGCGCGCAAGAGCTGGATAGAGACCACGCAGCGTGGCGGCCGCAGCATTCTCGAGCCGACGGAAACCTCCGACGAGTTTGGGAAGGCCGTCGTATCGGCGATCGCCGCTTACGGCGATACGCTTCACATGTTCGTCGAACGCAAAGACTATTCGGGACCGTTCCTTCCGGGCTACCGTGCGGTTACGGAAGACCCCGTCGCGCGCCCGGTTGGCCTTTTGCACATCGATCACTGTGTCGGCAACGTCGGGTGGAACGCGATGAACGAATGGGTCCAATTCTATGAGAAGGTAATGGGTTTCGGCCTTTATCAGCACTTCGACGACAACGATATCTCCACCGAGTACTCTGCGCTCATGTCGAAGGTGATGGCCAACGGGAATGGCTATGTGAAGTTTCCGATCAATGAACCCGCGGAGGGCAAACGCAAATCGCAGATTGAAGAGTATCTCGACTTTTATGGTGGGCCGGGTGTTCAGCACATCGCGCTCGCGACCAGCGACATCCTGGACACGGTTGCGCGGATGCAGGCTCAGGGCGTTGAGTTCCTCACCGTTCCGCACTCCTACTACACGGAGTTACAGCATCGAATTGGAAAGATCGATGAGCCGATCGCCGAACTCGAGAAGCTGGGTATTCTGGTGGACCGCGATGATGAAGGGTACATGTTGCAGATCTTCACCAGGCCGGTGGAAGACCGTCCCACACTCTTCTTTGAGATTATCCAACGCAAAGGCAGCCGCAGCTTCGGTAAGGGCAACTTCAAGGCACTGTTTGAAGCCATCGAGCGGGAACAAGCCAGTCGCGGTAATTTATAGGACGAAGTGAGCAACGATGGCGACGCGCACAACCTATAACTCGGGTTTCGGAAACGGTTTTGAGACGGAGGCGCTTGCCGGTGCGCTGCCGGTAGGCCGCAACTCACCGCAACGTTGTGCCTTCGGCCTCTATGCGGAGCAGCTTTCAGGATCGCCATTCACAGCACCTCGTGCCGCGAACGAGAGGAGCTGGCTCTACCGCATCCGTCCGACTGTCCAGCACTGGGGTCGGATGGAAAAGTGCTCTTCCGGAAGCTGGCGTACAGCACCTTGCGTTGAAGTGGAACTACCTCCGGCCCCCATGCGCTGGGATCCGCTCCCCATCGGCGACTCGCCCGCTTCTTTCCTTGAAGGGATGCACACGATTACAACGGCGGGTGATGCCGGCGCGATGGCGGGCATGGCGGCGCATGTCTACTGTGCCACTCGCTCCATGGACCATGAGACTTTTTACAACGCTGACGGAGAGATGCTCATCGTGCCGCAGCAGGGTGAGTTGCGACTGCGCACGGAGTTCGGCATCATCGACATCGAGCCCGGTGAGATTGCCGTGATTCCGCGTGGCATCAAATTCCGCGTCGAGCTACCCGATGGTCCCGCTCGCGGTTACGTCTGCGAAAACTATGGTGGCAAGTTCACACTGCCGGAACGAGGTCCTATTGGGGCGAACTGCCTCGCTAACCCACGCGACTTCCTCACGCCCGTCGCGGCCTTCGAAGAGAGCGACGAGCCTTCCGAACTGATAGTGAAATGGGGAGGATCCTTCTGGAAGACGACGCTCCAACACTCCCCGCTCGACGTGGTCGCCTGGCATGGCAACTATGCTCCGTACAAGTACGATCTGCGCCGGTTTTCACCCGTTGGTCCGCTCCTGTTCGATCATGCCGATCCAAGTATTTTTACGGTGCTCACATCACCCTCGGAGACGCCAGGCACCGCAAATGTCGACTTCGTCTGCTTCCCCGACCGCTGGCTTGTGGCAGAGGATACATTCCGCCCTCCCTGGTACCACATGAATGTGATGAGTGAGTTCATGGGGCTTATCCATGGACAGTACGATGCTAAGCCCAAGGGCTTTGTCCCCGGCGGGTTTTCATTGCACAACACGATGCTGCCGCACGGCCCGGACGTCGACGCCTTTGAGAAGGCAAGCCACGCTGACCTCAAGCCAACAAAGCTCACGAATACCCTGGCCTTTATGTTCGAGACGCGCTTCCTCCAGCGCGTGACCCAATACGCAGCGGAAACTCCACTCCTGCAGAAGGATTATGCGGATTACGGTCAGAAGCTGAAGAAGCGCTTCTCGCCTCCCGTAACGGAATCCTGATGCCGATGCCGCTCGATCAAACGCATGACCCTCAACTTCGATCCTGGGTGCAGGATGCAGATGGTCATCCCGATTTCCCTATCC
>Ga0179596_10000282_pt1 | contig 18412 bp, 12 predicted proteins | sample CZODoug1_1_08_16_FD_155494 | JGI IMG/M metagenome (GOLD analysis project Ga0179596, IMG submission 155494) | Vadose zone soil fungal communities from Angelo Coast Range Reserve, California, USA - CZODoug1_1_08_16fungal (Illumina Assembly) | ecosystem: Environmental > Terrestrial > Soil > Vadose...
CCCCATGCGCACGATGATGTTCTTGCGCACGATCACGCGGTTGATCAGCGAGCCGGCCTTCGAGTCCGCCGTGATGGCGCGCACGGTCGTGCGCCATGTCGTCAGCGAGTCGGGGAACTTCAGCGTCACCCGTGCGTGGCCGCTTCCGTCGGTGTGGATGTCGGGAGCCCAGAAGGCGGTGTCGGGAAAGTCCTTGCGAATATGCGGGGACTTCGCATCGTTCACCGGCTTCACCTGCGCGAGCATGGGCCGGTAGCGCGCATGGCGCTCCGCCAGCATGGGGGACTTCGAACCCGCCTCACCCGAGAAGTAGTACGTGAGCGACGACTCGAAGTCCGCATAGGTATTGCGGTACGGATACATCGATCGCAGCAGGTCGCCGCTATGGTCTTTGTAGAGCGCATAGATGGCTTCATCGACCACGCCGAAGCTAAGCTCCGCGCTCACCGGCTTGCCCGTAGCATCCTTGGTGACGACATCGTAAGCCGCGGTCTGTTGGGGCTGGAAGGTGGTGGCCGCTGGCGTGATCTCGATCTGCAAGGCTTGTTGGGTCGGTGGGACGAGCAGTGACTTCCGCGCCTGGTAGAGCTGGCCATCCTTGATGAGCACCGCATCGACGGTCAGGTTCGGCTGCGAGTCCTTCGTGATCGGCAGATCGAAGGTCAGGGCCTGCCCCGCCGTCGTCAGCGTCTTGCGAAATTCCGCCGTGTAGCCGGTCGCGGTGACCATGGCGGAGAAGCCCGTCACATCGCCAACGAGGCTCAGGTGCGCGACATCCCCGGGAGCATAGCTCTTCTTATCCGCCAGAATCTTCATCTGCTGCGTCGCGTCGAACTCGCTGTCGTCGAAATGCTCCTGCGGTCCGCTGACGTAGAGCCATGTCGAGTCCTGCACGGTGCGCTTCTCCGGCGTGTCGGCCGTGGCGAGAATCTGGATCGACCCGGCCAGCCCGACCACAGCCTGCGCCGAGCCCTCACCCTTCGCATTCGTGTCGCCGTCGGCCGAACCCGCGTCGGTTGTCTCGACCTTGCCGTGGCTGTACCTGGTCTGGGTCAGCTTCAGGTGGATGTGGGTTGCGACGGGCTTGCCCTCGTAGTCGACCGCCGAAAGCTTCAGCGAGACCGCGTCCCCCTTGCGCGCGAAGTAGCTCACCGGTTCGACGTGAATGCGGAAGCTGCCGTACGTCGCCAGGAACTTGTAGGCCCCGCTGATCTCGCGGCCCGCCGCGTCCGTCACCCCGGCGGTCACGGTGTAGTCCCTGTCGGTGTGGTCCTTCTCGTTGAAGCGGGTGGGAATCTTCACCACCAGCTTGCCATCGGCGTTGGTGGTGCCGGTGCCCGCGCCCTCTTCGTCGCCGTTGCTCCCGGCGTAGTCGGAGGAGTTGTCCTCATCCTGTGCCATTGGATGATCGGAAGAGTCGTCGTTCTCGTCGTCCCACCAATAATGTCCGCTCTGCTGCACCGCCCACTTCACCTTCGCGCCAACAACGGGCTCGCCGAAGAAGTAGCGGGAGTCGACGGTGATCGTGTTCGACCCACCCTCCATGAGGTGCTGCTGCGCGGCGCTCACCCGTACCTCATACTCCGGCTTGCGATACTCCTCGACCTTGAAGCTCTGATTGCCCCACAGCCCAGTCCCGCTGCCGGCCACTTCGTGCAGAGAGATCGAGTAGTCTCCCAGTGCGGCGTCGTTTGCCAGCACCAGATCGCCGTTCAGCGTGCCGTTCGCCGAGACCGCGAGATCCTTGTCGTAGATCTGCTTCTGCTGATCGTCCGTGATGGTGACATGCACCTGCGAGAACGCCGGCAGCACAGGTGTGTTCTCCGTGTACTGCCGCAGCACAGCCTTCCAGTGCACGGTATGACCTGGACGATAGACGGGCCGGTCGGTGTAGACGAAGCTCGTGTAGGTCATCCCCCGGGCCGACATGAAGCTGCCGAAGTACGGAGCCACCAGGGCCACATCCTGGCCCCGCCGCGCGATCACCCACATCTTGCTCCGGTCGATCCCGTCGCCTGGCTCACCGGGCGGCTGCGGAACCTTGGAGGCAGCGCCCGGCTGAACGAACTCCGCCACGCCGTCCGGGTCGGTCGACTTCTGCTCCAGGTCGTGTCCGCTCAGGCCGAGCGACACCTTCGCCCCTGCGATGGGCGCGCCTGTCTTGCGATCCACCGCGAACGCCAGCACATCCCCCGCGACCGTGCGGGTGACTAGGGCCATCTCGCTCACCATCAGGATGGTGTAGGCCTTTTCGTGGGAGTCGGTCGCCTCGACCAGGTACATGCCCGGCGTAAGCGGATCGATCGGCAGCACCTGGTTGTCGCTCACGAAGGTTGGCGGCATCTCCTGCCTCCACCGCGCGACGAGTTGCTTATCGTTCAGCAGAGGAATCTGCGCGAACTGCGCCACCCCGACGATCCTGCTCCGCTTCGCCAGCCCGGACTGCTTCGCGGTCAGGGCCTGCCGCGTCGGGTGCGAGAGCTGCCCGCGCACAAACTCCTTCACCTCGCCCCACAGCCCGCGCTTCCAGTCGTGAAATCGCTCCAGCCAGGTCTTCTCGTCGATCTGTTCGACCGCCGACCGCATCTTCCGCACGCCGAAGCTGTGCATCTGCGGCAGCCCGTCGACGAACTTGTCCGGATCCTCAATGTGGTAAACGCGGAACTCCAGCGCATCCACGTTGCGCGCGTAGAGGTGGATCTTTGGCTTCTCGCCCGGCGCGAAGCTCTTATAGGTGCTGAGGTTGAAATAGGGCTCCGGAGCCGCGAGAGCCCGGGGCCCGCACGCCGTCGCCAGAAGCATCCCCACGACCCACGCCGACTTCGAGCCGAACCTCATCGTCTCTACCTGTCTTCCGCCAACACATCCCAACGGTATACGCCAAGAAAGTTCTCATTGGACGGAACCGGGCGCCAGCGTGGATCGGGATGGCGCATCAAGTCCGCCAACAGCACCCGGCGCATCTCGCCCTTCGTATGCTCTTTCCCGATAACGACCGGTCCCGTGTGATAAACCACCCACTCCGCATGGGCTCCCGTCACGACCATCGAATGATACTGCGAACCATCCTCGAGAAGACGATAAAAGATGAGGTCGCCAGCGCGGGCACGGTCCAGGTTGCGGCTCACGAAGAAAGTATTGTCCGCCACCAAAGTCTTCGCGTCCGCGAACTGCGCAAACGTCCCATTGCGCAGGTCGTTCCCAGTAAAGACGCCGCCCCGCGTCCGGAACAACCCCACTCCCATCGGCGTCTCCGGATACACCCACTGCGCCACCGATCCCAGCCCCGGCATCTCGGTTCCCATCCCGGCGTACCACTTGTCGTCGTGCGCCCGCAGCGCCTCGCGAAAGCTGTACCGCAGCAGAGCCGAGCAGTCCGACACCTCAACCGGCAGCTTGCGAGCATCCAGATCCGCCGCCCCCTCAGCCACCGCAGTAAACCACCGCCGGAACGCCTCCCGGTCCTCCGCCGTATGCAGGACCATCCAGTCCGGCATCCCAGGCGCAAGCGCCGACGCCAGATCGTCCTCGACGAACTCCACCCCCAACTCTCGCGCCGCCGATCCACGCCGCACCGTGAGCCGAACCCTCCCGGCCGAAACCGGAGCCCGCACCAGCACCTTGTCCCCGTCGAGACTCCCGCGCCCGCTCACCCCATCCGCCTCGCCCACCACCGTCCCCGCCACATGCACCCGCCCATCGGCCACCAGCGTCCCACCCGCCGGACGCACCACCAACCCTCGCGAGCACCCTCCCAGTAACCCCGCCAGCACCCCCGCCGTCACTCCCAACGCCACTCGCACGCGTATCCGCATCTCCCAGCAGATTACCTCCCGGCTCCCCTCATTCCCCATTCAATGCAGAATCTTGCCATTCGCTCCTCCCTGCTTCGTCCCGGCTTCCGCGAGGTAGATGATGAACAAGTTGTCACGATTCCGCGAATCCGTTTACGATCCGGCGGAATCAAAGCAGGAACAACGACAAATTCTGCTGCAAAGCTTTTTACAGGAGACAAACCCACATGGCTAAGGCCGCGAAGTTCCTCGAAAAGACACTCACCTACGGCGCCAAAGCCGGCTGGGCCGTCTTCAGCAGGCTGAATGCGATCAGCCCCAACGCGAGCTTTACGCCCAAGTGGAGCGACAAGCCCCTGCTCAAGAGCTACCAGAAGGAGAAGCCGCCCCTCGGCTGGCCCCGCACCACCGACTCCCTCTGCCCCAAGTGTATCCCTGAGATCCGCCAGCAGATCGTCGACGGCAAGCTGCCCCACGAGATCCTGCTCAACGAGAAGGTCGGCGAGATCAAGGCCCAGATCATCGAGCGCGACGGCCAGATCCTGATGGTGAAAGACTGCCCCATCCACGGCCACTTCGAAGACGTCATGTCCATCGACCCCGCGATGATGAAGCACCTCGAGGACGTCTTCCCGGGCCGCGACATCAAGGCCCACAACGACGAGAAGCTACACAACCACGGAACCTCCACCGTCACCCACGGACGTGGGTCAGTGCTGACCATCGATCTCACCAACCGCTGCAACATGATGTGCGATCCCTGTTTCATGGACGCCAACCAGGTCGGCTTCGTCCACGAACTCACCTGGGACGAGATCAAGACCATGCTCGACAACGCGATCACCATCAAGCCGCGCCGTCAGATGTCGGTCCAGTTCTCCGGTGGCGAGCCCACCCTCTCCCCCTACTTCCTCGACGCCGTCGCCTACGCCCGCAAGGTCGGATACAACTCCGTCCAGGCCGCGACCAACGGCATCGAATTCGCCAAGTCGGCTGAGTTCGCCCGCGCCGCTGCTGAAGCCGGTCTCCGCTACGCCTACCTCCAGTTCGACGGAATCGGCAACGCCGCCAACTCCCACCGCAAGGTCGGCAACTCCTTCGACGTGAAGCTCCAGGCCATCCACAACCTGCACGCAGCCGGCGTCGACATCGTCCCCGTCACCTGCATCATCAACGGCATCAACAACGAGCAGGTTGGCCGCATCATCGAGTTCGCCCTCGATAACCCCAAGAAGATCAACTTCCTCTCCTTCCAGCCCGTCAGCTTCACCGGCCGCGACGAGGATGTCTCCGACGAGCGCCGCATGGCGCAACGCTACACCCTCTCGCACCTCGCCCACGACGTCCGTTCGCAGACCGGCCTCGGCGAGTCCACCCGCGACTGGTTCCCCATCTCCTTCATGTCCACCTTCTCCGACTGGGCCGATCTCGTTCACGGACCCGACCACGACTGGGGCCAGCTCTCCTGCGGATGCCACCCCAACTGCGGCATCGGCATGGCGCTCATGATCGATAAGGAAACCAAGGAAGCCGTTCCCGTCACGTCGTTCCTCGACGCCGTGCAGTTGGCCAAGGATATCGCCCGGGTGAATGACGCTGCCCGCGGCAAGTTTCTCTCCATCGTCGGTGTCACCCTCGCGCTTCTGCGCAACTACGATCCCAGCAAGGCTCCCACGCACTTCAAGATCGCCGACATGCTGCAGAAGTTCGATAAGTGCTTCGGTGCGACCGGACGCAACTACGGCAAGGTCACGGCGGATCGCACCATGGCCGACATCGAGAAGCGCCGCGCCGATCGCTGGAACTTCCTCTTCATCGCCGGCATGTGGTTCCAGGATCTCTTCAACTACGACTTCCGCCGCACCGAGCAGTGCATCATCCCCTACGCCACCCAGGAAGGCGAGATCAGCTTCTGCGCCTACAACACCGGTGTGGGCTGGCGCAACATCATCGAGAAGATGCACATGACGTCGTCCCTCACCAAGTGGTACGAGGAGCACGGCCGTCACGAGATCTTCGCCGGCGGTAAGAAGGTCGGTCTGGACAAGCAGGACAAGTACGACCTCGTCCTGAACCAGGAGCATGTGGACGCAGCCGCCAACGACACGTTCGAGAAGTCCGGTATCGCCAAGAACGCCCGCGAGGAGAAGATCCGGGCGCGCGACGCGAAGATCAAGCAGGACGCCGAGAACGCCAAGATGGCCAAGCTCTACCGCAAGGAAGTCCTCAAGGAACCCGACATGCCCGGCGGCTTTGTAGCCATCGGCGAGATCGGCGGCCTGGGCGGCATCAAGCCCGCGGCTCCCGCTCCCAAGTCGAACGTAGAAGTAGTTCAGAGCATCCCCGAAACCGTCTCCGGCGACTAATCCTCACCGAACACGAAACGACAAAGGCCGCCAGCAATGGCGGCCTTTCTCATTCGCGCGAAGCGCGACCCGGAGGGAGCAGGGGCCTTCAGGCCCCTGAATAAGAGAGGGCAAAAATGGGGGCTTTAGCCCCGGGCCGTTGTTTGTTCTTCTTCCCCCGTCAATAAACCACTTTCCGAAGGCCCATCATCTCTTATCCTTCCGCCATGTCATCCAAAGCCCCACAAGAACTCCGAACCTATTTCGTAACAGCCGTCACCGCAAACCGGCGACGTCTTTTTCAAGTAGAAGCCAACGCCGAACTCATGCTCCAAACCCTCGCCGACTACCGTATGAAGGGCCACTATCAACTCCACGCCTTCATCATCATGCCGGATCATCTGCATGTAATCATCACACCATCACCCGACATATCCCTCGAAAAAGCCATGCAATTCATCAAGGGCGGCTTTTCCTTCCGGCTCAAGAGCAAGCTTGACGTCTGGTCTAGAAGCTTCAACGAGTCGCAAATCCTTACCGCAGAGAAGTTCCTTGCTTGTGCGTCTTACATCGAACAAAACCCCGTTCGTGCCAATCTGGCAGCCTCTGCGGAGGCCCATCCTTACAGCTCCGCAAGCAGACCCAAAATGATCGATCCCCGCCCATCTCATCTTTTCTGAAATGTGAGGCCGCAATCTTCGTAGGAAGCACTGCCCTTACGGAGGGAGCAGGGGCTTTTAGGCCCCTGAATTCGGGGTTGGAACGATGGGGCTTTAGCCCCGGGTCGTTGTTCTTGAAAGTGCATGTCGACTGATGAACCCTCCAAACCCATGCGTCAAACACTACCTAAAGCCCCACGCTCCCTCCGAAAAGCATGACCGAGGAGCGACATCTTGATGTACCGTTAACCACGTCGGAGGCTCGATGAACCACCTGAAGCTCTGCCTCGTCCTAGCCCTATCCCTCCCCTTCGCCCAAGCCCAAAAGCTCACCACACCCGACGACGGAGGCCTCCGCACCCTAGGCGAAGACCCCGAGCCCGGCCCACCCCGCGTCACCCGCATCGAAACCCTCCTCACCCAGGGCGACTTCGCCCGCCTTGCTCAAGCGCATGGCTTCAGCCGTGCCGTAAACACTATCCTTGCCCTGCGGCTTGAGCCGCTGAGGTAACTCCTTCCAGCATCGCGCCTCCTTGCCCCAAGCCTTGCTTCTTCTTCCCGCTTTTTCCGCCTTTTCCCCACAATCTTTTGCCTGTCCTTCTATCTATGTGCGATTATCGAAGCAAAAACATACCACTTTCCCCGCACCACCCGCTAACCAGCTTTTCCATACTTTGCCCCCATCTCATGCACCACAAAAACCAACAAAAATCTTCTGGTGAAACATTGGGGAAGTCGCATCCACGACCCATAACCCCTTTAGAACACCATGGATAGCGCCGCAAAGAAAAAGTGCACCAAAAACGGTGCACTCCATACCACTTTTTAAGGCAAGAGGTCCAACCTCTAGTCAGTGCGAACGCACGTCCGCACTGACTAGAGGCAATCGTCTAATTTGCTGCAACCTGCATCGTCATCTGCGTCCCGCTCTCCAGCGCAATGTTCCTACCCTGCGCATCGAGTGAGCCCGAACTGGTCGAATCCGTCGCGCTCGAGAGCATCACGCCCGGCATATTCGGCACGGCTACATGGTCCAGACGCGTTGCGGCGGTAGATCCCGCGTTCGCCACGGCTCCCATGCCACTGGCTCCAACGCCCTCGGTCGTCCGCAGCGCGCTGCTCGTCATCGACCCGATACCGTTGGTCGTATTCCCCACCATCGACCCAGCCGAGCTCACAACACCTCCTGTAGAGCGCCCCGCACCGCCGAGCAGCCCACCGCCACCCGAGGCACGCCCGCCACCGGAGACGCCGCCACTCCCGCTGATCGGCCCGGCACTCGTTCCCAGATCGTCCGCTGTCATCGTACTTTCCATCGGCGGAGCCACCGAGGTCAGCATCGCGTGCATTGGCACCTCGCGTCCGTCGTGCAGAATTGCCTTGTTCATCGCAAACGCCAGATGCGAGCTCTTCTCCGCGCCCTGCTTCGCCTGCACCTCGGTCACCTGACCCATCAGCTTCGTACCCTTCGGCACCTTGGTTCCGTCCGTCAGTTGCGCATTGCTGGTCGTCTTGGCCAGCACCTCATCGCCCACCTTCGCGTTCTTGGTGTCGATCTTCTTCGTCAACTGCGCGGACACATTGCTGTTCTGAGCGAACGATGTACCGGCACTGTCGGCCTGCGTTGCGGTCTGGCCCGCTGCGTTGCCACTGGCCTGCGTGGCCGTGTGAGGAAGGTTCGCATCGGCGCCGCCAGCCGCGGCTGCCGCGCCACTGGCGCTCTGCGCCTGTAGCGAAAGAGAAGCACCTGCGAGGATAAGGATGGGTAGATAGCGCATTGTTCGTTCTCCTGTCAGCGGGGTATTTCCACTACGTCACAATCGGACGCCGCCGATTGCACCGGTGGTTGCCCCCAAACAAAAAAGGCCTCGGCAATTGCCGAGGCCTTTCCGTCCCACCAAAAAACTTAATCGCCGTGCCCAAAATACGACCACCGCCGCACCGGACCCACATCCACATCCACAAACTGGCTCACCGGATAGTACCCCACGCCACCCAGTCTCAACGAGAGCGCCGTATCCCGCAGCTTCACCGTCGAAACCCCCGGAATCCGGATGTCGATCGCCCGCGCCTGAATATGCTGGCTGTTCTGCGCCACGCCCGTATTGGCTCCGCGCGTCCTCAAAAAGTGGTTGCTGGCAGGCGTCCTGTACCCACAGATAATGTCGATCTCGCTGTCCGTCCGTCCCAGCCTGGCCAGAATCGAATGCAGCAGGTCGAACTCCTTCGGGTCGTAGTGCCCCTCGTCGTTTGTCCTGTGGTCGCGCAGGAAGTAGTTCAGCTTCGTCAGCCCGGAAGGCAAGTACGTATTCCCAACCTTGTAGACGACATCGATGCTCTCACCCGTATGCAGATGGTGCATCTTCAGGTGGAAGCGCTCACCCCTGAGCCCCATTCCTGCATCATCGTCATCGTTCGCCTTCGCCACACTGGATAAAAAGCAGAATCCTGCAAGAACAACGAGGGGCCCGAACCATGTACCACGCAGAATCCGCATCCATAACTCCGAAGGGTAAATCTCGAAAGAGCTAAATGAGATTCGCAAATCCCCATTTGCCTCTACCAGTTTATCCCCTTGGCTGAACCATCTGTTTCTCTGTAGTCTATTTTTGTCCCCGTATCCAGCACGCCCCTATGACCGAATCCCCCTCTCTCCCCCTCGGCGTCCCTCTCGATCCCATCCAACTGCGGGTCCTCGGATCGCTCATCGAGAAGGAGATCAAGACGCCCGAGCAGTATCCCCTCTCGCTCAACGCCCTCCTCAACGCCTGCAATCAGCGCTCCAGCCGCGATCCCGTCCTCGACCTCGCCGAGCGCGACGTCTTTGAGGCCCTACAGACGCTCGAAGACCTCGAACTGGTCCATCCACTCCGCGACGCCCGCGTCACCAAGTACGAGCACCGCGCCCGCACCGTCCTCAACCTTCGCCGCGACGAGACCGCCCTTCTTTGCCTCCTTCTGCTGCGCGGTCCCCAAACCCCCGGAGAGCTTCGCTCCCGGTCCGACCGCCTCCACCCCTTCGACGATCTCTCGTCCGTCCAATCCACCCTCGAGCGCCTCGCCAGCCGCTCCACCGCGCTCGATCCCGCCGCACCCCCGGCCCGCACCACCCCGCTTACCCTTCAACTCCCCCGCCAGCCGGGCGCTCGCGAGTCCCGTTACGCCCATCTCCTCGGCGAAGCTCCATCAGTTGCTGTTTCGGCTCCATCGCCGGAGGCGTCCGGCAACCCAAATCGCCTCGATTTTCTGGAAGCCGAACTTCGCACCCTTCGCGAACGCGTCGAAGCACTCTCCGCCACCGTCGCACGCCTCGAGTCCGCTACCTCCACGGATCAGGAGCCCAAGCTCAACTAACCACCGCCGCCCTACTTCACTACTGCATCAAAAACACCTGTCTCCACCACACCCGAGTGCTTCATTTGCACAAAGATCCGATATCGCCCAGCCGACGGAAACCCATACGGAAACCCAACCTCCGGCCCAACGGATATCGGCATGTCCATCGCCATCATCATTCCGCTGTTGGCGAGATCCATCGCAGGCATTGCCGCCGACCCATTCGGATGCGTATGCGCAAATACCGTCCCGTCGGTCTTCACAAACGCTGCATGTCCCGCCATCCCCAGATAAGGCTCCATCCCGCTGGCGGCCTGACCATCTGGCCCCAACAGCCGAAACCGGAACGTATACGCCGTCGTAGCTGTCAGTTGCGAAGGAGCATCCCAGACCATCGAGTACCCATCCGGCAGCTTATACGTAGTCCCTAAAACACCAGCCGAAAGCGCAGCCGGAGTAGCGGAAGCATCATCTACTCCTAGTGCGCCTGCGCCAGTTCCAGCTGGTACATCCAGCGTCGTCACCAGAGTCTCGGGAAAGCCGCTCGCATGCACCACATCCCCAAACAGCGTGTACCTGCCTGCGGGCATCGGTGGCAGCGTCATTCGAAAATCTCCTGTCGCGACCAGCTCCGGATGCAGGTGCAGCGCCACATCCATCTCCGGCTCGCGGATCGCGTACAGGTGAATCAGCTTCCCGTGGTCCGGCAAAAAGTCGTTATTCGACCGCCCCTTGTTCTCGCGGTCGGTCGTGCTTGGCACAATTGCCTTCACCATCAGGTCCAGCACATTGCCGTTGAGCTGCGCCGAAGATTTCAGCGGCTTCCAGACATGCCCCGCATAGTCCGCCGCCTCAACGTCCCACCACTTCGCCCCACCCCAAACCAGCAGCCCCATCACCGCGACCGCGATACCCATTGCAACCAGCCCACGTCGCCGCCGAGCCGAATCCGCCACTACCGCTGGAGCCAACCGGGCCTCCCGCACCCCCGCCGCTACCAACCCAGCCATTGAACAAAACAGAAACACCCCAAGCGCCGCGAGCCCCAACCCCATCCCGCGCTCCATCTTCAGGGTTGAGATAGCCACTGCGGGCACCGGCACCGAGGCCACCTGCCGCCCCGCCGCTCCATCCACCTCGAACCGCACCTGCCACGACCCCGAGGCCATCAACCAAACCCCGCCCGTGTAGAACGAGGCATCGTCCTTCGAAACCGTCATCACATCGGCGCTCGGCGGATGCTTCGAAGCCTCCCCGGTCAACGGAATCGGCGTAATCCGCACCGCGGTCGCCGCCGCTCCCGAGACTCGAACCTCGACCTCGGCCACCCCAGGAATTACCGTCGGGGGCCGCACCGTCACAAACAGCTTGTAAGGCCCCGCATCGACGGTCTCAAACACATCCTTCGAGCCAACATGCCCCCACGCCCCGGGCACCATCAAAAACAAAGCAAGCACCAACCAAAAAAGCCTTTGCTTCTTTTTCTCTACAATCTTTTGCGTAAGGCTCATCACCGCTGCACGCCCCGCATCCACTTGCCGAACCGCAGCCCGGCATACGTCCCAATCGCCCCGTAGATTGAGGCTCGCAGCGTCGCCAGCGCCATCGTGCCCGGCCCTGAGGGGTTGAACCACTCCCGCAGCCGGTCATACCCATCCGGCCGGGAGTTGTAGTCGAAATAGATCGTCCCGAAGAACCGGTTCTCGCTCGCCTTCGACATCAGAAAGCTCGCAAACGGCCACTCCACCGCCAGCAGCACTGCCGTAAACACCACGCCCGAAATCAGCGCCACCTGCCACATCTTCCAAGAGCGCGTCCTCTGCCAAAGCAGGTCCAGCGCCAGAGCCGGAACGACGATCAGGATGGGGAACTTCGCTGGAATCAGATGCGTTACCGAAAAGAACACCGGCCCCAGTTTGGGAGATGCCGGGAACAGCGGAAAGATCAGAATCTCCGCAATCGCAATCACCATGTAGATCGACGCCGTCACCGTACAGGCCCACTTATATCGCGAAGACTGCGAGTACAGCCCAAACATCACCGGCAGCGCCATCGCCATCGCGATATACGCGGAGGCCGAGTGCAGCTTCACATCCCACGTGTACTCCATCAGGAAGAACATCTGCCCGCCGACCGTCAGTCCGCCCAGATAGAGGTATAGCCTCTGCAGTCTCTTATGAGTCGCCGTCTCTTCTGCCTCGCGGTTCATCGCGGCGAGGATCAGGAACAGAACACCGAAGCCTACGCAGCGAATCCCCAGTATCAGGAGCGTATGCGGAGGGCTGACAATCTTCACATCCAGTCCGTACGCCGCATGCCACCAGTTGTCGAAGGGCGCCGACGTGATCATCGCGATCCCGCCCCACGCAGCCAGAAACGCCCCTAGCGGAGCCTGGAAGCCGAACACGTTCACCGACACGGCCCGCATCGACTCGCTCTTGCCGAAGGTCGTCCGAAAGATCAGATAGCCGCAGATCACGGCCGCAATCACGCCGCACGCCTGGATCGCCATATGGGCCGGCGTCCAGAATGTATCCCGCCCGATCGACCGGTGCCACGACACATCCCAGTTCCCGCCGATCGACGCCGACGTCACCGCCAGCACACCCATGTAGATGTACCAGGGCACCCCGCCCGCCTTCTCGATCGTCACTGGGCGCGCTGTGGGGGGAGAAAGCGTCTGTGGCTGCACTATTCCGAACGTGGACATACGCGATACCTCGCTGGCTTACGTAGCGCTATCGTAAACCCGCTCCAACCGCGCCGTTCCTGACATTTGTCACCAATCCGGTGGTCGATAACAAAATTCCACGCCGACCAAACGGAAGGCCCACGCGAAGCAGTTGAAAGTCACGAAGTGACCGCCGCCCGCGTAGGGCGCCCGTCCGGCAGGACATATTCCTGAATAAAATGATCTCCGCCGCCGAGGTCATTCCATAGAATGACCTCGGACGCTGAAGGAGCTCCCCATGCCCGCCCCTCTTCTCGCCATGTTCCTCCTCGCTGCTGCCCTTCAATCGCAGGCCCCCAGCCCCCTCGCGGACCTCACCCCCGACGAGCACACCCGCTTTGCCGCCGCCTCGAAGAGCTTCAGCGCCAGCCAGTTCGCGGAAGCCCTTCCCGTCTTCAAAGTCCTCCTCCAGGCGCACCCCGACAACCTCGTTCTCGCCAAGTACGCCTCCGAGGCCGCCCTCGACACCGGCGAAACCCTCTTCGCTTCCAAAACCCTCCTGCCCATCGAGGCCGCCCATCCCGATGACTGGCAGGCCACCGTCCTCCTCACCCGCCTCTACGCCGAACGCGGCGACAAGCTCAATCGTGACAAAGAGATGGACAAGATGGCCGACTTCCGTAAGCGAGGCATCACCCCGGCCAACATGACCCAGTACATCGTCGAAAAGGACCATCTGCCCAACGGTAAGCTGATGATTCTATGGAACTCGCTGGTCCCCTGGGGCAACTTCAAGGTCGTGAACTACGCCCGCGTCTTCGACCCCGACGGCAAGCTTCTCCTCCGCATCACCGTTGAAACCTCGGACATCGACCAGATCGGTTTCGCCAAGGAGCACCCGCAGGAGGCAGCCTTCGGTGACCGCCGCTACTCCATCGACACCTACTCCACTGGCCCTACCCAGGCCAACGGCCAGCATACCGAGACCCAGGCCCTGATGGGCTTCCTCGACAAAAAGCCCACCTACGACGAGGTCCGTACCCGGTTTCTCTCCATCGCTCAGGGCCAGGCCGCACCTGCCGCAACCAATGAGCACGCTGCGCCGAAGTAGTTTTTGTGACGGCGATTACAGATATGAGCGTAAGTCACTCATATTTTGCATCCTTCCGCCTCCTCCTGCGTCTAAAATCTGACTACCAGTTCGCAGGAGACGCACAACCATGGCCATCCGTTGGGACAAGTTCACTGTAAAGGCCGCCGAAGCCATCCAGGGCGCGGCCACCCATGCCACCGAGAACGGCAACCCCGAAGTGTTGCCCACGCACCTCATCGCCGCTCTGCTCGAAGACCGCGAGGGTGTCGTCGTCCCCGTCCTTGAGAAGCTTGGCGTCCCCGTCCAACAGCTTCTAGCGGGCGTCAACTCCGCCATCGACAAGTTGCCCAAGGTGCAGGGTGGAGGCCAGCCCGGCCTCGCTCAGGCCACGCAAAAGGTCATCGACCAGGCCTTCAAGGAGGCCGAAGGCTTCAAGGACGAGTTCGTCTCGACCGAGCACCTCCTCCTCGCTCTCACCGACCCCAAGCTCTCTAAGTCCGGCGGTGCGGCCGAGGCCGTCTCTACCGCCCTCGCCAGCTTCGGAGCCACCCACGACGCTATCTTGAAGGCGTTGACGGCCGTCCGCGGCTCCCAGCGCGTTACCGACCAGAACCCGGAAGGGAAGTTCCAGGCCCTCGAAAAGTATTCGAAGGACCTCACTGAGCTCGCCCGTCGTGGCAAGCTCGACCCCGTCATCGGCCGTGACGAGGAGATCCGCCGTGTCGTCCAGGTCCTCAGTCGCCGCACCAAGAACAACCCGGTCCTGATCGTCGAGCCCGGCGTAGGCAAAACAGCCATCGTCGAGGGTCTGGCCCGCCGCATCTTCCTCGGCGACGTCCCGGAGATCCTGAAAGATAAGCGAGTTGTCTCGCTCGATCTCGGCGCCATGATCGCCGGAGCCAAGTTTCGCGGTGAGTTCGAAGACCGCCTGAAGGCCGTCCTCAAGGAGATCGAAGAGTCGAACGGCGAGATCATCCTCTTCATCGACGAGCTCCACACCCTTGTAGGCGCGGGTGCGTCCGAGGGCTCCCTCGACGCGAGCAACATGCTCAAGCCTGCGCTCGCGCGCGGAGGTCTGCGTGCCATCGGCGCGACGACGCTGAACGAGTACCGCAAATATATCGAGAAGGATGCGGCGTTGGAGCGGCGGTTCCAGATCGTCTACGTCGGCGAACCGAACGTTGAGGACACTGTTGCCATCCTGCGTGGTCTCCGCGAGAAGTATGAGGCGCACCACAAGGTCCGGATCAAGGACGCCGCTATCGTGGCTGCCGCGACGCTCTCGCACCGCTACATCTCCGACCGCTTCCTGCCCGACAAGGCTATCGATCTCGTCGACGAGGCCGCCGCCGCGCTTGCTATCCAGATTGGATCTGTGCCGGTTGAGATCGACGACCTGGAACGTCGCGCCACGTCCCTTGAGATCGAGAAGGCAGCCCTCCACCGCGAGACCGACGCCAACAGCCGAGAGCGCGCCGAGGCCGTCGAAAAGGAACTCGCTGATGTTCAGGAAGAGGTAGCCGGTCTCCGTGCCCGCTGGCAGACCGAGCGCGGCGCCATCGGCAAGATCGCCGAGCTGAAGGCCCAGCTTGAAGCTCTGCGCTTCCAGGCCGTTGAGGAGACCCGCAAGGGCAACCTGCAACGCGCCGCCGAGCTTCAGTACGGTGAGATTCCTCGTCTCGAAGCCGAGCTCGCTGGCCTCACGGCCTCGCAGGACGCCATCAACGCTGGCACCACCACGCGCATGTTGAAGGAGGAGGTCGACGAAGAAGACATCGCTGCTGTCGTTAGCAAGTGGACCGGCATCCCCGTCTCGAAGATGCTCGAAGGCGAGATGCAGAAGCTCGTCAACATGGAGACGCGTCTCCGCGAGCGGGTTGTGGGCCAGGACAAGGCCCTCGAAGCGGTCGCGAATGCTATCCGTCGCAGCCGAGCGGGCCTCAGCGACCCCAAGCGTCCTATCGGTAGCTTCATCTTCCTCGGGCCTACGGGCGTGGGTAAGACGGAGACCGCTCGCGCCCTCGCTGAGTTCCTGTTTGACGATGAGGCTGCGATGGTCCGGATCGACATGTCCGAGTACATGGAGAAGCACGCGGTCTCGCGTCTCATCGGCGCGCCCCCGGGCTACGTCGGCTATGACGAGGGAGGCCAGCTTACTGAGGCCGTCCGCCGTCGTCCGTATGCGGTTGTGCTCTTCGATGAGATTGAGAAGGCCCACCCCGACGTCTTCAACATCCTGCTGCAGGTGCTGGACGATGGTCGGCTGACGGACTCGAAGGGCCGCACGGTCGACTTCAAGAACACGGTCCTCATCATGACCTCGAACCTTGGCGCGCAGCAGCTTTCGACCGCCTGGGCTGACTCCGAGGAGGGTTTTGAAGAGGCGACGACTCGTGTGATGGATGTTCTCCGCCAGCACTTCCGGCCGGAGTTCCTCAACCGCGTCGACGACATCGTGGTCTTCCACGCCCTGACCGAGCAGCAGCTGACGCACATCATCGACCTGCGTCTGGCCGAGCTTCAGACGATGTTGTCGGACCGCAAGATCACCCTCGAACTTACCCCCGAGGCTCGTCAGGCGATCTTCAAGGCCGGCTATGACAAGGCGTACGGAGCGCGTCCGTTGAAGAGGGCGGTTCAGCGTCTCGTGCAGGACAAGCTTGCCGTCAAGATCCTCGACGGCACGATCCTCCATGGCGACAAGGTACGGATTACCACCGACGCAGCCGGGGCTCTCACCTTCGAGGTGGAGCCTCGCTCTGCCGCATAACCGGGTGCCCCATGTCAGACGGTCTCACGTCTGACATGGGGTTTCTCCTCCGCATGGTAGTCTCGACCTAGGCCGCAAGGTCAGACTGGGGAACACATGACAATGGCCTGCGAAGACGGTAAGCGTCTTCTAGATGTACGCGACAAGGCAATTGCCAAGACCCGCACCTACGAGATCGGCATGCGGATGAACGCAGTCGTCACCAATGAGTACAAGGCCATCCGCGCCGAGTACATCGAGGCCTGCACCAAGGTGCAGCGCCCCGCCGTCTCCTATAACGAGCACCTCGTAGCCTGCGCCATCTGCAGCGTCACTCCACCCCGCGCCGCCGCATAGCCTCTGCTGTAGTCCGAATCGCCGCGTCCGGCGTCAGACTTCCGTATACTTCAGAAGTCGCGTGTCTAAAAAAGCCAACATCATCGGAGCAGGCCCAGCGGGCCTCACTGCAGCCCTAGAACTCCTTCGCCGGACTGACATTAAACCTGTCATTTTGGAGGCAAGTGAGGAGATCGGCGGCATCTCCCGGACCATCCGCTACAAGGGCAACCGCATGGATATCGGCGGTCACCGCTTCTTCTCGAAGTCGGACCGCGTGATGCAGTGGTGGATCGACCTGATGCCCCCTGAGGTCAGCTCGACCGAGATCGCCTACCAGGGCAAGACCCGCATCGTCGAGGTTCCGGCGGTGCTTGAAGAAGAGCCCGTTCTGCGTGGCGTGGGCCCACTCACGCATCACCCGGACGATACGGTTCCCCACACCGAGACGCTTCCTGCGCCCGATCCGGTCGATCCCGATCTTGTCATGCTCATTCGCCCGCGCAAGAGCCGCATCTACTACCTGCGCAAGTTCTTCGACTACCCGATCAAGCTCACGGGCAATACGCTCAAGAACCTCGGTCTTACCCGCACCGCGCGTGTTGGCGTCAGCTACCTTACGTCGCGCGTTCGCCAGATTACGCCGGAAAAGAGCCTCGAAGACTTCCTTATCAACCGCTTCGGCCGTGAGCTGTATCTGACGTTTTTCAAGAGCTACACCGAGAAGGTTTGGGGCACGCCGTGCGACCAGATCTCCGCCGAGTGGGGGGCGCAACGGATCAAGGGTTTGTCGCTTACGACTGCCGTGAAGCACTTCCTAACCACTCGCTTCGGCAAGAAGCAGCCGACCAAGGATCTAGCGCAGAAGTCGACCGATACCTCGCTTATCGAGCGCTTCATGTACCCGAAGTTCGGCCCTGGGCAGCTCTGGGAGCACGTCGCTAACCTCATCGTGCAGATGGGTGGCGAGATCCACATGCAGCAGACGGTCGACTGCATCCACGTTACTGGCGATCGTGTCACTTCGCTCGAAACCCTTGATTCCACAGGCTCTCGCCAGACGTTCGCAGGAGACTACTTCTTCTCCACAATGCCCATGAAGGAGCTTATCCGCGCGCTGGACGCGCCGATTCCCGCAGCGGTCAAAGAAGTCTCCGAGGGGCTTGAGTACCGCGACTTCATCACGGTAGGCATCCTTGCCAACCGGCTTTCGGTGACGGAACCTGAGGGTGGCTTGTTGAAGGACACCTGGATCTATATCCAGGAGCCAGACGTTCTCCTTGGGCGCCTCCAGATCTTCAACAACTGGAGCCCGCACATGATCGCCGACCCCACCAAGGTCTGGCTCGGCCTGGAGTACTTCTGCTACGAGACCGACCCGCTCTGGCATATGCCCGACGAAGACCTCAAGGCCTTTGCCGCGCAGGAG
>Ga0179596_10000283_pt1 | contig 18363 bp, 17 predicted proteins | sample CZODoug1_1_08_16_FD_155494 | JGI IMG/M metagenome (GOLD analysis project Ga0179596, IMG submission 155494) | Vadose zone soil fungal communities from Angelo Coast Range Reserve, California, USA - CZODoug1_1_08_16fungal (Illumina Assembly) | ecosystem: Environmental > Terrestrial > Soil > Vadose...
AAGAAATCACCCAATTTTGCAATGCTCCTTACATCTGCCTAATCATATACCTTTGCACCCTAAAAGAAAAAATCATCATCGCCTCGCATGAAAAAAATCTTTATCGCCATCCTGCCCCTGACCGCTAGTCTGTGCCTGATTGCGTTAGCAAGCAGCGCACAGAATAATATCATCCAGCTCGTATTGACCTCGGATGTGCACTATGGCATCACCCGGACACATTTCCGGAACGCCGACAGCGTCCAGTCTACCGTAGTGAATAAAGCCATGATCGCAGCGATCAATAGCCTGCCGATGCAGAACCTGCCCGGAGACGACGGCATCGCGGCAGGTAGAAAGATAGGGGCCATAGACGCCCTCCTGATTACGGGCGATATCGCCAATCGCGAAGAGAAAGGCATCCAATCCGACGCCGCCTCCTGGGCGCAATTCCTCGCGGATTACACCAGTGGCCTCACAACGACCGGGCGCAACGAACAGCCAACCGCGCTTTGGCTTACACCCGGAAATCATGACGTATCCAATGCCCTCGGCTATTGCCGGGCACTCGATCCCGCTCAGGACGCCTCTTCCATGGCAGGTATCTATAACAGCATGCTGCATCCCGCCCGCCCCAGATCGAAGGACGATTATAACTATGCAACGGACAAAGTACATTATTCGAAAAATATCGGCGGCTCACCCGGCTCTTCCCCCAATAACAGCGGCGCCCCCGCCATCCACCTTCTTTTCGTCAACCTGTGGCCCGACTCTGCCGAGAGACGCTGGATCGACGAAGACCTCAAAACAGTACCCGCCGGCACGCCCGTCCTCCTCTTCACCCACTCCATGCCCGAAGTAGAGAGCCGCTTCTTCACCAACCCCAATGGAGGACATACTATCAATAAGGAAGACAATTTCGAAAACCTGCTGTCAGAGCAATTCAAAGACGGCTCCAGCTATACCCAGCCCGCTTTGATCGAACAGAAAAGCCTGGACAGTTTCCTGAAAAACCATCCGTCCATCCAGGCCTGGTTTCACGGCCATTCCAACTACAATGAATTTTATGACTGGCATGGTCCGGCGAATGACCTGAACCTGCATTGCTTCCGGGTAGACAGCCCGATGAAAGGTAAGTACTCCTCCAAAGATGAGACGCTCCTGTCTTTTCAGGTGATCACGATCGATACCCGGACAAACACGATGACGGTAAGGGAATGCCGCTGGAACACCTCCCCCGACAATCCCTCTTTACTGCAATGGGGACAACAAAAGACCATACACTTATTTACAGTAGTTTCGTCCGTGCATGTCCCGGGCCACATCATCCCCTAAACAGCTTCATCCGTCAATCCATCTTCCTCGCGCGCCGCTAAATAGTTAGTCTAAACGACTAAATATCTTTTAGCATGATAAAAAAGCAAAACCCCGGTTACGTTCTCTTGCGAGAAGAGGCTTTACCAGGGTATAACAATACAAAAGTAGTATAATGGTAACAAAAATCTGCCCGAACTTCAGGCTCCTTAAATATGCTTGAGCTATTCTGACTCAGTCTTAATCTCAGAAGAACTCGTTTCTGGTCCATCGGAAGGGGAGACTTCCACACTAGGGAAAACTTTTAAAAGATCATCGATAAAGATCTTAAGACTGGCATTTAAGGCGGCTTTTTTTGTCAAATCCTTTCTGTTTTTCATTAGCTTGGAAAGGTCGTCATAATGTTTTCCTTCCTTGTAATTCTTTTGGTGTAAAGAAATACCCTTAGGGTTTAAAATATGTTCTAATGTGTTTAAGCAACCGACAAGCTTTGCATGATGTGATGGCAAAGTACTATTAAAAGGCAATAACCAACATTCAATGTCATGCACGCAAATGGCAAATAGAATCCTGTCCTTTTGCTCATCATAAAAACCCTCGCCCATTTTTTTTATCAGAACCTTTTTTATATTTTCTATGAAATCCCCAATTTGCTCTGTATCGGTACCTATGTGTTTCAAATTCTCATCCCAGTCCTCACAAGTGCCCGTGTCAATTTGAACAATTACATGTCCTTCAAAGTCAAAAATCTTTCTAAATCTATCGGAAGCCAGAAAATTAAATAAGTTCCCCCATCCAACAGGTTCATCACCTTCTGGAAGAGGTCGTGTGACAATAAGATTTTTATTACCGGTAAACCCGACTAATAAATTTCTCAATACAATATGATCTGTTTTTCCCTCCCCAACGACAGCAAAGCTCATTATTCAATTGTTTCAGGTTGACCGCCTATATAACCTCTCATCCAGGCCTCGGATAGTTTTAAATCTTTTGGCTGTTTTTTAATTTTATTGGCAATTGTCTCGCCTTCTGAATTTCTTGTCACGACAAAAAGGCTTTGATTGACATCCTTCAAATCCAAACCATCCAGAACAAATGGGTTATGCGTGGTTATAATAACTTGCTTATTATAGGTATGGCATAATTTTATTAAATTCTTTGTCAGCTCCTGGCAAAGTCTTGGGTGAAAAGATGCTTCAAGATTATCGATCGCGAAGAAAAAAGGTGTTTCCTTACTAATAATCAAGGAAATATAAAACAATAAGAATAGGAAGCCTTCATTTACATTGTTTTGGTTCAATGACAGATCCTTTATATACCTGTCCTTAATTACCAGGCTTTTTCTTCCGGATACTTTATCATCTATGGCCTCAAAATCATCAAACCATTCGATCATGTTCAAATAGTTTTTAATCTCTTCAATGGTCTCGGGCCCATAGTTTTCGTTAAAAATCTGCAATAAATTAAAAAGGCCTTCTCCTTTTATTCCCAAAGGCTTGATTTGACTTTCTTCCTCAAATTTTCTTAAAGAGCTTATTTCCGGGCTGTAGACAATAAAATTCGCTAAAATTTCATTGTGATAAGCACGCTTATATACATCGCCGATGGGAGAGGCAGTTCCGAACATTAGCTTTATAGCTTCATTGAAAGCTTCCGCATCGTTTTTTTCAACAAATTGTTTAATTGCGCTGGAAAGTTTCTCAGCGTCTTTATCTTCATCAGCTTCCATAATTAAATTGAAAAGCTCTTCCTTGAATGCGTTGCGTAAAATCGCTGAAAAACGCTCTTCAACGACAATTTTTTCCTGGACTACCCATTTTAAAATGGGCTTATCCTGCTCTTCGATGGTAAAGGGGAATTGCTTTTCATTCACCATAAATTCTAAAGAAATCGCCTGGGAAAAAGCCTCTGCAGAGAACGCGCTTTTCATTAATCGGGAGTCAGCGGTTCTGATGCCCCTTGACCCCAAAAATTCGTTATCGAGTTTGTCTGCGGAAGCAGCCGCTCCAAAGGCAATAGCTTCCAAAATATTGGATTTACCAGAACCATTTGACCCAATCAGAACGTTAAATTGGCTTAAAGAAAGCGTTAGATCTTGAACGGATTTGAAATTATTGATTTTAACCTCTTTTATCACGATAAATGATTGATATAGTCAAAATTACCTAAAATTCAGCTTACAATATCGGTATTTTGCCAATAGCTTCTCAATCCCACAGATGTGCATCCTGCCCGCAGCCATCCCCCCACAAGTCTGCGCACCCTAGAAGTAGCTCAACCACTTCTTCTCCGCCTGGTGCGCCCGCTTGTACTGATCGAACCGGCGGCACAACGGATAGAGCGCGATGACCACCCCGATCCAGATCACATACACGGTCAGCAGATTAAAGCCATAGCCCTGCAGCTGCGGATTCGCCGTCACCCAGGTAGTCAGATCCACCATCACCGACCAGGGATGCCCCGACACCATGGCGCCAATGATCGCCAGCAGATGAATGAATACAATATGAAGCAGGTAGTAGAACATCGGCACCCTTCCGAAAATAATGACCTTCTCCGTAACCGCATTCAATGGCTTTTCCATCAGCGCGAGGAATACCAGCGCAGGCCCCGTTGTCATCAACACATAGAGCAGGCTGGGAGGGTACTTGGCCACATTTAAAAAGGACATAAACGTAAAGAGGGCATTCTTCTGAGAAGACCAGGGCGTAGGATTCCCGTATAGATTGGAGAGACGCAAAAGAATAAACAGCACAATGATCCCCCCTCCCAGGGATAGCAGCGTCTTCTTTCTCTGCGCAGGCTCCACCGCAGGAGAATACACATCCCCCAGACAGTATCCCAGGCATATGATCCCAATCCAGGGCAGGATCGGATAGCCGACGAAAAACGCTATCGGACCGAACTGAAAGAAATGCTGTTCGTGCAGAAAAGCCCAGCCCGCGGCGGGGAAAGTATTGCCCGGTACATGCACACCGTCCAGCAGATTATGACCCGCTATCAACACCAGCCCGATCGCTGCGATCACAGGCCGCGGCAGATAGATCAGTACCGATAACACCAGCATGCTGATCCCGAAAGCCCAGATCACCTGCAAAATAAAGGTCGGATAATGAGGATTGAAGGTCCATTCCAGCGTAACGATGAAGAGCTCCAGCAGGATCAGCCAGATCCCCCGGGTCATCAGGAAAAAGGACAATTCCTTACGGCCTTTCTTCGACCCGTACAAACAGGCGGAAACCCCTGCCAGTAACATAAAAATAGGGGCGCAGAAATGAGTGATCCAGCGGGTGAAGAAGATCGCGGCGCTGGTCCGGCTCATATCCGTAGGATCATACATATAGGCGGCTCCATGAAAATAATCGCGGACATGGTCGAGCGCCATGATGATCATGACGACCCCTCTCAAAAGGTCGATCGACTCAATACGTTTACTTCGGACCGCTGATACAGGCTGGGTAGCTGATAAAGGAAGGGAGATAGCTTGGGTTGGCATAGACAGTTATGTTTACAGATAAAATGGAATCGCTCACAAATATCCATATATTATTCTGAAAACATAATAAAAAAAGAACTTAATTCGGTTGGGAGCTGTATTTTCCTCTTATCCTTCTCCCGGCGAACCATCACAGCGCGTAATCACCCGTCGTCGCCTTACATCCGCGACCCTCACCCCGCCACACTCTGGCTGATAGCGATCTGTACAATCGACTCTAACTCGCTGATATCAAATGGTTTTTGTAGAAAATAGTCGGCCTGGGCATCCCGCGCCAGCTGAGTGACATTGCTGTTGGCGCTGAAGAAGATCACAGGAATATCCTGTAGCTCCGGCGTACCCTTCAGCTGCCGCGTCGCTTCAATTCCCCCGGGACCGGGTATCCAGTTGTCCATAAGGATAACATCCGGTTGAATTGTTCTGACATTGTCCAGGATATGATTGGAATTGTTCAGCGTCGAGACGTTAAAGCCCTTTTTCCGCAGGACAATCGAGCAAATCTGCAGAATATCCGGGTCGTCATCCAGTATAAGCACCTTTTTATCCATAGTAGAGAATTAAAACTAGTGAACTTTCTTGGGAACAGAAAAACTCTCTGATACGAACATAAAAATTCATGCCACCCCGAGGGATGGCATATTGGCTTTTTTATTTTACCTGCGGGGGCCCGCAAGAGCAATGATATCCTATTTCTTAATAAACAGAGGCTTTATCGTAAACCAGGCCAGCGCCGGGAAGAAATGCATGGGGACCGCCATCCCGTAAAACAAGGCGGGGTTTTGGATTTCCAATGGCAATTTCGCGGCAAAGGGCGCCAGCAGGCTAACAAAACTTAAGGTGGTGAACAAAAGATTAAAGATGATCTCTCCTTTCTGTTTCAGTACCTTGTCCAGAGCCCAATATCCGATCGCCGCCAACACCCCGCCGAACAGGCTCGCCGCAACGATTCTTACCGGCCAGGCCACTTTGGAAAAATCCTCTTCCGTAGATGAATAATATACTTTCGCATATACCAGCGCGGCAACACCCGCCAACAGACCCGATACAATACCTAATAGCAATGCTTTCTTAAACATGATGTTTGATTTATAACAATTACTTGGTCATAACAACGACCAGGACAACGCGGTCAATTATCAATGGATATTGGTTCACAGTCCTTATTTCGTAACCGGCACCGAGAGATCGACCTTGATCTCTTCCCCTACATCTCCACCGGGCTTACCTATTTTAAAATCATTCCGGTTCAGGTTAAAGCTGCCGGTAAACTGACCACCCTTGGCCGTCTTGGCAAAAGAAAAAGGGATCGTCACCGGTTTTTTCACACCATGCGCTTCCAGATCGCCCGTTACCTGGTAGCCGCTCCCTGCTTTCACAAACTTCTGGGAAGCAAAGTGGATCGTAGGATACTTGGTAACGTCAAACCACTCGTCACTCTTGGCATGCTTGTTCTGCAAACCATTCCCCGTATTGATCGTAGCGACATCCACCGTTACGTCGAACTTCGAACCGGCCGGATTGGCCTCGTCAAAAACCAGCGTTCCTTTGAAACCCTTGAAAATGCCGGAAGCATCATTGCTGGAGAAGGCGATCGAATAGCCATCCGCTATCTGCCAGTTCTGACCCGCAATAAAAGTAAAGGCGCTTCCAACCAAAAGGGCCACCGCTATAACGGGATAAATAATCTTTTTCATACAATCTTTTTAAAAGAGGGTGCCTCAGATTACTTTTGAGACACCCTCCCGTAATAAATTTAGTCTTTAACAAATTCTGCATTTGCATTCAATGCAACTTCATCGCTAAGCATAGCAGCAGGAAAACCCGTTGCAATACCGAAATCCGTACGTTTGATCGTACCCGTCACCTTGAAACCACCTACCGTCTTCTTGCTCTGGGGATTCACCACCGTACCGTTGAAAGTAGCCGTCAATACTACGGGTTTGGTAACGCCATGGAGGGTCAGATCGCCGGCTACTTCATAGTTCTTACCCATTGTCTTTTTGAAAGAAGTGCTCTTGAAAGTCAGCGTGCCATATTTAGCCGCATCGAAAAAATCAGGGCTCTTCAGGTGATTGTTCCTTTGCTCGTTGCCGGTGCTGATGCTGCTCACATCGGCGCTCAGTTCTACCACGGCATCCGAAAAATCATCTTTCGAAGAAGTGATCTTGGCGGTCACGGTGCTGAAAGTACCGTCGATCTCGTTGATCCCCATGTGGGTGATTCCAAAGTTAAGCTGGCTATGCGCCTTGTCCCAATTCCAGGTCTGAGAGAAACCCGCTGTCGCTAAAAGAAATAAAGAAGCTGCTGAAAGAATGATCTTTTTCATTTTTGTTTTTTTTTGATTTTACTTGTCTATGTTGGTTAATGGTCCCTCTTGCTCAAGGGGCGCCCCCTAAATTTAATCTAATTCAATGACCAGTTCCTCTTTGGGCCGGCGCACTTTCTTCAGGTGTACTAACTTGTCGTTTACCAGGTCGCGATAACCCAGGGTCAGCAACGTGACGCTGCGCAATCCCTTTTCCTTCAGCCCCAGGAATTTATCCAGCTCCGTATTGTTAAACCCTTCCATCGGAGTGGCATCTACCTCTTCCACCGCCGCGGCGGCAATGGCAATCCCTAAAGCTATATAGGTCTGCCGGGCAGCAATCTGAAATCTTTCCTCCTGTGTCTTCGCGGCAAACATCCCCTTCAGCTTGTTCTTATACGCATCCTGCGCATCCACAGTATGATTACGCTCCTTGTTGATCAGGTCGAATACCTTGTCGATATGCTTGTCATTGATATCATCCCAGGCGGCAAAGATCAGTAAATGACTGGCCTCCGTGATCTGAGGCTGATTATTGGCAATCGGCTGGATCTTTTTCAACAGCTCCGGATTCTTCACCACCAGGATGTTAAACGGCTGCAGCCCGCCACCGCTAGGCGCCAGTCTCGCAGCCTCCAGGATAATCTCCACTTTTTCATCCGGGACCTTCTTCCCGTTCATTCTCTTCGTGGCATAACGCCATCTCAGCGATTCTAAAAAACTCATATATAATAGTATTTAAAATTTTACTCCGATAACTCCGCACTTCCATTCTCATCCGCCGAACTCACCGCCGCCTGCACCCCCCGGATAAAACTGCATATCACATCCTCCAGCACCAGCGCCGGCAACCCCTCATGTCCCCCCGTCCTGCCCGCCGTATTATCCACCGCCACCATATTGATTGACACCAACCCATGCAACATGGACCAAAACGACTGATACTTCAGAAAAGGATCAAAAGGCGGCTTCTTCCCGGCCGGAGCCATCGCCACAATACTGCCCATGATCACGGCATTGAAATCTCCCATCGCCGGAATCTTCCGTACCACATCACAAGTGGGAATTCCCAACCCGAACATCAGTTGATAATACTCCTTATTCGCAAAGGCAAACTTCCAGTATGCCCTTCCCATCACCCGCAGCTGCTCCGCAGGAACCGCCTCACCTGCCTTGGCAGCCGCCAGTGCTTCCGTCAGCAGCGTGAATCCTTTTCTGTTGAATTCCAATAAGATAGCGTCTTTATTTTCAAAATGACTATAGATAACCGGCACACTGTACTCGATCGCATCGGCAATCTTTCGGATGGAGAAGGACTGCCACCCCTCGGCGACTACCAATCCCCAGGCTGTGTCAAGGATATTCGCCCTGACCTCCTCTTTCTGCCTTATTTTGCGATCTATAATACTCATTTTATATCTCCGTTACTTTTTATAACAGCGTTAGCAAATATACGACTGTTTCTGATCGGGCCAAAACTTTTTTAATCTACCCCATCGCCGACCCGCAGGTCCTCCTTCGTCCTCCCCCCATGGTCTGGTTGTTGCGTAACAACAACAAACTACACCAATATGCGAACCAACAGACTCTCGGACACCCTTTCAGCCAGCCTCAATGCCCAGATGACCAAAGAAGCCCATGCCTCCCAGATCTACCTCTCCCTGGGCGCCTGGGCCGACAGCCAGGGATACGAAGGCATCTCCAACTTTCTTTTCCGCCACGCACAGGAAGAACGCAACCACATGATGAAAATATTGGAATATATCCTGGAGAGAGGGGCCAAAGTCAAAGTAGATGCCATCCCCGCCCCCTTACCCGACCCCACCAGCATCCAAAACTGCTTCGAGAAAGTCTTCGAACAGGAAGTAGACAACACCACCGGGATCTACAAACTGGTAAAAATGAGCCTGGTCGAAGAAGACTGGGCTACCTGGAACTTCATGCAGTGGTTCGTAAAAGAACAGACCGAAGAAGAAACCCTCGCCCTCAATCTCCTCGATAAGATCAAGATCGCAGGCGGAGAAAAAGCATCTCATTCCGCCCTTTCTTCCCTGGACCGGGAACTCAGAGTGACCCCCGACGACGCTACCCTGGCACAGGATATCACCGCCGATAATCCATAATAAATGACCGGCATGTAGATTGATAACCCGCATGTTATACCTTTGTACCTTAGCACCAGTAAAAAATGCCCGCTATCAGGAACAAAGAATTTATTCAGCAACTTACCATCCGGGATCTGATCGCCACCCTGGGAGAAGAATTCCAGAGCGAAGGGCTGCATGTATTTAAGGCCAGCCAGGAGGATGAAAAGAACCCTCCGTATAAATCCCCGTTTCGTACGGACCATTTTACCATTTTTTTGGTCACGGCCGGGGAGATAAACCTGAAAATCAACCTGATCAAATATACCGCACAGAAAAATAACCTCTTTATCGTAATACCGGATGTGGTGGTAGAGTTCCTGGATAAAAGCTCCGGCTGTTTTGGCATGGGCATTGGATTTACTACCGATTTTATGTTCCGCACCGGCATCCATAAAAGCCATGTCGAGCCCTTTGATTTTGTCGCCTCCCAGTCCCCCCCGCTCATAGCGCTGGAACAACAGGACACGGACATCCTGCTGAGCCTGTTCAATCTGCTGCAGCAGAAAAATGTAGTCAAAGGGACCCACCCCTTCGGTACGGAAGTGGTGAACCATAGCTTCAGTGTCTTGATGTACGAACTGGCGGCAGTCCATCAGAAATACAACAACGGCGGGGCCATACAGCTCAACCGCAAAGAGCACCTGTTGATGCGCTTTCTGAAACTGCTGCCGGCACATTTTAAAGAACAGCGCAGCGTACAGTACTATGCGGAGTTATTATCTGTCACCCCCAAATACCTCACCGAGACGGTGAAAGAGATAACAGGAAAGACAGCCGGCGAATTCATCGATGAAATGGTGGTCACGGAAGCCAAACTTCTGTTATCTGATCCGGCTATGTCGGTGGCCGGAGTTGCCGACGCCCTGTATTTCAGCGACCAGTTCTTCTTCAGCAAATTCTTTAAAAAACAGGCAGGTCTTACCCCCTCCGCCTATAGAAAAACGGTCTATTAATAATATCGGTTCCGCCCGCCTACATCGCTTTAACCGACTTTCAGACATATATCCCCGACTTTCAGACATTCCCCGGCAGCTTTAAACATACCAACTTTGCGCTATCATTTTACAGATAGCGTATGAATAAGAGAAAACTTACCGGAAAGATTACCATTGTAGTAGGCGGCGCCTCGGCAATCGGTATAGGTATCGTACGCGCCTTGCTGATAGAAAATGCCACCGTCATCGTTCCTTCTTCCACTGCCGATGAAATCAACAGGCTTAAAAGCCATACCGCGGATATCCTCACCGGCGGATTGATTACCCTTCCTACCGATGTGGTGGATTATGACAAAGCCACGGATATTGCCGGTGCTATCCAACAACGGTTCGGGAAAATAGACATGGTGGTAACGGCATTGAATAACGGGCAGCCAGATACCCCCCTGACCGAAATGGAAATCACGGACTGGCAAAAAATGATGGACGAAAATATCTCCCTCTATTTTATGTCAGGCCGTATATCCTTGCACCTGATGAAAGAACAGGACTCCGGTGTATTCATCAATGTTTGTGATTCGGACCTTACTCTTCATAAATCCAACTCTCCCCTGGCCAGGATAACCACGGAAAGCCAGGTGAAATTATCATTGATCTTTTCCGAAGAAATAGCGCCCTTCAATATCAGTTTTTACCATCTTTTTGTAAACAATGCGAACACCAGCGCTCCGGAAATGATCGGTCATCACATCGTTAAGCTCTACCTGGGTAACGTCGAAGACCCGGAAAAATTATTTCAACATTTAAACAATCAAAATAAACAATAACAGAAACCCATCATTATGGCAGTAGTCATCAGGACAGCTATTCCTTTAGTAGCAATGGCATCCCTTTTTATCAGCGTTCTCAGCAGTTGCGGCAGCGGGGGAGCGGAACCCAAACTAACCGAAACCCCCGTAAAAATTTCCGTAAAAGAAATAACCCGGGAGGGACAACCCGAAGCATTCTCCTATAGCGGCACCATCGAGGCCGATAACACAGTATCCATAGGGTTTTCCGTTTCCGGCCGGGTACAATCCGTCAATGTACAAGAAGGCCAGCATGTAAACACCGGCCAGTTACTGGCCACCATCGAAACGACCGAGTATGAAAATTCTTTGCTGGTAGCCAAAGCAAGCCTGGAACAGGCCGCCGACAATTTCAAACGGTACGACGAATTACATGCAAAAGGCAGCCTCCCCGAAAGAGATTACATAACGGCCAAAGTGACCCTGGCCCAGGCTCAAGCCAATCTTAGCTCCGCCCAAAAAAGATTGACCGACACAAAATTATATGCCCCCTTCGCCGGCATCATCTCCGCCAAATCCGTTGAAAAAGGCGCCAGCGCCGCCCCCGGAGTCTCCGGCTTCACCCTGCTGAAGACAGACCAGGTATACGCACAGGCCTCCGTTACCGAAAGCGAGATCGGCAAATTGACCATCGGTAAAGATGCCTCCGTAACCATCCCCGTTTTAAAAGAAGAGCTCAAAGGAAAGATCAGTATCATCAATCCCCAGGGCGACGCCACTACCAGGACCTTTGCCGTCAAAATAAGACTCCCCAATGCCAGCGGAAAATTATTGCCCGGCATGATGACGGATATCAACATCGCCACCGGTAAAACCGCGGATGTCCTCACGATTCCCGTAGATGCTGTCGTGCGCGATGCGGATGATATTACCTATGTATTCGTCGTAAATGCACAAAACAAAGCCATCCGCAAAAGGATAGCCACCGGCGGCTTATCGGCTACCGGAATCATTATCACCAATGGCCTGCAGCCCGGTGATAAAGTAGTAGTGGCCGGACAAACCAGAATAAAAGATGGCCAGACAGTGAGCTTATAAAGGAATCTTCCCCAAAGGGGCGGCCATCGGTTACAATCTAATTAACACTGAAATGAAAAAACGAAAAATAAATATTATTGAGGCGGCCATGAAATACCGCCAGATCACCCTGATCATCGTCCTGATCTTAGTGATCACAGGTGTCATCGCCCTGTTCACCATGCCCCGCAGCGAAGACCCCCACATCACCGTAAGACAGGGATTGGTCATAGCGACTTACCCCGGCGCGGACGAACTTCAAATGGAGAAACAGGTAACCAACAAGATAGAACAATACCTGTTCGGATTCGAAGAAGTACGGAAAGCAAAGACAAAATCCGAAACCAAAGAAGGACTCACCGTGATCACCGCCGAACTGAACGAAAATGTAAAAGATCCGAAAAAATTCTGGAGCACCCTCCAGCATGGACTGAATATGAATATGCCCGGTATCCTGCCTTCCGGCGTACAGGGACCCATCGTCAACAGCGATTTTGGCGACGTAGTAGCGCAGATGATCACCGTTTCCGCCCCCGGCCGCAGCTATGCCGATATCGAAAAATACCTGGATAAGCTGGAAGATGGTATCAAGACCATCCCGGAAGTCTCCAAGATCAAACGGTACGGCGGCCAGAAACAACAGATCTATATAATCGTGGAAGACGAAAAACTACGTCAGTATGGCTTTGATTTTTCAACCATAGCAAATGTCCTGCAGACACAGAATGTAACCAAATCCACCGGGGATATTACCCTGTCGGCCAGCAATATCCCCATCTTCGCCAACAGCCGTTACCAGGACGAAACCGCCATCGGCAACCAGATCGTCTATAGCAACCCCCAGGGTAAAGTCGTACGGTTAAAAGATGTAGCCCGTATCGAACGCCGCTATGAGCAGCTGAGCAGCATGATCAAAGTTGGCGACAACAATGTGATGATGCTGACCGTGGAAATGCAGCCCGGCAACAATATCGTTGGCCTGGGCAAGGAGCTCGACAAGAAAATCGAAGAAGTAAAACACGGCTTGCCATCCGATGTAAAGGTGGACATTATCGTAAACCAACCGGAAGTGGTCAAAGAGAGCGTAAGCCATTTTATGGTGGAGTTTGCCATTGCCATCGCCTCGGTGATCATCGTGGTCATGTTGCTCCTGCCCCTGAGGATAGCTACGATATCCGCGATAGCCGCCCCGGTATCCATCGCCGTTACTTTTGGCATCCTGAATATGATCGGCATAGAAATACACCAGGTTACGCTGGCCGCCATGATCATTGTACTGGGCATGGTGGTGGACGATGCCATCGTCATCGTCGATAACTATATCGAAAAACTGGATGAAGGCATCCCCAGCTGGACAGCCGCCTGGCAGGCCGCCACACAGCTAATCGTGCCCGTCTTCACCGCTACGGTCGCCATTATTTTCGCCTTCCTTCCCCTGGCCTTTTGTCTGAATGGCTTAGCCAAAGAATTTATACAGGCATTGCCCGTGGCGGTAGGCGTAGCCCTCTTCACCTCCTTCCTGGTAGCGATCCTACTGACTCCTTATCTATGCTTCTTCTTCCTGAAAAAAGGACTGAAACACCAGGTAAGCGAAAGACCCCCTAAGAAAAAAATGCTCGACTACCTGCAGGATGGCTACAATAAGGCTGTAGAGTTTTGTTTCCGCTGGCCTAAAGCCACTTTATTGACAGGCGTACTCTCGATAGTCCTTGCCATGTTCCTGGGCACAAAGGCCCAACAGGAATTATTTCCTACTTCCGAGCGCAACCAGTTTAACATCGAAGTCTGGATGCAGAATGGCACCGATATAGGAGAGACTGCCAAGGCCATGAAAAAAGTAGAAGACGCCATCAAGGGTGACAAACGGGTAGTAGGTACCGCCAGCTTTATCGGCACCAGCTCGCCTCGTTTTCAGTCCTCCTACGCACCGGAAACACCGAGGGAGAATTTCGGACAGATATTCATCAATACCACCAGCGCAGAAGCCACGGAAGAAATGGCAAGGGAATACCTCGGTAAATTCAATAACTTTCTGCCCAACGGTTACGTCCGCGTCCGCCAATTATCCCTGAAAGAGACACCCGCACCCGTGGAAGTCAGAGTGATTGGCGATGACCTGAACGATCAGAAACGGGTAGCCGCGCAGGTCGCCGGGATCCTCGAAAAGACCCCCGGCGCCAACTGGATACGCACCGATTACCAGGACGATTACTTCGGCATAAAAGCCAATACAAAAGAAGACGTGGCCAGCAGGCTGGGCGTTACCAACTCCATCATTACCCAAACCCTGGGAGGCGAAATAAAAGGTTACCCCGTCTCTACGCTCTGGGAAGGCGATAAACCCGTCGATATCCTGCTGCGCCTGGACATAAAAAACCGGGCCGATTTCAACGAGCTGCAGAATATTTATGTCAGCACCCAATACAATACCAAAGTCCCTTTAAAAGAAGTGGTTACCCTGGCGCCCTCCTGGCATACAGGCGTTATCGCCCATCGCAACGGGTTACGTACGCTCACTGTTCGCTCCGAAGCCCAGCTGGGAGTCAAGGCCACAGCCATACTGGCCGCCGCAAAACCGGAGATCGTGCAACTGAAACTACCCGACGGGATCAGAATAGGCTATGGCGGCGAAGAAGAATCCGCAGGCGAGACCCAGCCCGCTATGGGCAAATCCCTGATGATCAGCCTTATCCTGATCTTCCTCACCCTTTTATTCCAATTTAAAAATATAGGAAAAGTATTGATCGTGCTGTCCACCTTCCCGTTAAGCCTGCTGGGCGCCATGCTGGGCCTGATCATCACCGGCAACCCGATGGGCTTCACGGCCTTCATGGGCATCATCAGCCTGATGGGGATCGTCGTACGCAACGGCATCATCCTGGTTGACTACGCCGACGAACTGATCCTGGAACACGGCTATACGGTTAAAGCCGCGGCCCTGGCCTCCGCCAAGCGAAGGATGCGCCCCATCTTCCTCACTTCCTCCGCCGCCGCGATCGGCGTGGTGCCCATGATCCTGGGTAAGTCACCCCTCTGGGCGCCCCTGGGCAGCGTATTGGCCGTCGGATTGATCGTATCGATGGTGATGACCCTCTTCGTCGTTCCCGTCTTGTACTACAAGTTCATAAAAACGGCCATACACCCCGAATCAGCCCCTCAGCCCGATGCGGACGATCACATTCAATACAAGCCTTCACACCTGATCCTCCCGGCTTTGTTGATGGTAACGGCATTATTTGCCCAAACAGCATCTGCTCAAACAGTATCGACGCAATCAACATCAACCCAAACAGCGTCTGCTCAGTCAGCACCCCCCCGGAATACGCTGACCCTGGAGCAGTGCAAGCAGTTGGCGATCGAACGCAACAATAACCTGAAAATCGCCCGGGAAAATATCAAAGTCGCCCAATCCCAAAAAATACAGGCCGATGCCGGCGGCAAACCCACCGTCGATGGATCGGTAACGGGATTTTATTTTGGTAAACCGCTGAATTCCATTCTGCCTGAATATGGCGTGAGCCCCGGTATCCAGGTCAACCAGTCCATTTATTCCGGCGGTAAAGTCAAACTGGAAAAGGCCTCGGCCGAAAAAGAAGTGGAAATACAGGAAGAACAGAAAATATTGACCACCTCCGATGTACTCCTGAATACCGTCAAAGCCTATTGGCAGGTAGTATCAGCGAGCGAAAGGATCCGGCTGGCGGAACAGTCAGACCTGCAGTTGAAAGCCATATATATCGACCTGAACAACCAATACACCGCAGGCATCACTTATAAAAATGATGTCTTGCGTGCCAAAGTGCAGCAGAACCAAAACGATTTGAACCTGGTCAAAGCCAGGAATGCATTGACACTGGCAAAACTGAACCTGGCGCAGGTCACAGGACTGGGAGACAGCGTCCATTTTGTAATAGCCGATTCCATAAGCGACTCCTTCACCCCCCTGCAAACGGATACGGCCCTGCAGCAAGCTATAACCAGCCGCTCCGAAATCAGGATCCTTTTCAAAAACATCGAGTCCGGCAAAATACAGAAGAAAATATTGAATGCCGATACCAAACCATCTGTTAGCCTGGGACTAAACGGCATCGGGGCAGCAGGCAAACAAGGCATTAACCCCGGCAGCAACAGTAATTTCCTGGCGACTTACTATGGCACGGTCAGTGTCAACATCCCGATTTTTGATTGGGGCAAACGAAAACAGAAAGTACAGCAACAGCAATATAGAATTGCAGCACAGGAATATCAATTGAAGGAAAGACAGGAGTTGATCTCTTTGGAGGTGCAACAGGCCTGGCTGGAATTGAACCAAAGTGCTAAACGTATTGAGCTCTCCGGCGCATCTTTAGAACAGGCAGAAGAAAATCTCAGACTAAGCAACGACCGTCTGAAGGCAGGCACTATTATAGGAAAAGATGTGCTGGAGGCTCAAACTTTATGGCAGCAGGCATATAGCGACATCATCGACGCCAAAGTGGAATACAAGGTCAACGAGGCTAACTATAAAAAAGCCCTGGGCGAACTGAAGTAGACCAGGATCAGCCTCTTTAAATAAGGGTTCGAATTCTGTGATGTCGACGATACCAAAGTCAAAAAGGAATAAAAACCCGCACTTCACATCTGAAGTGCGGGTTTTTTCATGCGTTACCCTATGATCTCGCATGCTCTTATACACGTATATGTTATCATTCAGCTATTAATAAATGTCATTGGGCGATATTTCTTGTCTTTGTCTGGCAGCGGCTATAGGTTTGCCTGAGATAAAGCTAACATGCCCTCAAAAATACCTTTCTGCCAGGCCCCCGTTCGTGTGATCCTGCTGATCGCACTCTTCGCGACGTCTCGTTCGGCCGCCAGCGCCCAGGCGAGCCTTGTCATCAACGGAGCCGCGGTCACGCTTACCAACAACGCCTCCCTGGTAGTCGGCAACCCGGCCTCTACGGCAATCCGTCGGCTGGGCACGGGATATATTCAAAGCGAGGGGGCGGGCAATCAGGTGGTATGGGCCATCGGCGCGGGAGATGGCAAAACGTACACCGTACCGTTTGGCAATGCGACGGGTTATTGGCCGGTACAGTTCACCGCAGCTTCCGGGATGGGTTCGGCCGGCACAATGGTCTTAAGCACTTTTCCGACGCCCGGTGCAGGGAACAGCGACGACCTGCCGCCCGGCGTCACCAATATGACTATTACCGGCGGAGACAATTCCACAATCACGATCGACCGTTTCTGGCAGCTAAAACCCCGGGGATATACGGTCAATCCTTCTCTGACCAATTTGCTGTTTACTTTTCCGGATGCCGAAATTGCTCCGCCCAACACGATCTCGAAAGCCAATTTGAAGACCTACCGTTGGAACGATCCGCCCCAAAGCTGGAACGACTATATCCCAGCCTCCATCGTCGATACAGCCGATAATACGGTTACAGTTCCCGTTATCGCCGGCAATCAGCTGCACGATTGGTGGACGCTGGCAGACGTGGGCACAGCCCTGCCGGTGACATTGATCCATTTTGCCGCCAGGGAAACAGGCGGGCAAGTACTCGCAACCTGGGAAACAGCAATTGAACAAAACAGCGATCGCTTTGAAATATGGCGTAGCAAAGACGGACAGCAATTTGAATACGTTGGGCAGGTGGCAGCGGCAGGGAACAGCAGTGTCCAAAAAAATTATTCTTTCACGGACAAGCAACCTTATCCGGGCGTTTCCTTTTACCGGCTGAAAAACATTGATCTTGATCAGCATTTTACCTGGTCTGCCATCGCAAACGTAAAGATTGACGAAACAAACGGAATCGTTCTTTACCCCAGTCCCGCTTTGAGCTACATCGGCATTCAAAGCAACGCCGAAATTATCAACAGCTACCCCATGGCCGGTCTTTACGATAGCCAGGGAAAAAGACTAAGAACCTTCCGCCTTACTGCGATTATTCAGCAACTGGATATTTCCAGCCTTGCCCCCGGCGTGTACCAGCTCAATATCAGCTATGACAGCCGGCTAAAAATACTCCGGTTCATCAAATTATAAACTACCAGACATGAAAAAATATCTATTGCTTTTTCTCCTTTCATCGGGCCTGCTGAAAAATGCCCTTTCACAAAACGTCGGCATCAACGCTACCGGGGCCTTGCCACATCCCAGCGCCATGCTCGACGTGAGCGCGCCGGATAAGGGTGTGCTGATACCCCGCACTTCCACTACTTCCCGACTGGCCATTACCAACCCGGCAAAGGGATTGATGCTTTATGATACCACCAGCAGCAGTTTCTGGTTTCATAACGGCAGCGATTGGGTGGAGCTGTCTTCGGGCCCGGGCAGCGG
>Ga0179596_10000284_pt1 | contig 18318 bp, 14 predicted proteins | sample CZODoug1_1_08_16_FD_155494 | JGI IMG/M metagenome (GOLD analysis project Ga0179596, IMG submission 155494) | Vadose zone soil fungal communities from Angelo Coast Range Reserve, California, USA - CZODoug1_1_08_16fungal (Illumina Assembly) | ecosystem: Environmental > Terrestrial > Soil > Vadose...
ACGTAGGCGCCGGCGTGCCGCGCCCGCTGACGCCGGCGTACGGCACCATCGGCAAGGCTTTTTCCGAAGCGGTGAGCACCATCATTGCCGGTGAGGATGTGCAGACGGCATTGAGCCGGGCCGCTGCCGCGATCGACGAGAATATCGCCGACAATCATGGGTATCCGCAATGACGCGAGAGTTTGTCATAGTGCAAATGGAGTGATCGGGTGGGATGCATGCACCACAAAACCGCCGTTTAACGAGCGCTGCATCACGGGCGCAGCCTTTGAATGCATTCTAGAGTTACTAAGACTCCGGTTTGCAAATAAAGGCTAGTAAATGACCAATCTACAAATCGCTGGCGGCGTGATTCTGAGCATATTCGCGCGTCACCTGTTTTCCCTATTGGGAGACGTCCTGGACTGCGCATCCAGCAAAATGACCGCTGGTTTTAGCCTCAATAAAGTCCCGCGAAAATAAATAGTTTCCCTCGCGCTGGCTCAGGCGGGCTCCCGTAACGGGCTCGGTCGCGGGCTCAGCCGATCGCGCGTATGGGCAGCGCACGTCCCGCCCCCGGCACCATGCCGGCCAGCGCAAGGCTAGCCAATATGAATGTACCGGCGAACAGGTAAAAGAGCGGCACCGCGTGCCAGCTGTGATCGATGAGCACGCCAGTGGCCAACGGGGCGAGAATCGCGCCGATTCGCCCCACTCCGATCCCCCAACCCATGCCGGAAGCGCGCAGGTCCGCATCGTATAAAGTAGGCGTCAGCGCGTAAAAACCCGCCATCGCGCTGGTCGACATCCCGCCGAGGGCAACGCCGGCGATCAGAGCAACCGGCAGATTGGTGGTATTCATGGCGAACAATCCCATCAGTACGGCGGAAGCCAACAGGCAACCCAATGTGAGTCGGCGTACATCGACCACCCGTGCAACAAAGGCGAACAGAACGGTGCCGGCAATGCCACCCAAGCTCAGTAACACTCCGCTGTTGATGCCTTGTTGTGCCGTCAGTCCGCTCGAGGTCAGCAGCTTCGGCGTCCAGCTGAAAACGAAGTAGTACCCGCCCATCATGAAAAAGAAGGCAATCCACACCAGGATGGTCGGCCGCGCCAGCGGCGGGGTCAGCAATCGCCGGAGCGAACCCGATCCGGGCACTGCGGAAGATTCATATTGGGGCAGCACGTCGACGGTCGCATGGCGCATCTTCGCCAACAGTCGATTGAGCTTGAGCAAGGCGTCGACAGGCTGGCGCATGATCAGAAAATCCAATGACTCGGGCAAACCCCAATACGCCACGGGCAGCATGATGATGGAGGCGGCCGCGCCGAACTCGAAAGCGGATCGCCACCCGAAGCGCCCAATCAGCACGGCCGCAATGGCGCCACCTATAGTCGCCCCCAGAGAGTAACCCGATGTGTACAGAAAACTGCAGGTGCTGCGCCATCGGCTCGACGAGTATTCCGCGACCAATACGGTGGCGCTCGCGAGAATTCCCCCGATACCGATGCCGGTGAGCGCGCGCAATGACGCAAGCTGTGCGTAGCTGCGTGCAAATCCGGAAAATAACATGCCCAAACTCACGATGAGCACCGACGCCATGACCACCGTGCGCCGGCCAAATTTATCGGCACGCGGCGCAAGAAATAGCGCACCCGCCGCCATTCCCAGCAGGCCGGCGCTGAACAGAAAACCGAGTTCGCTGCCCGTGAGCCGCCACTCGGCGCTCACACCGGGTGCGGTGAACGACATGACCAACACGTCGAATCCGTCTAGCATGTTCAGGCCAACACAGACCGCGATGGCGACGAGCTGATGGGCACTCATGCGGCTCTTCGCGACGAGTTGCCGAATATCGGCGGTGCTGCGATCTACAACGTTCATGGGGAGACTCCGCTCATTCGAGAACCATGGGCACCTGCGTTGCCGGCGGCGTATTTCGACTCCTTCGACATCGAATCACTCCTTCGATCAGTACCATCCCAACGCCCGGAATGTCACCGAGCCGCACGCTCTCGAGCAAATCACGGCCGGCGGTGTGCTGCGCCCGATCGAGAAATACCAGGTCCGCAGCGCGGCCGACCTCGATGACGCCCGAGTCCAACCCGCGCATTCGTGCCGTATTTCCGGTGGCGTAACAGAAAACCTCTTCCGCCGGGATCTCGGCCATACTCGACAAAAGCGCGACCATGCGCAGCATGCCGAGAGGCTGAACACCGGAGCCGGCGGGACCATCGGTGCCGAGGCTGACCCGCTCGGAGCACTGAAGTTCGCGCGCGTGGCGCGCCGTCAGAATGCCGATGCGTTCATTGCCGTTATGAACGATTTCCAGCGCCCGACTCGAGCGCTCACACAGTTCACACACCTGCGCATAGGGCAACGACGTGTGGCCACCGTTGATATGTCCGATGATGTCCGCGTCGGCCTCGAGCACCACATCTTTGTCGATGAGGCCAGAGCCAGGAATCGACGGACCGCCCGTGTGGATGGTGCTCTGAATCCCATGTTTGCGCGCCCACGCGACCATTTGTCCTGCTTCCGCACCGCTTTTGACGGAGCCAAGCCCAACTTCGCCCAGCAGCGTCACACCGGCGGCGGCAAGCTCCGCAAAATCGGATTCGACCATGCCTTTTTCGAGTACCGGAGCACCCGCCAGCACTTTCACGCCGGCCGGCCTGAAATTGGCGAAACTCCGTTGCGCGGTAATCGCCAGGGCTTTGAGGCCGACGATGTCCTTGGGCCGTCCCGGCAAGTGCACCTCGCCCGCCGAGATCATGGTGGTCACGCCGCCGTTCAGCGTCGATTCGATCCAGCCCAGCTGATTCTGGCGCGGAGTCCAATCGCCAAACACAGGATGAACGTGCGAATCGATGAGGCCAGGCGCGAGCGTCGTCCCTTGGGCATCGATGCGAGTTTTCGCGTTCGCGATGTCGCAGTCGGCCTGTTTACCCACCGCCGCTATTCGACCCGATTCGATGACCAGTGTATCGGCGTCGAGAATGGGATTGCGGATGTCTCCCGATAGCATGAGGCCCACATTCGTGATGACGACCTTGCCGCTGGCTTCGGCGTCCGTGGGTGCCGACATGCTAGCGCAGTCCGTCCTTGCCAATGATTTCTTGCGCCTGAAGGCCTCCGACGCGTGCCAACGGCCGGCCGCTATCAGTGACGGCGATCGCAACCACAATTTCATTGGCGCGCGGGGCATCGGAAATTCGGGCCTCGATGGCGTCGAAGTGACTGCGCACGAAGGCCGCGTCCTTGTGTCCGAGCGGTACGTCGATCGCCGTGCCCAGGCCGCCCATTTTTTTCGACGAGGGTACCAGAGCCGCGCCGCTCGATACTTCGCGCCGCAGCGTTGCCCCCAACCGCGGGTGCAGAATGGCGGCCGCATGCTCCAGTTCCCCACCCTCCCCAACAATCGCCGCCTTGCCGTAACTTTGGGCCTGTTCGGGTTGAATGCCGAGCGCCGCTACGCACTTGGCGCCCAAGAGTTGCCCCAGTTCTTCGCCAATGGCCGACAGCGGCTCCAAGTCATCCGAATACCGGCCCGCGAAGGGATTGGCAATCACGGCCATCGCCAAAGCGCGGCGAGTGGCGGGCTCGACCACCCGGCCCATCTCGATACGAATCTCATCGACTTGAACCACGAGCTTACGTATGGCGGCAAGCATAGCGACTCCTCACTTTTGGCCATCCCATTTATCGATATGCTCGGCGCGCAACCCGCCGAGCCGCTCATGAATGCGCGGCCCGCAGCTCATCGCCAATATGTAGACCACCTCATCGGCAGCCGGCGCGCCCGGTACCCGCACCTCAATCGCATCGAGATGGCTGCGCACATAGCTGGCATTGATATGAGTGAGCGGCACGTCGATGGTCGTGCCGGGAGCGCCGACCTTTTTCGTCGATGGTACGATGGCCAGCGCATTGCCCGGCTGGCCGCTCACGGCTGCCGTAGCCTCGCCCTTCCAACCCAGTACTTCGCGCATCGCGTAACCGCCGGGAGCGTGCCACAAAGCACCATGTTCCAGTTCACCGGCGGCGCCCACGATGGCGGCTTTACCGTAGCCCTGGATGTCCTTGGGTTCGCTCTTGAGCGCAGCCAGCAATCGATGCGCCAGTTCCAGTCCGAGAGGCTTCAGTTCATCCATCAGCGGTGCAATATTCGCAACGAACCGGCCGGCATACGGATTCCTGATCACGGCGACTGCCGCGCCGCGGCGCAACGGAATCGTCGGCGGTGGTCCGAACTCGTGGAAAATCTCTTCGGCATGGGAGAAGATTCGTCGGATGTCCATCATGCGTCAACCGATTCGAAGGGGCATGCGCGCATGCTCAAACGCATCGATATGCGGTCGCGCGACGGCATGCGCCGCTGCGTCGGTGTGCGCCGTTGCGTCCGTATGCGCCAGCGCGCCGACCCGTGGTAGGACGATATCCGCCGCTCCTTGTAAAAACATCGCCGCCGCATAGATGAGACCGCGCTCGCGCCAGCGCTCAGCCTCTGCTCGTCCCCTTAGCAACGCCTCGGTTCTCGCCGTTGCTGGCAATGCGGGAACATCGACGGTAACGAGTAGTTTCCCCAGATCCGAATCATCTTTCAATTGGTCGGCAGGCGCACGGACGATTCCGCCAAAGTCACAGTTTACGGCGTTCGCGATGAGTGTTGCCGCAGCGTCCGCCGCCGCTGCGTCGCGCGCCAACACCGTGACGCTATCCGCGATTCCAAGACTGAAGCTTCGCCCCCGCCAGCCGCTGGTCGCGACGCCGCGGACGGGTGTCGAACTGTCGATCACGAAAATTCCGTCGAGCGGCTTCGCCGCGCCGTCTACTTGCACGAGCCGCTCGAGTTGCGACCAGATGCCGACTCGGTAATTCGTCCCGGGTGCAAGATGCAAGGCGATATCGCCGCCGTTGTTGATGAAGGCGCGTCTCACGCCGGAACGCTCGAACGATCCGATGAGTTCATCGGCGACCGCGCCGGCTACCGCCGCCATGGGCGTGATGAAGCGCTCGTCCGCGAAGGGCGCGCAGGCGTCCACCATGCGTTTGGCAACCAGCCCCCGTACCGTAGGGCGCTCGACGGCAGGCCGCCGAAGAACGGCCAACTCGGCAACCAGCGCCGGCAAGATCTGTTGGAAATCCTCCCAACAACTGGCCATCGCCCGTTCACGCGGTGCGGTATCCGCGTCGACATCGATGATCAAATCGATGGGCCCATGCTGGAAATGCCAGCGATCATTGCCCAGGCGCGCGCGCGCCGCTCCGCCTTGACCCGTAGCGGGCAGAACCTTTCCGTCCGGTCCGTGGCCCAATCGTTCGTATCCCTTGGAATGTTCAGTCATGGCGATGCCTACGCATCCATAGGTTAGGCTGGCACGTCGCGGGGAGGCTCCGCGAATTCACAGAATGAAGTACTTACTTCATAAATTACCAATCCTAGCGTACCGGGGATGAAATCTCATTGCAAGCGTGCGATCCGTCCACGTCGACCGGCGTGCCGCCGGACGCGACTTCGAGCCGACTCGAGCCATTTTCGCACCGCCCATTGCACCCGCTGCCTACGGAACGTGAGGGGCCGCTATACTTAGGTGATCGAGGGCGAGGGAAGCCCTCAGCACAACATGGGGAGATTGGTGCGTGTCAAAGGTCAAGGTACATGTACAGGCCGCCGTGCCCACGGCCGTGAAGAAGAAAAAGGCGCTTCGGGGCCGGCCGACAGGCCAGGTTGCAACGCGCGAGAACATTTTACGCGCGGCGATCGACATCTTCGCAAAGAACGGCTTTGCGGGGGCGCGGGTCGAGAAAATTTCCAAAGCCGCCGGCTCCACCGATCGAATGATTTATTACTACTTTGGCAGCAAAGAGCGTCTATTCGTCGCCGTTCTCGAGACGATATATAAGGAACTCGGGGATGCCGAAGCCTCGCTCGACCTGTCGGGGCTGAGCGCGGACCAAGCCCTGCGCGAGATCATCCGCTTCACGTGGAATCATTATTTGGCTCATCCCGAAATGCTGACGTTGCTGGGCAACGAAAATCTCCACCAAGGCAAGCATTTGTCGCGATCGAAAGGCGTCAAGGAATTATCCTTTCCGCTTCTGGCGATCTTGTCCGACGTACTCGCGCGCGGCGTCAAACAGAAGATATTTCGAGCCGATGTCGATGCCACCGATCTTTATATTGCCATGTGTGCTCTTGGGTATTTTTATCTCTCGAACCGATTTACGCTGTCGGCTTTTCTCGGCATCGATCTCATGGCGCCCGCGGCGCTCACCAACTGGCGCGACGTGATCGAGGTTGTCATTCTGCGATTCATCCAGCGCACCGCGAACGCGTGAAGGGCGCCGCGAACGGTTGAAAGGCGCCCGCCGCCACAACCGCGGCGCGCCCGCTGCAACCGCGGTGGGCCGCTACTACGTTCGCTAAAACAAGCTGGACCGGCTCAGCCCAACAGCGCTCTACCGCCGGGCGGCCAGGGATTCGCGGCATCCAGCTGGATGAGACGCGTCGAACCCCGCGCCATTACCTCGCTCAACGGGACGATGCTCTCCAGGTGTCCGCCGAGGGCCGCAAAATCGCCGAGGCGCATCGTGAATTCGATCGGCGCAACGATCGCGGGTGTCGGCACCGTACCAAACGAGTTGTCGGGCATCCTGGCCACGTCGACCATCACCGTGATGCCGCCACCCGGCCAGATATAGGCGGGAGCGCCGCCGCAGGTCACGTTGACGAGTGCGTTCTTGATGGACCGGGTGAGATCCACGGGGCTTTCGGTGACGCCCGCCCGCAGGCTTCCGCCCGCGCCGCCCACGAACAGGACGGTCGAAAGAGCCGGCTCGCAATTCTCGGCAATGCGCTCGACGACTTTGCGAACGGGCTGCGGCATCTCGGCAAGCCGAGGTTGCAGTGTCTCGTCGAGTACGAAATAGGCCGAATGTTCTCCGGTGGTCGAGACCATCAGAAGACGCAATCCCGGCCAGCTGACCGACCGGTCGAAGCCCTCGATGATGCTGAGCGGGTCCACGATGTCGGTGCCTCCCCAGCCGGTTCCCGGGTTGGCCACCTTGAAATAGCGTCCGGGCGTGGACCGTCGCCCTTTCAGGTCGACCCCTGACGGGCGGATTCCGAGACAGCGGCCGGCCTGGTGCTCCGAGAGCACTCCGGTGATGTGATCGTCCACGACGACGACCTCGTCCACCAGCCCGAACCACTGCTTGGCAAAAATCCCGATCGTTGCCGACCCACATCCGACGCGCATGCGGCTTTCCGGTGTGCCGTTGACGATGGGCGCATGCCCCGCCTGCACGACCAGGCTGGCTCCGCCATCGATGGAGAGTTCAACCGCCTGCTTGTTGCCCAAATCTGCCATGAGCTCGCAAGTCGCGCGACCCTCTTTTCTGCTGCCACCCGTCAAGTGATGCACACCGCCGATGGAAAGCATTTGCGAGCCGTACTCAGCGGTAGTGACGTGACCCACGATCTCGCCCTTGTGGCGGACATTGCCCTGTTCGGGCCCCACGAAGCGGTCGGTATCGATCTTTATTTTGAAGCTGCAATAACTAAAGATTCCCTCGGTGACGACAGTCACCATGTCGACACCCTCGTGCTGACTCGCCACGATGAACGGCGCCGGCTTGTAGTCTGGATAGGTGGTTCCGGCGCCGACTCCCGTCACGAAAACAGCCTGATCGCCTTCCGTCGCCGGCCGTTGCGCCAACAGCATGGGGTCGACGCGCGTCAATGTGCCATTCACGTTTCCCCATCGGTCGCACGCGCCGGTACGACCTTCCGATATGTGGCAGAGCACCGGGCATGCTTCGCACGGCACCTTTTGGCCTGGCTGTGCGGGGGCCGTGCTCTTGAGCACCGTAGGGCCGGCCGTCAACGGCATTCCCGGATCGATATTGTCCTGGCCGTGGTCAACTCGGGTATGTTCGGTCAATCGTTCATTCATGGATGGCGCCTTCCGGTGGTCTGATTCGTCGCCGCGAATTATTGAATTAAGAGTTTACTTCATTAATATTCAAGCTAGCCTAACGGGCATCCGGGCGCATTTCAAGCGAGTGCGTGGAAGCCGATGCGGCCGGGCTTTCGACACGGATCCGGCCAATGGTCTGCGTCACGCCGGTCCACTGCGCTCGATCCGGCGCAAAAGTTGCGCGCAAATAGCGCACCAGATCGGTCATTTGCCCATCGTCCAAATGATGGCGAAATCCGGGCATGGTGCCGTGGCGGCCCGCCGCTTGGGTCGAGACGCCTTCCAAGATCACGCGAACGAGGTTGTCGGCGCTGTCCGAATGAAGGTTGCTGTTGAGCGCAAGGGATGGTCTGATCCCGAACACGTCGGGGCGATCGCCGCCCTGATGACACACCGCGCAGGCACCCTGATACAGGTCCGCGCCTGCCGTGCCTGGCGATGCCGCCATCGCCGTCGCGGCGCGGGCCTCGGCCACCGCGGCCATAGCCTGTCGTTCGGACTGCGGTCCGGAGTCGCCAAACGAGGCGAGATAGGCTGCCATTGCATCGATGTCCTGGTCGGGGAGCGCCGACAGTTCCTCGACCACCGGCGCCATCGGCCCGGCGGCGGAGCCGTGCAAGGACGAATAGCCGCTACGAAGATAGGCGTAGAAATCCTCCTTGCCCCACGGGACCGGAGCCCGCGAGAGCTGGGTGAGCGCCGGCGCCTCCCATCGGTCCGCCCAGCCGCCAGCCAAATGATGAGCCCTTCCGGCTTCCGCGCCCGCTGCGTTGCGCGGGCTGTGGCATGCGGAGCAATGACCCAAGCCCTCGACCAGATAGCGGCCGCGATTCCAAGCATCGGACTGCGCCGGATCCGATTCCAGCGTGCCGGACTTCAAGAACAGGGCGTTCCACCCGGCGATCAGCGGGCGAAAACTGAATGGGAAAGCGAGGCGAGTCGGCTGCGGTTGGTGCCGCACCGGTTCCTGCGCCATCAGATAGGCATAAAGCGCTTGCAGGTCCGGCTCGCTGGTTCGAGTGAAATTCGTGTAGGGAAAGGCGGGATACAGATGCCGTCCATCGCGATGGATCCCTTCGCGCATGGCGCGTTCGAAGGCGACGTAGGACCAGTTGCCGATTCCCGTCTGTGGATCGGGCGTGATATTCGTGGCATAGACGATTCCGAAGGGCGTCTCGAGCGGCCGGCCGCCGGCATTGACGATGCCGCCCTCCGATGTGTGGCACACCGCACAGTCGCCGAGTGCGGCGAGTTGTCGGCCCCGTTCCACCGTCGCCGCGCTATACGTGCCGGGGTCCGGCCGTTCGATCGGAGCGATGGCGGGTCGCCAGGGAAACAAGGCCGCCGCCAGCCCAGCCAGGCCCATCGATGCGCCCGACAAAAAGAATCTCCAGGGCTTGCGTTGTCGCCTCACGGGCGCGGGCGCCGACTGGGCCGCTTTCAACCGCGGTGCTACACCCAGACCTGCGCGGATTTTTTCCGGTGTGAAGGGTGGCTCACGAAAGCGCACGCCGCAGGCATCATAGATGGCGTTGGCAATGGCCGCTGCGCTCGGTACGGAAGCCGACTCCCCCGCGCCCAGCGGCGGCTGGTCGGGACGGTTGATCATCAGCGTATCGATCTGCGGCAGATCGGTAAATGTGATGATCGGATAGCTGCCCCATTCGCGCGTGGTGGGCATTCCCCGGGAAAACGTAACGGCCTCGCGCGTGACTCGACTGATCGATTGAATCACATTGCCGTGGATCTGATGCTGCACACCGGCGGGGTTGATCATCAATCCGGCATCGTGGCCGTTGGTGATGCGCGCCACCAAGACCTCACCGGTGGTGCGGTTCACGTCGACATCCGCCACCCAAGCCGACCAAGCCGCCTGCGCTCCGGGGAACTTACCGTGCTTGTATAGGGCATACGCAAAACCGCGGCCATGGAGAATATCCCCGTCCGCACCCAGCGAGCCCCAGCTCGCGTGCGGTCTCCATCCGGCGCGCTCCGCCGTCTGACGCACTAGATCGCACGCGCGCGGATCATGAAGGTAGCGAAGACGATACTCGATGGGATCCACCACCGCGGCGGCAGCCGCCTCGTCGATCCAGCTCTCGTGCGCAAATGTATTGGGGAGTGCCGAAACGCCGCGCAACCACGATGCGCGAACGATCGGCGGCATATCGTGAATGGTGACGCGGGAATTGCGGTAGTCGTAAGGGGCCACCGACGTCCGATCGCCCATTTCCAAGACTTGAGGGACTGGAGGCGCGCGGCCCGTCAAGAGAAGCGCCAGAGTGGGAGCTCCATTCGACGGATAGCGGGACTGGAAGTCGTAGGCGACCACGTCACCGTCCGCATCGAGTCCGCCATTCACCTCGATGAGTTGAGCGGTGCCTTTGGGTTCCCACAGGTGTTCCTGCGCGCGGGTGAGTTGGACTCGCACCGGGCGCCCGACGGCGCGCGACAGCAACGCAGCATCGGCACAAACATCATCGGCGCAATTTCGACCATAGCAGCCGGCCGCCTCCATCCGAATCACGTCGACAGCCGCCTCCTGCATGTCGAGCAGCCGGGCGATGTCGCTGCGCAGTTCGTGCGGACTCTGGGTGCCCGACCAGATGGCCGCCGAGTTCGCCTGGACATCCGCTACCGCGCAGGACGGACCGATGGAGGCATGCAGCTGGTAGGGCCAGACATAGCGACGCGAGAGGCGTTGTGCGGCGTTGGCCAAGGCGGCATCGACATCCCCCTTATCCTGAAGGCGGCGGGGCGTCGACGGATTGGCAGTCAGCGCCGTCGCTAGATCGTCGAGATCTCGCAGCTGCGGCACGGGCTTCCATTCGACTCGGAGCGCGTCGGCAGCCGCATCCGCCTGATCCTCGCGGTCCGCGACGACACCGATGAAGTCGCCATCGACGACGACGGCGACAATACCCGCAAGATGCGCGATCGAGTCACGGTCAACCGCAATGAGACTGGTTCCTACGAACGGTCCGTGATCGACACCGGCATAAGGGGGTCGTACCACGCGGCCATGCAGCATGCCGTCCACGCGCATGTCGTGCACGAACACCGGTTGCCCGGTCGCCTTGGCGGGTATATCGACCCGCGGCTGCGGCTTGCCGACCAGGCGGTACTCGGATACCGCCTTCACGGGCTGTTCCATGTTCAGTGCGATACGAATACGCTCGGCACCAATCAATTCTCCGAACGTCGTGGCGCCATCGGCGTCGCGCACGATGATGCGGCCCTCGGCCATCTCGAGTTCGGAGATGTCGGCCCCTAACCGACGCACCGCCAATTCGAGCAAGGCTGCGCGTGCCTGCGCCGCCGCCTTGCGCAACGGCTGAGCCGCCGACTGGATACTGTCGCTGGCGATGGTCGGCCCTTGATTGGGTGCGCGGGCGGTGTCGCCGAGAACCATTTCGACCCGCTCGGCCGCGACGTTCAGTTCCTCGGCCACGATCTGAGCAAGCGCCGTGCGCAGTCCCGTGCCGAGGTCGACATGTCCGCAGAATGCAACGATGCCCTCGCACGCCGACACACAGAGGACGGGCTCTACCGCCGAGCCCGCGGTCCGAAGGACCACCAACGTGCCGGCGCATTCGAGTAGTTCGGCGGCGGTCAGGCGCGACAAGGGGCTGGGCGTCACTCTAAACGCTCAGTCAGCATCACCGCGTGTCGCGCTGAGGCGAGAATCTCTTCATGTGCACCGCAACGGCACAGATTGTAGCGCAACGCCTCACGGATCTCGTCCTCTGAAGGCGTCGGGGTGGCTTTCAGAAGAGCAACGGTACGGATGACCATGCCATTCAGACAGTAACCGCATTGCGCCCCCTGCTTCTCGATGAAAGCCTGCTGGACGGGATGGAGTTTGCCGCCAATCGCGAGCCCCTCGAGCGTCGTCACGCATTTACCCACCACCGCGGCGGGCGGCAACACGCAGCTACGCGCCGCCTTGCCATCGACAAGGACCAGGCACGCGCCGCATTGGCCCAAGCCACAGCCGTATTTCGGTCCATTGAGGCCAATGTCGTTGCGCAGAACCTGGAGCAGCGACGCCGACGAATGCGCGGAAACCTCGTAGACGGCGTCGTTGACAGTCAACTGGATGTGCCGCCCTGCGCCCATATTCGTTCGCCCTACTTGTCCGGCATCGCAGTATCGTCCGGCATCGCGGCATCGCGCGGCATCGCAGCGGCGCCCAATTCATCGAGCGACAAAGGAGCGCTCGATGACATAGTCGCCGGCTTCCCCGACGTGCGGAGAAATGCTAAACCCCCGTCCGTCCAGAAGTTTCGACAAATCCGTCAGCATCGCCGGGCTACCGCATATCATAATGCGATCATGTTCCGGATCGAGCGCAGGCATTTGGATATCCTCGAAAAGTTTGCCCGATTCGATCAAAGAGGTGATGCGCCCCTGATAGCGAAATCGCTCCCGGGTAACCGTGGGAAAGTATACGAGCTGCTTTCTTACTTGTTCGCCCAGATATTCGTGATGAGTCAATTCCCATTCGATGAAATCCCGATAGGCAAGTTCGCTCCGGTAGCGGACGCCGTGAACGAGTATGATTTTCTCGAAACGCTCGTATATTTCCGGATCCTTGATGAGGCTCATGAAGGGCGCAAGGCCCGTGCCGGAACTCAAGAGATACAATCGCTTGCCCGGCCTCAAGTCGTGCAGCAACAACGTACCGGTGGGCTTGCGGCTCACGAGCACCTCATCGCCGGGTTTTATGTTTTGAAGCCGCGAGGTCAACGGGCCGTCCGCGACCTTGATACTCAAGAACTCCAAGAACTCCTCATAGTTGGCGCTCGCGATGCTATACGCCCTCATGAGCGGCTTGCCATTGACCGGCAATCCCAACATCACAAAATGTCCGTTCTCGAACCGCAGACTCGGATCGCGAGTCGCCGTGAAGCTAAATACGGTTTCGTTCCAATGGTGAACGGTTAATACGCGTTCGACGCCTATCGCAGCCATCTTTTTACATTCGCCCGCAGTCTAGGGTTAAATAAGTTACAAGCGCTGATCTCGGTCACTACGTAGCGCATAGTACAGCTCGCGCAACTCGGTTGAACACCGCCCGCGCAGAAATTTCGAACCTTGCCGCAGGCGCTTCGCAGCATAATGGTAGCGCGTCCATTTAATTAAGGGAATACTTACTTCAATGTTATCGATCCCTGGAACACATATTCCCATCTCCGGGCGAGTCCTGTAGTTTAACGATAATGCAAAACCATGAATACAATGCCCATTTACCGGAGAAAAAGGTGACTTCGATGAATCGTAGATCCGCCTTGCGCGCCTTATCGGGGGCATGTGTTTTTTGGGTTGCCGGCAATCCTGAGCCGGCATGGGCCCGGATGGGGAAAATCAAACCCGATGCGGCCAGTGCGCTGATCGTCGTGGACGTGCAGAACTGCTTCGTTGCGGGGGGCACGCTCGCCGTCAAAGATGGGGCGGCCGTGGTGCCGGTCATCAACGCGATCGCACCGGCATTTGAAAACGTCATCCTGACCCAGGATTGGCATACGCCAGGGCACGCGTCCTTTGCGTCGGCCCATCCCGGCAAGAAGCCGTTCGAGGCCATCAAGCTTGCCTACGGCAATCAGGTACTCTGGCCCGATCACTGTGTCCAAGGGACACCTGATGCGGCTCTCGACAAGGATTTGTATATTCCCCAAGCCGAATTGATCCTACGCAAAGGTTTCCACCGGGATGTCGACAGCTACTCGGCATTTATGGAGGCGGACCGAAAGACCCCTACCGGATTGCGAGGCTACCTCGAACAGCGAGGTATCAAGGAGCTATTCGTGACCGGACTGGCAACGGACTTCTGTGTCGCATGGACGGCTCTCGATGCACGCAAGGCCGGCTTCGCTGCCTATGTCATCGAGGACGCGTGCCGCGGCATCGACCTCAACGGATCGGTGGCCGCCGCCTGGAAGGAAATGGCGAAAAACGGCGTCAAGCGCATTCAATCCACCGACATCGAACTCGGCTGACACGCAAGCGCCGATCGCCGGACATGATCGAGCGCCAATCCCACGGCGCTGTCGGTTAAATGGCGTACGCTGCCTTGATCTCCTCGGCACAGCGCTCGCCGATGATGACACAGGGAGCCATGGTGTTGCCCGTCGTGATGGTCGGCATGACCGAACCGTCCGCAATGCGTAGCCCTTCGACGCCGTGAACTCTGAGCTTGCCGTCGACCACCGACATCTCGTCGCGCCCCATCTTGCAGGTGCCCGCCTCGTGAAAATAGGTACCCGCGGCATTTCGAATGAAGCGCTCCAATTCCTTCCCCTTGAGCGCGCCGGGCATAATCTCGCGTTTGACGAATTTCTTCAAGGACGATGAGTTACCGAGTTCGCGGCAAATCTCGACCGAGCGGGTCAGCGCTTTCATGTCCTGTTCAGTCGACAGAAAATTCGGATATATCAACGGCGCATCGTCCGGATCTGCCCCAGAGATAGTTAGATGTCCCCGGCTCGTCGGTTGCACGACGGCTGCCGCCAGCACCCAGGCGGCCGCGGGCACGTCGTATTGCTCACGAGTCACTTCGCTGGTGTACGGAAACTCTTCGAGAAATGGCTGTAAATCGGGAGTGCGAAGAGAGGAGTCGCTCTTCCAAAAGAAAGTGAACTCCGCGGAATTGTTGCGCCCCGGCTCGGGTCGTACGTATTCCCACATACATCCCCCGAGCAGAATGTGGTCTTGAAAATTCTGGCCCACTCCGGGCAGGTGCTGCACCACGGGAATGCTATGTTTTCTCAACTCCCCCTCCGGTCCGATACCGGATTGCATGAGTATTTTCGGCGTGTTGATCGCGCCCGTGGAGAGAATGATCTCGCGTGTCGCGGACGCTGTGAGCAAGCGGCCCTCATGCTCGAATTGCACCGCGGTCGCGCGCGCGCCGGTCATGGTCAATCGATTCACTTCGGCACCGAGCAGTACGGTGAGATTCGGCCTATCCAGAAATGGATGAATATACGCAGCCGCCATCGACACGCGCCGGCCGTTACGCACGATCAGATTGGGCATGCCCGCCCCGCCAATCCCCTCCATGGTCTCCGCGTTGAGATCCGCTACCGTAGGCATGCCGAACGCTCCCGCCGCCTCGATCAGGGCGGGCGCGAGTGGATTGATCGGTGCCTCCGGCAAACCCACTTGCACGATGCCACCCTTGCCCCGATAGTGCGGATTCGGGGGACCGTCCCAATCCTCAATGCGCCGATAAATGTCGAGAATTCTCGCGTAGCTCCACGCGGATTCGCCGGTCTCGGCCGCCCAGCCATCGAAATCGTTCTTGTGACCGCGGGCCCACACCAACCCATTGATGCTCGAGCCGCCACCCAGCACCTTGCCCATGGGAAACGGCGGGGTTCGGCCGTTGAGGGTAGGCGCCGGCTGGCCTTGAAATCGCCAGTCACGTTCGCTGCCTATGTTCTTGAACCAGATGGTGCCGTTGGTAACTTCAGGAACGGCATCGCCACCGCCGGCTTCCAACAACAGCACCTGTACATGCGGATTCTCCGCAAGCCGTCGTGCCACCGGACAGCCGGCGGATCCGGCGCCACAGACGATGAAGTCATAATGCTTCTTCAAAGCGCGACGATTCAAGGACTGTTGCGCCTGTGCACGCTCGGCGCCACTCGCCGTTGTCCCGGCGAGCGATGCGGAAACGCCCGCGGCCAGAGCGGCTTTGATGAACGTGCGACGATCCGTGCGACCCCAGGTCAAGGCAGATTCGAGCCGATTGACGCTTTCGCCCGATATCACCAGTGAATGACCCCGGTCGCGATAGTCTGACATGGAACTCCTCGTATCCTGAACGTCGCCGGCTGGTCTAAACATCGCCAATGCCGCTACGTGTCAACTATGGATGGAATACTCCTTACATTACGGTCGGGAGGCGGAGCTTGTCAAAGCAGGGACATACCTCAGCGACACTTCGCATCGGTGCATGCACATGCGCAGGTGCGACAGCCGCGAATGTTAATTGCCTCCAAACAGTGCAACGCGTAGTCGCGCGAGTAGGCATTTGCCCCAAATGAGCGCACCACAGTCATGAATCGAGATCGAGCACGGTACGCAACGACGACTCTAGGACATCGCACGCATTCGATGTTGCCACGCCAAATCAAGTAAGTTAGATTCAGGATGCGTTAAGTACTTACTACATTATTTTGTTCGAGATGGCGTTAGGTCGAATTTCACCCTTTGGGAGAGCACAACAATGACTGGATGCACGCGCGCGGCGCCTAGGTTCTGGGCACATGCCTGGCCACTCACGATCGGAGTTGCGATGCTGGCGAGCTCGCCAGCTCGCGCCGACGACAGCGACAATCAGATTCAAGAGATCGTCGTGACCGCGCAGAAACGCGCCGAGAACGCCAAAGACGTGCCGCTCAGCATCTCCAACATCAGCGGTGACGATCTCGATGCACGGCACATCGCTGATTTCGACGATCTCACGCGAGCGGTGCCGAATGTTTCGTTCGAATCGCATGGAACGGAGGGTCTCAGCAACATTGAAATTCGCGGCGTGAGCTCGGAAGTCGGATCCGCCGTGGTTGGCGTCTACCTCGATGAGTCCTCAATCACCATGCAAGGAATATTCGTCGGGCAAGCTCAGCCGATCCCCTTCGATCTGGCGCGAGTTGAAGTGCTGCGCGGGCCGCAGGGAACATTGTTCGGCGCAAGCTCGATGGGCGGCGCGTTCCGCTTCATCACCAACCAGCCGAAACTCGATACCTACGAGGTCAACGTCGCTTCCGATCTCTCCGGCACGGACCATGGCGGTGCGAATTACAATGAGAGCATCGTCGTCAATGCGCCCATCACACCCGAACTGGCCGTTCGGGTGGGCGTGGATTACGGGTCGAACAGCGGCTGGATCAATCATCTCGACTACGCGACAGGCGTTAAGGATGCCAGCGGCATCAATAAAGTTGAACAGGGAGTCATCAAGCTGAGTTTGCTGTACAAGCCGTCCGATGATCTGACGATCGTGCCGTCGCTGTGGATGCAAAGGGTAATCTCCAAGGATTCGAGCATCATCTACCCCGATCTCGGGCTCTACAATACGAGTAAGGAGGTCAGAGAGCCGTCCAACGATCGGCTGTTCATTCCGTCCCTCAAGATCGAAAAGCACTTCGCCGCCGCCGACGTGACTTCCGTTACCAGCTACTTCTGGCGCAATAATGCCCGAGTATTGGACGGGACGGTTTGGAACGACGGCGCCCTTGCTTATTACTTCCTCGATCCAAACCCGGCATTTTCCAGCCATCAATCACAGAACGATTCGATCATTGCGCACATTCCTTCCCCGTCATATACCAGCACCAAGGAGACGCAATTTACCCAGGAGCTGCGGGCGGTGTCAGCGAAGCCCGGAGCCGGCGATCTACCATTGAGATGGACGGTTGGCCTTTATTACTCGAAGGAGGCACAAGATTCGCAGAATAATGAATTTTCTCCCGGTCTGAACTCTGCCTTCCAATCGATCTATGGCTATCCGCTGAGCAGCGACACCGTGCAAAAGGCGCTGGGATCGACGGCCACTACCTTTGCCGACGATGTGATCTATATCAATCCGATCAAATCCACCGTCAACGAGTACGCCGGCTTTGGCGAGTTGGGCTACGATCTCTTGCCGGCGCTGCATGTTTCCGCCGGATTGCGCTACGAATATTCCACGCAGACCTACTATGCGACTCAGTCGGGGTTTTACTCGATCGGTGCTATTACGCCCTTCTCATCGAACGCCAGCGCCTCCGCCACCACGCCCAAGTTCTCGGCCATTTATGACCTGAGCGACACGTCGACGGCCTACGCCACCATTGCGAAGGGCTATCGACTGGGTGGTGGGACCGGTCCCCTTCCGGAGAGCCTCTGTGCGGGCGATCTAAAGGCCATCGGAATTTCCAGCGCACCCAGCACCTACCGATCTGACTCACTGTGGAGCTACGAACTGGGTACCAAGCTGCTGGTCAATGACCGTACCGTCTCCATCGACGTAGCGACTTATCTGATCGAATGGAAGAATATCCAGCAGACCGTGGCGCTGCCGGACTGCGGTTTTGCCTTCACGGACAATTTTGGCGACGCCCGAAACTATGGAGTCGAACTACAATTGGCGTACAAGCCCGGGTTCGTGCGAAATCTTACCCTGGGTCTCAATGCCGGCGGCGGACGCTCGGTCATCACCCGCTCTGTCGATCCCAGCGCGGCTGCGGTGGGGCAGAGCACTCTCTTTACGCCCAAGTGGACGGCGACCGCCACTGCGGACTACAAGCTGACTATTACTGACGGGTTAAACGGGTTTGTGCGGACCGACTACGACTACACCGGTAT
>Ga0179596_10000285_pt1 | contig 18174 bp, 15 predicted proteins | sample CZODoug1_1_08_16_FD_155494 | JGI IMG/M metagenome (GOLD analysis project Ga0179596, IMG submission 155494) | Vadose zone soil fungal communities from Angelo Coast Range Reserve, California, USA - CZODoug1_1_08_16fungal (Illumina Assembly) | ecosystem: Environmental > Terrestrial > Soil > Vadose...
ATGCGAGGACATTCTCGCATGGGTTGGCGGGCGGGGAGATGAGTTTTCGGTGCTTTCGTGCCCTGATTGTGGCGTGCTCAATACAACAACAACCGCAAAGACAGAAGCAGATTCCCTTCGGGAATGACAACCAAAAAAGAAAACTGCGAGTGCAAATGCAAGCGGCTTGGTGTGAGAGGGCTTGGGCGGGTTGGAAACCCACATCTCAGAAGCGAGATGTGGGGCACCCCGGTTTTGGGGCTAGGCTAAGTGGGTGACGCGGAAGACGTGGGCGGGCAGGACCTCGGGGCGGAGGGCTACGTAGTTGCTGCGGTCGTGCCAAGTGTAGTGGGCTCCGGTGAGCAGGTCTTCTACGTCGAAGCTCTGGTTGTGGGGGATGCCTAGTTCGCCGAGGTCGAGGTCGATCCAGGCGGACTGCTCCTGGGTGTAGTCGAGGTTCACCGCGACCAGGATCACGTTGTCGCCCGCTACCTTGCTGTAGCAGAGGATGTTGGGGTTGTCGGCGGGGTGGAAGTGGAGGGAACCGTTCGACTGGAGGGCCTTGTTCTCGCGGCGGGCTTGATTAACCTTGGTAATGAGTGGCGCGATGGAGTGGCTTGCGGTGCGGTCCCAGGTGCGGGCCTCGTACTTTTCACTGTCGAGGTACTCTTCGCTGAGGGGTTTCGCGGGCAGGTTTTCGCCTAGCTCGTAGGCGGGGCCGTAGATGCCGTAGTTCGCGCCGAGCGTGGCCGCGAGGATGAGGCGCTGCATGAAGGCGGGGCGTCCGCCCTTCTGCAGGAACTCGTGCAGGATGTCGGGGGTGTTGGGCCAGAGGTTGGGCTGGAAGAAGTCGGTGACGGGAGGCTTGGTGATCTCTTCGAAGTAGGCCTGGATCTCGGCCTTGGTGTTGCGCCAGGTGAAGTAGGTGTAGGACTGGGTGAAGCCGGCCTTGGCGAGGGAGTACATGACGTGCGGGCGGGTGAAGGCCTCGGCGAGGAAGAGGACGTCGGGGTGGTCTTTGTGGATCTCGGCGATGCACCACTCCCAGAAGGACAGGGCCTTGGTGTGGGGGTTGTCGACGCGGAAGATCTTGACGTCGCGGTCGACCCAGAACTTGAAGACGGAATAGAGCTCCTGCCAGAGGCCGCGCCAGTCGGCGGACTCGAAGTCGAGGGGGTAGATGTCCTGGTACTTCTTGGGCGGGTTCTCGGCGTACTGGATGGTGCCGTCGGGGCGGTGCTTGAACCAGGTGGGGTGCTCCGTCACCCAGGGGTGGTCGGGCGAGGCCTGGAAGGCGATGTCCATCGCGATCTCCATGCCGTGTTTGCGGGTCTCCCTGACGAGGTGGTCGAAGGTCTTGAAGGTGCCTAGCTCCGGGTGGATGGACTTGTGGCCGCCCTCGACGCCGGGGGACTTGGCGGCTCCGATGGCCCATGGGCTTCCGACTTCGCCGGGCTGGGCGGTGACGCTGTTGTTCTTGCCCTTGCGGAAGGCGGTGCCGATGGGGTGGACGGGCGGCATGTAGAGGACGTCGAAGCCCATGGCGGCGATCTCGGGGAGGAGCTTTTCGACGTCTTCGAAGGTTCCGGTGCGGGTTGGGTCGGGCGAGGCGGAGCGCGGGAAGAGCTCGTACCAGGTGGAGTAGCGGGCGCGCTCGCGGTCGACCCAGAGGGGAAGGTCGCGGTCGAATTTGGTGGCGAAGGTGGTGTCGGGATAGCGGGCGGCGAGCTCGAGGATCTGGGGGGAGATGGGGTTCTCGTAGAAGGTGGCGCCCTGGTCGGCCATCCAGCGAAGGGAACCGATGACCTCGATGAGCTGGCGTTGGTCGGGGCCTTTGGCGCGGGTGGTGAGCGCTTCGAGCAGGAGGGCTCCGGTGCGGAGTGCGAGGGGGATGTCCTGAGCGTTCGCAGGAGTGCCGGCCGCGGCGTTGGGGGCGTGCGGGTCCGATTGGGCGGCGAGACGCTTTTTCAGGTCGGAGGCCCAGGTGTCGAAGTGGTCGACCCAGCCCTGGACGGTGAACTCCCAGCCGCCGAGCTGATCGACGGTGAAATCGCCGGACCAGACGTCGTTGCCGCGGTCGGTCATGGAGGCGAAGCGCCAGCGACGCTCGGAGGACTGGCGGTAGAGGAGGCGGGCGGCGACGTGGTCGTGGCCGTCTCCGAAGACCGCTGCGGTCACGGTGACGGTGTCGCCGAGGATTCTGCATGCGGGGTGACGGCCACAATCGACCTGGGGCGACAACTGCTCGACGACGACTCGCTTACGACCCTCAACAGGCTTCATGTGTTCACTCAACCACGCGCTAACGCTTGATGCATTGAAAATTACCCCGAAAGGAGACGGGCGGAACCGCATCCAAAGAAGACAGTGCAGAGGGCTCAGGCCAACATCCCAATGCTAGAAGAGATGCGCGGTGCGCGGGGGCGGTTGTCGAAAGATTCCTGGGGCTGCGGGTTTGCGATCCAAATTGATCTTGCTGCAACGAAGTCTGTGAAGGAGTCTTGTGCCCGAACTCGTTGAAACACAACGCCCAGGTTTGCATGCTGCGCGGATCGAAGCTTACTCCATCCTGGCCGATGGGGAAACCGCCGCGCTGCTGTCGCGGGAGGGTTCGATCGACTGGCTTTGCTGGCCGAACTTCGCTTCGGGGGCTTGTTTCGCGGCGCTTCTTGGGACCGAGGAGCATGGGTTCTGGAAGATCGCTCCGGTGGGAGAGTTGACGGCGAATACACGGCGGTACAGGCCGGGAACGATGATCGTCGAGACGATGTTCGAGACCGCCGAGGGAGCGGTGGTGCTGACGGACTTCATGGCTCCGGGGGCGGCGAGCGTCGTGCGGATCGTGCAGTGCGTGCGGGGGAGCGTCGCGATGAAGAGCGACCTGGCGATCCGGTTCGACTATGGCAGGACGATTCCGTGGGTGACGTGCGAGCACGCTACGCCGGAGTGGGGCGAGGGGGCGGTCGATACGATCCATGCCGTGGCAGGGTCGGATGCGGTGGTGTTTCGGTCGGGGTCCAGGGACAAGGCGCTGCCGAACCATGGGGAGGAGATGACGACGGTCTCGGACTTTACGCTGGGCGAGGGGCAGACGGCGTGGTTCACGTTGCAGTATGCGTCGGTGTTCGACGCGGTGCCGAGCCCGCTGGATGGGGCGGCGGAGCTGGAGCGGACGGAGAAGTACTGGCTCGCGTGGATTGGGGCGAGCCGGTATAAGGGCAGGTATGCGGAGGCGGTGGAGCGGTCGCTGTTGACGCTGAAGGCGCTGACCTATGGGCGGTCGGGCGGGATTGTGGCGGCGCCGACCTCGTCGCTGCCGGAGAAGATTGGCGGGGAGAGGAACTGGGATTACCGGTTCTGCTGGCTGCGGGATGCTTCGTTTACGCTGCTTGTGCTGCTTCATGCGGGGTTCGAGAAGGAGGCGGTGGATTGGAGGCTGTGGCTGCTGCGTGCAGTAGCCGGGTCGCCGGAGCAGATTCAGACGATCTATGGGATTGCGGGCGAGCGGGAGCTGGTGGAGTGGAACGCGCACTGGCTGCCGGGGTATGAGGGGTCGGTGCCGGTGAACGTTGGGAATGCGGCGGTGGATCAGTTTCAGCTGGACGTGTTTGGGGAGCTGGCGTCGGCGCTCTACCGGATGCCGGTGGCGGCGGACGATATGCGGATCTCGGCTTCGTCGTTGCAGGCGAATCTGGCTAACCATGTGTGCGTGGTGTGGCGGGAGCCGGATGACGGGATCTGGGAGACGAGGGGCGGGAGGCAGCACTTTACGCACTCGAAGGTGTCGGCGTGGATGGCGCTCGACAGGACGATCCGGCTGGTGGATGAGGGGCACGATGGGAGCTTTGCGGCTGACGATGTGGCGCGGTGGAGGGCGGTGCGGGACGAGATTCATGCCGATGTCTGCGAGAAGGGCTTCCACCGGGGGCTGAACGCGTTTACGCAGGCGTATGGGTCGATAGAGCTCGATGCTTCGTGTTTGAGGATTCCGATGGTGGGGTTTCTGCCGATGGACGATCCGCGGATCGTGGGGACGGTCGAGGCGATCGAGAAAGGCCTGATGGCCGATGGGTTTGTGCTGCGCTACAGGACCGAGGCAGGCGTCGATGGGCTGCCGCCGGGGGAGGGGGCGTTTCTGGCTTGCAGCTTCTGGCTGGTGGCTTGTTGGGCTCTGATGGGGCGGCAGAGGGAGGCGACGGAGCTGTTCGAGCGGCTGGTTGGGCTGGCGAACGATGTGGGGTTGCTGAGCGAGGAGTGGGATCCGGTGGCGGGAAGGATGCTGGGGAACTTTCCGCAGGCGCTTTCGCATATCGCGCTTTGTCATGCGGCGTTTACGCTGGAGGGGGAGTGGCGGCCGGTGCGGTGAAGGGTGTGCGGCCTGGGCGGTCAGGTGTTATGGGGCCCGTTTCGTGAGGACGGATGTGGGATTGCTTCCGGAAAGATGACTTGTCAATACCAACCGTCCCGCGTGTCCTCCAATTTTCAATTCGCTGAAGGCAATTCCGCCCTTACTACAACCAGCCGATCCGCCGCGCTCGTACGCGCCACCAGCTTCAACCCAAGCTGCTGTTGGAGTGCCGAGAAGATCGTAACGCCTCCCGTATCGACTGGCTGTTGGTTCGCCGTGCTCCCATTCGGCAATGCGGCCTGATTCGTGTCCGGCGACCAGTCCAGGTGAAAATCATACTTATCCTTCAATCCCGTCATGTCCACGACAGGTCGGCCAACCTGACCTTCGGAAAGGAACTTCGCCAAAGAGGCCATATCCATCGCGGTCGCCCGCAAGTCCCCGCTGGCCGCCTTCGAATTGAGTTGCAGGTCTCCGCTACTCTTCGTCACAGTCATCTGCTTTGGCCCCCCATTTGCGACCACCAGGGCAAAGATCGGCATCGGGGTCGACTCTCTGCGAAGGTCCAGTCGGAAGCGATCGGCCAGCAGGCGTTGCAGCCGCAGTCTGGTCGGCTTATGAAAGAGAAGTACCTGGTCCGGCGCCATATTGGCCGGGTCGATCCCCGACGATCGATCCGGGATCGCCGCCACATCGAATCGTTTGGATCCGATCCATCCAGGGCCGCGTTCCAGTTGATCGTCGCCGATGTCATAGGCGATCTTGATGAGAAAACGCAGCGTGGCATTGGTAATGAACAGCTTCCCGCCAGCGGCAAAATCGACTTTCAGTTTGCTGTCCGGAGCGCTTGGCCTGATCGAGGCAACTTCAAACTCAGGCAGCGTCGAGGTGGCGACCAGTTGCGGCACGGGCTTTGCCGGCTGCTGCGCCTGAGAGGGAGGGCCGCCGATGATGCCCACTATCAAAGGCACCGTCACGGCCGTCGCTCCCGCCAAGAAAAGCAAAAGCTTCTTCCCGAGGTCCATGCTTTCCGCAATGCGGTTCATCATGATCGTCTCCACGCGCCGTTTCAAATTCGACCCCGTCACTCCGGAGACGCAAGGCAGCGGTGACTTCATGTAGAGCCTACAGACTGTGACAATTCCTGTTGCATACGCCTCGGGATCGCTCCCCATCCGCAAGACGGCTTCATCGCAGGCTCGTTCGCGCTCTTCGATCAGCCGCGTTCCAATCCATCGCACCGGCGGGTAAAACCAGAGAGAAGACTCAACGACCATGTGAACCGCAAACGTCAAATTGTCACGTCTCCGGACGTGGCACAACTCATGGGCGATGACCGCTTCAAACTGCGCCTGGGAAAGGTGTTCCCTGATACCTTCAGGCAACAAAAGGACGGGACGAAAGATGCCGAAGACGCCCGGCTCCAAGTGCGCGGGGCCGGACAACGCTGGTATCGGCAGGTCCAAAGGCAGAGGTGATGCGGCTCGCAAAGCCGCCCACACACGCCAATACCGCCGACCATAGGCCAGACCGTTGGCCGCGAATCCGAAGAGCCACACGCTGAACAGAACCGCTTGCATTGGGCTCGATGACCTCTGTGGCAACGACCGCGCCGGTGAAGCGAGAACGGCAAGCGGCTCACCGGCCTGCTTCACTGCCTCCGGCCCCGGCGAATTGATTGCAGCAGCCTTCTGCCATTCCATTCGACTGCCAAGACCGATCAGCAGCGAAAACGGCAGGAGAAACTTAGCCGAGGCCGCCAGCCATAACCCATGCCGCACTGCCGCGCGATTGCTTTTACAGAGCACAGTCAACAGCCCTATCGCGCACGCAAACAGCGTCGATTGCCAGAGATGATTTGCCACTGCGCTGATCATCCGCTACCTTCCTTTCGTGATGACTTTGGCTTGGAGAGCTGCCGGATCGCTTCCTCGGCTTCCTTCAGGTCTTGCAGCGTCAGCTTTCCGGATTCAACGAGGTGTGCCATGACCGGCTTCGTCCGCCCGCCAAACAAAGCCAGTGCATCGTCCATGAGTCGCCGTCCTGCGTCGTCGCGGGAGATCGCCGCATCGAAGACGTTTGCATTGCCGATGCGCCTGACAATTTTGACCGCTTTTTTCCCCTCGAGCAGGCGATAGACGATGGTTTGCACGGTGGTATAGGCAGGCCTCTTCGGCTCAGGAAAGGTCTCCTGAATCTCACGGATCGAGGACGCGCCGCGGAGCCACAGGATGTCCATGATCTGCAGTTCGAACTTGGATAGTTTGGGATGACTCATAGGCTCCAACTACATTTGATGAAGATCCTACTACAAGATGTAGTTTTTAAGTCAAGAGCTAATGTCAACTTTCGCCTGGCGCATATGGCACATTGTCGCGATAGGCACTGGGAAACGCCCTTCTCGTCATTGTCTCGGGGGATCTGTTCGACCGTCACAGGGATGGCCTCCTGGATCGCCTGCTCTCCAGCCTGAGCGGACGAGTTATCTTGCGAACGCGCGACGGCGAGAACGAGCAACAGCAAAAGCGAAATGCGGGGGTCCCTCCACTTCGCTTCGCTCCGGACGACGAGAGCTTGAGGTGGGTGTGGGGGAAAAGCAAAAGGCCCGGGGTTGCGCCCGGGCCTTTCTTGGTTGAGGGGCGTTTTCTTTACCAGACGCGGCAGGCGTTGGTGGGCATCATGGGTTGGCCTACCTTGCAGCCGAAGGCCTTGCCGAACTCCTCGAAGTTCTGGACGGTGCCCTTGACGCGCCACTCGCCGGTGGAGTGAGGGTCGGTCTTGGCGAGCATGCGGGCGGACTGCTCGGTCTGGTTGCCGCACCAGATCTGGCCGAAGGAGATAAAGAAGCGCTGTTCAGCAGTGAAGCCGTCGCGCTTGCCGTCGGTGTAGCCGGCGAGTGCGGTCTTCGGCGACTTGGCTATGGTCTCCTGGAGCGCGGCGAAGGCGATGCGGATGCCTCCGTTGTCGGCGGTGTTCTCGCCGAGGGTGAGCTTGCCGTTGAGGTTCTGGCCCTCGGCGACCTTGAAGCCGGAGTACTCGGCGGCTTCGCAGTCGGTGCGTTCGTTGAAGTTCTTCTTGTCGGCGGGGGTCCACCAGTCCTTGACGTTGCCGGTGGGTCCGTACTTGGCGCCCTGATCGTCGAAGCCATGGGTCATCTCGTGGCCGATGACGACGCCGATGCCGCCGAAGTTCACCGCCGGGTCGATGGCGTTGTCGTAGAACGGCGGCTGGAGGATGCCGGCGGGGAAGTTGATGTCGTTCATCGACGGCTGGTAGTAGGCGTTGACGGTGGGCGGGGTCATGCCCCACTCCTTCTCGTCGACGGGCTGGCCGAGCTTGGAGTGGTTGCGGTCGCGCTCGAAGATCTGGTTGCGCTCGGTGTTGCCGAGGAGGTCTTCGCGCTTGACGGCGAGCTTGGAGTAGTCGCGCCAGTTCTCGGGGTAGCCGATCTTCTGGCGGAAGGCGTCGAGCTTCTTCTTGGCCTCGGCCTTGGTGTCGTCGCCCATCCAGCCGATGGTTCGGATGTCCTCGGCCATGGCGCGCTCGAGGGCGGAGACGAGCTTCTCCATGTTGGCCTTGGCGTCGGGCGGGAAGTACTGCTTGACCCAGTCCTGGCCGACGGCCTCGCCGAGTGCCTGATCGGTCATGCGGGTGCAACGCTTCCAGCGGGGCGTCTGCTCCTTCTGTCCGGCTAGGGTTGCGTTGAAGAAGTTGAAGTTTTCCTCGACGAAGGGCTTGGAGAGGTAAGGGGCCGCGCCGTGGATGGCGTGCCAGCGCATGTAGTGCTTGATGGCGGTAAGGTCTTCGGTCTCAAGGACCGTGTTGACGGTCTTGACGTATCCGGGCGAGGAAACATTGAGCGTGGGCACCGAGCCGAACTTCTGGGCGGTGAGGAACTGGCTCCAGTTGAAGTCGGGAGAGAGCTCCTGCACCTGGGCGATGGTCATGATGTGGTAGCGCTTGGCGGGGTCGCGCATCTCGACGCGGGCCATAGAGCCCTTGGCGAGCGCGGTTTCGATGCGAAGGACGTCGTCGGCTTCCTTGGCGGCGGCCTCGGGGGTGTCTCCGGCGAGGACGAACATGGCGGTGACGTGCGCGACGTACTGGTCGCGAAGCTTCTTCGAGCGGGCGTCGTCGGTGATGTAGTAGTCGCGGTCGGGGAGGGTGAGGCCGCCCTGACCGGTCTGGAGGATCTGCTTGGTGGAGTCGACCTGATCCTGGCCGACGCCGACGCCGAAGAAGGCTCCGCCGGCAAACTTCTCTTCGAGCTCGACGTTGAGGGGGGCGAGCTGCTTCTTGTCGGTGAGAGTGTCGATGGCCTTGAGCTCAGCCTCGACGGGCTTGGCTCCGAGCTTGTCGGCGAGGTCGACGTTCATGCAGGCGGCGAAGTAGTCGCCGTACTTCTTCTGGAGCGGGCTCTTGGGGGCGTCGGCGGCGGACTTCAGCTCTTGGTAGAGGAGGTAGTTGTTGCGCTCGGCGAGCTCGTTGAAGCGGCCCCAGCGAACCTGGTCGGACGGGATGGGGTTGTTCTTGACCCAGTTGCCGCAGGAGTACTGGTAGAAGTCGGCGCAGGGATCGGCGGTCTTGTCGAGCGAGCCGAGGTCGAAGCTGGTGGGGCGCTTGGGCTCCTTGGTGGGGCCGTCGGGGAGGGCGATGGAGGCGGACATGGGCGTCAGCGTCTGCGCGTGGCCGAAGGTGCTCGAGAAGACGAGGAAACAGCCTAGGGCGGGAAGAGCTCGGAGAGAGGTGAGGCGCATGGGGCTCCTGACAGGGTGCGGCTTGGACAGATTGAAAATCCCGGTAGGGAAACAATACAGCAAATGGCCTAGGGGGGCGATGGCTGGGATATCAGGGGCGGTGATGGAAAGGAAAACAGGCAAAGGATTGTAGGGAAAGAGCGGAACAATAGGGAAAAAGAGGCAAGTACAGAAGGCTGGAGGGGGAAAAGATCTTTGCCTTGATCTCGGCTAAGGTCGATCTCTTGGGGCTACTGTGATCTATTTGAATTCAGGGAAGCTGTGTCGAGAAAGTTGCGAACATTTGCGAAGCGGTTCTCTCAAACGAGCAGGCTATCTCTCCGGACGCGAACGAAAGGAATTGTCGTGAATGATTTTTTCGGTGTTGCGCGGTTTAGGCTGTTGGTTTGGACCGCGATACTCTGTGGTGCGAGCACACTGTTGAGCCAGAGTCCGTCCAAGGACACGCTCGCTGCGGAAAGTTCAGCCGGAGTTGGTTATGTCCCACATCTAGTCTTCGACATTGCTTCGATTCGGGAAGAACACGAAAGAGACGGAAGTTATTTTGATAACTCTCCGACGAATAGCGTCTTCATCTCCCATGGCGTTTCTGCCGAAGGGCTCATCATGGCGGCTTATGGTCTAGAAATCAGAGATCTGCTGAAAGGCGTCCCCGACTGGGCAAGGAATATTGATTATGATATTTCGGCGAAGTCCGATGCGGCCACGGACGAAGTTTTGGGGAAGTTGAGTAAGAGCGATTTCGACTCCGAAAAGCGCCATATGCTGCAAGGACTGCTTGCGGAGCGCTTCGGTCTTCGGATTCATACAGAGATCAAGGAGTCAACGACCTACGAACTCGTTGCCACGGCACGGGCGGCTAAGTTAATGTCACCGGTCCATGGTGAAGTCGGCAAAACAGTCAGTACCTGCGCCCTTCGTTTTACCCCTCAAAGGGGAATGAAGATCGATTCGAAGGGTTGTCCCTTCTGGATTCTTCTAAGCGATCTGCGACAGGACCTGGCCACAACCGTTACCGATCATACTGGGATGACTGGATCCTATGCGTATACGTTGATGTGGAAGCCCACGTCCATCACGCCTCGGAGCGATGAGGATTGGTATCCGGATATGGTGCAGGCGGTCCGAGATCAACTAGGGTTAGAGCTAAGGAAGACCAGGGGGCCGGTTACGTCATGGGTCGTCGACCGCTTTGAGCATCCCACCCCAAACTAAGATGGACGCGGAATCAATGGTGATCCTTGGTCTTGGTTCAGGCATGCTGTTCGATCGCGGTTGGAGGGCGACGACAACCGCAAAGGCAACCGCAGATCCCCTTCGGGGATGACAACCAAGGTGCGACGGCAAAGGACTTTATTTATTATTAGGACTTAGCTAATTTTCCAATATCTGCAGGCAGAGGGGCTTTTCGAGCATGCAGTCCATCTTGGACATGGCGCGGACGGCTTTGTCGAGGGTGGAGTTCAGGCAGGGCTCGGTGGTGACGACGAAGGGGAGGGCGGTCTTGTCGTGGCCGGGGCGCTGGAGGAGCGAGTCGATGTTGGCACCGACCTTGGCGAGGGCTCCGGAGATGGCGTGGACGATGCCGGGCTTGTCCGAGACGACGAAGCGGAGGTAGTGCGGGGTCATGAAGTCTCCGGTGACCTGGCGCTTCTTGACCGGCAGCTCCACCGAAGCGTGGCCGTGGGCGACGGCGAGGAGGTCCGAGACGACCGCGACCGCTGTGGGTTCGCCGCCCGCGCCGTGACCGGAGAAGACGACGTCTCCGCCGAAGCGGCCGCTCGATACGACCATATTCTGCGTGCCGTGGGACCAGGCCATGGGGTAGCTGAGCGGCACGAGCATGGGCGCGACGCGGGCCTGGACGGTCGAGCCGGCGAGCTCCGCCGTGGCGATCTGACGGATAGTGCAGCCGAGCTCCTTGGCGTAGTGGAAGTCGATGGCCTGGACGGCGGAGATGGATTGCGTTGGGACCTGCTCGGGGTCGAGCTCGGCACGGAGTGCGATGCGGGAGAGGATACAAAGCTTGGCGCGGGCGTCGTAGCCGTCGACGTCGGCGGAGGGGTTGGCTTCCGCATAGCCGAGGGCTTGGGCTTCGGCGAGAACCTCGGCGTAGTCGGCGCCGGCCTCCATCTTCGAGAGGATGAAGTTGCAGGTGCCGTTGACGATGCCGCGGATGCGGGTGATCTGATCGCCGGACTGGCCTTGTAGGAGGGCGGGGATGACGGGGACGCCACCGGCGACGGCGGCTCCGTGGATGAGCTGGACGCCATGCTTTTTGGCCAGACGCATGAGGCCTGCGCCGCGGTAGGCGATGAGCTGCTTGTTGGCCGTAACGACGGACTTGCCGGAGGTGATGGCCTTGCGAAGCCAGCCTTCGACAGGGTCGAGGCCACCCATGAGCTCGATGACGATGTCGACATCAGAAGACAGGACTTCGTTGATATTCTCAGTCCATACGACGGTCTTGGGTGCGAACTTCGCGGCGGGCGAGGTGAACTTACGGGCTACGTCGCGGTTGTAGATGTGGGTGAGCTCAATGCCTGCGAACTTGCCGGTTGCGAGGACCTTTGCGACGGAGCTGCCTACGGTACCAAAGCCCAGGAGGGCTACCTTTACTGACTTCGTTGTCATCTAATATCCGATCTTCTTTTCAAAACTGCGCCAGGCGTTGAAGCTTGCCATGGCTTCGGGTCCGAGGAGCTGGCCGGTGGGGATGGTGCGGTCGGCGTGCGGCTTCTTGACCTCGTCGTAGAGGAAGGAGTCGTCGAAGCCTGCGCCTGCGGCGTCTTTCGCGGTGCAGCCGAAGTAGATGGCCTCGCAGCGCGCCCAGTAGATGGCGGCGAGGCACATAGGGCAGGGCTCGCAGGAGGTGTAGACAGTGCAGCCGGGGAGCTGGAAGTCGCCGAGCTTTTGGCAGGCGGCGCGGATGGCCAGGACCTCGGCGTGGGCGGTGGGGTCGTGATTGGCGGTGACGCGGTTGACGCCGGTGGCGATGATCTCGCCGTTGTGTACGATGACCGCTCCAAATGGACCGCCGGCGCCGGAGTTTACGTTCTCGACGGCGAGGTCGATGGCCATCTGCATGTAGGTTGGATTGCCGTGCATTTTCTATCCCTTCAATGCTTTGCGGATAATGTCGCTTTGCGGGTAATGTCGATTATATGGCACACGCTTATCTCTCCGAACGGATCGTTACGCCCGATGGGATCGTCTCTGGGGCTCTGTTGATTCAGGATGGAACGATTGTTGATATACGGTCTGTTGCTGAGCTTCCGGCGGATGTAGAACGCACGGACTTTGGCGCGATGGCGATTCTGCCCGGGCTGGTGGATGCGCATGTCCACATCAACGAGCCGGGGCGGACGGAGTGGGAGGGCTTTGCCACGGCTACGCGGGCGGCGGCGGCGGGAGGCTTTACGACGCTGATCGATATGCCGCTGAACTGTCTACCGGAGACGACGACGGTTGCGAATTTGGAGTTGAAGCGTGAGGCGGCGGTGGGGAAGTGTCTGGTGGACTGGGCGGCCTGGGGTGGGGCTGTGGCGGATAACCAGGCGCATATTCTGCCGCTGGCCAGGGCAGGTGTGACGGGGTTCAAGTGCTTTCTGATCTATCCGGGGTGCGATGGCTTTACGATGATCGACCGCGAACAGTTGGAGGCGGCGCTGCCGTTTATCGCGGAGAGTGGGTTACCGCTGCTGGTGCATGCGGAGCTGGCCGGGCCGATCGATGCGGCTACAAGCGCGTTGGCTGGGAACGACTGGCGGGAGTATGCGACGTATCTGGCGTCGCGGCCGGATGAGGCAGAGCTTTCGGCGATTCGCATGTTGATCGACTTTTGTAGAACGTATCGGTTTCGGTTACATATTGTGCATCTGGCTACGATGCTTGCTTTACCTTTGTTGGCGGAAGCGAAGGCGGAAGGGCTGCCGATTACGGTGGAGACGTGTCCGCACTATCTTTACTTTGCGGCGGAGGGGATTGCCGTGGGGAGTACGCTGCACAAGTGCGCGCCGCCGATCCGCAGCGAGGCCAATCGCGAGGGGCTTTGGCAGGGACTGCGGGATGGGGTGATCGATCTGATTGCTACGGATCATTCGCCTTGTCCGCCAGAGATGAAGGGCTTGGAGCATGGGGAGTTCAACAAGGCCTGGGGTGGGATCGCAAGTCTGTCGCTGGCGCTTTCGGTGATTTGGACGGAGGCTTCGCGGCGTGGGTTTGGGTTGAGCGATGTAGTGCGTTGGATGAGTGCTCGACCGGCTTATCTGGCTGGTCTTCAGGAGCGCGTTGGGTCGCTGGCGGCTGGTCGAGAGGCTTCGTTTGTGGTGTTCGATGTGGAGGCGGAGTTTGTGCCGGAAGCGGGGGATCTTCACTTTCGGCACAAGGTTTCGCCTTATGTGGGGCAGGCGTTGCTGGGGCGGGTGAGGGCTACATACCTGCGGGGTGAGGCTGTTTTTCGCGATGGGGAGTTTGCTGCCGTATGTGGTGGGCGTGAGCTTACGGTGAAGCCATAGTGGTTGGTCACAAGCGTACCTCAGCGGCTAAAGCCGCCCCTCCTATTTCGCTTCTACGGCACGGCTGAAGCCGTGCCCTTAAGCAAGGCGGGTTTCGTGGCTTGCGTTGGCTGACGTATGCTAATCGAACCGATGAACACGATACTTGCCCGATGGAATGCACTCGATGTTGAGGCTGCTGCTGCGGAGATTCTTCCGTGCTGTGGGGCGTCGGCTTGGGCTCGTGCGTTGGCGGAGCATAGGCCTTTCGTCTCGCTTGAAACGCTGGCGAAAGCTTCCGATGCGATTTGGCTTGCGTTGCCGCGTGAGGATTGGATGGAGGCCTTCGACAGCCATCCTCGGATTGGGCAGACACATGCCAAGGCCACGGCGCAGTCGCTGGCGTGGTCGGCGGGAGAGCAGGGGACGCCGGATGAGATTGCCAAGGCAAAGCTCGCGGTGGGCAACGCTCGCTATGAGGAGCGGTTTGGGCGTATCTTCATCGTCTGCGCCACGGGCAAGACGCCGATGGAGATGCTGGCGATCCTTGAGGGCCGCTTGCAGAACGATCCTGAGACGGAGCTGCTTGAGGCCGCGGAACAGCAACGCCAGATCACGCAGATTCGTCTGCGCAAGTGGTTGGCGTCTCATACGAACGACGGGGAGGCCAAATGAGTATCTCGACACACATTCTGGACACGGCGATTGGGCGTCCGGCGGCGGGGGTTCCCGTTGCGCTGGCTCGGGCTGGCGAGGGCAACCGCTGGGCGATTCTGTCGCGGATGCACACCGACGACGATGGCCGTTGCCGGCCTCTGCTGCCTGACACCGAGCCGATGACGCCGGGGCTGTATGCGATTCGTTTCGACACCGAGGTCTACTACGCGGCGCAGGGGATCAAGGGACTTTACCCGTATGTCGAGATCACGTTTATGGTCGAGCCGGGGCAGGCGCACTACCATATCCCGCTGTTGCTGACGGCCAACGGATACACCACTTACAGGGGAAGCTGAAGATGATTGAGATGACGTCGAACCGCTATGGGAAATCGCGTGTGCGCCTGGTGAAGGTAACGCGGCAGGACGGGCTTCACGAGCTGTATGAGTGGATGGTCGAGATCCTGCTGGAGGGCGATTTTGAGACCGCGCATACGCTGGGCGACAACTCGAAGATTCTGCCGACGGACACGATGAAGAACACGGTGTACTCGCTGGCGCGGGACTCGTCGGCTACGAGCATTGAGGTGTTTGCGCAGGAGCTGGCGACGTTTCTGATGGGGCGGAATCCGCAGGTGTCGGTGGCGCATGTGACGGTCGAGTCGACGATATGGAAGAGGCTGACGATTGAGGGCAGGCTGCATCCGGACTCGTTTATGCGGGGCTCGAATGAGCGGGCTGTGACGAAGCTGCGGCAGGATCGCAAGGGCTCGACACTGGCTTCGGGGCTGGTGGATCTGGTGATTATGAAGACGGCGAAGTCGGGGTTTGAGAACTACATCGTCGATTCGCTGACGACGTTGAAGCCTGCTGCGGACCGCTTGTTCTGTACGGCGCTAACGGCGGACTGGACGTACTCGGAGGCGATTGCGGAGGGTGGCAGTGTGGACTTCAACGCGCTGCGCGAGGAGATTCGCGAGACGATGCTGGAGAGCTTTGCGGGGCACGATAGTTTGTCCGTCCAGCACACTCTGTATGCGATGGGCGAGACGGCGTTGAACAAGGTGAAGGCGATTACGGAGGTGCATCTGCTGATGCCGAACAAGCACTGCATCCCGGTGGACCTGAGCAGGTTCGGGCAGGACAATCCGAACGAGATCTTTGTGCCGACCGACGAGCCGCATGGGACGATCGAGGCTACGTTGCGGCGGGGCTAAGTTCGTGGACGGTCGCGATCTCCAGGATGTTGAGGATCGGGGCATCGAGCGTGAACTCGGCTGGGGTGTCGCGGCTCTTGCGATAGACGAACTCATCGAGCGGGATGAAGGAGCTGCGTCCGCGTGGGCGTGGGTTGTGGATGAAGGAGCCTGTGTTGATGCGGCTGAGGGTGATGTGGCTGGCGTGGGTGGCGAGTAGTGCTGTCGTGTCGACCTCGAGCAGGATGTTGGAGTATGAGGCGTAGACCTCGGCGAGCCGCAGGGCCTTCTCCTTTTCCACGAAGAAGAAGATCTTGGAGTTGAGCAGGGTGAGCCAGTCGGGGATGGTGATGCCGACGAGGCAGGACTTCATCTTCTTCTCGCTGGCTGCGTGCTGGTCGCGAAGGGAGATGCCATGGAGGTTCTGGATGCAGCGGCGGCGGAGGACGATGGAGGCTTCGCGTTCGTCGGGAGCGAAGGCGTGCAGGTCCGCGAGGGAGTTGGCGCTGTGGAGTCCGTGCTGCTCGATGCCCGGGAGGTTGGAGGCGAAGGTTAGGTGGTAGAGCCTGGGGAAGAGCTGAGCGAACGCGCGGGATTCCATCGCTTGATTAGAGACGAAAGAACGGGCAACAGCAAAAGCGGAATGCGGGAATTCTTCGCTGCGCTCAAAATGACAGGAGTTTAGGGGTGGGCGGTAAGATGGAGCGAATGATTTCTGGAACTGATGTCTCTGCTCTTGCTGCTCAAGCTGTCTCCCGATGCCGCACCCTCGCTGCTCATACGCAGGTTGCCGGTGAGACGACGCGGCTGTTTCTTTCTCCTCCGATGCGTGCGGTGCATGCGGATGTGACGGCTTGGATGACGGCTGCGGGGATGACCGTTCGGGTCGATCCGGCGGGGAATATCCGGGGGCTGATCGGGGCCGCCGGTGCGCCTCGGTTGGTGATCGCCTCGCACCTCGATACGGTGCCGAATGCGGGTGCGTTCGATGGGATTCTGGGCGTGATGCTGGGGATTGCGGTCGTTGAGAGTGTGGGTGTGTTGCCGCTGGCGATTGAGGTAATTGGGTTCTCGGAAGAAGAGGGCGTTCGCTTTCGCAAGCCGTTTCTCGGCAGCATGGCGGTGACGGGGCAGTTGGAGGAGCATCTGGATCTGACGGACTCGGATGGTATTTCCGTAGCGGAGGCGCTGAGTGGGTTTGGGCTGGATCCGGCTCGGCTGGAGGAGGCTCGGTTGTCGCCGCGCACGATGGGGTATCTGGAGTTTCATATCGAGCAGGGGCCTGTGCTGGAGAGCCTGGACCTGCCGCTGGCGGTGGTGAGCGCGCTGGTGGGGCAGAGCCGGATGGAGTTTGTCTTCAAGGGCCATGCGAACCATGCCGGAACGACGCCGATGCATCTGCGGCACGATGCGCTGACGGCCGCAGCCGAGTGGGTGCTGGCGGTGGAGCGGACGGCGCGGGAGACCGATGGGCTGGTCGCGACCGTGGGAAAGATTGAGGCGCAGCCGGGGGCGGGGAATGTGATTCCGGCGCGGGTGTCGGTGTCGCTTGACCTGCGCCATGCGGACGACGCGGTGCGGGTGGCGTCGGTGGCTGCGCTGGTCCGGGCTGCGGAGGCGGCGGGAGGCTCGCGCAATGTGGGCGTGGCGTACAAGTTGCTGGTGGAGCAGCCTGCGGTGGCGCTCGATCCTAGGTTGACGGCAGGGCTTGCGGATGCGGCAGGTGTGCTGGGGACGGCCATTACGACGCTGACCAGCGGGGCTGGACACGATGCGATGATTCTTGCGCCGTGTGTGCCTTCGGCGATGCTGTTTCTGCGCAGTCCGGGCGGGATCAGCCATCATCCGGAGGAGAATGTGCTCACACCGGACGTGGAGGCAGCGCTCGCGGTGGGGGTGGAGTTTGTGCGGGCGCTGGCTTTGCCCACTTTGCGCTAATCTAGCTCATTCAGTATTTCGACGAGGGACACATGCATCATCTTGGGGCCACCCGTAGCGCGCATCATCGCGATCACCTGTTGCACACGCCGGATGCGTTTATCCGCATCCCCCTGCCTGGGCTGAAGCTGGGCTCGGCGATCGTTCATGCCGCTCCGGCAATCGGCGCGGCTTTCACGCAGTACACGGTGGAACTGGAGGTGGGCGGGTCGCTGGCTTCGTCTGGGCTGCCGGGTGTGCAACGCTTCTGTTATGTGGTGTCGGGTGGGGTGGATCTGGCGGCGGATGCGGCGTTCCGTACGCTGCCGGTGAGTGGCTTCTGTTTTGTGCCGGCCGATACAGCGCACACGCTGACGGCTCGCGAGGCGACCGTGCTGCAGGTGATCGAGAAGCCTTTCACGGGGCTTGAAGGGGTTGCGCTGCCCAGGATTGTAACGGGGGTTGAGTCGGAGATTGTGGGGGTGCCGCTGGGCGGCGATCCGGACTTGCTGGTGCGGGCCATGCTGCCTGCCGGGATGGAGTACGATTTCGCCGTGAACACGATGAGCTATGCGCCGGGTGCGTCGCTGGCGCAGGTGGAGGTGCATGTGATGGAGCATGGGCTGATGATGCTTGAAGGCGGCGGCATCTACCGGCTGAACGACCAGTGGTATCCGGTGACGGCGGGCGACTTTATCTGGATGGGGCCGTACTGCCCGCAGTGGTTTGGGGCCATCGGTAAGAAGCAGGCGAAATATCTTATCTATAAGGATTTCAACCGCCATCCGTTGGCGTGAAGGGGCTCAAATGCAGGAGATTGTGATC
>Ga0179596_10000287_pt1 | contig 18074 bp, 12 predicted proteins | sample CZODoug1_1_08_16_FD_155494 | JGI IMG/M metagenome (GOLD analysis project Ga0179596, IMG submission 155494) | Vadose zone soil fungal communities from Angelo Coast Range Reserve, California, USA - CZODoug1_1_08_16fungal (Illumina Assembly) | ecosystem: Environmental > Terrestrial > Soil > Vadose...
CGTTCGGGCCGAGATGCCTGCGGAACATGAGGCCCTGCGCCCGTGTCTCGAAGGTGTGAGCGACCTCGGCGCGGATGAGATGAATCCCCGCTGACAGCTCCAGGATCGGCAACTCCGCGAATGCGACGCTCGCGGCAATCCACGCGGCGGCGCCAAGGAGTGCAAGAGTCTTCTCTTTCACACCGGACAGGGTCGGCGAAAATAAAAAAGGCAGGGAATCGAGCCCTGCCCTGGTCTCGTCGAGAGACAGCTATTTCTTCATTTCGTCCTTCTTGGCTTCCTTCTTGGCGGCCTTCTTGGCCTTCTTCTCGCCCTTCTTGTCGCCCTTCTTCATTTCAGCTTTCTTGTCGTCCTTCATCGGCTGAGCACCGGCGTGGGACGCGGCCAGAGCCGCGCCGCTGGAAACGGCAAACGCCGTGGCGACCAGGATGGAGATCAGCTTCCTCATGTTTTCCTCTTCGTGAAGTTTAGGGAACAGGTTGCGACCAGTCCTTTGACTCGGAACCAGTCCCTCCCACTAACGCCCTGCCCTCCGCGAGGTTGACAAGCGCGTCAGCATCGCAGCACATTCCTTCGGCAACGCAAGCCGTGTAAATCCATTTTCATTTTCAAAATCAATCAGCTACAGATATCTCCGCGCTTGTGGGAGCTTGCCCTAGGGGCACGCGGAGGAGCTCGCGCAATTGGCTATAATACGGCCCGATCAAGAGCGGAACGCCCGTCGTGTTCGCGGCCCGCAATAACCGTAGGGTCGCACCGCCGACCCCTTCCAAAGCGAGACTGCAGGAGCTTCCCGTGGGCAAAATCAAGGTCAAGAATGCGATCGTCGAGATGGACGGTGACGAAATGACGCGGATCATCTGGAGGACAATCCGCGAACGCCTGATTCTTCCCTATCTCGACGTCGACCTGAAATACTACGATCTCGGGGTCGAGGCGCGAGACAAGACCAACGACCAGATCACGATCGACGCGGCCAATGCCACGCGGAAGTATGGTGTAGCCGTGAAATGCGCGACCATCACCCCGGACGAAGGGCGCGTCAAGGAGTTCAACCTCAAGCAGATGTGGCGCAGCCCGAACGGGACCATCCGAAATATTCTCGACGGCACGATCTTCCGGGAGCCTATCATCTGCAAGAACGTACCGCGCATCGTGACTCACTGGAGCAAGCCGGTGGTCATCGCGCGTCACGGATTCGGCGACCAGTATCGGGCCACCGAGGTCAAGTTCGACGGCGCCGGCACGATCAAGCTCAGCTTTCGGCCCGAGGGCGGCGGCCCCGAGGTCGAGCGCGAAGTGTTCAAGGCGCCTGGCGCCGGCGTCACCATGGCGATGTTCAACCTCGACGAATCGATCACGGGCTTTGCGCGCGCCTGCTTCAACTACGCCTTGCAGCGCAAGTACCCCGTCTATTTCTCGAGCAAGAATACCATCCTCAAGGTCTACGACGGCCGGTTCAAGAATCTGTTCCAGGATATCTTCGATGCGGAGTTCAAGAAGCAGTTCGACGCGGCGGGCCTGACCTATGAGCACCGGCTGATCGACGACATGGTGGCCGCGAGCCTCAAGTGGAACGGCGGCTACCTGTGGGCGTGCAAGAACTACGACGGCGACGTGCAGTCCGATACGGTCGCACAAGGCTACGGCTCGCTCGGGCTCATGACCTCGGTCTTGATGTCCCCCGACGGGAAGGCGGTCGAGGCCGAGGCGGCACACGGCACCGTGACTCGGCATTACCGGCTGCACCAGCAAGGCAAGCCCACTTCGACCAATCCCATCGCGTCGATTTTCGCCTGGACCCGCGGGCTGATATTTCGCGGCCGCATGGACGGAACACCCGACGTCGCCCGATTCGCTGAGACGCTGGAAAAGGTCTGCGTCGACGTCGTGGAATCGGGCAAAATGACCAAGGATCTGGCAATCCTGATACGTCCGGACCACCCCTTCCTCTCTACCGACGAATTCATGGGCGCGGTGGACGTCGAACTCAGACGGCGCGTGCACTGACCGAAGCGCGCGAACGTCGAGAAAAAGCCTCCGCGCAGAGGGTTTTCTCGCTTGCAAGAAAAAAAGCAAGCGGACCCCTCGGAACTCCCCGGGGCCGATAACCAAGAGGAACTTGCGACCGCGGGCGGCTGCGCCGCCCGCGCGAGCCGCTAGCTTGCGGCCTGGATGTTCGAAGCCTGCTTGCCCTTGGGGCCTTGCGTGACTTCGAACTGGACTTTCTGTCCTTCCTTGAGCGTTTTGAATCCGCTCATCTGAATCGCGGAGAAGTGCGCAAACAAATCCTCACCGCCATCATCCGGGGTTATGAACCCATAACCCTTAGCATCATTGAACCACTTCACCGTACCTGTTGGCATAGAGCCTTCCTGAATTTTAGAACCGGGGAACCTTCAACTATGCCTGTACTTCAACGCAGCAGAGGAATTTGAACCTGCAAACCGCATAGAGGACAAACACAGGGAAGCCTTTTACGCGCTTTGGGCGACGGCGTCAAGTGCCCCAGAGCGCGTCAACCCTTTGTTCTGCCGACACGTTTGGATGTTGCATGGTGTAGCGACAGCGATTACATTATCAGCGATGTGCCTACACTGAATGGAGGCGTTCCGATTGACAGGGTGTGCATGGGGTGCGTGACTTTTCCACTCGCAGCTGATCCGAGCGGTTTGACGGGTGGAAGCTTCTGGCATAAGTTAAGTAAGGTATGGCAACCCGCATGCGAGAAGGCGCTCTACTCGAGGCCAAGAAGGCCAAGCTCAAGCCTCCTCCCCTTTTCAAGGTGATCCTCTTGAACGACGACTACACCCCGATGGAATTCGTCGTCATCGTGCTGCAGAGGTTCTTTTCCATGACGCGGGAAAAAGCGACCCAGGTCATGCTCAAAGTCCATCGGGAGGGTATGGGAATTTGCGGGATCTACCCCAAGGACGTCGCCACTACCAAGGTCGAGCAAGTTGTCGGCTACGCACGCAAGCACCAGCACCCGCTACAATGCGTTATGGAGGAAACCTGAGAGCGGGGGAGCGCAAGCCCCTCGTTGATCCGATGACGACCCGGGACGAAAGATGATCGCGCAGGAACTCGAAGTCAGTCTCCACATGGCGTTCGTAGAGGCGCGCCAGAAGCGGCATGAGTTCATCACCGTCGAGCACCTGCTGCTCGCGCTCCTGGACAATCCGACGGCCGCGGAAGTGCTGCGCGCCTGCGCCGCCAACATCGAGGAACTGAGGAAAGCGCTCGGAGACTTCATCGCCGCGCACACCCCCACGGTAGCGGGCGCCGAGGAAATCGATACCCAGCCGACGCTCGGTTTCCAGCGCGTCATCCAGCGCGCGATCCTGCACGTCCAGTCCTCGGGCAAGAAAGAAGTGACCGGCGCAAACGTACTGGTCGCGATCTTCGGCGAGAAGGACTCCCATGCTGTGTATTTCCTGCACCAGCAAGGCGTGACGCGTCTCGACGTCGTGAACTACATCTCCCACGGCATCACCAAGACACCGGCCTCCAAGGAGGCGAAGGGCGGCGGCGAAGCCGAACAGGAAACAGCGGGCGACGAGCAGCAGTCCGGCGGCGCTCTCGAGACGTACACGCTCAACCTCAACGCCCAGGCGCTGGTAGGCAAGATCGATCCGCTGATCGGCCGCGAGCGCGAGATCGAGCGCGTCATCCAGACGCTGTGCCGGAGGCGCAAGAACAATCCTCTCCTTGTGGGCGAGGCGGGCGTAGGCAAGACAGCCATCGCCGAAGGGCTCGCGCGCCGTATCGTCGAGGGCCAAGTTCCGGAGATCCTGGCACGCTGCCAGGTCTACATGCTCGACATGGGTGCGCTGCTCGCGGGAACCAAATATCGCGGCGATTTCGAACAGCGTCTGAAGGCGGTGCTGAAGCAGCTAGTGGACAACCCGAATGCGATCCTGTTCATCGACGAAATCCACACGCTTATCGGCGCGGGTGCTGCCTCAGGCGGGACGCTCGACGCCTCGAACCTGCTGAAACCCGCGCTCTCTTCGGGTGCGCTGAAATGCATCGGCGCGACGACCTACAACGAGTACCGCGGGGTGTTCGAAAAGGATCATGCGCTGTCGCGGCGCTTCCAGAAGATCGACGTGCCCGAGCCGTCGGTTGAGGAGACCGTCGCGATCCTGCGCGGCCTGAAATCGCGCTTCGAGGCGCACCACGGTATCAAGTACAGCGGCAACGCGCTTACCAGCGCCGCCGAACTCTCCGCCCGCTACATCAACGACCGGCACTTGCCCGACAAGGCAATCGACGTCATCGACGAGGCGGGCGCAGCGCAGAAGATCCTGCCCAAGTCCAAGCAGAAAAAGGTCGTAGGCAAGACCGAGATCGAGGAAATCATCTCCAAGATTGCGCGCATCCCCCCGGCCTCGGTATCGCAGGACGACCGCGCCGCCCTCAAGAACCTCGACCGCGACTTGAAAGCCGTCGTGTTCGGCCAGGATCAGGCCATCGAAGCACTGGTAGCGGCGATCCGCACTGCGCGCTCGGGCCTTGCCAATCCGCAGAAGCCGATCGGCGCCTTTCTTTTCTCCGGACCGACAGGGGTCGGAAAGACCGAGGTCGCGCGCCAGCTCGCGTACTGCATGGGGATCGAATTGCACCGCTTCGACATGTCCGAGTACATGGAGAGGCACGCGGTGTCGCGCCTCATCGGTGCGCCTCCGGGTTACGTCGGCTTCGACCAAGGCGGTCTGCTGACTGAGGCGGTCACGAAGAAGCCGTACGCGGTGCTGCTCCTCGACGAGATCGAGAAAGCGCACCCGGACATCTTCAACATCCTTCTGCAGGTGATGGACCACGGCACCCTCACCGACAACAACGGCAGAAAGGCCGACTTCCGGAACATCATCATCGTCATGACGACCAACGCCGGCGCCGATGCGCTCAACCGACCGGTGATGGGATTCACCGCGAAGAAAGAGCAGGGCGACGAAAGTGCCGAGATCAAGCGGCTGTTCTCGCCGGAGTTCAGAAATCGACTGGACGCGACCATCTCGTTCCGCTCGCTCGATCACGACATCATCCTGCGCGTGGTGGACAAATTCCTCATGCAGCTCGAGGCACAGCTGCACGAGAAAAAGGTCGACGCGGTGTTCACCGACACGCTGCGCGAGCATCTTGCCAGGCACGGCTTCGATCCGCTGATGGGTGCGCGTCCGATGTCGAGACTGATCCAGGACACGATTCGCCGCGCGCTCGCCGACGAGCTACTGTTCGGCAAGCTCGCCAACGGCGGTAAGATCACGGTGGACATCGACGAGGCGGGCAAGATCACGCTCAAGTTCGTCGAAGAGAAAATGCCCGAGGTGGCTCCGGAGACATAAGCGTTTTCCAGTGGAGCCGACAAAGGTCGCCGCTGGCGGCCTTTTTTTTCCCGGCTGCGCCCCTTGACAGCCAGGCGGGCCGGAAGGAAACTCGAAACACGAGAAGAAAAAATTCTTCGAGGAGCCCACAATGATTCGTCCACTGCTCTTCGCCGCGCTCGCCTCGGGCGCAGTGTTCGCTGTGCCCGCCTTGGCGCAAGGTACCGATCCCAACCTCGGCCGCAATCTCGCCGCTGCTTGCGCCAACTGCCACGGGACAAACGGAGTGAGCCAGCAGGGAATGCCGAACTTGGCCGGTCAACAGCGGGACTATCTCGTGCAGCAGATGCAGGACTTCAGAGCCGGCAAGCGACCCGCGACCATCATGCACCAGATCGCGAAGGGCTACAGCGACGAGCAGATCGATGCGCTCGCGGCGTATTTTTCGGCGCAAAAGAGCCGATAGGAGACGACCATGAGCCGAATCAGCCGACGCGAGTTCCTGAAAGCTTCCGGCGCCGCGGCCGCCGCTTCGCTCCTGTCTGGCTGCGTGACTCAGCCGGGCGTCCCGTCCAAACCGATCGGGCGCGTGATCGTGGTCGGCGGTGGTTTCGGCGGCGCAACCGCGGCAAAGTACCTGCGAATGTGGAGCGAAGGCACGATCGAGGTGTTCCTGATCGAGCGCAACCCCGAGTTCGTCTCCTGTCCCACCTCGAACCTGGTCCTCGGAGGGACTCGGACGCTCTCCGACATCACGCGCAGCTATGCGAAGCTGCGCGAATACGGCGTGCAGGTACTGCGTGACGAAGCCACGGCCATCAACGTCGAGAAGAAACGGGTTTCCCTCAAGCGCATCGAGGACCTCCCCTACGACAGGCTGATCGTTTCTCCGGCCGTGGATTTCATGCACGATGCAATCGACGGCTACGACGCCGAGGCGCAGAAGACCATCCTGCACGCGTGGAAGGCCGGTCCGGAGACGGTCGCGCTGCGGCAGCAGCTCGAGGCGATGCCCGACGGCGGCGTGTGCGTCATTGGGGTCCCCAGGTCACCCTTCCGCTGCCCGCCGGGGCCCTACGAGCGCGCCTGCCAGATTGCGTTCTACTTCAAGAACACGAAACCGCGCTCCAAAGTGATTATCCTCGACGCCAACGAGGACGTTGTCTCGAAGCCCGCGCTTTTCAAGGCCGCATGGAACGATCTCTACAAGGGCACGATCGAGTACCGCGGCAACAACGAAGTCAAAGCGGTAGACGCGCGCGCGAAAACGGTGAAGACCGATTTCGACACGATCAAGGGCGACGTGCTCAACGTGCTGCCGCCCATGCGCGCCGGAGATATCGCGCGCACCGCGGGGCTCCTCACCCCGAACACGCGCTGGTGCGGCGTGGACTGGCTCAGCATGGAATCGACCGCGCACAAGGGCATCCACGTGCTCGGCGACGCCACGCTTTCGGCGCCGGCGATGCCCAAGTCGGGCCATATGGCGAACAACCACGGCAAGCTCGCCGCTGCCGCGATCATCGAGCTCATGAACGGCCGGGCACCCAATCCGCAGCCCGTCATCGCCAACACCTGCTACAGCTTCGTTTCCGACAAGGAAGTCATCCACGTCGCCTCGGTGCATCGCTACGATCCCGCGCAGAAAACGCTGACGGTGGTGCCGGGCGCGAGCGGAGTGTCTTCCGGTCGGAGCGAGCTTGAAGGAGTCTACGGCTGGGCGTGGGCGCAGAACATTTGGGCGGACATGCTGGGCTAAGCCCAGCATTCCGCCCAAAGCTCTGCGCGTTCTGAAAGTTACGAACGGAGGGAGAGGGAGGACCCTCTCCGTCCGTTACCTCCCCTCTCCCCGTCTCCGTGAATATCAGCCCGGCAGCGGCACGCGCACCTTGTGCTCGAGCAGGCGCTTGCGGCTGGCTTCGGAGAGTCGTTTCGGCGTGAAGCCGAGCGCGCTCGAGCGGCGCCAGAAGAGCGTCTTCAGCGTATCGTCATCGAATTCGGAAGGCGCGAGGCGGCGCAGTTCGCCGCCTTCGAGCGCGGCGATCGCGAGACCGTCGCAATAGAGCACCCGGTTCGGCGCGATCGCCCCGACGCGCGCCTGCGGAGTCACGATGCCGACCAGATTGAGCGGATCGGCGCCGGAGAGCGCGACGAGCTCGCCGCTCTTCTCCAGCTTCCTCACGGCGCGCAGCCTGCCGACCGCATCGGAGAGCGCGAACTGCTCGCCGCCGAAGCCCGAAACGAAGCGCCCGCCGCGGATCTCGCCGCGCGCTTCCAGCCGCCGGTACACCGCTGCGAGCTCGCGCCAGGTCGGAAGGCGCGACTCGCGCACGAGCAGGGCGCGGAAAACCACGCCGTAGCGGCGCAGCAGGGCGCGCGAAATCTCTTCGACGCGCTTGGCGTCGTCGGCCGTCGCGTCGCTCCGCAGGATTGCCCAGCGTCCGGCGGTGTCCACTTCGTAGGCCGGCCGGCGGCGGCGCGAGCGCCGTTTGCGTTTCTCGGAGGGCGCGAGCAGCGCGCGCAGGCCCCCGAAGCTGTCCGCCGTAACGAGACCCAGGCCGGCCAGCTCTCCGAGCGAGCGCTCGGCTTGGCTGCGCAGCTGCCCTGTGACGGATACGATCTCGTGGAAGAACGATGCGCCGTGCGAGCGCAGCGCTTCGTAGACGGCGCGCGCTTCCGAGCCGAGCTCCCCGGCTTCTGGCTCGGCCGCCGCACGCCACAGCCCCGCGTGCTCGCGCAGCATCAGGGCGATCGGAGAGCTGCGCAGCGGCGCCTTGCCCGTCCCGTTCGCGGGAGAGAGCCGGCCCCAGGCGACGCGGCCGGAGAGACACAGCCTGTCGATTAAATCGGGCTCGTAGTCCGCGACGCGCGCGGCGAGCACTTCGTGCTCCCAGGCGCCAGCGGCAACTTCGTAGCCGTCGAGCTGCTCGACCACTGCGGCGAGTCCTTCGGGACCCTTCAGCTGCTGCTCGCCCGCGACGTGCTGCCAGTGCAGGAGGAAACGCATGAAATCGGCGGCGCTGACCGGCTCGATCTCGGCGCGCAGCCGGTTGAGCGTGTAGCGGTGAATGCGCGCCAGGAGCCTGCGGTCGCACCATTCGAGCTGGGCGGCGCCGGCAGTGAACCGGCCCCGCAAGAGCTTGCCTTCGTTTTCGAGCGCGAGCAACGCGCCGTCGACGAGAGCGGCTTCGGGAAGTCCGAGAGAATCGGCGAGGCTGCGCGCGGTCACCGGCCCGAGCACCTCGGTTCGCCCGCGGATGAGCTCACGCGCTGCGTCCTCGCGCGTCCACGACTTGCGCAGGCGCTCGGGGATCGCCGGTACCGTGGCTTGGGGGACGACGGCGTTCAACTCGTCGAAGCGCTCGACCGAAATCCAATAACCGCCGGCGTCGCAGCTGCGCCCTGCCGCGGCCAGCTCATCGAAGAGCGCGCGCCAGGCGGGCGAGGCCTCTGTCGCGCGAATGAACCCGGCGAGGAGCAGTGCATCGTGCAGCTCGTCGGCGGTATTCGCCGCGGGCCAGGCTTCCTCGCGCACCCGCTCGATCGCGGCGGGGTCGAGCGCGCCCAGATCGTCGGCGCTCCTCGGCTCGGTCGTGCGCCGCGTATACACGGCACGGGTGCGGCGCTCCTCGAGCGGCGCATCGTCCAGAAAGGTGTACACCGCGGAGTTCAGGATCTCGTTGCAGAAGACCGAGGGCTCGGGCGTGTCGCGCGCGACGCACTTGATCTCGCCCGCGAACACGCGTTGCAGCGTGCGCTCGAGCTGCGGCAGGTCCATCGCCTGCTCGAGGCAGTCGCGGATCGCCTGGTCGACGAGCGGATGCTTGGGCAGCTCGCGCGCGCCCTGGATGTTGTCGAGGCACGCCGCCGCATCCGGGAAGATCGCGGCGAGCAGCTCGTCGGCGATCATGCGCTGGATCTGCGCGGGCAGCTTGGCGCCGTTGCGGTTGCGCGGGACGGCCAGCGCGAGCGTCGTGGTCCAGCGCCAGCGCGTCTCGAAGATCGGCGAGTCGAGCACCGCCTGTACCAGCGTCTCGCGCACGGTCTTCGGATTCAGGTAGCGGAACACCTCCTCGAGCGCGAAGGAATGCATCGGTCCGAGCGAAAGGACCAGCGCCTCCTCGCTCGCCGCCGCCTGCAGCTCGAAGTTGAAGCTCTGGCAGAATTTCTTCCTGAGCGCGAGACCCCAGGCCTTGTTGATGCGGCTGCCCAGGGGCGCGTGCAGCACGAGCTGCATGCCGCCCGCTTCGTCGAAGAAGCGCTCAAGGACAAGCGTCTCGGCGGTGGGTACGACCCCCAGGGCCCGCTTGCCCTCGGCCAGATAAGCCGCGATCTGCTCGGCGGCGGAACGCGGGAGCGCGTAGTCCCGCTCGAGCCACGCGACCGCGGCGCCGAGCTCATCGGGCTTGCGCGGCTGATCGGGCCCGGGAAGCCTGAGGTCGGCAGCGGCGCGCAGCTTCGACACCGCCGCGCTCATCTCGTCGCTGCGCGAAGGCGCCTCGCCCAGCCAGAACGGCATCGAGGGCGGCTGCCCCTGAGCGTCGGCGACGCGCACCACGCCGTTGCCGATCTGCAGGATGCGCCAGGACGTGTTGCCGAGCTGGAAGATGTCTCCGGGCAGCGATTCGATCGCGAAGTCCTCGTTCAGCGTGCCGATGAAGCTGCCTTCGGGCTCCAGGCGCACGCGGTAGTCGAACACCTCGGGAATCGCGCCGCCCGACATGATCGCGACCATGCGCGAGCCGCGCCGCTCGCGGAGCTTGCGGTGCACGGCGTCGTAGTGCACCAGCGCCGCGCGCTGGCCGCGCTTGGTCGCATAGCCGTGCGCGAGCATGGCGACGACCTCGTCGAACTCGGCCTTTCCCAGGCTGCGGTACGGCCAGGCGCGGCGGAAAAGCCCGAACAGCGTGTCCTCGTCCCATTCCTCGGCGGCGGACTCGGCGACGATCTGCTGTGCAAGCACGTCGAGCGGCTTGTCCGGGATCAGCACGCGATCGAGCTCGCCGTCCTTTACCGCGCGCACCATCGCCGCGCACTCGATCAGGTCGTCGCGGCTGAGCGGGAAGACGCGGCCCTTGGGCAAGCCGCTCACGGTGTGGCCCGAGCGGCCGACGCGCTGCAGGAGCGTCGCGATGCGATGCGGCGAGGAGATCTGGCAGACGAGATCGACGTGGCCGATGTCGATACCCAGTTCGAGCGAGGCCGTTGCGACCAGCACCTTCAACCGGCCTTCGCGCAGCCTGGCTTCGGCGTCCAGGCGCGCTTCCTTGGCGAGGCTGCCGTGATGAGCGGCAACGTGCTCGGCTCCAAGGCGCTCGCTCAACTGGAACGCCATGCGCTCCGAGAGCCGGCGCGTGTTCACGAAAATCAGGGTGGTGCGGTGCGACTCGATCAGCTCGACCAGGCGCTTGTAGGTCTCCTGCCAGACTTCGCCGGACATCACCGCCTCGAGCGGCGAGCCGGGCACTTCGATCTCGAGGTCGATCTTGCGCTTGTGGCCGCGGTCGACGATGGTGCATTCCGATTTGTCCGAGCCGACCAGGAAGCGCGCGACTTCTTCGATGGGTTTCTGCGTCGCGGACAGGCCCACCCGCTGCAGGCGCCGCCCGCAGACGTGGTCGAGGCGCTCCAGCGAGAGCGCGAGGTGCGCACCGCGCCGCGATTCGAGCACCGCGTGGATCTCGTCGACGATGACCACGCGCGCCGTCTTCAGCATCTGGCGCGAGCGCTCGGCCGTGAGGAGCAGGTACAGCGACTCGGGCGTCGTCACGAGGATGTGGGGCGGTGAGCGCAGCATCGCGGCGCGCTCCGCCTGCGGAGTGTCCCCGCTCCTCACCGCAGCGGTGATCCCCACCGGGGGCGAGCCCATCTCCTCGGCGATGCGGCGCATCTCGCGCCGCGGCTCGGCGAGGTTCTTGTGGATATCGGCGGACAGCGCCTTGAGCGGCGAGACATAGACGACGCGCACCTCGTCCGGCAACTCCCCTGCCTCGAGGCTCTCGCGCAGCAGCTGGTCGATCGAGGTGAGGAAAGCGGCGAGCGTCTTGCCCGAGCCGGTCGGTGCCGCGATCAGCGTGTGTTGCCCTGAGCGGATCGAGCGCCAGCCCTCGAGCTGCGCCTCGGTGGGCGGCAAGATCCCCCCGCTGCCGGGCTCGCGGAAGTGCGTCTCCCACCAGCGGCGGAGGATGGGATGGAAGTCTTCGGGAAGCATGACCGACAAGCCCAATATACTCCAGGCCCGCTACGCCGGGGCCGCCCCCTGAGCGGGCATGCACCGGTATTTCGCGCGCCGCTGCTCCAGGCGATCGAGCGGGCTCCTCACCCCACGCGCACCCTTGTTCATGACGTGGGTGTAGATCATGGTCGTCGACACATCTGAATGCCCAAGCAGTTCCTGCACCGTGCGGATGTCCTGGCCTGACTGAAGGAGGTGCGTCGCGAAGGAATGCCGCAGAGTGTGGCAACCCGCGGGCTTCATGATCTGCGCCGCCTGCGCCGAACGCTTGACGGCGCGCTGCACCGTGTCGGGATAGACATGGTGCCGACGGATCACGCCGGTCTCGGGCTCCGCCGACCGGTTTTTCGAAGAGAACACGAACTGCCAGCCCCATTCATAGCCCGCCCGAGGATACTTCCTGGAGAGCGCGTGGGGCAGCCACACCTCACCGTAGCCGTCCTCCAGATCGCACCGATGCAGGCTCCGCACCTTACCGAGGTGAGCCTGGAGCGGCTGCACCACGTTCTCCGGCAACACGGTGACGCGGTCCTTCCCGCCCTTGCCGTCTCTCACGACAATCTGCCGATAAGCGAAATCCACGTCCTTGACCCGAAGCATCAGGCATTCCTGCAAGCGCAGGCCGGCTCCGTAAAGAAGGCTCGCCATCAACCACTTGAAACCGTCGAGCTGCGCGAGCAGCCGCCGGACCTCCGCCTCGGACAGCACAACCGGAAGCCGTACCGGGCGCTTGGCGCGAACCAGCCCGTCGAACCAGGGAAGCTCCCGGTCCAGCACATGCTTGTAGAGAAACAACAAAGCGTTGAGGGCCTGGTTCTGAGTCGCGGCGGCGACGTTGCGCTCCGCGGCGAGCCAGTTGAGGGGGGCCGTGACTTCGGCGGCGCCCATGTCCGAAGGGTGGCGCATGCCGTGGAAACGGATGAAGTACCGAATCCAATACCAGTACGTCTGCTCGGTTCGACGACTATAGAACCGCACGCTGATGGCTTGGTGAAGCCGGTCGCGCAGGCGAGGCTCCTTCGACTGCACAGGTTTTTCCGACGAAGAATCAGGCTCTTGACCCATTTTCCGCGTGATATCCAAATGACTGGATGATTATACAGTAACCTAACGCCGTGATTCAATGGGCGTTGACCAAATCATAAACGGATTATGATTGTGCTCAACCGCACTTTTGCGGCCTATTGGAAGTTAGCCGCATGAAGAAGTCGACAGTTGCAGGCCTGTGCCTCGCCTTTATAGTCCCGACGGCTTTGGCGGATAGGCCACCATCCCCACCGGCTCCTTACGTTCTCAAGGGCGCATGCCCGTTCGAGTGTTGCACTTACAGAACCTGGTCCGTCCAAACCAACACGACGCTTTACTCGGAGCCGGATCGCCGGTCGAAACCCGTAGGTGTCGTCAAAGCGCACGAGGCGGTACAAGGCATCACCGGCGAAGTCCATTCAACGCCCGTGAAGTTCATCGTTAAGAAGCCTCATGACTCGTACAAACCGGGCGATTTTCTTTGGGTTTACTCATACCAAGGCGAGGGGTCATTCCTTGTCCTGAAAAATGGCGAGCTGGCCTCGGAGGAACTACCGTTCAGCCCTTACGACGAGAAATCTGGAACCCAGTGCCAAGAGAACGACGAGTACTGTTGGGGCGTCTTGGAGAAGAAGATGTCGAATCCGTGGTGGGTGAAGGTGAAGAGCACAAATGGGCTTGAAGGCTGGTCCGATGAGCCGGAACACTTCGGAAACAAGGACGCATGCGGCTAACAAACGGTTCCACGGGACGCCGGCGACTTCGCGCCGGCGCCCGTGAACCTGGGCGTTAGACAGCACAATGGACTTTGACCGCAACGGCGAGTACCAGGAATTTCGTGCGTTCCCTGATCGTGGGCCAGCCGAGTCAATGTGCTCGTGGCTAGAATCTGAGGGTGTGCCTTCTTGTGTTGAAGCACGCGCTCTATCGAGCGGAATAGAATCGCAGTTTGTCGTCTACGTCTTGAAAGAGCTGGCGCACCGTGCCCGTTGGATCGTCGCCCAATTGCCACCGAGTGATGCAGAGCTCGACTTTCTCGCAACGGGCAAGCTGCCTGGGCAGCTAGAAGATAAGTAATGCTGTCTAACCGCGCGGCCCACCCGGAGCCTCTGAAGCAGCGCTCCTTGTGGCCGGTGCTGTACAGTCGGCCCGGTGGCCGCGAACGTTAGACGGCACTTGAAATGACCACGCGACACCACGTCGAGTCGTTCAAGTTCTGGGACATCGTGACTCTCTTAGCGAAAGAGGAGCTCGAGCCCGAAGAGGTTGTCGCGCGTGCGTTGGCGAAAGGTGTCGTTCGTGACGGGTTGCGCCTTAACAGTACAGATCTTCGTTGGGTAAAGGGCAAGTCCTCTGCCCTAGCTCTCAATGGCCAGCCATATGTTGGCTTTTGCGCCAAACCCGGGGGTGAGTTGTGTGTGCTTCGAGCCGAGGCTCTTGAGCATTTGCTTGCGGTGGTTCGCGAGGCGAGGCGCCCCTCACGCAAAGCCCTTCGCGAGGAATTTATTTTCCGTGATGACTTTCGCCGCTGGTTGCGTTCCACCAAGCAGCCTTTACCAGCGTTTTGGTTCTCCAGGAGTGACAGTGCCGTCTAACAGCGCGCCCCACCGCGACGGGCGAGAAGCATCGCTCTTCGGTCATTCATCTTCCGCACCCGCGCGTGGGCGCGAACGTTGGGCGTCATGAACGCACACTCTTACCTGCTCTCGGTTGTTGTTTTAACTACACTAGCTCCTTCAGCCGTTGCCAAAAGTCCCGATTGCGCTGGTGTCAACAGTTGGGCAACGAGCATGGCCTTCGTCCACTTGAAGAATGCGGGACTAACCGATAACAACAAACTCGACTTCACGAAAACGAAAACCGTGAGGCTTGCATCCGAGCAAGTTGGCAAAGATCTATATCGTCAGGTGCATCTCGTGACGTTCACCGAGAAGTCCGGAAAAAACATCGAGGTCATTACCCGAAACGATGCGTCAAACGAAGAGTGCTCAATGAGCGGCGTTGAAGTGTACGTGGTGTCCAATCGTCTCGGGGGGGGAAATGACGCCCAACCCCGTGTTGGTGCCGACGGGCCGCCAGCGTCGCGCCTCATCGACCGCTGTGCTGGCCCGCGGCACAACACCACGTTAGAGCGCATATGGGTATCAAACCTTGCGGACGATATCTTTTTTCCTAGCGCTATCTTGCGCGCTTGCGTCATGCGCGGCTCCGAATGGAATGTTGCGTCGAGCCAATGTGGCCTTATCGCCTTGTATCCAAAAAGGGCAATCGCGTATGGAGGTGCGCCGTTGTCTCCGGTCCGCCGATTTTGCCGACGACCACATCGACGAAAAGGGCAATTCGCTATTCGCCATTGATTGTTGGCCGATGTTAATGCCGATGATGTCGGCTTGTGTAATGTTTCACGGAGACTTCGACGAACAAGGCCTTTTGACGTCGTGGCGGTTGGAGTCGGGCATGGACGGCCCATGAAAATGCGCTCTAACAGCGCGCCCCACCGCGACGGGCGAGAAGCGTCGCGCGTTGGTCAACCGTCTTCCGCGCCCGCGCGTGGGCGCGAACGTTAGGGAGCAACTTTGACCGCTCGTGCGCAAAACGATCTCCCCTTAACTTGGCTAGGTCGCTATTGGGTGCGTTTCGTAATTGGAGCGATCGCCGTGCTCGCTGCCTACCTGACGCTAGATCTCATCGACGGCCCAGAGGGGCCTGGCACCGCAGTCCGCGGCACTCTTTCAGACAATTGTGTGCCGAGGGCACGGCAAAGCAATTTTTGGCAGTGCACTGCCCATCTGAACGACGGCTCCACCCAAACGTTTATCATGATGCGTCCATTGAGAGCGGGTACTTCGGTGACCTTTACACGTCGGGAAAGAAAGTATTTTGGCAACGACTATCAGTTGTCGCATGTTGCTCCCTAACTCATCAATCCAGAGCGGACGGGCCATCAGCGTCGAGCGAGCGTTAATACCTCGCTGGCCCGCCGCTGATTTCCGACGTTAGGGCACATCACCAATGGTGAGTTCCTTAAGGCCGTCGATCATTGGCGCAATTTGCTACTCAATCTATGCCTTTGCTTCCGTGCCGATCTGGAATTCCGAATCAGCCATATACGGTCCGCTCGTGAGAATCGCAGTTTTCTCCTGTTGCATAGGTACGGCGCGGACCCTTTCCCGGGCCCAGGAATCCTTCAACCTACGTCGAGGCCTAATCGGAGGTGGAAGCGTAATTCCCGTTGCACTTGTTATATCGGGAATTCTCTTGGGTCTTATCTTATCGACACGGTCACCAGAACCATCTGCGCTTGCCAAGTTACTGGGGATTGTGGTGTGGTTATGCTCAGTCGCGGCTTATTCTTTTATTTGCGGGATGTTTGCCGCAGTCCCGCGATCAATTGTTGGTGCGCTCTTCATTAGTGCACTCGCACTTGTCGCTCAACTACTTGTGGATCTTTTCCTCGGTGGGGTGGGAGCGTATGGTCGATACCACATCGGCAGCATCATGTGATGCATGTGCCCTAACCACCGGTTGCAGGCGACGCGGATGAAGCCCCGCGCGCCTGAACCGGAACGTTAGACAGCTTCGAAACCGTGCCCCTAGTCCGTCAACGCAACTTGTCGACCATTGGAGCCGTGGTCGTGTACGTCGTGGGGCTGATTGGGTGCATCACCGCCTACGGTCTGATTCGGGGAGGATCATGTCCCATCTCAAGCGCTGTCTATTACCTCGCTAACATCTCCCTTGCGATTTTGGCCGTTGGAGTAGTGGTTGCGGGAATTGGCGCCGTCTTCCTAAGGAGCGTTCGCGCCGGTGTTGGGTTCATCGCAGGAGTTCTAGTATGCGGCGCAAGTTACTTGGTGCTGGGTGCGGTCGGCGTAGGATGTTCGGGAATATGAAGCTGTCTAACAACGTATATGGACTCCTCCCGCGACACAAGAGAAACGCCGTAGGTAGGTCAACGCGGGAATCGGTTGCAGTCGTATATCCGGCATCTGGTGTGAGCTTCATTGAGCTCGTGCCGACATGGAATCTGCGCACGGGTAGCCACACGTTCTGAGCGATCGAGCATCGATCAGCAGAGTTATCGGCTTTGGCCCGTGCCGGTCCGACCGTTGTTGCCATGATGGGCGGGGTTTCTCTACGCAAACCGCGGTGGGAAATCTTCGTGTGAGCTAGAGCGGCGTGGTGGGCGCGGGTTCGGATCGATACGCTTCATGCTTCACCCACACTGCCCAGGCGATGCGCGCGAGCTTGTTGGCCAAGGCGCAGGCGGCCTTGTTGTGATTGGTGCGCGCCTGCACGGCCAGGGCCCAGCTCTTGAGCCGGTCGATTTGTCGCCCGGCGCGCCGCGCCACGGTGGCCGCGCGCAGGATCGAGCGCGCTCCGTGAGTCAGGAGCATGCGGATGTAGCGATCGCCGCGCTTGGAGATGCGTCCCAGGTAACGGGAGTTGCCTGAGGAATATTCTCTGGGGGTCAAACCGAGGAAGCTCGAGTAGCGCCGCCCCGAGGCGAAGCTTCCCGGATCGGCCACCGCGGCCACCATGGCGGTGCTGGTGAGTAAGCCAATGCCCGGGACGCTTTGCAGCACCTGGCAGGCGGGACTGGCCTTGGCGAGCTGCAAGAGCTGCCGTTCCAGCTCTCCGATGCGCGCCTCCATCAGACGGATCTCCTCCAGCACCAGGCGCATCGAGGGCCGCAACAGCGCGGGCAGCCCCGAGTGCTCATCGGCAAGGTAACGTGCGATCTGCGCCAGACCCGTGGCGGCGCCTTCGGGCACGACCAACCCGAACTCGCGGCAGAACCCTCTGAGGGTGTTGATGCGCCGGGTGCGCGTACTCATCCAGCCCGAGCGCGTGCGGTGCAGGGCCTGCAGCCCCTGCTGCTCGATCGACTTCACCGCGACCGGCCGGATATCGCCTGCGCGCGTCGCCTCAAGCAGCGCCTGCGCATCGGCTCGATCGGTCTTGTTCCTCTTCACGTAAGCGCGCACGTACTGTGCCGGCAGCAACCGTACTTCGATGCCGCGCGAGCGAATCAACCTCGCCCAGTGGTGCGCCGAGCCGCAGGCCTCCATCACCACCAACCCCACACTGCGGTTGTCGAACCAGCGCTCGAACTGCGCTCGGGTGAGACGCGCTCGCTCGATGATCTTCCAACGGCCATCGGCCAGCGCGAGCTCGAAGACGTTCTTTGCCAGATCGACTGCGACGGTAGTAGCATTCATTTCGGACTCCTCCTGTCTCTGGTTTCGCTGACGCCACCCAATGACTCAGCTTGGCACGATGATGCCGTATAAAGAGCGGGAGGAGTCCATCCCATCATTCGAGAGCGGACCGCCTTCGGCGGCCGCTCAACGCGAACGTTAGGCCTCATGGTCCAGGGCACGAAACGAAGATTCCTTCTCGCCTCTATCGCGGCATCGGGAGCTTTCTTTGTTGTAGCTTTTATCATCGGATTGGTCAGCAGTTGGTTCGAAATGCCGTAC
>Ga0179596_10000288_pt1 | contig 18025 bp, 13 predicted proteins | sample CZODoug1_1_08_16_FD_155494 | JGI IMG/M metagenome (GOLD analysis project Ga0179596, IMG submission 155494) | Vadose zone soil fungal communities from Angelo Coast Range Reserve, California, USA - CZODoug1_1_08_16fungal (Illumina Assembly) | ecosystem: Environmental > Terrestrial > Soil > Vadose...
GCGACGCCCATGGCGGCGTTCGATGCATACGCGAAGAGCGTGATGCCAGCCGCACACAAAAGGAACATGATGAGAGAGATCGCCGGCGCATAGAAGTGATCGAGCAGCCAACCGGTGAGCAACCGGCCCGCGATACCTGCAGCGCCAAGGCAGGAGAGTGCAACCGCCGTCTCCGTGCCGCTAATGCCTCGCTCACTGAGCAAAGCTGCCAGATGCGAGAGCACACCGTTTGCTCCGAATGCACCGAGCAGGATGGTGCCGGCAAGTATCCAGAACGTCCGCGTCTTGAAGACCTCGCGAATCGTCATGCTGGCCTTAACGTCCACCACACTTGTTTGCCGACCAGGTTTGTTACGCATGAAGAGCGCGGTCATGGGCAAGCCCAGAAGCGCGAGCAAGCCAAGCGTCAGATACCCAGCTCGCCATCCGTTGTGCTGGATCACGTGTTGCGTGATCAGCGGAAGCAAGACCGATCCAACACCGCCACCTGTAAGCATCAGCGCCAGAGCCGCACCGCGGCGCTCTTTGAACCACGTCAGAACGGCCTTGGAGTAAGAGAGCTGTGCGGTTCCATTGCCCACCACCCCGAGCACAAAGTACGTGAAGTAGAAGCGTCCGAGGTGCGGAGTCAGGCGGCTCAAGGAGAGCAATGCTATCGAGAAGACCACGATGCACGGAAGGATGACCCTTCTGGGAGGGTAGCGATCCAGCAAGAGGCCGATCCCCGGAGAGAACACCGCGACGGTGATCGCGGCGATACCGAAGGTTCCGGAGATTGCTTCGCGCTTCCAGCCGAACTCTGCATGGAGCGATGCGAGAAAGAGGCTGAAGGTATAGGGGACGATCGCCGCGAAGCTGACCATGACACCGATAAATGCAGCCGCGACAACCGTCCATCCTTGATAGCGCGGAAAACTCTCTTTGGCTGTGTCGTCTTTAGGCACGTGTGTATCCTCTGCTTGCGATGACAGCCGCGTGGTGCCGATGTCCCTCTTCCGAGACCGCATGAACGCCCGTGGCCGAGATCCAGCGGTTATAGAAGTTGAACAAGGCAGCTACGGTGATGGCGTAGTAGAGTGCTTCATCACTCCACCCGGCGAGGTGTTGCTCGGCAATGTCGGCGGGGGTGATCGATGAAGACTCAAAGGTTACCTTGCGTACGAAGTGCAACAGAGACTTCTCTTCAGGTGGAATGGGTGCTGTATCGACGTTCTTCAATACGGCGGCCACCATCTCATCGCCGAGCAGATGCGACGAGATCGCCTTGTGCGACGCAAGGCAGAACTGGCAGTCGTTCAGGGATGAGATGTAGGCCGCGATCAGCTCGCGCAATCCGGGTGAGATTGGGGCGGGCTCATGCATCAAGGCATGGGTGAACCGTCCCATATGGATCGACATCTCGGGCCGGAAGGCGAAGAGGTTCCATATCTGCCAGATCTCCTTGCCCTCGGTGCGTGCCTTTTCGATGAGACCCAGGTAAGGGCTCGGCTGAGGGTTTGCCTCTACATCGCGTAGGTACATTGGCTCCAACGTTTGAGGCATGTGATTCACTCCCTTAGTACAGAACCTTCAGTGCGAACTGTGTGAGCCGAGGTGCACCGGCAACCAGAATATGTCCGAAGTTTGGCGAAGCCAGATCCGCGACCGGCGTGCCGAAGTTTGCGTGGTTCGCGATGTTGAACATCTCCGCTCTGAACTGAATCGATACCTTCTCGCTTGGATGGAAGCTCTTCAGCGCGGAGAGGTCAACATTGGCGTATGCGGGGCCACGGGCCATATTGCGGCGCGCGTTGCCGAACTGTCCTGCCTGAGTCTGCACATTCAGGCGCTGGAAGACGGAGGGGCTGATCCATTGGTTTACGGTATGGGGCCCGTGCGTTGGGTCGCCAACGACATTCGGACGGCTGGCAGCGTAGCCGGAGATTGGAGGAGAGCTCGCCTGGAGCGACACATTCGTGCTGTCATACACGGTGAAGGGCGACGCCGAGTTTGCCACCGCGATGCCATTGAACTGCCAGTTGTCCAGAAGTGTCTTCGCGACACCCGTCGTATGCTGTGCAAAGGGCAACTGCCACACCAGGCTCGCAACGAACCGGTTGCGCGCATCGAACAGCGATGGCCCATACTCTTCCTTCAGGTCGAAGGGGTTCTGCGCCAGATCGTTCTCACCGCTGAGTTGCTTCGCGGAGGAGCCCTGCAGATTCATCGAGGATAGGTAATCCATCGTCTTCGACCACCAGTAGGACACATTCAATGCAAGACCATGTTCGAACTCATGCGTGACCGAGGTCTGCAATGCGTGATACGTCGAGTTCTGTCCGTAGGTCAGCATGCCAATCGTGGCGAAGTCACACGGTGCCGTGGCACTGGCAGGGCAGTTCGCATAGAGCCGCCGCCTATCTGCATTCGCTGAGGTAGCGCCTGGTCCATACACGGCAGGGTTCGCCTCGACATTGCGCGGGAGATGCGTTCCCTTCGTCCCCACGTAGCGAACCTCCGCAACAAAGTGTTGTGGAAGTTCCTGCTGGAGAGCCAGATTCCAACCCTGCGCATTCGATGGCCGCGCATTCTTGTCGATGGCAAAGACGGTGGCGGGCTGCGTGAAGGTATTCGCGGTTGGAACGGTCCGCCCTGTATACGGAGCATCGAAGTTCAAGCCAGCGCCGGAGATCTGCACGAACTGCGCAAACGGCAAGGAGCTCACAGGACCTTGCGACGTTACGCCGGAGCCGTTTTCGAATGGGTCGTAGAAGATGCCATATCCGGCACGCACCGATGTATGGCCATCCCCGAAGGGGTTCCAAGCGAATCCAACGCGAGGCTGAATGGCCGCGTAGTAGCTCTGCGCGATTCCCTTCCCAATGCCGGCATCGCCGGGAAACAAGAGGCCACGGGGAGCCTCGGGATGCCGCGTCGATTGCACTCCCGGAACAAACGCGTTCAACCTATCCTGCTTCTCGGTGTTGGGATTGATGATCTCGTATCGCGCGCCAAAGTTGAGGGTAAGTCTTGGCGTCGCACGCCACTCATCCTGGGCGAACACCGAAGCACCCCAGTGACGGACACCGCGATCGAAGCTCCCGAGCCCTTGATAGAACAACACCGGCGCACCCAGCAGGAGGTTCGCGAATGCATCGTTCGTCGGGAAGGAAGAAGAGAAGACGAAGAAGCCATTGGGCGCGATGGACTGAAAGATCCCCATGCCATTATGAACGTAGTCCGCTCCGAATTTCGCGACGTGCCTGCCGTGCGCGACGGTGAAGCCATCCAGCACTTCGAAGGTGTTCTGCTGCGATGTTCTCGGCCCCGTGATCGCACCACCCACCGGAGAGTAGCCACTGAGGTTGAAGAAGGGTGGGCCTTGTCCAATGGCGGAAGCGGATTGATATTGAAAGCCCAATGCACTGGGCGGAGTTTGATTGAGCCGCTGGTCAAAGAGAAATCCGTAGTGCAGGTACGACAATGTGAGCGCGTTCGTCCGGTTCGACCCAAAGGTATGGACGTTGCCCGTCGCGGCGGAGTGAACGGTGTAGTCGTCACGCGTAGGAAATCCCGGAAGATCCGATCCGCGAACCGAGACAGGGTTCACATTCAGTCCGGTAAAGAAGGCATAGCGCAGAAAATAACGGTCCGCGTCGGAACGCGCACCGTCCAGCCGTATCCCAGTTTGGTCGTAGTCATTTCTGCCAACCAGCGTGCTCGTATACACCGAGGGCGAGGTGTTTCCGTTTGGATAGAGCTTGGCGACATTCACGGCAACCTTGTCGAAGGCGGCAGGAGAAATCTGATTCCCGGGGATTGGAACACCGCCAGCCGCGAAGTTGATGAGTTGGTATCCGATGCCGGAGAAGTCACCCCTCTGCTGCGCGGCCGTGGGCACACTCGCCGATTGCGTGACACCCTGCCGGTTGCGCCAACCTTCGTAATAGCCAAAGAAGAAGAGCTTGTGGCTTAGCGCGGGACCACCAAGCGTGAGGCCATACTGATTCTGCTTGAGCGGCTCCACGGCGGCGGAGAAGTAGTTCCTGGCGTCGAGGATGTCGTTGCGAAAGAACTCATAGAGGCTTCCGTGAAAGTGCTCTCCACCACTGCGTGTCACCACTGAGGTCGTCGATCCCGTATTTCCGCCATACTCGGGAGCGGCCGTCGAAGTAAGGATGCGGAACTCCTGTAAAGCATCGATGGGCGGGCGGAGCGCGAACCCACCATCCATGCGGTTCACGTTCTGCGCACCATCGAGAAGGAAGTTGTTGCTCTCAGGCCGCTGGCCATTGACTGCGTACGATTGCCCCGCGCGCAGTGAACCTCCTTGCGTCAGCAGGCCCGCTGGCAGCTGCGCGACACCAGTCTGCAACAGTCCGAGTTGAGAGAAGTTTCGTCCATTGAGCGGAAGGTCGACGATCTGGCGCTGCCCGACAGTCTTGCCGAGCGCATTCGTGCTGAGATCGACCTTCTCGGTCCCAGCATTCACGACGACCTCCTGCGCGACGGACTGTGGCACCAGCACCGCATCCATACGCACGACAGCACTCACCGCGACGTGAAGCTGCTTTGCAATGTAGAGAGCAAAGGTAGGGGACTGGATCCTCAGCTCGTAGTCGCCTGCCGGGATCGATTCAAACCGGTAGGAGCCATCCGGTTGGGATGAGGTACTTCTCGTTACTTTTGTGGAGAGATCCGTGAGGTCAACGCGCGCGTTCGCAACAGAAAGGGTAGCGCGGTCCGCGACCCGCCCCTCCACCATGCCGACTGGACTTTGAGCCAGACAAGCACTCGTCAAGATGACAGAGAATAACCCTACACTCCGGAAGAGGCTGGACAGACAACGTGACATAGGGTTCCGTTTGGACTGGATTTTATGAGCCCACCAAACGTAGCCGTCCATCCCATCCCGTGTCATCGAGATAAAGGTTGAGTTCTATATCCATCAATAGATGGAGTTGCGTCAGTGAGTGAAGTGACTACGCTTATTGCGTTCGACGATTAGAAGAGTTCTACGTCGTCGCCGAACTCGCTCGTGGAGGTTTCACTAGGGGTAGCTTCCGCGGCGCCTCCGAAGATCTCGCGGTGTAGCGCACGTTCGGACTCCATGGAGTAGAGCCTGGAGAGGTCGTCGCCATGGTGGTCGCGGACGTAGGCCGCGGCGAGCTCGTGGGTGATGCCGAACTCGTCGAAGAGCCGATCGAAGCAGAGGAGCTGCTGTTCGAAGATGGCGATGAGGGCCTGGGCGCTGGTTGCGAGCTCACAACCTTTTTGGGCATCGGCGCAGAGATTGGCGGCGAGTTGCCGGACCTCATTGAGGCCTTCACTCATCTCGTGGCTGGAGGCACGGATATCTTCAGAGAGGCTGGAGAGCTGGGTTTCGACGAGTTTGGCGCTGTCCTCGGAGAGCGTGAGCGATCCCTGTGAGACTGACGCTTCGTTCGCGATAGTGACCACGATCCCGCTGATTGCGGAGAGCTGTTCGAGGATGATCGCGGTGTCGATGTCGCTCTGACGAGCGAGCTCCTGCATCTCGGTGGCGAGGACGCCCATCGCGGCACCGGATGTACCGAGCTGCTCTGTCTTGATGATGGCGTTGATGGAGAGTAGGCGGACCGCAGTCTGGATACGCTCGAGTGCATAGGCTCCCCGGGTCATCTTCTCGACGGAGGCGGTAACACTGCTCACCGTCGCAAGGACGGAGCGTGCAGAGGAAGAGCGCCTCCCGAAGATATCGAGGACGGCGTGCCGACTGCTATCGACGAGGGCGAGGAAGCCATTTCTATCTTCGGTGGACTGCTGGGCGAGTGCGGCGGTGCGCTCCACGAGTTGTTGTACTTGCGGTTCGGTCGAGAGGAGGCCCATCTGAATGGATTGGATGGCATCGCGAAGGAGATCGCGTGTGCTGACAAGTTGAGCACGCTGAAGAATGAGGATGGCGGCAGAAGAGTCGATGCTGACACCGGTGGCGAGTGTTTGGGCCGCGCCGTTAAGGGCAACCTGGATGTGTTCGACGCGCTGGCGTGCGAGGTCTTCGGACTGGAGCGACATGACAATCTTGTCCGTGGAGCGGAGGAAGGCAAGGTACTGTTCGTCGATGCTGAGGGCCGTGGCGCGCAAAGCCTCGGAGCGTGCGATTGCGGGGCCAAGTATGGCCTGGGTTTGTGCGACCAGATCGGAGGTTGCGGTGCGCTCTTGTTGGCCGAAGCTCGCGAGTTGCGCGATCCCGTGCGCAAGGATGCTGCGCAGCGTGGCGGAGTCATCGTGAACGCTATCGAGGTGCTGCTGGTTCTCGGTGCTGAGTACCTCGATGCCACTGGACAGGCCGGTAAGATCGACGGTGTTGCTGCTGAGCCGTTTCACCTCAATGCGCGAAAGAATGCTGATGGTCTGGAGAAGCGGGCGTGCCTTGCTGAGCCGGTCAAGAGGTGCAGCCGACTCAGTCATGTGGCCGAGGATGGTAGACATCCGTTCGCTGCTAACGTCAGCCATGCCTGTGGTTCCAGCGGCTTCGGTAAGGATCTGCTGAAGCATCTCGATGGACTGACTGGTTTGCGTGTTGGCGTTAGACCCAGTGGCTTTGTACGAGGACGCGGTAATGTTGCGGGCGAGCTCCGAGTTTGCCTGGAGAACGGCGGCGAGGGCGAGGAAGTGTTTTGCGACCGTGGCGTTGAGAGTGCCGAGATTGCGAGACAGTTCGACCAGCATGGATGAAGGCCCAGCGACCGCCTCCGCCACAGGGAATGCGGGCGAGAGGGCGAGCTGCTCAGAAGCTGTCGGTAATGCTTGAGGGAAGCTCATAGGTTTTGTACGAACGCGGGTTCTGGTGGGTGGATTGCTGGCTGTATTCAGGGCAATACTTTGGCGATCACGGCGAGCAGTTTCGGTGGGTCGAATGGCTTGACCAGCCAACCTGTTGCGCCAGCCGCTTTCCCCTTCTGTTTCATCTCCGGCTGGCTTTCGGTGGTGAGCATAAGGATGGGTGTGAACCGGGTGGCGGACAGTTTCCGTGCATTCGTCATGAAGGTGATGCCATCCATGACGGGCATGTTGAGATCGGTGACAACGAGATCGACGGTGTGGGAGCCCAGACGGTCGAGCGCCTCCTGTCCATTCTCCGCCTCGACAACGTCGAAGCCAGCCTCCTTGAGCGTGAAGCAAACCATCTTTCGCAATACGACGGAGTCGTCTACTATCAATATCTTTTTTGCCATGTCCCGTTTCCTCTACCTCTATCCCCGACGCTTCTATTTGCAGATATCTATGTGGTGCAACCTTTGTCAGCATGCCGTCGACGAAACTGGTGCTTCTTATCGGGAGCGATGAGTACACGGCTCGATTCCTTACTCACGGTTGCCATGTCAGAGTAATCGGCTACTCGGCTAACGACTTGAGAGCATAAGAATAGGCGTTCATCAAGGCGCCACTCCTCGTCCTCGATCGATGCGACCTCTATACAGGGTGGACGTGGGACTCCAAGGTCTTCATCTCATCTTGCGTCTTAGGCATTGCCTTGCTTCGTGTGGAGTGGGGTCTCGTGCTTCGGCCTGTTTGACTCATGTCCTTACATCTGTGGTCGATACACATACCAGTGAGCGCGGATAGCACGCACTAAATTGTCGGCCGCATGGGTTTGCGGGTCGGAGGCGCAATGCAAGTCCTTCAAGACCAGTGTGAGACTATCTCGGAACTCACCGGAGCGCTTGATATCCATACTGTGGATGCGGTGCGTACGATGCTGTTGGAGTACCTCGACCAGAACACCAGTATCGTTGTCGATCTGTCGTCTGTCCGCTCTTGCGATGCAGCCGGCGCACAGTTGTTGCTTGCGCTGGAAAAGAGTGCCAAAGCGGCTGGCAAGTCGTTTGCCATCTTAGCAGCCTCCGAGGAGTTCGCACGGGACTGCGCCAATCTCGGCATCGTCATTACATCCTCCGCGGACGCTCGTGCCGTCAAAAGCAAGCCCGAGAACACCGGCGTAAAGAAGCCCAGAAGCAGCACGAAGAAGACGAAGCCGGTCGTGGATGGCTTCGATGCATAACATGTTCGTCGACACCTTTTTGCAAGAGTGCGAAGATCTGCTGCTCGAGATTGAGGAGTGCGCTCTTACTCTGAGCAACGAAGAGGACTCAGGGGAGATCGTAGGCAGACTGTTCCGCGCCTTCCATACGATCAAGGGTTCAGGAGCGATGGTGGGGCTCGACCATCTGGCCGGATTCACCCATCATGTCGAGACACTCCTCGATGAAGTGCGGGAGGGCAGAGTCGCTATCTCACCGCGCGTCGTCGAGCTTGTGCTCACTGCCGCGGATGAGATCAAGCGCCTGATGCTCGTCGAGCCTGGCAGCGCGGCACCCCCAAGTAAGAGCCGGGAGGATCTGGTTGCGGAGCTGGAGCAGTTCTCCTCCCATCCTGTATCAGAGCAGTCCATCTCACCGCACGCAAAGGCTCCAAGCACGCCAACCGTTGAGGAGGCAGAACAAACTGGGGAAGAGCGCCGCTGGAAGATCGTGTTTCGTCCCGGTGCGGACCTGTTCCTCTGTGGCGGAAGTCCATACAACTTGCTTCGTGAGTTGGGAACGCTCGGTTCGATCGATGTCGTCACTATGACGGAGGCCATTCCTCGTCTGGAGCATATGGAGCCGACGGCCTGCTATCTGGGATGGAGCGTCACGCTTCGCACGACCGCGGATGCGGACACCATTCGGGACGTGTTCGTCTTTGTGGAGGATGGCGCGGAGTTGTCCATCACGCCCATCGAGGAACCCAAAGCCGCCCGGGAGGAAGAGGTGCCTCCCACAACTTCGTCGGCTGAGATTCAGCTCTCCGAACAGCATCCATCTCAAGTAGCCGACGACGACGGCACGCAAGACAAAAATCGTGGCTCGGTCGCACGCGTGACGGCCAAGACACAAGGCAAGGAGTCGGTGGTCCGTGTTCCCTCCGGTCGCCTCGACCGCCTCGTCAATCTCGTGGGTGAGCTGGTGATGAACCAGTCCCGCTTGTTGCGGGCCGCCTCAGTGGATGGCAATCCAGAGTTGATGCATCCGGTGCAGGAGATGGAGCGTCTGGTCGCCGAGCTTCGGGACGACGTACTCGGAATTCGGATGCTGCCAATCGGTTCGATCTTTGGCCGATTTCGCAGGTTGGTGCATGATCTCTCCGTCGAGCTTGGCAAAGAAATCGACCTGGTGACCGAGGGCGCGGAGACTGAACTCGACAAGAGCATTCTGGACCAGTTGAGCGAGCCTCTGGTTCACCTCCTGCGGAACTCGATCGATCACGGAATCGAGCTGGGGGATCGACGTGTCGAACTGGGCAAGCCGCGTCGTGGAACGATCCGCATCGCAGCTGAACACGCAGGCTCCCACGTCGTAATCAGCATCGAGGACGACGGAAAGGGCATTGACCGCCAGGCCGTGCGGGCCAAGGCGGTCGAGAGAAAACTGATCGCTCCCGATGCCGTTCTTAATGAGAGCGACCTACTGAATCTAATTCTGCAGCCCGGCTTTTCGACGGCACAAAAACTAACGAGTGTATCCGGCCGGGGTGTGGGAATGGATGTCGTCAAGAAGCAGATCGACTCGCTTCGTGGATCGCTCAAACTGGCCAGCGAACAAGGACGCGGTTCGAGAGTCGCGCTCTTTCTGCCGCTTACCCTGGCGATCATCGAAGGACTGATCGTTGAGATCGAACAGGACCAGTTCATTATCCCCATGTCTGCGATCACGGAGAATGTCGAGCTCGAACAGAGTCAGCGAGCGCAGAAGAACGGGCGCAATGTTGTCGTGGTGCGAGGCGAGTTGGTGCCTTACATCGACCTGCGCGCCACCTTCCAAATCGAGGGCAATCCGCCCACGATCGAGAAGGTCGTAATCGTGCGCTATGGGGAAGAACGCGTTGGACTGGTCGTCGACCGGGTACTCGGAACACACCAGACCGTCTTGCAGTCACTTGGCCGATTCCTGCGCGATATCGATGTCGTTTCAGGCGCGACGATCATGGGAGACGGACGAGTGGCGCTCATTCTGGACATCGCATCTGTCGTACGCGCCGTAAGCCCAAAGGCAGCCTAAAAGTTTTTGACGCACGATTTCTGAAAGTTTGAACAGTAGATGAAAGAGCAGTTCACGAAAGCTTAGGAAATGAGGAGGACGAAGTTATGAAGAACTGGAAGGTCGGAACACGCATCTCAATCGGGTTTGGCATTGTTGTGGCAATCGCAATCGCGCTCGGTGTTTTCGCGTACGGCAAGATAGGTAACATCAACCAATCCGTGACAGATGTGACAGATAACAGACTACCCAGCGTTTACGTTATCGGTCGAATCGATAGCAACATACAAGCAGCGCTCAGCCTGCTCTACCAGCATGCGGAATCTTCGAGCCAGGCAGACATGGCCCGCATCGAGCAGCAAATCCAAGACCTTCGCACGTCAAACACCAGCCTGCGGACAACATACGAAAGCCTGCCCACAGACGACAAAGAACGCGCCCTCTATGAGACATTCAAGACCGGTCGACTCGTCTTTTGGGAGCAGTTCGAAGCGACGGCCAAAGTAAGCCGACTTGGCACCGTCGCCGCGAAGAAGCAGGCGATGGAGATGATCCGGCAACAGGTTCTGCCCGCGCATAAGAAGTATTCCGACGCTGGACTTGCTCTGGTCGCCTTCAATAAAAGCGGTGCGGACGCTACATCGAAAGAAGCCAAAGCCGTGGCGGTCGGCGCCCGGAACGGCATCCTCGCGGGCGTGATCCTGGCACTGCTGGTCTCGGTTGGCATCTCGATCTCTGTTGTTCGCAGCATCACTCGCCCTCTGGCGGCAGCGGCCGGACTTGTCGAGTACGTTGCCCAGGGAGACCTGAGCCATACAGTGGACGTAACATCACGCGATGAACTCGGTCAGATGCAGGAGGGGCTCAACCGCATGGTAAGCGGCCTCAAAAACCTTACCAAGGTAGCGGTGAAGATCTCCGAGGGGGATCTGACGGTCGAAGCAACGACACTGTCGGACCAGGACATTCTTGGACAGGCCCTGACGCAGATGTTGAAGAGCCTGCGCAACACCGTAGCCGAGGTCGCAGCCGCCGCATCGAATGTGGCCAGCGGCAGCGGCCAGATGAGCTCAACTGCGGAGGAGATATCGCAAGGCTCGACCGAGCAGGCTGCCGCAGCGGAAGAGACAACTTCGGCGATGGAGCAGATTACCGCCAGCATCCAGCAGAACTCCGATAATGCCCAGCAGACACAGAAGATAGCGTCGAAGGCCGCCGAGGACGCGAAGTCCAGCGGCAGCGCGGTGAACCAGACTGTCCAGGCCATGAAGCAGGTGGCGGAAAAGATCAGCATCATCGAGGAGATCGCGCGCAAGACCGATCTGTTGGCTCTGAACGCGGCGGTGGAAGCGGCTCGCGCCGGCGAGCATGGCAAGGGCTTCGCGGTGGTCGCTTCGGAGGTGCGCAAGCTGGCAGAGCGCAGCCAGACCGCCGCGGCTGAGATCAACTCCCTGACAGTCAATGGGGTGAGGACCGCAGAAGGTGCCGGACAGCTCCTGTCGAAGCTGGTGCCGGACATCCAGAAGACCGCGGAACTGGTCCACGAGATTGCCGCAGCCAGCGCGGAGCAGAACACCGGAGCCGTGCAAATCAACAAGGCCATTCAACAGCTCGATCAGGTCATTCAGCAGAATGCCACAGCATCGGAGCAGATGGCTGCGAGCTCGGAAGCACTGTCGTCTCAGGCGGAGCTGTTACAGATGTCGGTTGGCTTCTTCAAGCTGAGCGATATGCCTCGCAGCCAGTCGACCCCGATGAAGCGTCCGGCGAGTGGAGCACAGCGTGGCAAGCCCACCGCGCATGCGACGCCGATCTCGATGAAGCCTTTGCACTTCAACAACCAGCATCGTACGGAACGCTTCAGTGGCACAAGCATCGAGTTAGGCGGCAATGCTGGGTCGGATGCTCAGGACAGGGAATTTGCAGCCTACGAAGGCTAGCGAGGAGACGGCATGATTACTGCAACAAGCCAATACATGACGTTCAAGCTGGGCGATGAACTCTTCGCCATCAACGTCGCAAAGGTTCGTGAAGTGCTCGAGGTGCCGCAGATCACGCGGGTTCCAACAGCACCGAAGTACATGCGTGGCGTGGTGAACGTGCGCGGTCAATCTATTCCGGTTGTCGATCTACGCACGCGGTTTGGACTACCGACCGAGGCCGAGACGGTGCAGAGTCGCATCATCGTCATGGAGCTGGAGCTCGATGGAGAAGTCGCTGTGCTTGCTGGAATGGCCGACAGCGTCCACGAGGTGATCGAACTGGACCCGGACAACATCAACCCACCACCGCGGATCGCGATGCGTTGGCGCAGCGAGTTTATTCAGGGTATGGGAAAGCGAGGGGATGACTTCATCATCATCCTGGACTTCGACTTCGTGTTCTCCAGCGATGAACTCAGCCTGGTTCGCGAGCTGGACCACGCATCCGGGGAGCCTGTCCTGGCTGCTTAAAAAGATGGAACAGGTGAAATCAATGACCAATTCAAATCAATCCGGTGATGCCAGCGATGTGATGAAGTTGTCTCCGGAGGGATTCGACCGTCTTGCGCGCTTCGTCACAGGCGAATTGGGCATCAAGATGCCCAATTCAAAGATCAGCATGATGCAAGCTCGTCTTGTCCGCCGTGTCAAGGAACTAGACCTGCGCAGCATCGAGCAGTACGGCGAGTACCTATTCTCCGCAGGCAACAAAGAGGAGCGCGATCACTTCATCAATGCGATCACAACGAACAAGACCGACTTCTTCCGAGAGTCCGAGCACTTTCAATATCTGACACAGGTTGCACTGCCCTCTCTACAAAAGAACCCCGGCTTCGATCCCACGCGCATGAGAGCGTGGTCCGCAGCCTGTTCATCAGGCGAGGAGCCATACACGCTCGGGATGGTGTTGGGTGAGTATTCACGACGACAACCGCAATTCGACTTCGAAATACTCGGAACGGACGTATCGACCAAGGTGCTGCACACGGCACAGCGTGGCGTCTATGCCGAAGAGCTGATTGATCCTGTCCCCCTCGAGATGAGGCGCCGGTATCTTCTTCTAAGCACAGATCCGGCCAACCGCGTGGTAAGGATAGTTCCCGCGCTACGCCAGAAGGTCAGCTTTCACAGGCTGAACTTCATGGATGCGAACTACCGGATCAAAGAGCGCTTCGACATTATCTTTCTGCGCAATGTTTTGATCTACTTCGACCGGCCGATTCAAGAGGCAGTTGTCAATCGCGTCTGTGCTCATCTGAAGCCTGGTGGCTATCTGTTCATCAGCCATTCGGAGTCTCTTTCCGAATTGAATGTTCCCGTAAAGAGGGTACATACCGCGGTATATCGTTCGTCAATCCAGTGATGTAAGGATCAAAAAAATGGTGGGTTCTCAAAAGAAGATTCGCGTCTTGATCGTAGACGACTCAGCAACGGTTCGCCAGGCGATGAAAGAGATCCTCGAGTCGGATCCGCTCATTGAAGTCATGGCTCTCGCCTCGGACCCGTATATTGCCGTCGAGCGAATCAAGAAAGAAGTTCCGGATGTCATCACGCTCGATGTCGAGATGCCTCGCATGGACGGTCTGACCTTCCTCGACAAGATTATGAAACAGCATCCCATCCCTGTCGTAATCTGCTCGAGCCTGACCGTCAGGGGATCCGATGTTGCGCTCGCGGCACTCGAACGAGGAGCGGTGGACATCATCACCAAGCCGAAGATGGGGACGAAAGAATTCCTGGAAGAGTCACGCGTGCGCATCTGTGACATCGTGCGTTCAGCCGCGCAGGTTCAGAAGGCAACACCTCGCCCCGCAACAGAGATGGCGGTTGCTCCGAAACTGACGGCGGATGCAATCCTCGAAAGGCCTACTTCCAAGGCAATGATGCAGACCACCGAGAAAGTGGTTGTCGTCGGAGCATCGACCGGCGGGACTGAAGCGTTGCGAGAGTTCCTTGAGGCGATGCCCCTGGACGCTCCGGGCATCGTTATCGTGCAGCATATGCCCGAAACTTTTACAGCTCGCTTCGCCGAGCGGTTGAACGGTATTTGCGCCATTACGGTGAAGGAAGCCACGGACAATGACAGTGTGCTGAGGGGACAGGCGTTGATCGCACCCGGCAATAAACACGTACTTCTTAAGCGCAGCGGAGCCCGCTATTATGTGGAGCTCAAAGACGGGCCTCTGGTCTGTCGGCACCGTCCTTCGGTCGACGTATTGTTTCGGTCCGCTGCCCGCTATGGTGGGCGGAATGTGGTCGGCGTGATTATGACTGGGATGGGAGACGATGGGGCCAGAGGCATGCTCGAGATGAAGCAGGGAGGAGCATTTAACATCGCTCAAGACGAATCCACCTGCGTCGTCTTCGGCATGCCAACCGAAGCCATCAAACTTGGAGCTGTTGATCGAGTGTTGCCCCTTGGGAGCATTGCGCAAGAAGTCGTGCGCCTCTGTCACTAGAACTCGCACACAACAGGGACTAGGCACCTAGAATAGCGAGAATCTCAAGGTGTCCCATCTTGCGTGCCCAAGCCTCCGGAGTAGCCCATGGCTCGACATCCTGCTCACGCACCGGTGCTCCCCTACCCATGAGGAGCTCGACTAACTCCTGCTGTCCCCATCGGCACGCCCAGCCTAATGGAGTCGATTGGAGCAGGTCATCCCGGAGATCCAATCTGGCACCGTGGTCGAGTAACATGGCGGCAAATCTTGCCCGGTCGGCTCCCGAGAGTCCACTGTGACGAGCTGCCGCGTAGTGGAGCGCCGTCTGACCGAAGCGAGTCACGTTAGGATCGATGCCATGGCGGAGAAGGCACTCCATGCTCTTGAAGTGGCCGTCGTTCCGTGAGGAGTCAGCTCCGGCACCACGGATGGGTTGCATCAGAACCCAGTGCCAGCGACGGTCATGGGCAGGCCACTTGAGATGGAGCAGAGCCAATGCGACGATCTCAGGACAGCCATGATCCGCCGCGGACCAGGCTAGCTCGCTCGCCAGCTCTTCGTCTGGTGCTTCCGCGAGAAGTCTCTGGGCCTCTTCGATGTCATGCGTCTCAGCGACCATGTAAGGCTGCGGCTTGGCGCCTCGTTCCAACAAGAGCTTCTTGACGGAACCTCCGGGGTGATTCCAGGCGTTGCGAAGCGGCCATCCGGAGGCATACACATTCGCATTTGGATCGGCGCCTCGATCGAGCAATAGCTTTGTCATCGGCAGGTCATCTGCCAGCGCTGCATACCAAAGAGGCATACCCCAGCTTTCGGTCGGCTCTTCCAACTCTTCAAGGAGGATGCGCTCATCCACATCCGCACCGAGATCGAGCAGAAGTTGCGCCATCGCAAGCTGGCGATGCTTCACGGCAAGGGTCAGGAGGCCACCACCGCTGTCAATCTGACGCAGAAGATCTGGTTCAGCCTCGATGTATTGCCGAACGCGAACGCCGCCCCCTAGCGCTACCGCGGCACGAACCGTAAGCTCCGCTCCGTGCTCCAGCAGCATCGCTGCAATACGTGGAAAGCATTTGGCACGGTCATTGCGCGGATCGGCGGCGAGTGCGGCGTGATCGAGTGGAGTCAAGCCACGCGAATCTTTCTTGCGGACGTTCGCCCTCCTCCCAAGAAGCCACGCCACCAGTTCCTCGTTGGTCTCACGCGCGGCAACGTGCAACGGGTTCGCTCCGTTACGGTCGCATGCCTGGATCAAGCTGCGATCCTCTTCAAGAAGACGAATCGCAGTGGCATCCTCGCCGCGAGCGATGGCCGCACTGATCTGGTCCTGAACCGGAGAGACAGTTGCATTCGGACAGCTCATCTCCGCGCGCCGTTGGCGCTCCTCTTCCTCAATCACAGCGACGATATCGCCATAGTCGCGATCTCGCGCGAGAGCCAGAGCCGAGGTGGCATCGCGATGTGGGAAGATGCCCTTGCGAGCGTCCGCACCAGCCTCCATCAGAAGGCGCACCATGGCGGGATCGTGCTGTAGCACTGCGTAATGGATGCCGCGATGCTCGTCATTCCCAGCCCGATCCATAGCGATCAGCTCCGGGCGGCTCGCCAGCATGGACCGCACTTGTGCAAGGTCGCCACTCTTCACAGCGTCGGCGAATCGAGCTATGTTCGCTCCATCGACGAAGGCCTTCAGCTTCGGCCAACTGGCAAAGCCGTACGTGCGTGCAAGCACTCTCTGGGCGTCGTTGAGCGCGAAGGTATCTCGGTTTGGAGTGCGCTCGAACCGACTCACCTCCACCATGGCAGCGGGGTGGCCGGCGTGGTAGTCGTGCAGGAGATCTTTAGCTTGTTTGCGAAGTTGCTCCAGGTTTGGCTGCTGGGGCAAGCGGCGCGTGGGGGCAAGAGAGGAACGAGTCACGGACATGACGATCTCCTTTTTAGTCGCTGCCCGGTGTCCGCGTGTCGGGCTCAAAAGAAGATTCGCCTATCGATTGTGAGTACCAGTTCTGCCGGTGGGCTCAGCCCTATCCGCGGACACGGAGGCGTCCGATACGCCGGAGTCAGTATAACGCCGGGAAATCTTCTCTTGACACTACCTACGCTTTCTATGTATTAAGTTGTCTAAGTATGAAAAAGACAGATGCTCTACAAGGCTCACTCGACCTGCTGGTGCTGACGATCCTTTCGCGGCGGCCAAAGTTGCATGGGTATGCGCTGATGACTGCGATCAAGGAAACCTCCGGCGAGGTATTGAGCGCGGAGGAAGGCTCGCTGTATCCGGCACTGCACCGAATGGAAGAGGCAGGGTGGATCTCCGCTGAATGGGTGGTGAAGGAGAACGGGAAGCGTGCGCGGATCTATCAACTGACCACTGCTGGAAAGAAGCAACTGGCGGCAGAAGAGACCCGATGGATTACGGTCAGTTCGGCGATCAACCGTGTATTGCGGGAGGCCTGAGATGTCTTTGTGGACGCGCGTTGCGAATGTCTTTCGTGGAGAGAGATTGAGTCGCGAGTTGGATGAAGAGTTCGAGTCGCATATGGAAGAGGCGATTGCCGAAGGGCGCGATCCGGCAGAGGTGCGACGCGCCTTTGGATCGATGTTGCGGCAACGGGAGGCTAGCCACAGGGTGCGTGTGGCCGGGTGGCTGGATGGAGTGCGGGCAGATGCGATCTTTGGATGGCGGCAACTGCGACGGAACCGGGTGACTTCGGCGGCGGCCGTTCTTTCTTTGGCACTGGCCATGGGGGCTTGTGTCTCTGCGTTTCGATTGGTGGACGCGCTGCTCTGGAGACCTCTGCCGGTGGCAACACCTGAGCGCCTGTTCGCAGTTTCGTGCGCAGAGCTTTCTTTTGAGGGCAACCCAGAGAACTTCGATGGGTGGGCGTATCCGGATTTCATCCTCATGCGGGAGGCCGCGAAGGGGCAGGCGGTCGCGGTGGGAGCGCGTGGAGCGTCGATTGCGCGGCTGGTGGCGGGGAGTGTCTTCTCCATGGTGGCGATAGGGGTGGTCGCTGGAGCGGGGCTTGGGTTGGCCTCGGCGCGGTATATACAGTCGCTGTTTTTTCAGGTGAAGGCTTCGGATATCGAAATGCTGGCAGTTCCCTCGGCAGTGATTCTCGCGGTGGCGGTAGTGTCTACTGTGCCGGGGGTTCTACGCGCATTGAAGATCGATCCGGTGGAGATTCTGCGTGCAGAATAATCACTGAAATACAGCCGACTTTCGAATCACTCAGTTCCAGAAATAAACGTCTACGATCTTCGGCGAGCTGGGCGTAGTGCCGATAATGTTCGTCTCGAGGACGATCTGAAGATTCATCTTCTCCCACCGCCTTGGAGCGCGGCTAGCCAGTTCGTTCCACGACGACTCCTGCGAGACGAACTCCCCAGCAATCTGGTTCCCGAAGCTGTGCAAACCGGCCAAAGACACGAACGGCTCACGGGTCACCGGATCGAATGTTCGAGTGACAATGGCATAGTCCTTGGTTTGAGGCTGAGGAAAGGTTTGAGGCAACGACCATGATCTCTGCGGGCTTTGAGAGTCTCGAATGCGCGGCGACTCTCG
>Ga0179596_10000289_pt1 | contig 17957 bp, 16 predicted proteins | sample CZODoug1_1_08_16_FD_155494 | JGI IMG/M metagenome (GOLD analysis project Ga0179596, IMG submission 155494) | Vadose zone soil fungal communities from Angelo Coast Range Reserve, California, USA - CZODoug1_1_08_16fungal (Illumina Assembly) | ecosystem: Environmental > Terrestrial > Soil > Vadose...
GTGATGTACGTGTGCGCGAAATTATAGATAGCTGAACCGATGCGGACGTTGGCGAGATAGCCGAGCATGAAGAGGTCTGGCGCGAGGAAGAGGATGGCGAAGAGGAGCCAACTGGCCTGGAGGTCGTAGTAGGCGACGAGCGTGACGAGGAGGATGGCGACGGCTTCGAGGCGGATGAGGAGGGAGGGGCGGGTGAACATGGGTGGAGCCTCGGTTTTCGCTTTTTCTCGGGATGAGAGTTTGAGTCTGGTTGTTCCGGGTTCGATTCTTTACCGGGGTTGGGGGAAGGCGGTCTCGCTTCGCTCGATACCCCTGACGGATACCGCTATGCGAACGTTTGTGGGTGTCCGCGAAACTTCATACCCCACCCTTTCGATAAAGCCGAAAGGATGGGGCACCCATCCGGAAGCTCCATACGGGCTGATAAACTTGAGGGGATATGATTCCTACCCTTGAATGGCTTCCTACCGGCGTTAATTTTCTGGATCAGACCAAGCTTCCGCTTGAAGAGACCTACGTTTTGGCTACCGACTATAAGCAGGTCGCAACCGTGATTCGCGACATGATCGTGCGGGGTGCTCCGGCGATTGGGGTTTCGGCCGCGATGGGCGTGGCGATTGGGATTCTGAAGAGTGCAGCCACCACGTTTGACGCGCTGGATGTGGAAGTGGGTGAGATCTGCTCGCATCTGGCGGGGACTCGGCCTACTGCCGTCAATCTGTTTTGGGGGATTGGGAAGATTCGGGATCTTTATGAGCAGTTGAAGGCCTCGGGTGCTTCGATTGCCGAGGTTAAGGATGCTGTCGTCGCCGAGGCTTGCCTGATGTACGACGAGGACATCGCGGCTTGCAAGCAGATGGGCAAGAATGGTGCGGAGCTGCTGCCGCAGAAGGGTACCGTGCTGACGCACTGCAATGCGGGCGCGCTGGCTACGTGCGGGTATGGGTCGGCGTTGGGAGTGATTCGCGCGGCCATCGAGGCGGGGCACGAGATCGATGTGTTTGCCGATGAGACGCGGCCGTTTTTGCAGGGCGCTCGGCTGACCGCTTGGGAGCTGATGAAGGACAACATTCCCACGACCGTGCTGTGCGACAACATGAGCGCGCACCTGATGAGCAAGGGCAGGATTCAGGCTGTGATCGTGGGCGCGGACCGCATTGCGGCCAATGGAGATACGGCGAACAAGATTGGTACGTATGGCGTGTCGATTCTGGCGAAGGAGCATGGGATTCCGTTCTATGTGGCCGCGCCGTGGTCGACGATCGATCAGGCTACGCTGACCGGGGATGGGATTCCGATTGAGCAGAGGGACGCTCGCGAGGTCACGCATTCGAATGGGAAGCAGATGACGCCGCATGGTGTCGCGATTGAGAATCCCGCGTTCGATGTGACGCCGGCGAAGTACATTACGGCGATCATTACGGAGCGTGGCGTGCTGCGGGCTCCTTTTTCGGAGTCGATCAAGGCGATGGGAGAGATGCCGGAGCCGGCTCGGTTGAAGGCTGTGGCTGTTTAGAGTTCCTCCAAAGATTGTGGGGAAAGTAGGGAAAGATTGGGAAAAGAGGCCAAGGCGTTTTTCGCTTTGGCTTCTTTGTTTTGGGGTGGGTTGGGTGCCCACATCTCAGGTGCGAGATGTGGGGCACCCGCTTTTGTGAGGACTCAAAGGAAGGCAGTCTCTTGCGTTTGATTGGGGTTAGGGCGCTGGATTTCCTTGGGGTGGCGGGTTCGTCTAGACTTGGGTCACGCTGGTTGTGGTTCCTGCTTTCCAGTTTCGGAGATCTGATGACGCGTTCGTTCCCTGCCCTGCTTGTTGGTCTCACTTGTGCGCTGCCTTTGGCGGCCCAGACCTCCGCTCCTGCTCCTGCTGCTGCTCCTGCCGCTGTACAACAACAGGCGGCTCCGGCTTTGCCGGCGGCTCCTACGGCGACCTCACCCGCGGCAGCGGCTCCGGCTGCTGCGCCGGCCCAGGGCACGGGGGCGATTACGACGCTGAAGGCTCGGTCGAACCTGGTGGTGCTGGATGTGGTGGTGACGGATAAGGGTCATAAGCCGGTGCATGGCTTGAAGGCTTCGGACTTCCAGGTGCATGAGGCGGGTGTGGCGCAGGTGGTGAAGACCGTGGAGGAGCATGTGCCGTCGACGGCTCCTGCGGGGCCGCCGATGGGGCCTCTGCCGGCGGGTGTGTTTACGAACTACACGCCGGTGCCAGAGAGCGGGCCGATCAATGTGTTGCTGATCGACAAGCTGAATACACCTATTGATGCGCAGTCATTTTTGCACCAGCAGTTGGTGCAGTTCATCAAGACGATGAAGCCGGGGACGCGGCTTGCGGTGTTCGGGTTGAACCGACAGCTAGTGTACCTACAGGGATTTACGAGCGATCCGAAGGTGCTGCTGGCGGCGCTGGAAGCTAAGAAGAATCTGCCGGGGCAGTCGGCGTCGCTGCTGGATTCGGCGAGCGACACGACGACGTCAGACGCTATGACGGATGCAGGTGCTTCGGCGGATGCGATTGCGAATGTGCAGCAGTTTGAGGCGCAGAACCAGAGCTTTCAGACGCAGTTGCGGGTGCGGTACACGATGGATGCGATGAATGTGCTGGCTCGGTATCTTTCGGCGCTACCGGGGCGGAAAAATCTGATCTGGTTTTCAGGGTCGTTTCCGCTTTCGATTCTGCCGGATGGGGATCTGACGAATCCGTTCGCGGCGATGGCGGATATGGGCGATGAGTTTCGCGAGACGACGGGTCTGCTGACGAAGGCGCAGGTGGCGGTGTATCCGATCGATGCGCGGGGGCTGCAGGGATCGGGCGTGATGGATGCGACGCAGAGCGGGGCGAAGTTTACGCGGACTCCGGGTGCGTTTGCGAAGGCGACGATGACGGAGTCGACCAAGCGGGCCGATGAGCAGATCACGATGCGGCAGATGGCGGCGGAGACGGGCGGCGAGGCGTTCGTGAATACGAATGGGCTGGCGGATGCAGTGGAGAAGGCGATCGAGAACGGGTCGAGCTACTACACGATTACGTATACGCCCTCGGATCCGAAGTATGACGGGAGCTTCCGCAAGATTCAGGTGGCGACGACGCCGGGTGGGTATGGGCTGGCGTATCGGAAGGGCTACTACACGGATGGCGCGACGAAAAAGGACAGGCAGCAGTTGACGGCTTCGGCTGCGGCTCCGGTGCAGCCTACGGCGCAGCAGGTGGAGGTGAGGAACTCCATGATGCGGGGTGCGCCGGCGCCGACGCAGCTTCTGTTCAAGGTGTTTGTGGGGCCGCTGGGTCCGCCGACCGAGGCCACGGTGGCCGAGGGCAATGCGGCTACGGCGGATGCGAAGGGGCCCTTCCGCCGGTATACGGTGAACTATGCGGCGGCTCCGCAGGATATGGGCTTCAAGAACGTGGGTCCGGGCAAGTATGACATTGGGTTGCAGTTTCTGGTGTTTGTGTACGACGCGAACGGTGTGCTGGTGAACTCGATTGGGAATACCATTCGGGCCACAGTGTCGGTGGAAAACGTGAAGGCGATGATGGAGAGCGGGCTGCAGTTCCATCAGGCTGTGAGCGTCCCGGCGAAGGGAGAGTACTATCTGCGGATTGGGATTCACGATCTGCTTGTGGATCATGTGGGAGCGGTGGAGGTTCCTGTGAGTGCGGTGAAGAATCTTGCGGTCGTCGAGATTCCGAAGCCGAAGCCGGCACCGCCAACGATGACCGATCTTCCGAAGTAGTGAAGTGAATATGCTGCGCAGGCGCTTCTTCGATGTGAGGGCACGGTCGCTGGTACGGGCGAACGTGCTGGTGGTGCTGAGCCTGGGGTGGGCGGTGTTGCTGTCAGGGTTTCCGCGGATACGGCCTACGGGGTGGCTGGTGGTGCCGGCAGTGGTGTGCGTGGCGGGGACGATCGACACGGCACGATGCATGCAGAAGACGTGGAACTTCTACCACGCGGGCGTGGTGTTGTGCGTGTACATGGACCTGATGGTGCTGGCGACGATCCTGTTCTTTTTGTTTTACCCGGGGTTCGGTAGCTGATAGGCTTCTCGGCACGAGGTCATCACCATGAACAGAGTCTATCTCATTGTATTAGCGGCGGTTCTTACGGCTGCGAGCAGTGCCCAGGAACCGGTGGGTGGACCTGTGGAGACGTTGAAGGCACGGTCGCGGATTGTGGTGGTGGATGTGGTCGTGACTGACTCCAAAGGATCGCCGGTGCGAAACCTGAACGCTGTGGACTTTACGTTGCTTGAAGATAAGAAGCCGCAGACGATCCGGCACTTCGATGAGCATGATGCGCCGGATCCTAAAGTGTCGCTTGCGTATCCGCAGCTGAAGATGCCCCCAAACACCTTTACGAATGTGGTGGTGACGCCTCCGGGAAGCGCCCTGAACATTATTCTGCTGGACGCGCTGAATACGCCGACGGAGTTTCAACCCAAGCTGAGGTCGGATCTCGCCATGCTTGCCGATTCGCTGCCTGGCAATAGCCGGACGGCGATCTTCGGGTTGAGCGGCGATCTGGTGATGCTACAGAGCTTTACGTCCGATCCGGCGGTGTTGAAGACGATTTTGACACAGCGGAGACGTATGCCGACAGCTTCTACGCTACAGCCCGGAGTTGCGCCAGAGGCGGCCTCGTCGCAGACGATGAAGATGGATACAAACACCGGCGCATACAACTCCCAAGGGTACGACCCTACGACCGCGATGGCACGGTTCGAGCGTGTAGGAGAGCAGTTCATGATTGACGAGCGTGTGCGCAAGACGCTGGCGGCGCTCGAGAACGTTGCCCAATACATGGCGGCACTCCCTGGGAGAAAGAATCTGATTTGGATCTCGGGCTCATTCCCTTTGACCTTCATTCCGGGCGTGAACTCAGGCGGAGGACCAACAGACAATACGTCGAACTACTCCGAGGAGATCGAGCGTGTGGACGCGGATCTGGCCAGAAGCCAGGTGGCGGTCTATCCGGTGGACGCGAGGGGTGTGCAGACGGATATAGCGTATTCAGCCGCGCTTCCGTCACTTAGTCCAGGCAAACTCGCCGCCGATCCAAACTATTATCACCGGATGTCGACGGGACAAGCGGACAATCTAGTACAGGAGCACGCGACGATGAACCGGATGGCGGAAGAAACAGGTGGCCACGCCTTCTTCGGGTCGAACGACATTGCCGGGCTTGTAAGCAGGGCTATGACGGCGGGCTCGAGTTACTACACGCTCACCTATATTCCGACCAACACGGAGCGGAAGGGTAAGCGGCGAGAGATCAAGGTGAAGGTGGAAGGACAGCGCCTGCAACTAGCCTACCGAACCAGCTACATCGCGAAGGACCAGACGGTGACAGCGAACAACCAGCAAACGACACCCGAGTCCGAAAGGACCCAGTCGAGCGCGGTGGCCTCTTCCATGCGGCGCGGGGCACCTACGCCGACGGAGATTCTGTTTAAGATTCTAGTGACAGCTTCGCCGGTGATCCAGCCACCACCACATCCGGAGGTGCCCACCGATGTGGGCCCGCTGGCGACAGTGTCGAAAAAGCCACAGAGACGGTATCGGGTGGACTATGCGGTTGCTCCAGACGATATCCATTGGGAAATGCATGAGGGAAAGCGGTCGGCCAACGTGCAACTGATGCTGGTGGGGTATGACGGGAACGGCAACGTGATCAACATGAAGAACCGCGAACTGGCTCTAAACCTGACGGAGGAAAATTACGCGGCGGCGGTACAAGGTGGGCTACAGGTCTCGCAGGAGATTGCGATGCCGGCCAAGGGGGAGTACTACCTGCGAGTGGGCGTGATGGATAAGTCGACGAACCACATTGGCAGCGTGGAGGTTTCAACGTCGGCTTTGATGGTGCCGAAGAGTTGAGTCGAGCTTCTCGGTGTGGAGTGGTATTCTGCCGGGGTTAGCTGATTTTTAATACCCCTGGGGAGAGCATCATGCTGAAGGGCTTTCGCGATTTTATTCTTCGTGGCAATGTGGTCGATCTGGCCGTGGCTGTCATCATCGGTGCGGCGTTTGCTTCCATTACGAACTCGCTGGTGACGGATATCATCAACCCGCTTATCGCGGCGATCATCGGTAAGCCGGACTTCTCGGCGATTGTGTGGCATGTGCATCTGTTCCATCAGGCAGGGGCTCCGGGAGCGCCGGATGCGAACGCGGGTGTGATTCAGGTGGGCAAGTTTCTGAACAACGTGATCAGCTTCATACTGAATGCGGCCGTTGTCTACTTTGTCATCGTGCTGCCGGTTTCGAAGCTGTTGGCTCGGTTGAATAAGCAGGCTCCCGCGGAGCCGACGACGAAGGCGTGCCCGGAGTGCCTGTCGGATATTCCGCTGGCCGCGACGCGGTGCAAGTTCTGCGCGCAGCCGGTTGCCGCTTAGCGTTCTCGTCCGTCTAAAACAAGCAAAAGATTGTGGGGAAGAGACGGAAAAGGCGGGAAAAAGAAGCCAAAGCTTGATGCGGTGGGCTTGGAGGCTTGGGGTGGGCTTGGCTCTGGCCGCTCCGGCGGGGCTGGCGCAGGGTGGACCTGCGCTGCCTTCCACTGTGTTTGGGTTTAAGGATTTTGGGGCGAGTGAGGCTAAGTGGGATAAGGACTTTCTGGCTGTGCCGGACCCGGCGCTGGCGAGGGAGCACTTGAAGAAACTCACCTCGGCTCCGCACTGGGCCAGTTCTCCGGAGGACTATGCCACGGCTCTGTATGTGGCTGAGAAGTTCAAGGCAGCGGGGCTGGCTACCTCCATCGTTCCCTACCGGGTGCAGCTGAATAAGCCGGTGAAGATTCTGGTGGAGGCGTTTGCGGCCGATGGGGCGAAGCTGATGTCAGGGCCTACTCCGGAGCATGTGGACCCCGGGGTGGATGGGGGCGATCCTTATCAGGACGATAAGCGGATTCTGCCGGCGTTCAGCGGGTCTTCGCCCTCGGGGGATGTGACTGGGGCTGTAGTTTATGCGAACTATGGGACGCTGGCGGACTTCAAGCGGCTGGAGGAGATGGGGGTCTCGGTCAAGGACAAGATTGTGCTGGTGCGGTATGGGGCGAACTTTCGTGGAGTGAAGGTTTATCTGGCGCAGCAGCGGGGGGCGAAGGGGGTGTTGATCTACTCCGACCCAGCGGATGATGGGTTTGCGCGGGGGGATGCCTATCCGAAGGGGCCGTACCGGCCGGAGTCGGCGGTGCAACGGGGGTCGGCGCAGTTTTTGCCGATCTTTCCGGGGGATCCGAGCACGCCGGGGTATGCTTCGGTGCCTGAGTTGCCGGACTCCAAGCGGGTTCCGGTGGGCAAGGGGCAGGTGACGCAGCCTTCGATTCCGGTGAATCCGCTCTCGTGGAAGGATGCGGAGCCGATTCTGGAGGCGATGGCGGGGGCGGGCGTGCCGGCGAACTGGCAGGGCGGGTTGCCGTTCAACTATCACGTGGGCGCGAAGGGGAAGAAGGCTGTGAAGGTCCATATGCGGCTGGAGCAGGATATTGCGCTGCGGACGATATGGGATGTGATTGGGACCATACCCGGGGTGGGCGGTGCGGAGAAGGATGAGCTGGTGATTGCGGGGAATCATCGGGATGCCTGGGTGTTTGGAGCGGTGGACCCGAGTAGTGGGACGGCGGCGATGCTGGAGGCCGTGCATGGACTGGGGGTGTTGCTGAAGGAAGGCTGGAGGCCACGGCGGACGCTGGTGGTGGCTTCGTGGGATGCGGAAGAGGAAGGGCTGATTGGGTCGGTGGAGTGGGTGGAGCAGCATCCGGAGCTGATGCAGAGGACGGTCGCTTATTTGAATACAGATGTGGGGGTCTCGGGGCCCTCGTTTACGGCTGCGGCGGTACCCTCGTTGAAGGAGTTTGTGAGCGATGTGACGCGGGAGGTGGCGAGTCCGCTAGGCGGGACGGTGCATGAGCAGTGGAGGCTGGACCAGGAGAAGGTGCACCCGAAGGAGCCTGTGGAGGGACCCCTGGGGGGAGTCAAGATCGACGATCTGGGGTCAGGTTCGGACTACACGCCGTTTTTGCAACATGCGGGGGTGGCTTCGACCGATATTGGGTCGAATGGACCGTATGGGGTGTATCACTCGGCGTTCGACAACTTCAACTGGTTTGTGAAGAACGCCGATCCGGAGTTTCTGTATGAGCAGCAGCAGGCGCGGGTGTTTGGGCTGGAGATGATCCATATGGCCGACGCGGAGGTGCTGCCGATGGACTATGGAGCGTATGGCGCGGAGGTGGTGGGGTATCTGGATGCGGTGAGGAAGAGGGCCGAGGCGAAGGGGTTGAAGCTGGATTTTAGCGCGGCGATGGCGGGGGCGAGGCGGTTTGAGGCGGCGGGAGTTTTGGTGCGGATGCGGCAGGATGCGGGAACGGGGGATCTGGCGGGGTTGAACCGGGCGCTGCGAGAGACGGAGGTGGCTCTGCTGCTGCCGGGGGGGCTGCCGGAGCGGGGTTGGTACAAGCACAGCATCTATTCGCCGGGGGAGTACACGGGGTATGCGGCGGTGGTGATTCCGGGGGTGAATGAGGCGGTGACGCTGGGGGATGCGGCCCGGGCGCAGGAGCAGCTGAAGGGGCTGGCGGAGGCTCTGGGGCGGGCTAGTGGAGTTTTGGAGGGGGTTCGGTAGGATTCGGTGGCAGCAGGCCCACCTTAGCGACGATAGAGCCGTCGCGAAGATGGGGCACCCATTATTTTTATTTTTGATGATGGGGGTAGTGCGGTTTGGAAACGGCGTCTACAACTTTTGATCGGCGTCCCCTGTCCATTGTGTTATTTCCGATATGCTCCGGGCGCGGGATGATCGTTGTGGGACGGATCAACCATCCCACCAGGAGGCTATCCCAATGGTTCACGATGTCATTCTTGCTTCTGTGTTTCTCGCGATGGTGATTGCTCCCGCCCTGCTCACGATGCGAACCAGCAACGAGGAGAACGAATAGGCATGACCGAACTCAACCCCCTGGCGATGGCCCGGGACCTTTGCAGCCGTGCGACCCCCTATCGTCTCCTGAAGCGGGTGGCCGGGCTGGCTTTCAACTTCAGCTCTGTCCACGTCGCAGCGGATGCAGGTAAGCCCGAGGAGAAGCCCGCTCGCGAGACGGAACGTCCGAGTGGAATTCGTCCGGCTTTTCAGGGTTCATAAGGATGAAGATGGAAAAAGGCCGCATCCTTTTTGGGGATGCGGCCCTTTTTGTTTTGAGGCTTGAAAGCAAGTACTAGCCGCGCATGGCCATCTGCTCGGTGACGATCTGGGTGAGGTCGGGTTTCTTGAGGCCAAACTCTGACTCGTTGAACTTATCGACCTTCGAGGACCAGTTCATGGAGCAGAACTTCGGGCCGCACATGGAGCAGAAGGCCGCTTCTTTGTAGTAGTCGTCAGGGAGCGTTTCGTCGTGCATCGCGCGGGCGGTTTCGGGATCGAGTGAGAGGGCGAACTGCTTGTCCCAGTCGAAGGTGTAGCGGGCGTGCGAGATGGCGTCGTCGCGGTCGCGGGCGCCGGGACGATGGCGTGCGATGTCGGCGGCGTGGGCGGCGATCTTGTAGGCGATGATGCCGTCCTTGACGTCCTTCTCGTTGGGCAGGCCGAGGTGCTCCTTCGGCGTGACGTAGCAGAGCATCGCCGCGCCGTGCCAGCCGATCATGGCTGCGCCGATGGCGGAGGTGATGTGGTCGTAGCCGGGTGCGATGTCGGTGACGAGGGGACCGAGGACGTAGAACGGCGCGCCGTCGCAGAGCTCGACTTCCTTGTCGACCTGCTCCTTGATCTTGTCCATGGGAACGTGACCGGGGCCTTCGATCATGACCTGCACGTCGGACTTCCAGGCGTGGCGGGTGAGCTCGCCGAGGGTCTTGAGTTCGGCGAACTGGGCTTCGTCGGAGGCGTCAGCCACGGAGCCGGGACGGAGGCCGTCGCCGAGCGAGTAGCTGACGTCGTACTTGGCCATGATCTTGGTGATGCGGTCGAAGTGCTCGTAGAGGAAGTTCTGCTTGTGATGCGAGGTCATCCACTGGGCGAGGATGGCACCGCCGCGGCTGACGATGCCGGTGATGCGCTTGGAGACGAGAGGCACGTACTCGATGAGGACGCCAGCGTGGATGGTGAAGTAGTCGACGCCTTGCTGGGCCTGCTCTTCGATGACCTCGAGGTAGAGGTCGATGTTGAGGTCTTCGACCTTCTTGACGCGGGAGAGTGCCTCATACAACGGCACGGTTCCGATGGGTACGGGCGAGTGGCGGAGGATGGCTTCGCGGATCATGGGGATGTCGCCACCGGTAGACAGGTCCATGACGGTGTCGGCTCCGTAGTGGACCGCCGTGTGGAGCTTGCGGAGCTCTTCGTCGACGTTCGAGACGAGGGCGGAGTTGCCGATGTTGGCGTTGATCTTGCAGAGCGATTCGACGCCGATGGCCATGGGCTCGAGCTCGACGTGGTTGATGTTCGCTGGGATGATCATGGTTCCCTTGGCGACTTCGGAACGGATGAGCTCTGCTGAGAGCTTCTCCTTGGCGGCGATGAAGGCCATCTCTTCGGTGATCTTGCCGAGACGCGCAAAGTGCATCTGGCTCATGTTCCAGTCGCCGGTACGCTCGGCTTCGGCCTTGCGGTTGACGATCCACTCGGCGCGGCCGGTGGGGACACGGTAGCCGTTTCCGTTCGAGTTTCCGTTCGGGGAGGCCGCGTGGCCGTTACCCTGATGTCCGTTGTGCGTGGCGCTCATGCGTGTGAATCCTCCTGCAGGTCTCTTGATCGGCGGGTTCTGTCTGCATTTTGCTGACGAATCCCTATCGGTTGAGTATACGCGTGTGGCTGCTGGCCACCTCTGGCGCGGAGTGTGCATCTAAGCAACGAGGATGCTGGTGCCGGTGGGTATCGCTTCGCGTTTGAACAGGATGCCGGTACGACGGCGTCGTGCTCTCTTCTTTTTGACCCGGTACTGATCCAGTACACCTAACCCACAGACCGCTCGAGTGGAAGGAGATCCGCACAATGAAGCTTTTTTCGGCAAATATCGCCGACTTTCATACGCTGTACGTGACGCGCCTGGAGAAGGCACTGGACATGGAACGGAGGATGGTGAAGGCTCTGCCGGCGATGGCGCGGCGCGCGAGCGATATCGATCTTTCGATTGCGCTGGAGAACCATCTGGAGGAGACAAAGGCTCATGTGAACAAGGTGGAAAGCCTGCTGGCGCTGCATGGGAACGAGGCGCGGTCCCGCACCTGCAAGGCGATGGAAGGGCTGGCGGCGAACGTCGCGGAGACGATGAAGGATGTGACGGACCGGCATGTGCTGGATATTGCGCTGATTGGCGCGGCCCAGGAGATGGAGCACCACGAGATTGCGGTGTATGGCACGCTGAAGGCGTGGGCAAGGCTGCTGGGACTGGCGCAGGATGTGGCTTGGATCGAGACGATTGAAGAGGAAGAGGCGAAGACGGACGGGCTGCTGACGGCTCTTTCGACGCGGGTGAATCGCGAGACGGAGGCTTTGACGGCGGTGTATTGATAGGCAGGCTGTTTGTCTTGGCGGGCCTGCCGGAGATCGCACGGCCGCGTTGAGAGACGACGAAGGGCCCGGGGCTAAAGCCCCTCATTTTGGGCCCATAATTCGTGGGGCTGAAGCCCCACGCTAATCCCAAAAGCTCCCAAGAGCGAGTTAGGGATCCGTTCGACGAGGCTGGTGCGTTGACCCTGCCGTCTCCGGGCCTCTACACTAAAGGGGATGGCTAACGCTGCTGCATTTCCGAAGAAGATTATCGCGGCCGTGGTGGTGATTCTGGCGACCGTCGGCTACCTGACGTTTACCGGCGTGCAGGACACGAAGCAGTACTACGTGACCATCGGCGAGCTGAACAACATGGGGAACAAGGCGTATACGCGGCATCTGCGCGTGGCCGGGAATGTTGCGCCGGGAAGCATTCATCGGAGCGGCACCAATGCCTCTTTCCAGCTGCTGGAGCAGGGCAAGGTGCTGCAGGTGAGCTACCAGGGGACCGAGCCTCCGCCGGATACGTTCAAGGACAACGCAAACGCGCTGGCCGTGGGGATGTATGGGCGCGATGGTGTGTTCCATGCGACGATGTTGCAGGCCAAGTGTGCTTCGAAGTATGCGCCGGCTGCTCCTGGTACTACACCTGCGACGGCTGCGGCTGCGCTGCCGGTTGCGGCTCGCTGAACGAGAGACCCATGACCGAGGCTACGACGTCCTGCTCGATGGCCGCCTCCGGGATCAAGAAGGCACAACCTGCCGTGGCACCGGCGGCTGCTTTGATGCAGTGCTCGAAGGTCTTTGGCGCGTATGCGGTGTTAAAGAATCTCTCCGTCGCGTTTCCGCAGGGCTCGTGCACGATGCTGCTGGGTGAGAATGGCGCGGGGAAATCGACTTTGTTGCGGCTGATTGCGGGGCTCATCACGCCGACGCGTGGGTCGGTCGAGGTGATGGGCAAGACGCCGCAGAGCAATCGTCAGAAGATGGCTTACATGAGCCATGCTCCCATGCTGTACGACGAGCTGACGGCGATGGAGAACCTGCAATACTTTGCTGGGCTGCATCGCGATGAGGGCTGCGCGTGCGTGGGGAATCCGGAGATGGCGCTGCGAGCGGTTGGACTCGATCCGCACCTTGCAAGGCCGGTTGGCCAGTATTCGCAGGGTATGCGGCAGAGGACGTCGCTGGCGCGGGTGTTGCAGTCGGACCCCGAGATTCTGCTGCTGGATGAGCCGTTCTCGAACCTGGACGTAGGCAGTGCGCGGCAGATGGTGGAGCTGCTGGCGGACTTCCGCACATGGCCCGTGGCGGTCGGCGGCAAGAGGACGATTCTGCTGACGACGCACCAGGCGGCGCTGGCCGAGGTGCTGGCGGATCGGACGTTGACGCTCGCGGGCGGGCAGATCGCATGAAGCCTGCGGCAGTCGCCAAGACAAATGCGGCACGGATACTGGATGGGCTGGGGATCGGGTATGAGCTGCGGCCTTACGAGGTCGATCTGGAAGACCTGTCGGCTCCGAGTGTCGCGAAGAAGATTGGGCTGCCGGTGGAGCAGGTGTTCAAGACGCTGCTGACGGTGGCAAACTCCGGTGAGCATTTTTTTGCGGTGATTCCGGGTGACGACGAGCTGGATCTGAAGAAGCTGGCGGTGGCTGCGGGAGTGAAGAAGGTGGAGCTGGCATCGCTGAAAGAGGTCGAACCACTGACCGGGTACATTCGTGGAGGCGTGACGGTGATGGGTGCGAAGAAGGCCTTCGCGGCTTTCGCCGACGAGACGATTGAGCTGCATGATGTGATCAGCGTGTCGGCTGGGATGCGCGGGTTGCAGTTGTTGCTGTCACCTGCGGATTATCTGCGGGCCTCCGAGGCTGTGATCGTGGACCTGACCAAGGTGACGCGATGAGCTACTGGCGGCATGTGTGGCAGCATCTACAGAAAGACCTGCGGATCGAGTGGCGGTCGCGCGATGCGATCAACGGGATGCTGTTTTTTGCGCTGCTGGTGGTGGTGGTGTTCTCGCTGGCGTTCGATCCGACGGCGAACCCTACGCTGGCACGGCAGATCTCGGGTGGGATTCTTTGGGTAGCGATTCTGTTTGCCTCGACGACCGCGCTGAACCAGACGTGGACGCGGGAGCAGAGGAATTCAGTGCTGGAAGCGCAGAGGATGGCGCCGTCGCCAGCCTCGGCTTTGTTCCTGGGCAAAGTGCTGGCGAACCTGCTGTTCGTCGGCGTGATCGAGGCGGTGCTGGCTCCTTTGTTTATCGTTTTTTATAACCTGCATCCGCTGGGGGATGTGAGGCTGTTTGCGGCGATTCTGCCGCTGGGGACGTGGGCTCTGCTGTGCAATGGGACGTTCTTCGCGGCGCTCGGGTTGAGGACTCGGAATCGCGAGTTGCTGCTGCCGCTGATTCTCTTCCCTATTTCGTTACCCGCGCTGCTGGGCATGATTAATGCGAGTGCTGGCGTGATGACAGGCGATGAGGGCTTCAATCCGCTGCTTTGGGTGCGGATGCTGGCTGGGTATGACATTATCTTTACGATTCTTTGTCTGTTGCTGTTCGAAACGGTTGTGAATGCGGAGTGATGGCATCCATCCGGACGTAGCAGCCATCCATAGTGTGTAACGCCGTAGGAGCGTAACCTTACAAAGCAAGACAGCGATCCAGTACATTCCAGAGGCACGGGAGACGACATTGGCCGCGGACGCAGAGCATCAAAACTGGAAACCGCAGGCGAATCCCTGGCTGATCGCCGCGACCGTCGCGCTGGCCGCGTTTATGGAGGTGCTCGATACCTCGATCGCCAACGTTGCGCTGCCGCATATTGCCGGAAACCTGGGGGCTAGCACCGACCAGGGGACGTGGGTGCTGACGAGCTATCTGGTGTCGAACGCCATCATTCTGCCGGTGGGTGGATGGGCTTCGTCGGTGCTGGGGCGGCGGAACTTCTTTATGACGTGCATCGTCATCTTCACGATCTCGAGCTTTCTGTGCGGGATTGCGCCCTCGCTGCCGATTCTACTGATCTGCCGCGTGTTTCAAGGCATCGGAGGAGGCGGGTTGCAGCCGATGGCACAGGCCATCATGGCCGACAGCTTCGAGGAGAAGAAGCGTGGTCAGGCGTTTGCGCTGTATGGGCTGGTGGCTGTGCTGGCTCCGTCGGTTGGACCTACGATCGGTGGGTGGATCACCGATAACTACTCGTGGCGCTGGATCTTCTATATCAACATCCCCGTCGGCATTCTGGCGTTTGTGCTGACGAGCCGGTTGGTGCAGGATCCGCCATGGATCAAGGCCGACCGGAAGAACTTCCTCAAGCTGGATTACATTGGGCTGGCGCTGCTGGCTATCTCGATGGGCGGGTTGCAGATTGCGCTCGATAAGGGCGAGGAGAACGACTGGTTCCAGTCGCGGTTCATCTGCTTCTTTGCGGCGATGTTTGTTGTGGGCATCATCGGGCTGATCTGGTGGGAGTGGCGGCACAAGAACCCGATCATGAACCTGAAGCTTTTCAAGTTCAAGAACTTCGCGATCTGCTGTCTGCTGATGATGCTGGTGGGTGGTGTGTTGAACGCCGCGACCGTGCTACAGCCGCAGTTTTTGCAGCAGCTGCTAGGGTATACGGCGACCAATGCGGGCATGGCACTAACGGCGGGCGGCATTGCTCTGGTGATCGTGATGCCGATGGCTGGTATTGCTACGGGTAAGTTCGCGGCGAGGAATCTGGCAGCGGTGGGCTTCAGCTTCTTTGCGATCGCGTACTACTTTGTGTCGACGCACATTACGCTCGACATGAGCTTTGGCGAAGCTTCGTTTCTGCGCGTGATCCAGATGATCCCGATTCCCTTCTGCTTTATCGCGATTACGAATGCTGCTTATGTTGGGTTGCCGAAGGAGGCCTCGAACCAGGTCTCGGGGTTGATCAACTTTGTTAGAAATGTCGGCGGCAGTATTTTTATTGCGGTAACCGGGGCGTTAGTGACGAACCGCACGCTGTTCCATCAGGCTCGGCTGGCGGAGCATATGCAGACGGGCAGCAAGGCCTATGTGGGCACGATTGGTTCGATGAGTGGGATATTCGGCGGTGGGGCAAGTGGTGCGGCGATGGCGAATGCCACGGTATATCAGCAGTTGAACCAGCAGGCCGCGGCGATGGGGTATCAGGATATTTATCGGATGCTTTGCTGGATGTCGTGCGCTATGGTTTGCTGTGCGTTTCTGTTGAGCAAGAACCGGCCAGGTGAGGGTATGCCGAAGGGTGAAGCGGTTCACTAGGGTGTTGTCCTGCCGGACGGGCCCGCTGCGCGCGGAGCGGGCGTTCACACGCCTTTTTACTGCTTCGCTTGGGCCTCCCGATGGTCGAGAACAATGTTTATTAACGACCATCGGGAGGCCCAAGCGAAGCAGATACGCGTCACGAAGTGACCGCTGCCCGCGTAGGGCGCCCGTCCGGCAGGACCTCAATGCCCTTCGGGGACCTTGCCGCCTACCTTGAAGTTCTTCGTGAGCAAGACCAGGGGCGCGGCGATGAGGGTGACGACGCCGACGATGTAGAAGCAATCCATGAAGGCGAGAAAGCGCGTCTGCGCGTAGAGCTGCTCGTAGTAACGCAGGGTCGCGGCCTTCATAGCCTCGACCTGGTTGTAGCCGTGGGATTGCAGGTAAGCTGCGGTGTTCGCGATGGCCTGATGGAGCAGACCGGAGGACGGGTTGAGGTTTGCGCCGACGATGGACTGGTGGAAGTTCTGACGGCGCTCGGCCATGGTGGTGATGAAGGCAACGCCAAAGCTGCCGCCCCAGTTGCGGAAGAAGTTGGTAAGGGACGAGGCTCGGTTGGTCTGGTCAGGACGCAGGCCAGAGAAGCTGAGGACAGAGAGTGGAACGAAGAAGAAGGCGTAGCCTAGGCCCTGCAGAGCGCGAGCCCAGGCATAGTGTGCGTAGTCCGTCTGCAGGTTGAGGTGACTGTAGTGGATCATGCTGATACCAACCACGATGGTGGCTCCAAGCAGGAGGATCCGTGGATGGACAATGCCACGCTGGACGAGTTGCGCGCCGACAGGGGCTAAGAGCGTAATGACGAAGGCACCGGGCCCGAGGACGAGGCCGGCGTCGATGGCACGATAGCCGTAAAGCGATTGCAGAAGCTGCGGAATCATGGTGGTCGTCGCGAAGAGGCCGAAGCCGAAGACGAAGTAGAAGACGTTGGCGATGGCGAAGTTGCGAGACTTGAGGAGGCGGAAGTCGATGACGGGGTCCGGGGTATGGAGCTCCCAGAGGACTGCGCCGACGAGGCAGGTGACGCCGATGAGAGCCATCCAGCGAATGGCAACGGAGCCGAACCAGTCGTCGATCTGTCCGCGATCGAGGAGGATCTCGAGGGCTCCGGAACCAACGGCGATGAGGGCGATGCCAATGGCGTCAACGTTCAATTTGCCGGTCGCGGTGCGGGCGGTCTTGCGCTCTTCGGCGTAGGACGGTGGGTCGTGCACGAAGCGGTTGGTGAGGAAGAGCGAAAGGGCTCCGATGGGGATGTTGATGAGGAAGACCCAGCGCCAGTTGTAGTTGTCGGTGATCCAGCCACCGAGGACAGGGCCGATGGCGGGAGCAGTCACGATCGCCACGGTATAGAGGGCGAAGGCGGAGGCGCGTTTGGCGGGTGGGAAGGTGTCGACGAGGATGGCTTGCTCGACCGGGGCGAGGCCGCCGCCGCCGATGCCCTGTAGGACGCGCGCCATGAGCATGATGCCGAGGGACGGGGCGATGCCGCAGAAGAAGCTGGTGATGGTGAACAGAGCGACGCAGGCCATGTAGTAGTTCTTGCGGCCGAAGACGCGGGAGAGCCAGGCGGACATGGGCAGGACGACGGCGTTGGCGACGAGGTAGGTCGTCAGAATCCAGGTGACTTCATCGTAGGAGCGGCCCAGGCCACCGGCAATGTAGGGCAGCGACACGTTGGCGATGGAGGTGTCGAGGAGCTCCATGAAGGTCGCGAGCGTGACTGTGAGGGCTACAACCCAGGGGTTGATGAGCGGCCTTGCCGGGGCACTGCGGGGGAGAGCGACTGCGGCGGTGGCCATGGAGTTCCTCATATTGCTTGCAAGATTTAGAGACCGTTCGGTCGCTTTCATACATCTGATGAATGAGAGAAGAGACCGATGCGTCTTTTTTTGGACTATGCTGTTGGGGAGGAGGGCCAGGACGATGGGCAAGGGTGAGACGACGAGGGAGAGGATCATCGCGGAGGCCGCGCCGATCTTCAACCAAAAGGGGTTTGCCGGGGCCTCGATGCAGGATGTGATGGAGGCTACGGGGCTGGAGAAGGGTGGGTTGTACCGTCACTTCGGCAGCAAGGAGGAGCTGGCTGTGGAGGTGTTTCGCCACTCGCTGGCGAAGTCGGTAAAGATGCGCACGGAGAAGATAGATCCGGCGCATACGGCGGTGGAGCATCTGCGAGCACTGGTGGCTCGGTTTGTG
>Ga0179596_10000290_pt1 | contig 17913 bp, 17 predicted proteins | sample CZODoug1_1_08_16_FD_155494 | JGI IMG/M metagenome (GOLD analysis project Ga0179596, IMG submission 155494) | Vadose zone soil fungal communities from Angelo Coast Range Reserve, California, USA - CZODoug1_1_08_16fungal (Illumina Assembly) | ecosystem: Environmental > Terrestrial > Soil > Vadose...
CCGTCAGCCACCCATGGCCCGAGACCAGAACTGCCGCGAGCACCGCGACGGCGGTCGGTACGAGGGCGGCGGTGAGGGCATGCGCCTGTGCCCTCATGCTCGATCCGATGCCGACACCCCCGACCGCCAATCCCCCGACGGACGCGGCCAAGCCGAGTGCGATATGGCCCGTTACCGCGCCGACCAGGACAGGTGCCGCCATGCCGATCGCGCTGCTGAGAAGCTCGACCGGTTCCACTTCGGTCTCCGTGGACCACTGGAGCGCTTCGGCGAAATGTCCCTTTCCAGCCACCGGCCATCCCCCTGCTCAATTCTCTGGAAACGGCGCAATTAATACGCTATGCGTATTATATGGTCGATATGAAAAGCGAGCAGGCGGCACAAGTCCTCCGGGGCGTGCTCACGCTCAGCCGGCGCCTCCGCGCCGAACGCCCGGAAGGATCGGCGAGCCTCTCGGGCATCAGCATTCTGGGTAGCTTGCACCGGCTCGGCCCGATGCCGGCGACGCGCCTGGCCGTCGAGGAGCGGCTGCAACCTCAATCGCTCACGCGGATCATCGCCGATCTGGAGGACAGGGGGTGGATCGACCGAACGCGAAACGAGGCCGACCGACGCGAAATCCTGATCGCCTTGACGCCGCGAGGCCGCGAGGTATTCGCCGATGACATGCGGGCGCGGCGCGCGTGGCTCGCCGATGCCATGGCGGCGATTTTGACCGACGGCGAGCGGGATGAGCTGCTGCGGGCATCAGGCGCCATGCTCAAGCTGGCCGGGTGAGGGCCTGCGCGCGTGGCACTAGGACGGACGATTTCGCGTCCTGGCCAAGGCGTGGCTCCGGGGGTCGGATTCGAACCGACGACCGATCGGTTAACAGCCGATTGCTCTACCGCTGAGCTACCCCGGAATATCGGTATGCGCCGTCACGCGAGGACGCGGTTATAGCGGCTGGCCGAATTGGCACAAAGGTTTTTTTCCGATGATCGGCTTTTCTTGCCTCGGCGGGCTCAGCCGGCGGCGCAGGCGAGGTTGCGGAAATGCATCTGGCACCGGCGCAGCTTGACGCCGAGCCGATCGTAGAGCGTGGCGTTCCAGCCCTCGTCGGTGCGCTCGAGCAGAACGAAGCCGAAGCCGCCATAGGTCGCCAAGTTGGTGGTCGGCATGTCGTCGATCGCGATGCCGGCGAGATCTTGCGCGACCGGCTTGGACAGGGCGTCGCCGGAATTGCCGACGATGAGCTGAGACGGCCGCGACCCCTGGAAATCCACGGCTTGGAAGGTGTGGACATGGCCCGAGATCACCGTGAACAGGTTCGGCGAGATGTTGCCGTCAGCCGCCTGCTGCAGTGTCGGGTTCAGTTCGGTGATGACCGTTTTGCCGTCGAGCATGCCGGCGGCGGCGATGCCCCAGATCGGTTTGTGGGTCAGCAGCCAGCTGGGGCCGGTGATCCCCTCGGTCATGGTCGCCCATTGCCGGCGATAGGCCTCGATCTGGGCCGGGCGGGTCTTGTAATCCTGGGCGGCGGCGCTGTCGAACACCCAGGCGGTCTCGCGGCCGATCGGCACCCAATAGGGCGCCGTCATGTCGGTACAAGCCGGCGCGCGGGCTTCGGTCGGCATGCGCCTCGGTTCCATCAGCCGGAACCAGCCGGCACCGGCGCGGTCGCAATCCTCGTGATTGCCTCGGACGGTGATCCAGGGGGCGGCGGCGAGTAGCGGCACGGCCGGCTCGAAGAAATCGGCCTGCCAGGCTGCCCAGCTATCGCCATAGGGCGATGGCTGACAGCGCGCATCGCCGGCCGGGCAGGGCGTTTCGCGATAATGATAATCCCCGACATGGATGACGAGGTCCGGCTTCATTTGCGCCGCCGTCGAAGCGATGTCGAAGAACGGCCATTCGGCCGCCACGTTGCAGGCCTGGATCTGGTCGTCCTTCAGGCGGCAACCGGTATCGCCGATGACGATGATGCGCTTCGGCTCCGCGACCGGGATCGGCAGGACGTCGTCGCCGACTCGCGCCGATGTCACGCCGGCCGGCACATAAGCCTCGCAGGTGGTGACGGGGAAGGCCGGCGGCGCCGCCGCGGCGCGCACGGTCATGCCGGCCTCGACGCCGTTCAAGGTGATGTTCGGGCAGGCTGCCGCATCGGTGACGACGCGCGCGAGCGGCGTACCCTCGGGGCCGAGCTGGACATAGGCGTATTGCGCGGCATCGGCCGGGCGCGCGGCACCTAAGGCCGCGCCCTGGAAAAGAGCCAATCCCACGATCAGCGCGCGACCGAACCACATGTCTGGGAGAGCCGGAAACATGCGGATCGGAGGCTCCAGCCGTCGAACGAGGTTAGCCTTTGGAGGCCGGACCCGGAATCGAACCGGGGTGCGAGGATTTGCAGTCCTCTGCATAGCCACTCTGCCATCCGGCCGGAAGGCGGCTGTGATATACGCAGCCGGCCGTGGCCCGGTCAAGTCGCCAGCCATCGGTTGGGGATGGGCGGGGAGGCGGAATATCGCGGGCGATTGTGTTTGAGAGAAGCTGACGATATATGAAGCGCGGCAGCTGATCCCCTTTCAGATCTCGCCGAAATAGCCGCTGTTGCTGCGAAGTGAGTCTCGCCTGATGACCGATTATGCGGCCGTTCGCTCGAACATGGTGGAAAGCCAACTCCGCACCAACAAGGTGACGGATCCCGACCTGCTCGACGCCTTCATGCAGGTGCCGCGGGAACGGTTTCTGCCCGAAAACCTCCAGGGTATCGCCTATGTCGACCAGGATATCCCGGTCGGCAATGGCCGCTTCATGATGCAGCCGATGGTGCTGGCGCGCCTGCTGCAGGCGGCGACCATCAGCGCCTCCGACAGCGTCCTCGATGTCGGGTGCGGCACCGGCTATTGCGCGGCGGTGCTAGCCCGGCTGGCATCGACGGTCGTCGCGGTCGAGGCCGATGCCGGTCTCGCCGACCGGGCCGTCGCGACATTGACGGCGCTGGTGGGCACCAAAGTCAAAGTCGTCAACACTCCACATGAGGCGGGCTATTCGTCGCGGGGACCCTATGACGTTATCGTCCTGGGGGGTGCCGTGGCCGTGCTGCCGGCGACGCTGACCGATCAGCTGGCGATCGGCGGGCGTCTGGTCGCCGTGATCGGCGCCCCGGGGATGGTCGCCCAGGCAACCCTGGTCGAGCGCCTCGATGCCGGAATTTCCCGTCGCGTGCTGTTCGACGCGGCGATTCAGCCCCTGCCGGGCTTCGCCCAGGAACGGGCTTTCGTATTCTGATCGCCGCTATTTCCAGGTATTGCAGATGACCAGTCCGACTGACGCCCCCTTGCAGCTTCAGCCGACCGACCTCGATACATGGCGCCGCGACGGCCATGGCGTCACGATCCTCGACGTGCGCGAGCCGTGGGAGGTCGAGATCTGCCGGTTGAGCGATAGCGTGAATATCCCGCTCGGCCAGTTGCCGGGACGCGTCGGCGAATTAGGTGACGGCATGCAGGGCGATGGGCGGTTGGTCGTGCTCTGCCATCATGGCGCACGGAGTTTGCAGGCGGTGCGGTGGCTGCGGGCGAACGGCTGGCCTGCCGCCAGCAATCTCGATGGCGGCATAGATGCCTGGGCCCGCCAGGTCGAACCCACGATGGGAGTATATTGATGCCTGTTCGGACACTCGTCTCGCGTCTGGCTTTGGTGGCCGCCCTGGGCGCCTTCGGTGTCGTGACGCACCCCTCCACGGCAAGTGCGCAAAGCCTGAGCGAGGCTTTGGCAAGCGCGTATAACAACAACCCGACGCTGCTAAGCGAACGTGCCAATCTGCGGGCAACGGACGAAAATGTGCCGCAGGCCCTGTCTGGCTGGCGGCCCACCGTGCAGGTTACCGGCACCGGCGGCGTCCAGCGCAACCAGGTCAAGCAGAACTCGGTAGCAGGCACCGCCGCGGGCACCAACAACAGCAGTTCCTCGGTATTGTCGCCAAACAGCTATGGGCTGACGGTCACTCAGCCGGTCTACCGCGGCGGCCGGACCGTGGCACAGACGTCCCAGGCACTGAACCTGGTGCAGGCGGAGCGCGCGACATTGGCCGCGACCGAGCAGACCGTGATGCTGAACGTGATCACCGCCTATGTGAACGTCGTGCAATCGCAGGCCACGGTCGACCTCAACCTCAACAATGAGCAGGTGCTGCGCCGGCAGCTTGATGCGACGCAGGACCGGTTTAGGGTCGGCGAGGTCACCCGGACCGACGTCGCCCAGGCGGAGGCATCCTACGCCCAGGCGATCGCCAGCCGCATTCAGGCGCAGGGCACCCTGCAGTCGAACCGGGCGATCTACGAGCAACAGGTTGGCTTGCCACCCGGCAAGCTGGTGCAACCGACCGATATTCCGCCGTTGCCGACCAGCCGGGAAGAGGCGGTGGCGATGGCCGGCGCGGCCAACCCCTCCGTCATATCCGCGCAATTCGCGCAGCAGGCGGCGCAGGACAATATCCGCGTGGTGCGCGGCCAGCTGCTGCCGCAGATATCGGTGCAGGGCAGCGTCCAGCGGTCCAAGGAATCCCAGATCGTCGGGCGGACGACCGATTCATTCGAATTGCTGGGGCAGGTGACCGTCCCGCTTTACGAGGCCGGTTCGGTCTATTCGCAATCCCGCCAGGCGCAGCAGACGGTCGCCCAGCGGCGCAACCAGGTCGATGTCCAGCGCCGTACCGCCGTCGAGAACGCCGCCGCCGCCTGGGAGACCCTGCTATCCGATCGCGCGACGATCAAATCGCAGGAGGCGAGCATCCGATCGAACGAGATCGCCTTGGAAGGGGTGCAGCAGGAGGCGGCTGTGGGCTCGCGCACCGTGCTCGACATCCTCAATCAGGAACAGACCCTGTTCCAATCGCGCGTCAATCTGGTGAACTCGCAACATGACGAGGTCATCGCGACGTTTCAGCTCATTTCGGCGGTCGGCCGGCTAACCGCCCAAGATCTCAACCTGCCGGTCGAGATCTACAATCCGGATAAGAACTTCAACGGCGTTCGCGACAAGTGGATCGGCTTCGACACCCCGCAATGAGCCGTTCGGCGCGCGGATTGAGGGGAAGCAGGGCCGTTCTTGGATTGCGCCTTGCCAGCACGGGACGACGACGGTATTCAAAAGGTTAGGATCCGTCATCGTTTTCGCCGCCTTTAGCAATGAGTATAGGGTCGATGTCCGAGGCCAAAGGCCAACAAGAACCGTCGATGGAGGAAATCCTCGCATCGATCCGCAGGATCATCTCCGAGGACAATGACGCGCGTCCGGCTTCCGAGGGCGCCGCCGCGACCGAGGTCAAGGATGATGTCCTGGAATTGACCGATGTCGTCGACGATCATGACACGCCCGTCATGGAACCGGCGGCACCGGAGCCCGCCGCCGAAATCTACGTAGCACCTGAACCTGTGCCGCCGCCCGAGCCGAGGCCCGTGGCCGTCGAACCGCCAGCTCCGCTGCCGGAATTCGACGAGCCGGCCGTGCTCCCTGTCGAAACAGCGAGATCAGTGCCTGACATGTCTGACTTCACCGAGTCCGAGCGGCTCATTTCGGATGAAACCGCCGCGGCCTCGACGGCGTCGTTCGCGGAGATCGCGAACAGGATGCGGGAACGGCGCAGCGGAGATCTGGAGCTGGGCAATGGTGCCGCGACGATCGAGGAGATCGTGCGCCAGATGCTGAAGCCGATGCTGGCGGAATGGCTCGACGACCATCTTCCCTCGATGGTCGAGCGGCTGGTACGCGAGGAAATCAAGCGAGTAGCCAGCGGCTCGGTCCGCTGAGTCGGTAGCCGGCGGCGCGGGACGCCAACAGCCGGTCCCCCTAGCCGATGACGCGAGCGCCGAGCCGCCGACCTGCCCTGTTGTAGGGTGGTCGGTTCGTCAAGCCTGCCTGAACCCGGCGGGTTCGCTCCATACGAAATTCAAAGGAAGTTCGGCCATGCTCGATAAGACCTATCGGCCAGCCGAGGTCGAGGCCGAGCAATACGCGGCCTGGGAGGCCTCCGGCGCCTTCGCGGCCGATCCCGCCTCGACGGACACGCCCTACACGGTGATGATGCCGCCGCCCAATGTGACCGGCGTCTTGCACATGGGCCATGCGCTGACCTTCACCTTGCAGGACATCCTGGTGCGGTACCACCGCATGAAGGGCTTCGATACACTGTGGCAGCCGGGCACCGATCATGCCGGCATCGCTACTCAGATGGTCGTCGAGCGACAGCTGGAGCAAGAACAGTCCAACCGGCACAAGCTCGGCCGGCAGGCGTTCATCGAGCGGGTCTGGCAGTGGAAGGCGCAATCCGGCGGCGCCATCACCCAGCAGCTGCGCCGGCTGGGTGCCTCGCCCGATTGGCGGCGCGAGCGCTTCACCATGGATCCCGGCCTGTCCGCGGCGGTGGTCAAGGTGTTCGTGGCGCTGCACCGCGAGGGGCTGATCTACCGCGACAAACGGCTGGTCAATTGGGACCCGAAACTGCACACCGCGATCTCCGATCTCGAAGTCGAAAACATCGAGATGAAGGGTCATCTCTGGCATTTCCGCTATCCGTTGGAGGGCGATGACGGGCAGTTCATCACCGTCGCCACGACGCGGCCGGAAACCATGTTCGGCGATAGCGGCGTCGCCGTGCATCCGGAGGATCCGCGCTATCGGGATCTGATCGGCCGGCATGTCATCCTGCCGCTGGTCGGCCGGCGCATCCCGATCGTCGCCGACGACTACGCCGATCCGGAGACCGGCAGCGGTGCCGTGAAGATCACGCCGGCCCATGATTTCAACGACTTCAAGGTCGGCGAGCGGCATGGGCTGGAGCGGATCAACGTGTTCGATGCCGACGCCCATCTGAACGACGCCGTGCCGGAGGCGTATCGCGGCCTGGAGCGCTTCGAGGCGCGTCGCAGGGTCGTCGCCGAGATGGAGGCGCTGGGCCTGCTGGAGAAGGTCGACGAGCACCGGCTGACCGTGCCGCATGGCGACCGCTCGGGCGTGCCGATCGAGCCGTGGCTCACCGATCAGTGGTACTGCGACGCCGCGACCCTGGCGAAACCGGCGCTCGAAGCGGTGGAGCAGGGGCGCACCCGCTTCGTCCCCGAGCAATGGACCGCGACCTATTACGACTGGATGCGCAACATCCAGCCCTGGTGCATCTCGCGCCAGATCTGGTGGGGCCATCAGATCCCCGCCTGGTTCGGTTCGGACGGCACCATCTTCGTCGAGGAGACCGAAAGGGAGGCCGCCGCCGCCGCCGAGAAGCATTACGGCCGCGCGGTCGAGCTTCAGCGGGACCAGGATGTGCTCGACACCTGGTTTTCCTCGGCGCTGTGGCCGTTTTCGACGCTGGGCTGGCCGGAACGGACGCCGGAACTGGCCAAGTATTATCCGACCAACGTGCTGGTCACCGGCTTCGACATCATCTTTTTCTGGGTCGCCCGGATGATGATGATGGGCCTGCATTTCACCGGCACGGTGCCGTTCGACACGGTCTATATCCATGCCCTGGTGCGCGACGAGCGCGGCCAGAAGATGTCGAAATCCAAGGGCAACGTGATCGATCCGCTGGAGCTGATCGACACCTATGGCTGCGATGCCCTGCGCTTCACCCTGGCCGCCCTGGCGGCGCAGGGGCGGGATATCAAGCTGGCGGCGTCGCGGGTCGAGGGCTATCGCAACTTCGCGACCAAGCTGTGGAACGCCGCCCGCTATGCCGAGATGAACGGCGCCGTCGCGGTGGGGGGATTTCAGCCCGGCGCCTGCGGCCTGACCGTCAATCGCTGGATCGTCGGCGAAACCGCCCGCGCGGCGGAGCGTGCCGGTGCCGCGATCGAAGCCTATAAATTCAACGAAGCGGCGATGGTGCTCTACCAGTTCGTCTGGGGCAGCTTCTGCGACTGGTATATCGAGCTCACCAAGCCGATGCTGCTGGGCGACGACGCGGCGGCCGTGGCGGAAACGCGCGCCACGATGGCTTGGGTGCTGGGCCAGATCCTGCACCTGTTGCACCCGATCATGCCCTTTGTGACCGAGGAGCTGTGGGGCCAGCTGAGCCCGGCCGGCTCCGAGAAGCTGATCACCGCGGCCTGGCCGGTTCTGACGGGTCTGGAAGACTCGGTCGCGGCGGCGGAGATCGACTGGCTGCTGCGCCTGGTCAGCGAGATCCGCGCGATGCGGGCGGAGATGAACGTGCCGCCGGGAGCGTTGCTGCCGCTGTCGATCAGGGAGGCGGGGCCGCTGACGCAGCAGCGGCTGGCGGCCCATCGCGACAGCCTGTGCCGGCTGGCCCGGTTGGCCGGTGCCGAGCTGCTGCCGGCCGGTGCACCGGATCCGGCGGGGTCCGCGCAGATCGTGCTGGACGAGGCGACAATCCTGGTGCCGCTCGGCGATTTCATCGATTTCGCCAAGGAGCGGGCGCGGCTGACCAAGGAACTTGCCGAGATCGACGGCGAGATCGGCAAGATCGACCGCAAGCTGGGCAACGAGCAGTTCGTCGCGAAGGCGAAGCCCGAGGTCGTCGAGGAACAGCACGAGCGGCGGGCCGATTTCGCCCAGCGCAAGGCAAAGCTGCTGGCGGCCGTGGCGCGGCTCGTTTGATGATGGGGAGGCGGTCGACGATGGTCAAGATGCTGGGTATGGCGGTGCTGGGTATCCTCATGGCGCTCGGCCGGCCGGCCCGTGCCGCCGACGAGGCGCAGATGGCGGCGAACAAGGCCGCGGTGGTCGCCTTCTATCAGGCGGCGCTCAATGACAAGGATTTCGACAAGGCGCAGCAGTATCTGGGCGCGCGCTATACCCAGCACAATCCGACGGCTGAAGACGGGCCGGAAGGTTTGCGCAAATTCATCGGCTTTCTCAAAAGCAAATTTCCGATGTCGCATAACGACATCAGGCAAGTCTTCGTCGACGGAGATTATGTCGTGCTCCACGTCCTGGCCGTGAGAGAGCCGACCGGGAAGGGCAGGGCGATCGTCGATATCTTCAAGCTCGACGGCGGCAAGATCGTCGAGCACTGGGACGTCATCCAGGAGGTTCCCGACACAGCCGCCAACCCGAACGGGATGTTCTGAACGGATGCACTCGTGGCCATTACCCAACGATGCCCAATTGACAGTCTTGGGGATTTTCTTCGGAATGAGTTCATGAGCAAGCGCTTCTCGGCAACCGCAATCCGACGTCGACTCCGCACAAGGGTGCGGAGTGGCGCGGCGATTCCGAGAAGACGAAGGCTCACAGAAGACTAGCTCTCCCCCCCTTCTTCTCGAAAGCTTAGCAACCCTGCCCACCATCCGGTCGGCGGGGTTTTTCATGTCCGTTTACAAGGAATTCGTCATGTCTTCTGAACCGGTCACTGAACTTCGGCGCGCCACCTTGCAAGACGCGGGAACGATCCGAGACATTGTGCGCGCGGCATACGCGAAATGGGTTCCTGTTATCGGTCGCGAACCGCTGCCTATGAAAGCCGATTACGAGCGAGCCGTCCGAGAGCACCAGCTCGACATTCTATACATCGACGGCAGAATGCTTGGGCTGATCGAGACGATGCAACATGCCGATCATCTTTGGATCGAAAATATCGCGGTCAGGCCGGATAGCCAAGGCAAGGGCTTGGGCCGGCACCTGCTGGCGCATGCCGAGCGCAAGGCGGCCGAGGCCGGATGCGCCGAGCTTCGCCTGCTGACGAGCGCCGCCTTCGAGGCCAACGTGGCGCTCTATGAGAGGGGTGGATACATCATTGATAGGCGAGAGCCATTCATGGGTGGAACGACCCTCTACATGAGCAAGAAGCTCAGCCCATAGCTATGTAAAGATGATCTTGAACATGGACTTAAGCGAATGCTGACGCGGCGCCGCTTGTCAGGGCTGGCGGGTTCGATGATCACCGGAGGGATGGTCGCGCGCGCGGGCGTCGTCCATGCGGCGAAGGGCGGCGATGCCTTGATCGGCAAATTGGCCGAGATCGAAAAGGCGGTCGGCGCTCGGCTGGGTGTCGCGGTTCTCGATACGGAGACGGGACGACGCTGGAGCCATCGGTCGACCGAGCGTTTTCCCCTGTGCAGCACCTTCAAGGTGATTGCGTGCGGGGCGGTGCTGGCGCGGGTCGATGCGGGTCGGGAAGATCTCACCCGGCGCATCCGGTTCGAGGCCGGCGAGGTCGTGACCTATTCTCCGGTCACGAAGGGGCGGGTTGGTGGTGACGGGATGACGCTCGCGGAGGTCTGCGAGGCGGCTCTGACCCAGAGCGACAACACGGCTGGCAATATGATCCTGAAAAGCCTTGGTGGACCATCAGGCGTCACCGACTTCGCGCGAGCCCTCGGCGATAGGATGACCCGGCTGGACCGCTGGGAGACCGAGCTGAACGAGGCGACGCCCGGCGATCCGCGCGACACCACTACGCCGGCGGCGATGGTTGCCAACCTGCGGTCACTCGTCGTGGAAGGCGGTCTGTCCCCACGATCGCGCGACCAGCTCGCGACATGGCTCGTCTCCAACAAGACCGGCGACGCGAAGCTGCGCGCCGGTCTGCCGCGGGACTGGCGGATCGGCGACAAGACGGGTGGCGGTGACTATGGAACGATGAACGATGTGGCGGTGATCTGGCCGCCGCGCCGCAAGCCGGTGATCGTGAGCGTCTATATGACGGAGACGAAGGCTAGCTTCGATGATCGCAACGCGGCGATCGCCGCGATCGGCCGGGCGGTCAAAGCCGCTCTGGATACTTAAGTCGTTCTAAAAAACGCGGCCGAGGGATCCCCAGCCGCGTCGATGCTGCTCAGCCGTAATACGACATCCGGCGCTGACGCCGTCTGCGGCGTGCACCGGTCCAGGATCGCAGGCCGTAGCCGCAAAGGAAGAGTAAGACCAGCATAACGCCCATGATGGTGTCATTTCCCATATGGACAGATCCGACGATCATAAGTGATCTCCACAGTGAGGTTGCACTGCAAACACAACGGGGGAGTCTTAGTTCCGTGGCGGTGCAATGGCAACTGTCTCTTTTGTGACAATGTCATTTCAAAAACTGGACACAATTGAAACCAATCATCTTTTCCCTTTGTAAGTTTTTTTCCGAATGGAGGTTGTGGGTTTTTTGCGACGCAGCAAAATATCTGATGCACCGCCGTCGGTCGGGCGATGGGACACGACGCTCGGGCTGGGCGGCGTGGCGCGAACCGGGGTAGGGCTGCGCAAAACGCAATGGTCGGTGGGCGACCGAGGTCGCTATCGTGCCCGCGAAAGCCTAATGATGCGCGGGAGCGCTCGACGGGCCGAGCACCGAACAGGCCATGGATCAGGGGAAAACCGCGATGCCGGATGACGTGAAGCTGCCGAAGATCGACAAGTCCCGGCTGCCCAGCCGCCATACGACCGTCGGGCCGGAGCGCGCGCCGCACCGGTCCTATCTCTATGCCATGGGCCTGACCGAGGAACAGATCGCGCAGCCCATCATCGGTGTCGCGACGACCTGGAACGAGGCGGCGCCCTGCAACATCTCGCTCGCCCGCCAGGCGCAGGCCGCCAAGAAGGGCGTCGCCGCCGCCGGGGGCACGCCGCGCGAGTTCACCACGATCACCGTGACCGACGGCATCGCCATGGGCCATCAGGGGATGAAGTCCTCGCTGGTCAGCCGCGAAGTGATCGCGGATTCGGTCGAGCTCACCATGCGGGGCCATTGCTACGACGCGATCGTCGGCCTGGCCGGTTGCGACAAATCGCTGCCCGGCCTGATGATGGCCATGGTCCGGCTGAACGTGCCGGCGGTGTTCATGTATGGCGGCTCAATCCTGCCCGGTCGTTTCCGCGGCAAGGACGTGACGGTGCAGGATCTGTTCGAGGCGGTCGGCGCCCATAGCGCCGGCACCATGGATGACGAGACGCTGCACGAGCTGGAATGCGTCGCCTGTCCGTCGGCGGGCTCCTGCGCCGGGCAGTTCACCGCCAATACCATGGCCTGCGTGTCGGAGGCGATCGGCCTCGCGATCCCCGGCTCGGCCGGCGCTCCGGCACCCTATGACAGTCGCGACGGCTATGCCGAGGCCTCCGGCCACACGGTGATGGACCTGGTGCGCCGGAACATCCGGCCGCGCGACATCGTCACCCGCCGCGCGCTGGAAAACGCGGCCATGGTGGTGGCGGCGTCCGGCGGGTCGACCAATGCCGCGCTGCACCTGCCGGCGATCGCCCATGAGGCGGGCATCGAATTCGACCTGCACGACGTCGCGGAGATCTTCCGGCGCACGCCCTATATCGCCGACCTCAAGCCCGGCGGGCGCTATGTCATGAAGGACCTGTTCGAGATCGGCGGCGTGCCGGTGCTGATGCGCGCCTTGCTCGATGGCGGCTATCTGCATGGCGATTGCCTGACGGTCACCGGCCGCACGATCGCCGAGAACCTCGAAGGGATTGTGCTGCCGACGGACCAGGATGTCATCCGGCCGACCAGCGCGCCGCTCTCGCCGACCGGCGGCGTCGTGGGCTTGCGCGGCAATCTCGCCCCGCAAGGCGCCATCGTGAAGGTCGCCGGCATGAGCGTGCTGAAATTCACCGGCAAGGCGCGCTGCTTCGATTGCGAGGAAGATGCCTTCGCGGCGGTCGAACGGCGCGACTATCAGGCGGGCGAGGTCCTCGTCATCCGCTACGAAGGGCCGCGCGGCGGGCCGGGCATGCGCGAAATGCTGGCAACCACGGCGGCGATCTATGGCCAGGGCATGGGCGACAAGGTGGCGCTGATCACCGATGGCCGGTTCTCCGGCGCCACCCGTGGCTTCTGCATCGGCCATGTCGGTCCGGAGGCGGCGGTCGGCGGTCCGATCGGCCTGCTGCGCGACGGCGACGTCATCACCATTGACGCCGAGGCCGGAACCATGTCGGTCGATCTGGACGACGCGACGCTGGCGCAACGCCGCGCGGCATGGAAGCCGCGCAAGCATGATTACCAGTCGGGGGCGCTGTGGAAATACGCGCAGACCGTCGGCGACGCGGAAAAGGGGGCCGTGACCCATCCGGGCGGCGGGGCCGAAAGCCATTGCTACGCCGATATCTAGCGCGGCGGTTTCGAGTGGCATGGCTTTAGAGCGAGCGGCTATCCCCCGCAGGGGGCGAGGGCTTGAAGGCGCGCGCGCCACCCTGCGTTCGCCCAGCGCGCTGCTCGATGCCGGGGTGATCGAGGCGGACCGGCTGCCGGCGCTGGAACGGGTCGCCGCCGAGTTCGCCGTGGCGGTGACGCCGGGCCTCGCCGAGCTGATCGACCCGGCGGATCCGGCGGACCCGATCGCCCGGCAATTCGTGCCGGACGAGCGGGAGCTGGAGATCAGCGCCGAGGAACAGGCCGATCCGATCGGCGACGAGGCCTTTTCGCCGTTGAAGGGCATCGTGCACCGGTATCCCGATCGGGTTCTGCTGAAACCGGCGCATGTCTGCCCGGTCTATTGCCGCTTTTGCTTTCGCCGCGAGGTGGTGGGACCCGGCGGCGATGCGCTGGACGCGGCCGAGCTCGACGCGGCGATCGGCTATATCCGCGACCATGCCGAAATCTGGGAGGTGATCCTGACCGGCGGCGATCCGCTGATGCTGGCGCCGCGCCGGCTCGCCGCGATCGTCGAGGCGCTGTCCGCGATCGAGCATGTCGCGGTGATCCGGCTGCACAGCCGCGTGCCCGTCGTCGATCCGGCGCGGATCACCGCCGAGTTGCTGGCGGCGCTGGACACCGAGAAGGCGCTCTACGTCGTGCTGCACAGCAATCACGCCCGCGAGATGACACCCGCGGCGGCGGCGGCCTGCCGCTCGATCGTCCGGGCGGGCATCCCGATGCTGGGCCAGACCGTGTTGCTGAAGGGCGTCAACGATGACGCGGCCGTGCTGACCGAGCTGTTCCGCATGCTGGTCGCCCACCGGATCAAGCCGTATTACCTGCATCACGCGGATCTGGCGCGCGGTACCGGGCATTTCCGGACGAGCATCGAAGCCGGTCAGGCGCTGATGCGGGCGCTGCGCGGCCGGGTGTCGGGGCTATGCCAGCCGACCTATGTGCTCGACATCCCCGGCGGCCACGGCAAGGTGCCGATCGGGCCGGACTATCTGGCGGAAGCCGGTATGGTCGAGGACTACCGGGGCGGGACGCATGCCTATCCGCCTAAGGCGGAAACTTAATCCTCAGTCCTGGATCTCGCACCAGATGACGGTGTGATCCGAAGCCTTTTCCTTGCCGCGCGGCTCCCGGTCGATCTCGCAGGCGATCAGCCGGTCGGTGGTTCGCGGCGAGAGCAGGAAGTGATCGATCCGCAGCCCTTCGTCGCGAAACCAGCGGCCGGCCTGGTAATCCCAGAAGGTATAGCGATGCGGTTCCGGATGCAGCGCGCGGAACGCATCGGTCAGGCCCAGATTGAGCAGGTGGCGGAACCGCGCGCGGCTTTCCGGCCGGCAGAGCGCATCGTCGCGCCAGCCGACCGGGTCGTAGACGTCGTCATCGGTCGGGCAGATGTTGTAGTCGCCGGCCAGCACGAAGGGGATCTCCGTGGCGAGCAGGGAGCGGGCATGGACGATCAGCCGCTCCATCCAGGCGAGCTTGTAGGGGTATTTATCGGTGCCGACCGGGTTGCCGTTGGGGAGGTAGATCGATGCGATGCGCACCCCCGCGATGGTCGCCTCCAGATACCGGGCCTGTTCGTCCGATGCATCACCGGGCAGGCCACGCAGGACATCGGTCATCGGTAGGCGGGAGAGCAGGGCGACGCCGTTATAGCTTTTCTGGCCCAGCACCTCGATCTGATAGCCCAACGCCTTCAATTCGAGTTCGGGGAAGCCCGCCGCCTCGGTCTTGATCTCCTGCAGGCAGACGACATCCGGCCGCGCCTCGGCGAGCCAGGCGAGCACGTTCGGCAGGCGCGCCCGCAGCGAATTGACGTTCCAGGTGGCGATCTTCATGGGGAGTTAGTGCCGCACTGGCGCTGAAATACCAATCGGAATTTAGGGCCTGGCGAACAAGACCCGCCTGGGGAACGAGCGGGGCTTAAACCGCGAAGGAACTGCCGCAGCCGCAGGAGGAGGTCGCGTTCGGGTTGCGGATCTGGAACGACGAGCCGGCCATTTCCTCGATGAAATCCAGTTCGGCGCCGTTCATCAGGTCGAGCGAGGTCTCGTCGACCACCAGCACCGCGCCGTCGCGCTCGAAGACGTGATCATCGTTCTGCCGCTCGGTCTCGAAGGTGAAGCCGTATTGGAAGCCCGAGCAACCGCCGCCGGAGACGGCGATGCGCAGGAAGGTGCCCGGCACCGGCTCCTGGGCAATCAGATACGCGACACGCCGCGACGCGCTTTCCGAAATGCCGACGCTGCGCCCCTCAATCACGTTCCCACCTTCGGGCATCCATGCCTCCGCTTCGGTTACTCGACTCATCGTGACACCAGTATGTAGGATCTCGGGGGGATCTGTCCAAGGTGTCGCTTTGGGTGGGGTGATCAGGGCGTCGTCGGACAGGCCGGCGCGGGGAATTTGTGCCGCCAAAATAGGGGTATCGCGCGCCCTTATTTTGCCTCCAGGAGGTTCCGCTTAGATCGCCCGTAGATAACAAAAATAGCAACCGCGAAGGTAAGCGCCGTTATGGCTGTGCTCGGGCCGAGGCCGACCGCCCCGTGAGCAAGAAGGTCGCCGCCCGCCGTGCCGGCGGTCCGGATTAGAGCGATAATGATCCAGTAGCTGAAAACGTCATGCCGGACGGCGCGCCACCGCACCGCGAGGACAACCAGCGCCGCCGTGGCCGATATGAGCATCGCCCAGAGATTTCCAAGCCCTGCCGGGTAGGACAGGTAATCGCCCCCAAAGGTTCCAAGGACCCCGGCCAGCACCATCGACGTCCAGTAAAATCCATTGATCGGAATTTGGTTTCCGCTGCTTGCGTCCCGGCCGGCGAACCGCCAAACCACGTTTACCGCAAGCAAGACCAGAGCGACGGCGGGAATAGAATAGGCCAAACCTATTTTAAAATCGTGGAAGCTGTCGGCCACATTTGTCGCCGCCGCCCTAATGATTATAATAGCCGCCCAAAAAAGATATATTGAGTTGTCTTTTATCCAATTCGCGGCCAGAAAGACGATCGCCAACAATACTATAAGAATCGGCAGACCGTACAGGTGGCCAAGCCGTAGAACGTCGCTGAGAAAATCTCCCAGGTTCGCGCCAAAAATACTGGCTACGGCCAATGCCGACCAATACCGGCTGTTCACGCTTGGGACAAATTTCACTATTCAAAGCTCCGGTCTGGTTTGGATGGGCGTTTGACGTGATCTTGAGAGGCTCGATTGGAATTTCCCCTGGGCGGTTGGGGAATATGTAAAGTGTCACCCAATTTACCACCGGATTTATCAAAGTGTCACCGGATTTACATCTACCGTTTCCGCAGCTTGATGGCTCTCTCCGGGCAGGCTTGCACGCATAAACCACAGCCGCGACAGGCGTCCGGGTCGATGGCGAATGCCTGTTTTCCACCATGAACGAAGAGCTTGAAACGTCCGATCAGCGGCAGTGCCGCCTTCTCGTGCCGCGGGACGACACGCAGGGCAAGGACGTCATAGGGGCAAATGGGAACGCAAGGTCCTTTGGCCTCGCACCGCATGGGATCGATGACCGGCACCATGGTGCCCGGCTCGAATTTGCAGTCCGGGTCGATGTCGTCGGGCTTGGGCATCCGCGGCATGTCAGCTTTTCCCACTCAGTATTTCCGCAGCGGCGTCTTTCAGGATCTTGGCGATCCGCCGCGCCTCGTCGGGCGTGCAGCCGCGCATGCGCATGAGCGCGCGCTTCAGACTATGTTTGGCGCTGTGAAGGTCGTCGGCCACCTGCGGATCGGCATCACCCAGCCCGGCGAAGGCTTCGCGCACCTGCTCCATGCGGCCGCCGATGCGGGCCAACGCATCGAGGATGCTCTCCGCCTGCGCCTTGTGCTCGGTGAGATGACTCCGGCCGGCCTCGGTGAGGGAATAGAGCTTGCGGTTCCCGTCAGGGGTGACGGCGGCGTGACCGATCTCGTCGAGATAGGTCAGAGCCGGATAGATCATGCCCGGGCTTGGGGCATAAAAGCCGCTCGAACGCTCCTCCAGCAGGCGGATCAGTTCGTATCCGTGTGCCGGCCGTTCGGCCAAGAGTGCCAGCAGGACAAGCTGCAATTCAGCCGAGCCAAGTTTGCGCCCGCCAGGGAAGCCGTCGCCCCCCATGAAGCCACCACCCCCAAAGAAACCATGTCCAAATCCGTGACGTCGGCGATGGTGTCCAATGGCGTGGATGAGGCGATGGAGCGGGTGTTGATTGGAAAAGCCATGTCTAAACATATCGTACGATATAATTTCTGATGGAACCTGGTCAAGCCGAAACCGCAACCGGTTTGAGTAGTCCGTATGGCGCTTGACTCTCGATATGCCTTATGTTCTCGTTATGTTCATGAGTGTAGCGCAAGCCATCGCCGCGTCGGCGGACATGACCCAAGCTGATCCTTCCGAGGATCGGATGGAGGGGTGTGCTTGTGGTTCGGCGGCGGCGGAGCGGACCGAGCGGCATCTGCGGATGCTGCAGCGGCTCGCCGAGATCGGCATGGAACTGGCGGAGGCGGTCGGGCGGCAGGCGCTGGAGCAGGCGAAGGCGGCTTCCGAGCCGGCCGGGACACCACGGCAGCCTGGACCGGATCTGGGGTTGGTGTTCACGCGGCTTTCGCGCTCGGTGCGGCAGACGGTGGCGCTGGAGGCGCGGATCGCCGAGGGGCCGTTGACCCCCCGCGCGGTCTCGGCGGCGATGCTGGACAAGCAGGCGGAGCGTGCAACCCTGGCCGAGACGGATCGCCGGCACCGGCGCAAGGCCCAGGTCGGACGCATCGTGAAGCAGGCGATCAATGCCGAGCTCACCGGGATCAAGGCCTACCA
>Ga0179596_10000291_pt1 | contig 17861 bp, 15 predicted proteins | sample CZODoug1_1_08_16_FD_155494 | JGI IMG/M metagenome (GOLD analysis project Ga0179596, IMG submission 155494) | Vadose zone soil fungal communities from Angelo Coast Range Reserve, California, USA - CZODoug1_1_08_16fungal (Illumina Assembly) | ecosystem: Environmental > Terrestrial > Soil > Vadose...
CTTTTTGCTCTGTCATAGCCATGTCGATTTTGGGCGGTACAGCCGGTCCGACACTCGGATTCAATGGGATGATCTGGATCATTACATGATTCATCTCATGCTCCGAGGAGGTATCACCTTCGGTCGTGCAAGCGCCAACGCGCGGTTGCGTCCCATGGATATCGGAATCCTCGATCTGTCTTGGCCGGCCGACCTTCAGGTCCATGGTCAAGAGTCCATAAGCTTGATTTTTCCGAGGGCTACGCTTTCGCTGCCGTGGAAGAAACCCGATCATCAGCATGGCCGGGTTCTGCCGCGCGAAACCCCCATCGCCGCCCTTCTGGCGCGGCACATGGTGGCGCTTACCATGGAAGCGCCACGCCTTGAAATGCATGAGGCGACCGCGATCGCCATGGCCGTGAGAGAACTGGTCGCCACGTGCCTGAGTCTCGGATCGGCCTCCAGCCGAAGACCGCCTAACCCGGAAAAACTGAGTCCCGGTCGTCAGGTTCGCGCGTACATCGAGCAGAATCTGCAGCGAGAGGCACTGGCACCAACTGCGATAATGAAAGATCTGGGCATCTCCCGTAGCCAGCTCTATCGGCAGTTCGAGAGATTCGGCGGGATCCAGCATTACATCCGCCACCGTCGCTTGCGCCGGTGTCTTTTCGCCCTCTGCAATCCCCTTCAGGCCGACCAGCGGATCGGCGATATCGCCTACGGTCTGGGGTTTACCGACGCCGCTTATTTCAGCCGAATATTCCGGCAGGCCTTCGGAATATCGCCACAAGAGGCTCGTATGGCCACAAGACGAGTGGATACTTCCATACTTGCCTCCTTTGCGTCCGCGCCACCCGATACGGCCCTCTTCGCTCACTGGGTCAGAGAATTAATGATCGGCTGAGACGTCTTTGAGCGATCGCCTATTGGGACGTGTATCCAAGTTTTTGGGACGCATGTCCCGCGACATCGCCATCCGAATACGCGTAACATCTGAAAGTCAAGAATCGCAAGGGTTCAACTATACCGCACAATAAATGATGCGAGTACGCAAATAATACAATATATATTGCCATATATTGAAGAAGTTTATTTTTGCTACGATTTTATTAGGTGACTCTAGGTCGCGGGGCGGTCGTCGATATTTCATAATCAGCCGATCCCGCGGCTTAGGCCCATGCAAGGGCACGCTAGTAATAGAGAAAATATGACCAGGAGGATGTGATGGGAACGCCAGTGTTCGTCTCCAATACAGCAGCTGTTCGCTCAGTGTCGGCCCCATCGGTAGGGTCGGGGACAATATTCACCCAAGGCTTTTCGGGTATGGCCGATGGTGGCGGCGATCAGTTCGAATGGTCGCCGACGAGCACGGCGGCGGATGATAATTTCTCCATCTTTCTGCCGACCGGACAGTTGTCCTCCACGGCCGGCCGTTGGCTTCGCGATGCGCGTGTACCGATGTTCGACATTCGCAAGTTTGGCGCCCTCGACAATGGTCTCGCCAGTTCGGAGGCGGGCAACTTCGCCGCCTTCAGAACCGCCTTGCAACTCATCGCCACTCAAGGCCGCGGGGTTCTCTACGTTCCACCGCCCGCCGTGTCTTGGCGCATGACCGCCGGGGCGGGGCAGCTCTATGTGCCATCCAATTGCCTGGTCAGGGGCGAGCCTGGCGCCAGCTTGATCCAACTCGATTATTCGACGCTGCCGAGCGGCAAGGTCTCGCTGTTCGCGACCGGCGACCCGTTGACGGCGACGGACAGCGGCGTCGTCACGGGCAATGCCAATTCCGGCACCGGCGCGACTTTCACTTGCTCCGTCACGAGCGGCGTGCTGAAGACGGTGACCGTCGCATCGGGGGGCACCGGCTACAAGCCGGCCAACGGCTATTACAAGGGCGACCTGATCACCCTGGCCGGCGGCACCTTCACCACCGCGGCGGTATTGCAGGTCACCGGCACATCGGCCTGGCGCGGCGCCATCACCAGTGTCTCGATCTACAACGCGGGGACGGGGTATACCGTCGCGCCCAGCAACCCGGTCAGCCAGTCCAGCGCCCTCGGCCAATACCCAGCCGACTACATCTACAACAAGGCGACGATCGTCGATAACGTGCATTTCTACGGATTGGTCCTCGACGGGGGGGCTCTGGGCGGCGCTTCTCTCGCCAGCAACCAAAGCTCCTACGGCATTAACCTTCGCTCGGTGCAACGCGCCTCGGTCTCCCACTGCGAAGCGCGCTACTTCGCCAATACCGGCTTCTCGGTCCTTTACGCGACGGAACTCACCTATCTCAAATGCTCGGCGCATCATAACGGTCTGACCGCGCTGGCGGGCCAGGACCGCAATGGCTTCGACCTCAACGGCTTCTACAACACGACCAATCCCGAGCTGAACAACCGCTCGGCGCATATCGTCGATTGCGTCGCCTATTACAATCAAGACTGCAATTACAGTTGGTCGATGGCGCGCGGCAGCATCATCGGCAGCGAGAGCTATGGCTCCGACCTGGGCATCGAGGGGCAAGCGCAAACCTTCGGCACGCTCGACACCAAGGCGCTGACCGGCGTCGAGGTGCCGGGCAAGATGCGGATCGCCCATAATCTGATCGACGGGCTGAACGAGGCTCGCACCGCGATCATCGGCGCCGATGCCATCACCCTGAACAGCGGCAATGAGAGCGACTTCAAGATCGAAGGCAACATCGTCCGCAATTGGAATGGCTGGGGGATTTCCTGCGGCCAGACCAATGGCGCCAGCCTGGAGATGCGCAACAACAAATTCGAGAATATCTGCCAGGCGAGTTCGAACGTGGCCGGTGTCAGCTTCCGGGTCGATCATTTCATCTCGATCGGCGACCGGTGGCTGACCATCGGCAATGGGAGCAACCAGACCCAGGGCGTCTATCAGCAACTCTCGCCGGTCACAACGATCCTGATCGACGACTACGAGATCGATGCCGTACAAGGCAAAGGTGTCAATATTAATGCTTTCGCCGGCTCGACCCGCTCGGTCAAGATCGGCAAGGGCGTGTTCAACAATCTATATTTCGGGGCGGTCGAACTCGCGGCCTCGCAGACGGGGTTATGGTCTTGCACGTCGTTCAGCGTGGCGGACGCGGAGTTCATCAACTGCAACCGCTATGGCGATTCTTATGGTCATTGCCCGATCGTGATGAGCGATGGGGGCGTATCCCGGATCGCGATCGACAGCTTACGCATTTTGAATTGCATGACCGCCGAGAGCCCGGTGAAAAGTCAATTCATGTTCCGGCCATCGGTCGTCGCGGGCTCGATTAACCGTTTCACCTATGGGGGCAACGATGTTGGGGCGGCCGGTGTCAACATCCTCGATACGGGGAGCCGGATCTGCGACAGCACGCCTTGGAACCAGCTCAATGTGCTGCCCTGCAATCAGGACGGCTTCCGCTTCGGTCAGGGCAACAGTTCGACCCTGATACAGCCAACGAATGGCTATAGCGGCCGCGGGGACGCATGGCTGACGGCCAGGGCGGATAGTCTTTCCGTCGCATCCGGTCGCTGCGGCCGGGGCGGCCAGAACGCGCCGGTCTGGGTCGCCAGTGCCGTGCATGTACTGAGTGATCGCGCGGTCCCGACCGCTGATAATGGCTCCTACTACGTCGTGACCACGGCGGGCACCTCATCCGGCACGCAACCGACATGGCCGACGACCGCCGGCAATACCGTCACCGACGGCACCGTCGTCTGGACCAATAGTGGCGCCGCCTCGCTGTGGCGCGCGGGCACTTGATACGGCCTTCCGACGCTGCGGCGTTCGGACATGAGCGGGTATCTCGACAAGCCAAATACCCGAGGGATCGCCAGGCCATCGCATTTCGGCGCGACGGGTCGGCGATCCTTCCCACGACAGGAGCGTTCACTATGGTGGAGCCGCTACCACGCCTGCCGTTTCGCGTCACCGAGTTCGCGCCGAGCGACATCGAGCGTCGGCTCGAATTCGTCAACCTCAAGCCCGAAGACCACAAGCGTATCGGCGCGGTGAAGGCCGAGGTTCTGGACCATCTGGATGAGCATGTGTCCGCCTTCTTCGACCATCTCGCCCAGTTCGAGGAGGCATGGGGCATCGTTGGCCGGCGCGACCTCATCGAAGAAGCCAAGCGGCTGAAGCGCGAGCATCTCGTTGCCATGGTCGCCGGCGATTATGGCCGGCAATATATGGATCAGCGCTTCCGATTGGGTCAGCTCTACAGCCGCGCCTCGCTTGAGGTGAGCATCTTCATGGGGGGCTTCCATGGGCTAATGGCGTCCATTGGACGGCGCATCACGAACCGCTTCGCCGATGACCCGTTGACCGGCTTCGAGCATTTCACGTCCTTCAAGAAGATCGCCTTCTTTGACATCGCCATCATCGTCGATGCCATGATGGCGGATCGCGAGCAGACGATCCGACAACAACAGGAAGCGATCCGAGAGCTCTCGACACCGACACTGCAGATGCGGGATCGCCTCTTGATCCTGCCGATCATCGGTATGCTCGACACCCGGCGTGCCAAGCAACTCACCGATGAACTCCTGCACGCCATCCGGGCTCATCGGGCCAAGGTGGTCGTGATGGACGTGACCGGCGTCGCGACGGTCGACTCCAAGGTCGCAGACCATCTCATCCAAACCATCGACGCGGCCGCCCTGATGGGGGCGACGGTCATCGTCACGGGTATTTCAGCCGCGGTGGCGCAGTCGCTTGTGACGCTGGGGGTCGACCTCGGGCGCCTCACGACCCTGGGCGACCTGCAGGGGGGCATCGAGGAAGCCGAACGGATCCTGGCGGTCAGGCATGGCCGCCGATCGTCCGACGCAGCGTAAGGGAAAAGTTGGATGCCGGTTCCCGTACTCAAGCAAGGCGGCGTCCTGATCGCTTCCATTCAGGCCGCCCTTACCGATCGAGACCTGCTCCAGCTCGAGGCTGACTTGGCGGAAAAGGTCGGGCGGTTTCGTGCGCGCGGAGTGATCATCGACGTCACCGCGCTTGACGTGTTGGACTCCTTCGCGACCCGGACGCTGCGGGGGATCGCGGCCACCGCCCGATTGCGTGGAGCGACGGCGGTGGTCGTGGGCATTCAGCCGTATGTGGCGATGGCCCTCGTTCAGCTCGGGCTGACGCTGGAGGGGGTGGCGACAGCGCTTGACCTTGAAGAGGGGCTTGAACTCCTTCGGTCATCGGCGGCGGCTCGGGGCCCGTGATGAACGGGACGCGGGTGGCTGTCAGTCGCGAGGCGGACATCGTCACCGCGCGCCAGCTTGGCCGTGAATTGGCGGCCAAGGCCGGCTTCGTCGGCAGCGATTTGACCCTGATTGCGACCGCGATCTCGGAAGTCGCCCGCAACATCATATCCTATGCCAAAACGGGCGAGATCCTCCTCAGCCTCGCGACCAAAGATGGCCGACAGGGCCTTTGGGTCATCGCCCGCGACGACGGCCCCGGTATTCCCGATATCGACGCGGCCATGCGTGATGGCTTCTCGACCGGCAGGAGCCTCGGACTTGGCTTGCCGGGTGCCCGGCGGCTCATGGACGAATTCGAGATCGTTTCCGAACTCGGCAAGGGCACCACCGTGAGCCTGCGCAAATGGCTTCGATGAGATCGGGTGCCAGCCCTGTGCCGCCGAAAGGCGTGGTCGAATGGGGCGTGTCCCATCGACCGATCCTCGGCGAAGCTGAGTCGGGAGATCTGCACGTGATCGTTCCTTTTCCTGGCGGTGTTCTCGCGGGCGCCATCGATGGCCTAGGTCATGGAGCGGATGCGACGCTCGCCGCGCGCCGCGCGGCGGCTGTGCTCACGGCCGAGGCGGGCAGGCCCGTCCATCGGCTTGTCGAAAGCTGCCACGCGGCACTGCGCGGCACCTGCGGCGTCGTGCTGACGATCGCCTCCATCGATGCGGCGGCGAATCGGCTGACCTGGGTCGGCGTCGGCAATGTGGAGGCTGTGCTGTGGCGGGCCAATGAGAGCATGGGGCCTAGGCGCGAGACGATAGTGTCGCGAGGCGGCATCGTGGGCTATCTGCTGCCGCGCTTGCGAGAGGTCACACTCCCGATTTTTCGTGGGGACATGCTGGTCTTCGCTACCGACGGCATCCGCCGGGACTTTGCGTTTACCTCCCCTCTCGATCGCCCTCCTCAGGAGCATGCGACCTCCGTCCTCGATACATATGGCAAAACGAGCGACGACGCGCTCGTCCTGATCCTCAGGTATCTTGGGGGCATCTCATGAGCGAGCTACCCGTTGGTTTCGCTCGCCTCTACACCTCGGCTCTGCGCTACCACCTGGCCAACGGGGGCGAACTGGCGCTCCACCAGGCGTACGAATTGGGAAGAGCCGCGCTCGGCAAGGGCTTTGGCATCCTCGACCTTGTCCTTCTGCATCACGACGCCATAGCGGAGCTCATCGTGGAGCCTCGTGTCGAGGACGATCTTGCTCTGAGGGCGCTGGCCGCCGAGTTTTTGGCCGAATGTCTCTCGCCTTTCGAGATGACGCTCCAAGGATATCGGGAAGCCAACGCTCGTCTGAGCGCGGCGAATGCCGACTTGACCTTCGCCAACGCGGCCACTGTGACAGCGCACGAGGCGTTCAAAGCGGAGGTGGTCGAGCGAGAACGCGCCGAGACGGCGCTGGTCCATGCCCAAAAACTACAGACGATCGGCCTCCTCACCGGCAGCATCGCCCACCACATCAACAACTTGCTCACCGTGATGCTCGGCAATCTTGATCTCGCGCGCCGCAGGATCAAGGACAACGACGATGTCGCTCGCTTCATTCTCTCGGCGCGGTACGGCACCGAGCGCGCGGCGGATGTGGTCAAGCAGCTCCTGACCTTCTCGCGCCAGCAAAAGCTTGAACCTCGCGTGGTGGACACCGCGCAGTGGCTCGCCGACGTGATGCCCCTGATCCGCGATTCCCTGCGCGGCGATATTTTTGTCGAAACAACTGTGCCGGCCTCCCTATGGCCGATCAGAATAGATCCGGCTCAGCTTGAGCTGGCTCTGCTCAATCTGGGCCTGAATGCGCGCGACGCCATGCCGGGCGGGGGCGTCCTTCGCCTCTTGGCCGCCAATCGGCATCTCGACGACGATCGGCTCGCCCTCCACGGCGACTACGTTGTGATCGAGGTGTCCGACACCGGCGAGGGCGTCGATCCAGAGATCCTGCCGCGCGTATTCGAACCCTTCTTCACGACCAAGGAGCCGGGGGCCGGCACAGGGCTTGGCCTCAGCCAAGTCTACAGTTTCATCCATCACTCGGGCGGCGCCGTCGACATGAAGAGTGTCCTCGGTGAGGGAGCAACCGTCCGCATCTACCTGCCAGCATCGGCGGGAGCTGTCGCTCACGCAACCGGCGAGGCGCTTGTCGCGAAGCCGCCGGATGCGTCGGGTCGGGTGTTGGTCGTGGATGATGATGTCGAGGTCGCCGATATCGTAGCCCAACTGCTGCGAGGCTGCGGCTATTCGGTGAGGCTCGCGCACCGTGCCCAGGCCGCCCTTGAGCTTCTCAAGACGGGCGAGCCGATCGACCTGGTCTTTTCGGATGTGATCATGCCCGGCGGGATGAGCGGCGTGCAGCTGGCTGATGAGATGCGCAGGTCCTTCCCCGCGCTCCCCATCCTCCTCACCACGGGCTACAGCAACGCGATCGAGCAGGCCACGGCAAAGGGCCTCGACCTCATCACCAAGCCGTACGGCGCCGACGAACTGCATGACCGTATCGACGCGCTGCTAAGGACGGGGCCGGCCAGGCCCGCTTCGGTCGTAGCCGTGGGCTAGCCAAGATCGCATGCAGATGGACGGAGGCCGACAATGGCTTATGACGGGATTTTCGACATGTCTCATTGGCAAGGCACGCCCGACCTGGCGAACGCCAAGGCGGCCGGCTTCGCTGCCGTGATCATCAAAGCGACCGAAGGCACGACGATCGCGGATCGGAATTTCTTGGCAAATCTGGCGGGAGCGACGCGAAACGGCTTCCTCACCGGGGCATACCATTTCGGTGAACCGGGCAACGGCATCGTCCAGGCCGATTTCTTTCTTTCCACGGTAAACCCGACGCCTCGGACCCTGGTAGCCCTCGATTTCGAACGGAGTTCGAGCGGCACCATGACGATCCAGGCCGCGGTGGATTTCGTGACTCACATCAAGGAACAACTCGGTCGTTGGCCGGTGCTCTACGGCGGAGCCACGCTCAAGGAACAACTCAACCACCAACCGAATATGATTCTCTCGAATTGCCCGCTCTGGCTGGCACAGTACGCAACCACCGCGGTCCTTCCTCCAGGCTGGCAACAATGGACCCTGTGGCAATTCTCAGACGACAACTCCAACAAACCGGAAAATCCAGTCCCGGGGGTCAGTCCGGTCGATCGTGACGGTTTCAACGGCACGGCCGAAGAACTGGCCGCTCGATGGCCTTTGTAAGGAGCGATCAGTCGTCATATGTCGGACGAGGTACGAACCCTCGGCCGGCTTTGCACGCCTAACCCTGCTGCGCCGGCAACGGTGGAAGGCGCGCCTATTTCATCCGAATATCTGGTCCAGGATTCGCCTCGTGAACCCTACCTCCGTCATCGGCTCGGCCGTCGTCGCGGCATTGATCTCCGGCTTTGTGTCCATCATCGGCATCTGGATTTCGACGCGGACGACGCGGGGCATCCACGCCGAGAAACTCACTTTCGACCAGGAGCAGGCGAGGCGGAAAACCGATGCCGACATCGCCCTGGCCGAAAAGAAGCTCGCGCTCGATCGTGCCTTCGCGGCCTGGAAGCGGAAAACCGAATTCGCGGAGACGGTTCTCGCCGATTTTTATCAGGTTAAGGACATTATAAGTGGCATCCGATCACCGGGAAGCTTTGGAAACGAAGGGCAGAGTCGCCCACGAGAGCCTTGGGAGACGGAAAGCGATACGCGGAAACTGAATAATTATTTCATAGTGATCGAGAGATTGGAAAAAAAGTCGGAATTTTTCTCGCAATTTATCGCCCGTCGCTATCAATTCATTGCGATGTTTGGCCCAGAGGCTGCCAAACCCTATGACGATCTCTGGAAGGTTCGCGCGGATATTATCATCTCGGTCCGGATGCTGCTCCAAACCCATCAGCGGCGTGATCTCGGTTCTATACCGGAAGATCGAAAGGCATGGGAAACGACGATGGGATGGCTACATGCCGCGCAGGACCCCATAGACATGCGCATCAACCAGATTATCGATGTGGTTGAGCTGATCTGCCGGCCTGTCATTCAGGACGTCGCGCCATGACTGTGTCGGTCAAGCCAAAGGGATCTGTTGGATATCTCGAATAGTCAATATGGATCAACGTTCTAGCCCCTCTCCCGCGCAGCATCATGTTAGGGGGGCATCATGTAAGCGTGCGTACAGGTCGGCGTCAAACAATCCGTCGATCGCGCGGATCGACACTTCATGCACATTGAAAGTGCAAAACACCCGGTACAATTGTGCGTGGAGTCGTGCGATCAGTACTTCAAAGAATGAGATGCCGCCATGCGGTGGATCGCGGGAGGGGGCCGGGATGGACTTTAACCTGAGCGACGAGCAGGCAGCCATCTGCGAGATGGCGACAGCCTTCGCCGCCGAGGAACTGGCACCCCATGCCGTCGACTGGGACCAGCGCAAGCATTTTCCCGTCGAAACGCTGCGCAAGGCGGGCGGGCTCGGGCTCGGGGGCATCTATGTGCGCGAGGATGTGGGGGGATCGGGTCTGACTCGCCTCGACGCGGTGCTGATCTTCGAAGCGCTGTCGACCGGTTGCCCGACGATCGCCGCCTATATCTCCATCCACAACATGTGCGCCTGGATGATCGACCAGTATGGGTCGGCGGAGCAGCGGCGGCGCTGGGTTCCCGGCCTCGCCTCGATGGAGCATCTCGCCAGCTATTGCCTGACCGAGCCGGGGGCGGGCTCCGACGCCTCGGCATTGCGCTGCCGCGCCGTGCGCGACGGCGACCATTACGTCCTGGACGGCCAGAAGCAGTTCATTTCCGGGGCGGGCACCAGCGACGTCTATGTCGTGATGGCCCGCACCGGCGAGGACGGCCCGCGCGGCATCTCGGCCTTCGTCGTCGAAAAGGGCACGGCGGGTCTCGCCTTCGGTGCCGACGAGAAGAAGATGGGCTGGAACGCCCAGCCGACGCGCGCCGTCCTGCTCGACGGCGCCCGGGTTCCCGTCGCCAACCGGCTGGGCCCGGAAGGCAAGGGCTTCGGCATCGCCATGGCCGGTCTCGATGGCGGCCGCCTCAATATCGCCGCCTGCTCGCTCGGCGGCGCGCAGGCGGCGACGGATCGGACGATCGCCTATATGGCGGAGCGCAAAGCCTTCGGGCAGGCGCTGAGCGATTTCCAGGCGCTGCGATTCCGCCTGGCCGACATGGCCACGGAGCTCGAAGTCGCGCGCACCTTCCTGTGGCGCGCGGCGACGGCGCTCGACGCCAAGGCCCCCGACGCGACCAAGCTTTGCGCCATGGCCAAGCGCTTCGTCACCGATATCGGCTTCGATGTGGCCAACCAGGCGCTGCAGCTGCATGGTGGCTACGGCTATCTGGCGGAATACGGCATCGAGAAGATCGTGCGCGATCTGCGCGTCCATCAGATCCTGGAAGGCACCAACGAGATCATGCGCGTGATCATCGCCCGCGCGTTTGTCGGCAAGATTTAAAGGGGAAGAGGGGAATGAGCGTAACGGACTCGGCTATCCAGGAGACGCCCGTGCTGATCGAGCAGGCCGGTTCGCTCGGTCGCATCCGCTTGAATCGGCCGAAGGCGCTCAATAGCCTGACCCTCGATATGGTGCGCCGGATCGCGGATGCTTTGGACCAGTTCGAGGCCGATCCGCGCATCGCCGCCGTGCTGATCACCGGCGCGGGCGAGCGGGGCTTGTGCGCGGGCGGCGATATCCGTGCGCTTTATGAGAGCGGCCGGGCCGGGACGACGCTGGGCGAAACCTTCTGGCGCGAGGAATATGTCCTCAATGCCCGCATCAAGAACTTCCCCAAGCCCTATATCGCCATCATGGACGGCATCACCATGGGTGGCGGCGTCGGCCTCTCCGCCCATGGCAGCCACCGGATCGTGACCGATCGGACCCGCTTGGCGATGCCCGAAACCGGGATCGGGTTCTTTCCCGACGTGGGCGGCACCTGGCTCCTGGCGCATGGCCCGGGCGAGATCGGCACCTATCTCGGGCTCACCGGCGAGCAGATCGGCGCCGCCGACGCGATCTATGCGGGGCTGGCCGATGTCTGCGTCCCGATATCGGCGTTGCCGGGCCTCGTGCAGGCTCTGGAGACGCTGCCCGCCGGGGCGGGAGGGGATCGCGTCACGCTGATCCTGGAACCCTTGGCACTCCCCGCCGGGCCGGCGCCACTCCAGGAGCGGCGCGCCGAGATCGATCAAGCCTTCGCGGCCGACGAGATCGAGACGATCCTCGCTTCGCTGGCGCGGTTGGATACCGAATTCGCCCACAAGACCCGCGCGACGCTGTTGTCGAAATCCCCGACCAGCCTGAAGCTCACCGTGCGGCTTCTCAGACTGGCCCGGGCGAGCACCAGTCTCGAAGACTGTCTGGAACGCGAATTCGCGGCGGGTCGCAGGGTCTTCTCCGGCCACGATTTCTACGAGGGTGTGCGCGCCGCCGTGATCGACAAGGATCGCACTCCGCGCTGGTCGCCGGCCAGTCTGGACGCGGTCGGCGACAGCGATGTCGACGCCTATCTGATCGCGGCGCCGGAGCCGGTGTTCCCGGCCCGGTCCGGCACCTAGACTAGGGAAGGAAACAACATGGTCGGAACGATCGGCTTCATCGGCCTCGGCAATATGGGTGGGCCCATGGCCGGCAATCTCGTGAAGGCCGGCTACGCGGTGGCGGGCTTCGACCTGGCGCCGGCGTGCCGCGACGCGGCGGCGGCGCAAGGCGTTAGGATCGCGGCGTCGGCGGCCGAGGCGGTCGCCGACGCGGATGCGGTCGTCACGATGCTGCCGGCGGGGCGGCACGTCGTCGTCGTCTGGACCGATCTCGCCGCCACCGTGCGATCCGGTACGCTGCTGATCGATTCCTCGACGATCGACGTGGCGAGCGCCCGCCAGGCCCATGCCCTCTTCGCGGGTAAGGAGTGCCTGACGCTCGACGCCCCGGTGTCGGGCGGCACCGGCGGCGCTGCGGCCGGCACGCTCACCTTCATGGCCGGCGGCTCGGCGGCGGCTTTCGCCGGGGCCGAGCCGATCCTGCGGAAGATGGGCAAGCGCCTCGTCCATTGCGGCGACGCGGGTGCCGGGCAGGCCGCCAAGATCTGCAACAACATGATCCTGGGCATCTCCATGGTCGGCGTCTGCGAAGCCTTCGCGCTGGCCGAACGGCTCGGTCTCTCCCATCAGGCGCTGTTCGACGTGGCCTCGACCTCCTCGGGCCAGTGCTGGTCGCTCAACACCTATTGCCCCGTGCCCGGCCCGGTACCGACCTCGCCCGCCAATAACGGCTACAAGCCGGGCTTCGCCGCCGCGTTGATGCTGAAGGATTTGAAGCTCGCGCAGGAGGCGGCACTTGCCAGCGGGGCATCGACGCCGCTCGGCGCCGAAGCGGCGCAGCTCTACGGGTTGTTCGACAAGCTGGGCCATGGCAGCGAGGATTTTTCCGCCATCATCCAGTTCCTGCGCGGTCAGCAGGCGGAAGGCCGGGGCTGAGATGACCGACGAGACGATCCTCGCCGAGCCGCGCGATCGTCGTTATGGAGCGGCTACCCCCTTCTGATAGATCGGATAGATGCGTCCCGCCGGTTGATCCGGCTCTGACGATCTGAGATCGCTCCGCCTCCCTATGCCCGGATGATCGGCTCGGCAAGATCTTCACCGATCTGGGCTTGGCTCCCTGGTCGATAGGCCGCGTTCTTTACGGCTTATCAACCTAGACCCTGTAGTCTTGGCTAATAATTAATGATTTCGACGTAAGTTAACGTCTTGTTAATCTGACCCTTATGCTTCGGATTCGCCGATAAATTCGTCAAATTGAAGGGCTTCCGAAGAATATTAGGGTTCAGTGTTTCAATGAATCTCAATGCATAGCGAGCGCTGTTCAATGAAATACCAAGAGAGTGGTGACGTTGGACGATTGGTGCTGGATGGGCCGCTCACCCTGCGGACGGTCGAAGAGACGCACGCGAAATTGCTGGAGATGTGCGCCTGTCACGCGTCGCTCGACATCGATTGCAGCGCCGCGGATGAGGTCGATCTGAGTTTCGTCCAGCTGATCCTCGCCGCTCGGTCGAGCGCGCGCGCGGCGGACCGGACGATCAGGCTCGCTCATGCCGCCTCCGGCGCGCTGCGCGACACGCTTCAGCGGGGCGGTTTCCTCACCGACCAGGCGGCGGATCAAGCGTTTTGGCTACAACCGGAGACTGTGTGATGGCGAAGACGATCCTCAGCGTCGATGATTCGGCCAGCGTGCGCCAGATGGTGAAGCTGACCCTGTCCGGCGCCGGCTATACCGTCGTCCAGGCCGGCGACGGCGCGGAAGGGTTGGCCAAGGCCCGCGACACGACGGTCGACCTCGTGGTCACCGATCTCAACATGCCGGTGATGAACGGGCTCAACCTCATCCGCGAGCTGCGTAAGCTGCCCTCCTACAAGGGCGTGCCGATCATCTTTCTCACCACCGAATCCGACGCCGCGATGAAGCAGGAGGCCAAGGTCGCGGGTGCGACCGGTTGGATCACCAAACCATTTCAGCAGGAACAACTGGTCGCCGTCGTCCGGAAAGTGATCGGCGCGTGACCGCGCTGGATCCGGCGGAGACCTACCGCCAGGAAGCGCAGGAGTTGCTGGAGCAACTCGAACAGGCGCTGCTCGACCTCGAACATGCGCCGGACGATACCGATCTCATCGACAGCGCCTTCCGCGCCCTCCACACCATCAAGGGCTCGGGCGCCATGTTCGGCTTCGATGCCGTCGCCGCCTTCACCCACCATGTCGAGACGGCCTTCGATCTCGTGCGCAAAGGCAAGATCGCGCCGAGCCGTGAGTTGATCGCCGTGGCGCTCGCCGCCAAGGATCGGATGCGCCTGCTGATCGAGCAGCCGGACACGGTGGATACGACGCCCGGCGATGCGATCCTGCGGGATCTCGAGGCGATCGTCGCCGCTCCGGAAGCGCCGATCGTTCCGGAAGCACCCTCCTCCGCTCAGGCGAAGCCAAGCGCCACGACCTGGCGCGTTCGCTTTAGCCTGGCCAAGGACGCGATGGCGATGGGGACCAATCCCCTGCTGCTGCTCGACGAGCTGCGCACGCTCGGGGTGGCCACGATCGTGGCGCGAACCGACGGGGTGCCGCCGCTCGAAGTCATGATGCCGACCGACTGCCATCTCGCCTGGGATGTCGTGCTGACGACCGGCCAACCGCGCTCGGCGATCGAAGATGTCTTCATGTTCGTGATCGACGATATGGAATTGTCGATCGATCCGATCGATACGACGAGCGATGCCACGCGGATCGGCGAGATCCTGGTCGATCGGGGCGATGTCCGGCAGGAAGCCGTGGACGCGGCCATATCCAGCCAGGTGGCGCTCGGCACGCTGCTGGTCAAGTCGGGCCATCTGACCGAGGACAAGCTCGCCGCGGGCCTGGCCGAGCAGCAGCATATCCGCGTCGAGGCGAGCGCCGCCAAGGGGGCCGCCAAGGCCGCCGGCCAGGGCGCCGACAGCATCCGCGTGCCGGCCGAACGGCTCGACGAGCTGATGGAGCGGGTTGGCGAGTTGGTCATCGCGCAATCCCGCCTCACCCAGGTCGCGGCGGCCAGCGGCGATATGGATGTGAAGTCGATCGCAGAGGAGATCGAGCGTCTGGCTCTGGCGTTGCGCGACACGACGATGGGAGTTCGGACCGTGCCGATCGGTTCGCTGTTCGGGCGCTTCCGTCGACTCGTCCATGATCTGGCGCATGAGTTGGGCAAGCAGATCGAGCTGGTCACGATCGGCGAAGAGACCGAGCTCGACAAGACGGTCATCGAGCGCCTCAACGACCCGCTGATTCATCTTATCCGCAATGCGATCGACCATGGCCTGGAGACGCCCGAGGGGCGCGAAGCCGCCGGAAAATCCCCGCGCGGGCGGATCACGCTCTCGGCGCGCCATGCCGGTGCCGAGGTTCTCGTCTCGATCGTCGATGACGGCCGCGGTCTCGATCGCAACCGCATTCAGGCCCGCGCCGAGGAGCAGGGGCTGCTCGCCCCCGGCGTCAAGCTATCCGACGGCGAGCTGTTCCAGGTCCTCTTCCAGCCGGGTTTCTCGACGGCGCGCGAGGTGACCAGCCTGTCCGGCCGCGGCGTCGGCATGGATGTGGTCAAGCGGACGATCGAAGGGCTGCGCGGCAAGATCGACATCGCCAGCACGCCCGGCTCGGGCACTGAAATGGCGCTGCGCCTGCCCCTGACCTTGGCGATCATCGACGGGCTTTTGGTTCGGGTCGGCACCGGACGCTATGTCTTGCCGCTCTCGGCCGTCGAGGAATGCGTCGAGCTTTCGGTCGAGGAGGATGCCCGCTCGCGCGGCCGCAGCTTCCTCAACATCCGCGACGATCTGGTGCCGTTCCTCCGCCTGCGCGAACTGTTCCAGGCATCGGCCCCCGCGGACCGCTACCAGAAGGTGGTGATCGTCTCATCCGGCGACCTCCGGGTCGGATTGGTCGTCGATCAGGTGATCGGCAACCACCAGACGGTCATCAAATCGCTCTCGAAGCTTCATTCTGGTGTCGAAACATTCTCCGGCGCGACCATCCTCGGCGATGGCGCGGTGGCTCTGATTCTGGATATCGCCCATCTGGTCGAACTGGGCATGGCGCATGAGAGCCGGCTTAAGGCGGCCGGGTGAGAGCGAAGGGAGAGAAACGATGTCCCCATGGAATGGCGGTCGCTCGCTCGAAGTCCTGACCCTTGGTTTGGAGGGGGAGATCTTCGCCCTCGAAGCGACCTATGTGCGCGAGATTCTCGATCTCACGCCGATCACCGAAGTGCCCAACAGCGAGCCCTTCGTCAACGGCCTGATCAATGTGCGCGGCAAGGTGGTGCCGCTGGCCGACCTCCGTCTCAAATTCGGGATGGAGCAAAAGCCGCCGACCATCGACACGCGCATCATCGTCATCGAGGTCGCGATCGATGGCAATCCGGCGATCGTCGGCATCCACGCCGACAAGGTCTACGAGATCACCCAGGTCGCGGCTTCGGCCTTGGAGGAAACGCCCCGGATCGGCATGCGGTGGCGCCCCGACTATATCCGCTGCATTGGCAAGCGGGGTGCCGATTTCATCGTCGTGCTGGATGTCGAACGGATCTTCTCGATGGCCTCTTCGAGGGAAGAGCCACCCTCCGCGGGGTACCCGTCGCCACAGCTCAGCGCAGCCTAACAGGAGCATTTTCCCATGCGCATGACCATCAAGCTGAAACTCGGACTGACCTTCGCGGTTATCATCGCCCTGTCGATGCTGACGGCGGTGCTGGGCATCAGCAGCCTCGGATCGCTCGACACCAATTTGCACGGCCTGGTCCAGGGACCGGTTCAGCGGCTGCAACTCGCGGAGGAAGTGTTCTCGGATCTGCTCCAGGTGGTGCGGGGCGAGAAGAACATGATCCTCGCGAAGACCCCCGAGCAGATTGAGACATACGATAAGGACGTCGTTCGAGAGCGTGGGGAGTTCGTGGCCCATCTCGACAAGGGTGAAGCGATCACCAGCGCGGAAGGCAAGCCGAAATGGGCGACCATCCGCGCGAGCTGGCAACAATTCACCGCGGTCGACGACAAGTTGCGGGACTTCGCCAAGCATGGCGACCAGGCGAAAGCGATCGAGCTTTCCACCGGCGAGGGCCGGCAATTGATCGCCGATGCGCAGAAGAAGGTCCTTGAGCTGATCGACGTCCAGCGCACCCAAATGGCACAGACCGAGGCCGATGCCACCAGCCAATTCGACAATGCCCGGATGTTGTTGATCAGCGCGATCGTCGTGTCCTTGCTGATCGCCGTCGGGGCTGCGACCTGGATCTCGCTCAGCATCAGCGGTGGGCTCCGCCGCGCCGGAGCTCTCGCCCAGGCGGTTGCCGGTGGCGATTTGACCCAGACCGTGGAGAACGTGTCGCGGGATGAGGTCGGCGACCTCGTCGGACACATCAACGTCATGGTGGAGAAGCTGCGCGAAGTGGTCGGCGAGGCGACGAGCGCTTCAGAGAATGTGTCGTCCGGCAGCCAGGAGCTGTCGGCGAGCGCGGAGGAGCTGTCGCAGGGCGCGACGGAGCAGGCGTCGTCGGCGGAGGAGGCCTCGGCCTCGATGGAGGAGATGGCGGCGAACATCAAGCAGAACGCGGATAACGCGAGCCAGACGGAGAAGATCGCGCGGCAATCGGCGACGGACGCGCAGATGAGCGGCGAGGCGGTGACGCGGGCGGTGTCGGCGATGCAGACGATCGCGGAGAAGATCACGATCGTGCAGGAGATCGCGCGGCAGACGGATCTGCTGGCGCTGAACGCGGCGGTCGAGGCGGCGCGGGCGGGCGAGCATGGCCGGGGCTTCGCGGTGGTGGCTTCGGAGGTGCGCAAGCTGGCGGAGCGCAGCCAGACGGCGGCGGCGGAGATCAGCACGATGTCGTCGCAGACGGTGAAGGCGGCGCAGGAAGCGGGCGAGATGCTGACGCGTCTGGTGCCGGACATCAAGAAGACGGCGGAGCTGGTGTCGGAGATCAGTGCCGCGTGCCGGGAGCAGGATATCGGCGGCGACCAGATCAACCAGGCGATCCAGCAGCTCGACAAGGTGACGCAGCAGAATGCGAGCGCCTCGGAGCAGATGTCGGCGACCTCGGAGGAGCTGGCGGCGCA
>Ga0179596_10000292_pt1 | contig 17740 bp, 20 predicted proteins | sample CZODoug1_1_08_16_FD_155494 | JGI IMG/M metagenome (GOLD analysis project Ga0179596, IMG submission 155494) | Vadose zone soil fungal communities from Angelo Coast Range Reserve, California, USA - CZODoug1_1_08_16fungal (Illumina Assembly) | ecosystem: Environmental > Terrestrial > Soil > Vadose...
GAAGCCCTGGTGGCGCGTGTCGTCGGCTTTGTCGAGGCGCCGAATCTCGGTCTCGATTTGCCGCTCGATGTGCGTGGCACCGCGTTCCAGCAGCGGGTTTGGCAAACGCTTCAGGCGATCCCGGTCGGTCAGACGGTTTCCTACGCCGAGGTCGCCCGCCGGATCGGCTCGCCCAAAGCGGTCCGGGCCGTTGCCGGCGCTTGTGCCGCGAACAATCTCGCGGTGGCGATCCCCTGCCACCGGGTCGTGAGGAATGACGGCTCGCTGTCCGGCTACGCCTGGGGCGTGGAACGCAAGCGCGTGCTGCTCGATCGGGAGTCGGCCCTCGGCGAACGATGAGCGCTTTTGCCCGCTACGACGCCTCCGTCGCCTTTCTCCGCGATCTCGATGACGATTGGGCCGACCTCGTCGCGCATGTCGGGCCGTGCCTGCACGACCCCAAGGCGGCGCGTGAGCCCTACGAAGCACTGGTCCGGGCCATCGGCTATCAGCAGCTCACCGCGAGGGCGGGCGACGCCATCATCGCCAGATTGAAAGCGCTCTATCCCGACACCACCTTCCCGACGCCCGAGCACATCATGGTCGCCGAGTTCGACGCCCTGCGCGCATGCGGTTTCTCGGCGACCAAGATCGCGACGATCAAGGCCATCGCGGAAGGCACACTGTCCGGCCTGATCCCACCGCGGAACGTCGCCGGCACCATGGGCGATGAGGAACTGACCGCACGCGTCGTGACGATCAAGGGCATCGGCCGCTGGACCGTCGAAATGCTGCTCATGTATTCGCTGGAGCGCATGGACATTCTGCCGGCCGACGATTTCGGGGTGCGCGAAGGGTATCGGGCGCTCAAGTCCTTACCGGAACAGCCCAAGCCGAACGCATTGCGCGAGATCGGGAAAGCCTGGGCGCCGCATCGCACCGTTGCCGCATGGTATCTTTGGCGCATGCCCCGTGAGCGCGGCAATGTCCTCAAATGAACGGACTTGAACGTGAGAGTCCCTTGCAGAATCGAGTCACGCCCTTCGGCGACATCGTGGCGATCCCTCAAAGAGGGATGTTCACGGGCAACCGCGGCATCATCCACGACCCGGCGACCAAGACCCTCCTGAGAAAGCGCTGGGCGAGCAAGGCGTGGCTGATCTGTCGCTGCGACTACAAGGGCCGGCGGCGGGACGTCATGGCCGGCCGGAATTGGACCGAACTCTTCTTCCTGGACGAGGCGGTGGCATTGGCCGCGGGACACCGTCCCTGCTTCCTGTGCCGGCGCGAGGCGGCAGAGTCGTTTCGTGCAGCCTGGGCGGTCGCAGCGGAAATGGGGAAGCCCCCCGCCGCTGCCATGGACGCCGTACTCCACCGCGAGCGGATGGCCGGCGGAGGAAGGCGCGTTCACGCCATGCCGGGACCGCTCCGTGACTTGCCCAATGGCACGGTCGTCGTAGTGTCTGGCGCAGCCTACACGATCGCTGCCGGCCGCGCCTTCCGTTGGACCGAATGTGGCTACGAGCCGCCGGCGGCGATACACGATGCCGACAGCCTGCTGACACCGCCATCGACGTTCATGGTGCTCCGGGCCGGCTATCAGCCGGTTCTTCATCCGACGCTCGCAGCATTCGCGGCGGAAGCGACACCCTCATGAACGACCTGTTCGATGCCATCGAACCCCGAGACCCCCCTCGCGAAGTCATGGCCGACGGCGCCATGCTTCTGCACGGCAATGCCCTCCCGTTCGAGGCTGATGTCCTGAGCGCGCTGCAGGGGATCGTCGACCAGGCGCCGTTCCGGCACATGACTACGCCGGGCGGCTACATCATGTCGGTGGCGATGACCAATTGCGGCGCCGCCGGCTGGATCACGGACCGCACCGGCTATCGATACGACCGCATCGATCCCGAGAGTGGTCAGCCGTGGCCGGCGATGCCTGATTGCTTCCTTGAACTCGCCATCGCGGCGGCTGCCGAAGCCGGCTATCCGCACTTCGTGCCGGACGCCTGCCTGATCAATCGCTATGAGCCAGGCGCCCGTCTGTCGTTGCATCAGGACAAGAACGAGCGCGATTTCGCGCGCCCGATCGTGTCGGTGTCCTTGGGGCTGCCGGCCACCTTCCAGTTCGGTGGCCTGAAACGCAACGATCCCGTCCGGAAGTTCGCGCTGCGCCACGGTGACATTGCCGTCTGGGGCGAGCGGTCGCGCCTCTGCTACCACGGTGTTCCGGAGCTGAAGGAGGGCGAGCACGAGACGATGGGCCGGATGAGGATCAATCTTACCTTCCGGAGCGCGCTGTAGGCAGAGTTTCCGAGCGACACCGTCGTCGAATTTGAAAGCAACAATCGGAGTGCCGCGCCGATCGTGCCGTGTAGTGCTGATCCGATTTGATGGGGTCGGTTCACGCCTGCTCGAAAGCACGTACTGCGTCACCGGTGTCGAGGGCCAGCATAGGGAAGGGTTTCAGACGATGTTTCCGCTTGGCGGACGAGACGCCAGAACGCGACGCGCGAAGACCGGCGGAACTGTCGCTGCACCTGGCAATATCGCTGGCCGCGTCTACGGCGATCCGGCGAAGGCGCTCGTGATGACCCATATCGGACAGTTCGTGCGCGACGGCTACGCAGAATGGGCCATGCTGGACAACGGCGACGTTAAGCTGTGGTTCTTCAGCGGCGAAATCTTTTTGCTCGCGGATGCGACCATGACGCGCCTCGCGTGACCACAAACTCGATAATCGCTGATCCGTTTTCAGTCCGGACGCCTCGACACCCGGCCATTTTCTTATGCTCCACGCCGGAAGAAGAGATCTCCGATTTAAAAGCAAAGATCGGAGTGAGAGCCGATCGCAGCATCTCTAGTGTCGATGGTGAGGAATGATCATGGAGTTACGGAAATGGACCTCATCAACACTGACACCTCTTCTCGGCCGGTTCAGGCAGCGAGGCGTAAAAGCGCAGCCATCTCTAACGCGATTGCCTTTTCAATCGGCGAAAGTGCTCTGGGCAAAGTTCTCGTCGCCCGCAGCGCCGTCGGGGTCTGCGCGATCCTGATTGGATCGGACACCGATCAGCTAAGCAGCGATCTCGCCACGCGCTTTCCGGACAACAGGCTGGTCGCGGACGAACAGCAACTTCGCGATGATCTGTCCAAGATCGTGCGGTTCATCGACAAACCGAGCGAAGGGCTCGACTTGCCGCTGGACATGCGGCACGGCACGCCCTTTCAGCGCCGGGTGTGGAACGCTCTTCTTGCGATCCCCTGCGGGGCCAGAGTGACCTACGCCGCGCTCGCCCAGCGCATCGGCATGCCGAACGCGGCCCGTGCGGTTGCCAGCGCCTGCGCAGCCAACGCGATCGCTTTGGGCATTCCTTGCCACCGGGTCGTCCGGAGCGACGGCACCCTGTCGGGCTATCGATGGGGCGTGGAGCGCAAGCGAGCGCTGCTCAATAGGGAGACCGTGGCATGAACGTCCCTTTGACGATCATCTCCCCGACCTCCGTGGTTGAGTCCGCGGAAGCGCGCATCGCTCGGTACGATTGGAAAACCCTCTCCGACGAGCTTGGCGGCTTCGGCTGCGCGGTCATGGAAAAGCTTCTGTCGCCGGAAGAATGCCGGCTGATCGCCGGGCTCTACCCGGAGGAAGGTCACTTCCGCAGCCATATCCATATGGCCCGTCATGGCTTCGGTAAGGGTGAGTATCGGTATTTCAGGTATCCGCTGCCCGACCTGCTTGGCGACCTGCGCACGGCGCTTTATCCGCGCCTCGCCGGCGTCGCCAACGACTGGAACAGCCGTATGGGCATAGACGAGTGCTACCCGGCCGAACACGCCGCCTTCCTCAAGCAGTGCCACGATCAAGGCCAGACGCGCCCGACACCCTTGCTGCTGCAATACGTCGCCGGCGACTTCAACTGCCTTCACCAGGATCTCTACGGCGACCTCGCATTCCCGATCCAGGTGGCGATCCTTCTCTCCGAGCCGAGGAAGGATTTCACCGGCGGCGAGTTCGTCCTGACCGAGCAGCGCCAGCGGATGCAGAGTCGTGCCGAGGTCGTTCCGCTGCGCCAGGGCGATGCCGTTGCCTTCGCGGTCCACAACCGCCCGGTTCAGGGCTCCAAAGGCAGCTACCGCGTCAATCTCCGGCATGGCGTCAGCCGTGTCCGGTCCGGAATGCGCCATACCGTCGGCATCATCTTCCACGACGCAAAATAGCGCCGGCCAGCCACGATCACTTCAACTCAGGAGCTTCGAATGGAGGCCAAGATGTCAGAGCGTATCCGCTACGCCTGGGGGAGCAGCTCCCTCGGAGATTTTATCGCCGCCACGTCCGATGATGGGCTGGTCGCATTCGAGTTTGGCGAGCAGGGCACGGCGATGTTGGACACATTGCAAATGCGCTTTCCCGATGCCGCGATCGTGGATGATCGGAGCGGGCTGTCCGACATGATCGGAAAGCTCGAGCATCTCGTCGATCACCCCGATCACGATCCGGGGATCGTTCTCGATATGCGCGGCAGCGACTACCAAAAGCAGGTCTGGACGATACTGCGTGAGGTTCCCGCGGGCGAGACCACGAATTATGGATCCCTGGCCGCCAAGCTCGGCACACGCGATGCCCGTGACGTCACAGAGGCAATCGGCTCAAACGCGATCGCGATCCTGATTCCCTGTCACCGCGTGGTGAAAAAGGATGGTTCGATCTCAGGTTATCGTTGGGGTGTCCGCCGCAAGCGCGTTCTGCTCCAACGCGAGCGGCGGACTGAGCTCTTCCAGGAAGCCTGAAGACATGATGTCGGACAAATGCGCGCCCGCGCTGGACGTCTCTGTCGAGGAGCAAGATTCCTTCGGCAGCTTTGGCGAGGACAGCGTGCAAACAGTGCTGTCCCTGGCACTTGCCGATCCGGAGGGCGCGAAAAAGTGGTTTCCAGCATATCGCCTGACACGGCTCGTGACGGCCCGATTTGATATGGATGACACCGAAGCCCGTATCTTCGCAGATTTGGCAAGGCCACTAGCCACGGTGCGTCTCTTGCCTGCCTATCTCGGTCTGGCGGCGGTTGAAATAGCGACAAATCAGCGAGCGGCCGCTCTGGTACTTTTCGAGCGAGCCGGCAGTGACACAGCGGTCGCGCCAAAGATTCGGCCTCTCGTGTCTGAAAACGGTGTGTGAGTGGAGAACCGCGAATGCATATCGTTGATATCCGGGAACGCTCGATCGCGATTTCCCGCTACGCTGACCCGGCCATCCCTTCCGGCGGCCTCACCACCAGCCTGGTCGCGGTGGTCACCGACGTCATGCGCGCAGGCAAGCCGGTGGTGGGATATGGCTTTTCCTCGGTGGGCCGCTTCGCCCAAGGAGGCTTGATTCGCGAACGCTTCGCTCCCCGTCTGCTGAATGCTGCGGACGAAGCGCTATCCGACGATGCCGGTAAAAATCTCGACCCGTTCCGAGCCTGGGCCGTCATGATGGCGGGCGAGAAGCCGGGCGGTCACGGCGAAAGGTGTGTCGCGGTCGGTACGCTCGACATGGCCATCTGGGATGCGGCTGCGAAGATAGCCCAAGTGCCGCTCCATCGTTTCTTGACGGATCGTCTCGGGCGCAACCTCGTCAACCCGTCGCGGGTGCGCGTCTATGCGGGCGGCGGGTATCTCTATCCCAAAAACGACATTGCCTGCTTGTCGGATGAAATGCGTCGATTCGCCGATCTCGGCTTTACCCATGCCAAAATCAAGATCGGCAGCACGAGTCTGGATCAGGATCGACGGCGGATCGACGCCGCCGCGCAACTTCCGGGTTATGGGCATCTCGCTGTCGACGCGATGAACACCTACGACATCGATACCGGGCTTGCCGCAGCCGCCACGCTGGGCCCGCTCGGGCTCTGGTGGTTCGAGGACGTCTGTGACCCGCTGGACTTCACCACCCAGGCCAGCGTGGCAGCCTTCTATGAAGGGCCGATCGCGGCCGGTGAGGCGTTGTTCTCCTTGGCGGAGGCCAAGCTACTCGACCAGCATGGCGGATTGCGGCGTGCACGGGATATCCTCCTTTTTGATCCAGTCCATTGCTACGGCCTGCCGGGCTACCTGAAGATCATCGAATACCTCGTGATGAAAGGGTGGCCCGCCCAGGCGTTCTGGCCGCACGGCGGACATCTCTTCTGCCTGCACCTCGTCGCAGCCCTCGGCCTGGGTGGCGCGGAGATCAATCCGCTAGCCTTCCGGCCGTTTCGCGGCCTGGCCGACGCCGTGGAGATTGCGGACGGCTTTGCCGACCTTCCGCAAGCACCGGGAGTTGGCTTCGAACTGCACAGCGAGGTGTGGCAGGAGTTTCGGCGCGTTCTCGGTGATTGCTGACCACGATTATAGGCGTCCTACCTGATCTTGGAGCTGTCTCGGTTTGGGATAGCGAACGCGACGCGACACACCATTGGCTTTCCTGATCCAATGGCCGCATGGACAGGCGTTTTCGAGCGAACGACATCGTGGTTACGGAGGCCTGCAACCAACGATTCTTGCGATTGATCGTGCGCGTTGTTCCCAAGCTCGCCGCCTGATCAGAGGCCAATGACGACCTTCCCATAATGCCGACCGCTGCGGAGATAATCGTAGGCCGTGGGGGCATCGTGAAGTTCGAACATCCGATCGATAACGGGTTTGATCCGGTGTTCCTCGATAAAGCCGTTCATCGCTTCGAAATGCTCCCGGGAACCCACCGTGATACCCAGGATGTCAGCATTCATGCTCTGCAGCCTCCCCAGATCAGGCTTGGGACCGAAACCGGTCAGCACGCCGATCTGCGCAATCTTGCCTCCTGTCGCCACCACGTTGATCGTACGCTGGTAGGTGTCCGGCCCACCGAGTTCCAGGATATGGGTGACGCCCTCGCCGCCGGTCCTTTCCAGGACGGCGCGATCCCAGTCGGGCGTGCCGCGGTAGTTGATCAGGATGTCGGCTCCCATTCCTTGGGCACGTATCAGCTTGTCGTCGGATGACGAGAGGACGATAACCCGGGCGCCGACCGCCTTGGCGAATTGGAGCCCGAAGAGCGCGACGCCGCCGGTGCCCTGCACCAACAGGGTATCGCCCGTTCCGAGGTTGCTGCGTACGAAGAGCGCCTGCCAGGCCGTGACCGCGGCACAGGGCAAGGTCGCGGCCTCGACGAGTGAGAGGTGGGCGGGAGGTGCCACGAGCGCCTCCTGTGGCAAGATAACAAGTTCGGCCAACACCCCATCGGTCGTGCTGCCGCCGAGTGCCGAGGTCATGTAGCGGGAATGGAACGGGCCGGAGATCCAGTCGCGGAAAAAGCTCGTGGCCACACGATCGCCTTCGCGCCAGCGCGTGACGCCGGGGCCGACTGCGTCGATATGACCGGCGCCATCGGACAGTGGAATGCGACCATCGAGTCTGTTGCGGGCCGCTCCGTCGAGCACGATGAGATCGCGGTAATTGAGGCTTGCTGCTTCGATACGGACACGCACTTCTCCCGGACCGGGTTCGGGGTGTAGGGCTTCCGTCAAGACAAGTGCCACGTCATCGCCATGGCGCGTCAGGCGGTAGAGTTGCATTGTAGGCATTGGTTCGGTCCTCTAGAAAAACAAGGGACCTCCGGTCTACAGCCTCACAGTGCTGTAAGGGTCAAGGTGCCGATTTCGGTCGATATGTCCTTCCCCGCCGCGATCGCGTGGGTGACGCACGTCACGACGTTGATCTGAGCCGAACCTTTTGCTTCGTGTCCTTGCCAAGATAGCCCGCGAGAACCTCCCGGCTGGATTGGAGGCAGGCGATCCGTTCGTCCAAACCGCCGATCTCACGCGTCAGCGTTGCCCGCACTTCGTCGCACAGTTCGAGTTCAGGGAGGTCGCTCAACACGCAGGGCAGCAAAATGCGGATCGCATCCAGTTTCAGACCCGCGTCGCTCAGCATGCGGATGCGCTTAGCCAACTGCTGTTCGGCAGGGCCATAGTCGCGATAGCCGGATTCCCGCCGCCCGGGACGGAGAACGCCTTCTTCCTCGTAATAGCGGAGCATCCGCACGCTGATTCCGGTGTGGCGCGACAGCTCTCCAATTTGCACAATGAACCCCCTTGATCCTCACAGCGCTGTAAGACTGTAGCGTCGAACGCGACTCGTTTGAAGAGGTCAGGAGTTGCGGAATGTCTGTTGCGGAAATCGACGGGGCGAAGGTCGCGTATCGGGTTGAGGGTAAAGGGCCTGGGCTGGTGCTCGTGCATGGCACGGGCGGGAACGGCGAGACGAACTGGGCGCAGGTCGTCGATCGGCTGGCCGAATGCTGGACCGTAGTGCGCCCCGACTATGCCGGGTCAGGCGAAACGATAGACGACGGAGGGCCGCTCACAGTCGACGCGCTTTCGGCGCAGGTCGTTGCCGCTGTCGAGGCCGCCGGTGTTGTTCCCTTTGATCTCGTCGGCTTTTCGCTGGGCGCAGCGGTCGCAATCAAGATCGCGGCCGACCATCCCGATAAGGTGCGGTCGGTGGTGCTGCTGGCCGGCTTTGCGAGTGGCGACGATCCGCGGCTACAGTTTCAATTCCGCCTCTGGCGGGATCTCATCGACAGGGATCGCGAAGCGCTCGCCCGCATCGTCCTGCTTACCGGCTTCAGTCCTGCCTTCCTGTCCGGCCTCAGCGACGATGCGATTGAAACGGCCGTCCAGGACATCGAGGCCGGCAACAACTGGCCCGGCATGGCGCGCCAGATCGATCTCGATCTTGTCGCGGACGTTCGGGTTGAGGCTGAGCGGATCAGGAGGCCGACACTGGTGATCGGTTGCACGCATGATCATATGGTTCCCTCAGCCCACGCGAAAGCGCTGGCGCAGATCATTCCTGGCGCCACTTATGCTGAAATCGATAGTGGACATCTGGCTCCACTGGAAAAGCCGGATGACCTGCTCGATCTGATCGAGCCCTTCCTGCAAAAGGTAGTGGCATGAGGAGGCTGCTTGTCCTGACACTCGGCGCCTTCGTCTGGCAGACAACGGAGATCCTCCCCATCGGCCTGCTGCCGCAGATCGCCGGCGACCTGCATGTTTCCGAGGCCCAGGTCGGCTTTCTGGTGACAGGTTATGCTTGGCTCGTGGCGCTCACCGCCGTTCCGCTCACGCTTCTGACGGGTCGCCTCGACCGCCATGTTCTGGTGCGCATCCTGTTGGCGTCACTGACCGGCGCCAATCTGCTGGCCGCTTTTGCGCCAAATTATCTGATTCTGGCGATCGTGCGCGTGATCGTCGCGCTCGGGCATGGTATCTTTTGGTCGATCATTGCATCGCTGGCGACGCGGCTCGCCCCGGATATGCCCAAGAGCCGGGCGACAGCCTGGGCCTTTGCCGGGATCGCGCTGGCGCTGGTCGGCGGCGTGCCATGTGCCACTGCAGTAGGCCAATGGCTGGGCTGGCGCAGCGCCTTCGGTATCGGCTCTCTCCTAGGAGGCATCGGTGTGATCGCCGCAATGGTCGTGCTGCCGCCAATGCCGGCGCTGCGGCCTGAAACCATGGATCGTCGCCTTCTGCGTCAGCCAGCCATCTTGCATCTTTGGCTCGTGACCGCGCTGATCATCACGGCGCATTTCTGCGGCTACACCTATATCGCTCCCCTGCTGGAACGGGTTGCCGGCGTGCCGGGTCCATGGCTGCCGTCTTTCCTTTTGATCTTCGGCATTGCGGGTGTCGCCGGCAACGGCATCGCCGGCTGGCTCTCCTGCCCCGCACGGCGGATGATAGGCGTCGCGTCGTGCGGCGTGGTGACGAGCCAGGCCGTCATGGGGCTAGGCAGTGTCTCGCCGACACTCTCATGGATCACAATGGCGTTGTGGGGGGCATCCGCCTCTCTCCTCGTCGTGGGGCTTCAGAGCTGGGTCCTTGAGTTGGCACGGGACCACACGGACGCGGCTTCGGCTCTCTACGTCTCCGCGTTCAATTTCGGGATCGGATCGGGCGCCCTGGTTGGAGGCTCAGTCCTGAATGAAGTCGGCCTATCGGCTGTTCCTTGGTTCAGCGTCACGATCGGCGTCGTCGCGGTCGGGATCCTCCGTCTGCCAATACGCCTGAGACATGGGCACCCTCAATCGGCTGCAAGGAGTGAAAGCAGTAACGCGACACACCCTTCGCTTTTCTGAGCGCATGCTAGCGTGGACGGGAGTTTTAGAGCGAACGACATCGCGGTTGCGAGGGCTCGCAACGCCCGATTCCTGGGATTGGTCGAGCGAGCAATTCCCAAGCTCGCCGTATAGCCCTGCCAAGGTTGGGTGTCGCACTCAAATAGCCGGAAACAGCCTCTATTCCGCGCCGATCACCCGCTTGCGCACCACGGCTTCGAGAACGCCCCGCAGTTCCGAGGCGGCAGGAGAAAGATCGCTTCGAGCAATCATCCGCAATTCGATGCACGGCAACCGAGGAAGGTCGAGCTCGGAGCCCACGTCACGTATTCCAGCGGGAATCCTGTGCGAGGTTCGAACCGTAATGCCCTGCCCAAAGCTGAGAGCCCCCCAGACCCCGGGCAGGCTGGGCGTTGTGAGGGACAATCGCCATGGCACGCCCTTGCTATCTAACGCGTGCAGCGCGGCCTGCCGAAACAGGCATGGATGATCGAAGAGGACCAGCGGAATTCCAGCCGGTGGTTCAGCAGCGGTTTTTGCAAACTTCTTTCCCGCGAACCAGGATAGCGGCAGGGATGCAAGCAAGGTTCCTGGCCCGCGACCAGGCCGAAAAAAAGCGAGCGCCATATCGAGGTGACCGGCAGACACCTCGTCCTCGAGCGCATAATTGCGGCCGGCCCGCACCTCAACATGCACGCCGGGACGTTGCCGCGAGAAGCGCGTGATCGCATCGGGCATGACGCCTTCGAAAAAATCCTGGGGCAGTCCCATCCTGACCGAGGCCGCCGTGGCCGTCGCGCCGAGCGTGGCCGCTGCCTCGTCGTGCAATTCGATGATTCGGCGCGCATAGACAAGCAACGCTTCGCCCGCCTCGGTCGGAACGAGGCCGCGACCGTTACGCTGAAACAGCGGGCGGCCCGCCTGCTCCTCGAGCCGTTTCAACTGCATGCTGACGGCCGACTGCGAGCGGCCGAGTTGCGCGGCTGCGCGCGCAAAGCTCCCGAACTCGGTGCCGGCGACGATTGTACGAAGCGCATCGATGTCGAACGTGGGCTTCATCTATCGAATTCCGTGAAGTCTTGGTTCAAAACTATCTGATATACGAAAGTATGGTGGGCGACTACGGTGTTCCGGCTTGCGACACCCACGCAGCGCCATCGCGACGCAAGACGATCGAGAGTCGCGTCTGTGGCGAGAAACGTCGGCGCAACCTCACCGAGGGAGCCAGGATGACAACGATTCCTTCTGCCGCGACAGGGTTCATCGGCCTTGGAACCATGGGCGAGGCGATGGCCCTTAATCTGGTGAAGGCCGGCACGCGGCTCATGGTCTGGAACCGCTCCGCGTCAAAGTGCGGTGTCTTGGCGCAAGCTGGCGCAGCCGTCGCGGACGACGTTGCCGATCTCTTCGCCTGCTGCGGTGTCGTGATCCTGATGCTAGCGGACGGCGCCGCCATGGATGCCGTGCTCGCGCGTGGCCATGGCGCTTTCGGCGCGCGCGTGAAAGGCCACACCCTGATCAACATGGCGACGGTGCCGCCCGCCTATTCCAAGGCGCTGGAAACGGACGTCCTCGCCGCGGGCGGGCGCTATGTCGAGGCGCCGGTGTCCGGTTCAAGAAAGCCGGCTGAGGCCGGCCAACTCGTCGCGATGCTGGCGGGACTGTCCGAGGATGTCGCGGCCATCCGGCCTCTGCTCGCGCCGATGTGCCAGCAAAGCTTCGACTGCGGCGCCGTGCCAGGCGCACTTCTGATGAAGCTCGCGGTGAATGTATTTCTGATCACCCTGGTGACCGGCCTCGCTGAAGCGACGCACTTCGCTGAATGCCTCGGGCTGGATCTCGCCACATTCGTCGCCGTGCTCGACGCCGGTCCGATGGCGAGCAACGTGTCGCGCGTCAAGGCCGCCAAGCTGCTCAAGCAGGACTTCTCAAGGCAGGCGGCGATCTCTGACGTCCTGAAAAATAACCAGCTCGTTGTCGAGGCCGCGCACGAGGCGGGCATCGCATCGCCGCTCATCGATGTCTGCTTCGCGCTGTATGGACAGACCGAGGCGCTGGGGCACGGCGAGGAGGACATGGTTGCGGTCATCCGCGCGATAGAACAACGTACGAGCGCCATTCCGTGATCAGCTTCACCCTGCTCAGCATACCGATCTTCGGCATTGTCGTGTTGGGCTGGGCCGCAGTGAAAGCACAACTAACGCCTCCAGCCGCGCTTGACGCGCTCGGGGCATTTTCCTTCCGCTTCGCACTACCGGCCCTCGTGATGCGGCTGATCGCCCGCGAACCGTTGAGTCATTCGTTCAATCCGCTTTTTTTGCAGGCTATCTCGCGAGCGGATGCCTCATGTTCGCGCTCACCTTCGGCGTATCGCGTCGCCTTCAGCGGCAAAATTCTCGGGTCGCCGGCGCGCGCGCAACCTCGGCCACGGTCAGCAATCTCGGCTTCCTCGGCCCTCCGATCGTTCTTGCGTTCTTCGGCCAGCGCGGAGCCGGTCCGCTCGCGAAGCAGTACTGGGATCCTGATCGCCTCGCTGCCCTCGGCAGGCAGCAATTATGTCCTGGCCCAACGCTATGCCGCCGATGCGGAACGGGTGTCTGCGGGGATTGCGCTCTCGACCGTCATCAGCCTGGCGACGGTGCCATTCGTCGGCTGGCTGGTGGTCGGCCCGTGAATGCCCGCGCGCGGTGTCGTTGGAGGCCGGGTTGACGGACTGCTCGCCCGGACAGAACCCGCCCGGAAGGATGGGCAGGATGCGACCGGGCCAGCGCCCTTCGTTGTCGCGGCGGCAGACGGACATCTGATCAAAGGCTTCGCATGGCGTCATATGGGCGGGAATCCGCCTGACAGGCCTGTGGTGATCATCAATGCGGCGACTTCCGTGCGATGCCGCTATTATTTCCGGTTTGCCGCCTTTCTCTTCGGGGAGGGCATGGACCTCATCACTTACGACTATCGGGGCATCGGCGAGTCGCGGCCGGCGACGTTGCGGGGCTTCGACGCCGGCTGGATCGACTGGGGCACCTCGACTTCGAGGCTGTGCTTCGTTACGCCGCGCGGATGTATTCGGGTCAGCCCATCCAGGTTGTCGGCCACAGCGTCGGCGGAGTGCTGATCGGGCTTGCGGAGTCCAACCATCTTGTTCGGCGCGTTTTCAGCATGGGCGCACAATACGCCTACTGGCCGGATTACGCCGCCAGCCTGCGTCTGCGGATGGTTGCACATACGGCCGCGGGTCTAGGTTGCTACGTCAATGCTTGATAGATGCAGATGCGGGTCTGTCGGACGCGATCGGCGTGGTGAAACACTCTTCAAATTTTCTCACCCGCGATATTGGATCCGCGAAGACCGTCGCAGATATGGCGACCATCCGCAGCTTCGCCAGGGTGCCGATTTGCTTCCGGGACTGATTTTCGGACGGCGCGTCGTAGAATCAGAAAGCCCGCCAACTCATTGAGTTGACGGGCTAATTTCTGGTTGCGGGGACAGGATTTGAACCTGTGACCTTCAGGTTATGAGCCTGACGAGCTACCGGGCTGCTCCACCCCGCGGAGGTGGTTGGGGGGTGTTTGGAAGGCCTGGCGGCGACCTACTCTCCCGCGCCTTAAGACGCAGTACCATTGGCGCTGAGGGTTTTCACGGCCGAGTTCGGGATGGGATCGGGTGTATTGCCCCTCGCCATAGCCACCAGGTCATCCAAGCACCCCATTGGGGCTTTTGGCCCTTTTGGGATTGTGGATGGTGTGTGAACCGGGGGTTTGGTGTCTTTTTGTGGGGATGGGTTGAGGTTTATCGCTGCGCGCAGCGTTGGTATTGGTTGGGAGGGAAGAAGCCGATCGAGCGATTAGTACCGGTTAGCTTCACGCATTACTGCGCTTCCACACCCGGCCTATCGACGTGATGGTCTATCACGGCTCTCGAGCGAGACCTGGTTTTGAGGGGGGTTTCCCGCTTAGATGCTTTCAGCGGTTATCCCGGCCGCACTTAGCTACCCGGCGATGCGGCTGGCGCCACAACCGGTACACCAGAGGTGCGTCCATCCCGGTCCTCTCGTACTAGGGACAGATCCTCTCAAGTCTCGTACACCCACGGCAGATAGGGACCGAACTGTCTCACGACGTTCTAAACCCAGCTCACGTACCACTTTAAATGGCGAACAGCCATACCCTTGGGACCTGCTCCAGCCCCAGGATGTGATGAGCCGACATCGAGGTGCCAAACGACGCCGTCGATATGGACTCTTGGGCGTCATCAGCCTGTTATCCCCGGCGTACCTTTTATCCGTTGAGCGATGGCCCTTCCACGCGGGACCACCGGATCACTATGGCCGACTTTCGTCTCTGCTCGATCTGTCGATCTCGCAGTCAGGCGGGCTTATGCCATTGCACTCGACAGCTGATTTCCGACCAGCCTGAGCCCACCATCGCGCGCCTCCGTTACTCTTTGGGAGGCGACCGCCCCAGTCAAACTACCCGCCATGCAGGGTTCCCGATCCGGATTACGGACCTGGGTTAGATATCAGAGATCAAGAGGGCGGTATTTCAAGGGTGCCTCCACACGATCTAGCGACCATGCTTCAAAGGCTCCCGCCTATCCTACACACGCAATCCCTAATACCACTGCAAAGCTGTAGTAAAGGTGCACGGGGTCTTTCCGTCTAACCGCGGGTACTCCGCATCTTCACGGAGAATTCAATTTCGCTGAGTTGGTGTTGGAGACAGCGGGGAAGTCGTTACGCCATTCGTGCAGGTCGGAACTTACCCGACAAGGAATTTCGCTACCTTAGGACCGTTATAGTTACGGCCGCCGTTTACCGGGGCTTCGATTCAAAGCTTGCACCTCTCCTCTTAACCTTCCGGCACCGGGCAGGCGTCAGACCCTATACGTCGTTTTGCAAAACTTCGCAGAGCCCTGTGTTTTTAGTAAACAGTCGCCACCCCCTGGTTTGTGCCCCCCGACCTGGCTTGCGCCAAGCCGGGGCCTCCTTATCCCGAAGTTACGGAGGTAATTTGCCGAGTTCCTTCAACACCATTCTCTCAAGCGCCTTGGTATACTCTACCAGTCCACCTGTGTCGGTTTGGGGTACGGTCTATACGGTGGGGCTATTTCCTGGAAGTCCTAGGCCGCCCCCTCAATCCAGTAAGAGGAAACAGCTTCCGGCCTTCGTCACACCCACCAGGCAGGGGAATATTAACCCCTTTCCCATCGACTACGCCTCTCGGCCTCGCCTTAGGGACCGGCTAACCCTGCGCGGATTAACCTTGCGCAGGAACCCTTGGACTTTCGGCGACAGAGTTTCTCACTCTGTTTATCGCTACTCATGTCAGCATTCTCACTTCCGATACCTCCAGCATGCCTTACGACACACCTTCACAGGCCTACGGAACGCTCCGCTACCGCTGGATCTTGCGATCCAACCCGCATCTTCGGTGCATGGCTTGAGCCCCGTTACATTTTCGGCGCAGGACGGCTTAACTAGACCAGTGAGCTATTACGCTTTCTTTAAAGGATGGCTGCTTCTAAGCCAACCTCCTGGTTGTCTTGGCCTTCCCACATCCTTTCCCACTTAGCCATGACTTGGGGACCTTAGATGGCGGTCTGGGCTGTTTCCCTCTCGACCACGGACCTTAGCACCCATGGTCTGTCTGCCGAGCTCCACTCACCGGTATTCGGAGTTTGGTTAGGTTTGGTAAGACTTGCATCCCCCTAGCCCATCCAGTGCTCTACCCCCGGTGGTGAGCGCTCGACGCACTACCTCAATAGTTTTCGCGGAGAACCAGCTATGTCCGAGTTTGATTGGCCTTTCACCCCTAACCACAGGTCATCCCCGTCTTTTTCAACAGACGTGGGTTCGGTCCTCCAGTGCGTGTTACCGCACCTTCAACCTGCCCATGGCTAGATCACCCGGTTTCGGGTCTAATCCCGGCAACTCAGTCGCCCTATTCAGACTCGCTTTCGCTACGCCTACACCTAACGGCTTAAGCTTGCTGCCGAGACTAACTCGCTGACCCATTATACAAGAGGTACGCCGTCACCCCATAAAGAGGCTCCGACTGCTTGTAGGCATCCGGTTTCAGGAACTGTTTCACTCCCCTCGTCGGGGTGCTTTTCACCTTTCCCTCACGGTACTCGTTCACTATCGGTCACTGAGGAGTACTTAGGCTTGGAGGGTGGTCCCCCCATGTTCAGACAGGATTTCACGTGTCCCGCCCTACTCAAGGACCACATCCCTCATGTCCCGTACGGGGCTATCACCCGCTATGGCCCGACTTTCCAGACGGTTCCGGTATTTAGGATATGGCCACTGGCCTGATCCGCGTTCGCTCGCCACTACTAACGGAGTCTCGTTGATGTCCTTTCCTCCAGCTACTGAGATGTTTCAGTTCGCTGGGTTCGCCTCGCCCACCTATGTATTCAGTGAGCGATCACCCGAAGGTGGGGTTGCCCCATTCGGAAATCCGCGGATCAAAGGGTGCTCGCCCCTCCCCACGGCTTATCGCAGCGTGCTACGTCCTTCATCGCCTCTCAGTGCCAAGGCATCCACCAGATGCCCTTATTATGCTTGTTCCACTCCAAGACGCAAAACCAACGCCACGCGCAGGGATAAACCTCAAAGGACAACCATCCTCAAAGAACCATCCACACCCGTGACCGAAGACCTCGCATCCCCGGCGGCGACCCTTCGATCGCCACCCATGAAGACACTTTCCTCCAACGAACCACCGATCCCAGATTCCGAAGAACCCAAGAACCATGATCCGAGGAGGACCTCGGTTCACACATATCCACAATGTCAAACAACAGCAGAGTAGAGCCCGGACCTATCCCCTCAAGGATAAGCCAAGGATCGATGTTCCTTGCCCCAATCGTGTGCCCCGGTCCGTCTCTCTCGCCCTACCAGTCTTTGGTCTGCGCTCACGGCGAAAGCTTGCGCTTTAGCCTGACGCTGCGACCAACTGGAAGCTAAGCAAAGCCGAGGCTTTGCTTATTTCCGACACCATATCGGCCCTGCCGATATGGTGGAGGTGAACGGGATCGAACCGATGACCTCCTGCTTGCAAAGCAGGCGCTCTACCAACTGAGCTACACCCCCGAGCCTTTGCCCGCAGGGCAAAGGCGGGAAAGCGTCAGTGTTTTGCCAAAGGCAAAACGCGAAAGCGCCAAGCCCGAGCCCCGCTAGCGTCGCCACCTCGAATGGCCGGCGTTCTCGCAGAAAGCCCAAGGGCTTTATGCTGTCACTTCAGCCATCTGGAAGCTAAGCAGCGCCAGGGCGCTGCTTATTTCCGACATCCTTTGCGCGTCGCGCAAAGGATGGTGGTGGGCCAGGGGGGATTTGAACCTCCGACCTCACGCTTATCAAGCGCGCGCTCTAACCAACTGAGCTACTAGCCCCAAGCCTTTGCCAGAGGCAAAGGCGGGACGCGAAAGCGTCGAGCCTCACCACCCGGCAAGGGTAGGATACAAAGCCTGTGCAAAAACAGGTCACGATCAGGGAAGGGATGCGAAGACGGCGACGTGCGGTCTTATGTAAGGGTTCTTCGAAGATACCGTGAGAGGCAGAGCCTCGACGAACATCCTTAGAAAGGAGGTGATCCAGCCGCAGGTTCCCCTACGGCTACCTTGTTACGACTTCACCCCAGTCGC
>Ga0179596_10000293_pt1 | contig 17738 bp, 14 predicted proteins | sample CZODoug1_1_08_16_FD_155494 | JGI IMG/M metagenome (GOLD analysis project Ga0179596, IMG submission 155494) | Vadose zone soil fungal communities from Angelo Coast Range Reserve, California, USA - CZODoug1_1_08_16fungal (Illumina Assembly) | ecosystem: Environmental > Terrestrial > Soil > Vadose...
CGACGGTACCCGGCTGTTATCGGGGAGGACCGCATCCTGCCTCCCGAGCCAGGAGCAACTAGTGGGCGTCAGCGTGCGGACAAGAGCTTCCATGAATTGCACCTGAGAGCAAAGATCCGAGACTTTCGTTTCCACGATCTGCGCCACACCTTTGCCTCCTGGTACATGATGTCGGGCGGTGATCTCTACGAGCTTTCGAAGTTGCTCGGGCACTCCAACATCAAGATGACGGAGCGCTATGCCGACCTAGCCAGGGCGCACATCGTGAAGACCGGCAGCGTTTCCCGCGAGCTTTGGAACAAGCTGGAACCGCAGTCAGAAAGGGGAGAGAGTGACGTTACGCAAACGAAGATAGGACACCTAGCTTGACCGCGTGGTACTGAGAGGTCCCACGTGATACTCAGCATGTGTCCTATATGTGTCTTGAACTAATTTGAGCTAAATCTGGTTGCCGCTAAGTTGTTTAGAATGTGGTGGCCAGAGACGGGATCGAACCGCCGACGCCGGCCTTTTCAGGGCTGCCTAGCAATGTAGCTAAGTCGTCTGGAATCAGCGGAAGTTACTGATGTTATTACCCTTACTGGCAAGTCGTTTAGGATGGCTTAGGACAATTTGGGCTGTTTTCGACCGCACGACGGTCGTGTATTGGTCGTGCGTAATCGGAGTTTTTCTGTCCACCTAGCTCTGATCATCGGCAACAACGCCTACAAGCCCAAGACTGCCAGGAAGCTTCGTAGCGCGGTACACGACGCGGGGGACCTCAACGAGCGTCTGAAGCGCTTTGGGTTTACCACTCAACTCGTGACGAATGCGACCTACCTGCGGATGGATCGCGCGTGGAAGCCGTTCCAGAAGCTGCTATCGAAGGCTGAAGTCGCCCTCTCATAAGACGAGTCGTACGAGTGTCGGCTGTTTGTTATTAATGGAGGTCATGTGGAGACGGATTCGCAATCTCGATGTCGCCGAGCCTCTTGTGCAGCGCAACGGCTATTCGCCAACCTCCGGACACGCGTTTGAGCTTGCCCAGACCAGCGACGTTCGCAGAAATGTCCTGCGACACCTCGCCGAAGAGCAGGAAGGATCGTCAGGAGATGGAGCGTTCCGCGCGGGGATCGGAGAGTTGGCGGAATTTCGCCTGCCTGGCCTACGAGGCATCCCGAACAGCGACGTGAGCTGGAGCTACTTACCCACCCTGTTTCTGGTAAACGTCACGGAAGAGGAGGAAGGGGTCGAGATCGCGTACTTCCCGGACGATAAAGTGGATGAGGTCAATCTCTTCCTTCCCCTGTTATTCGACAACCGGGAGATGGATCTCTGGATCGATCTGCGCGGATATTGGGGAGAGGAAAGCTTTATCACCGACGCCTTCGTTCGCCCCTATCACTTCGCCTTCGACGTGGTTCGGGGGAGTTGGAACGCGACGGTGCGGTTTGCCCACAGAACCCGCGGTCAAGCTGGCGTCCTGGTGGGAAGAGTTCTCGTGAAGAAGGGACAACCACGGCCGAATCTGCTGGTGGATGATTTCACGATGGCCGCCCGGCTGGAACGTTCCGAATCGGTGTATGCGCAGCTGGCCGCGCAGGTTCCGCGCCTCGACGCGTCGACGGCGCAGATGCAGGGCGACGTGTGCGCGGTTTGGGTCCATGGAACGGCGTCCTGCGGTTTGGAAGGAATCAAAGACCTTCCTACGCTTCCGCACATGCCCATGTATCGCTTTGAACACGACACCTTTCACGAGATCGGTGAGAACGCGGATGAGTTGGCATCGCTGATTGGCCAACTCCGATACTCGCGCACGCAACTCTTGGCGCATTCTCGCGGGGGCTTAGTTGCGCGATTCGCTCAGCAGATCCTTTCGAGCCGCTACGGCAAGCAGAGCAGCGTCGTCACCTTCGGAACGCCTCATCTGGGAACACCGATGGCGGACAGCGCAGCGGGCGGACTGGCTCTCGTGATGCGTGCCGGAGATTTTCTGGTGAATGGGATTCCCTATGCTTCAGTGGCACGCCGCGCCGCAGCGATGTTCGTTGGGGTGGATCTTCCCCCCGGCATCAAGGCCATGCAGCCCTCTTCCGAGCTCTTGCGAACCAGCGCCATGCTGCTGAGTCAGCCGTTTGAATCCTGGGCCGGGATCTACCGTGATGCGGGTGGGGCGGTTGGTTACGGAACCGACATCCACAACATTGTTTCCGGGATGTTTGGCTCTGCCATGGAACACGATCTGGTGGTTCCGACGCATTCGGCATTGGGAGGAAACATGGCCACGCGCATTGAAACCTCTCACTTCGACTACTTCAAGCAGCCTGCGGTGCAGGCGTTCATCGCACAACTGACGTAGCTTGCGGGCGGCGGATATCCAGCGTTGTGAATGATGGAGGAGGCCGGATGTCAGCGCCCACGCGTTCCCTCCCGCACGATCAGAGACAGGAACTGTTCTTCTGGCAATCCACCGGTTCTTTATCGAGAAAGTAGCGGAGCGAAGCCTAATCAAGAACGCCGCTCACCCGGAACCTCAATCCATCGATCGTGCGAGAAGGTGTCGTTCCTATTAAGTTAAGTGTCAGATCTCTCAAGAGCGGCTACCGGATATGGCATACTCGCCTACGGACTGGAGGGAACGTTTGTGGACGAAGACGAGACCGGTAACGAGTCGCCTGGCTTGGAAGCGGACATGAGCGTTGAGGAGTTCATGCAGAAGCCGACCACGCTGCCCACGGATTTGATCATTACGATGACCAATTTCGCGGAGGAACAAGATGCTCACAAGTGCGCGAACGTCGTGCGAGGCTATCTGGAGCTCTTCGGACGGTGGATGGACCTCAGCCGGTTGGATCGGATGTATATCTCGTTCAACTACCCAGAGACACTCGCATCGATTGATCTGGGAACGTCCAGCGATACGATTCTGAAGCCGACCAACGATGAGGTGGCGACGGGTGTTGCAATGGCGCCGAGCGTACTTCGGGAGGACGGTTGGAAATCTGTGATTGTCATGAACGCGACGTATGCACGATCGCTGTCGTATGAACTCGATGGCTCCGACGGTGTCACCGAAGAACAGCTTGATGCGTTCCGAGCTGAGACGCTCCACATCCTGGCCCACGAGTGCGGTCATGTGCATGACCATACGGTGCAATGGCGAAGCCTGCCTCCGGAAACGCATAGCAAGATGTGGACACGGATGGAACATCGGATTAAGGAACCTGCAAGGGCCTGTTGGTCTGAGTACATTGCTGAGTATTTTGGAGCCAGCTTCGCGACGAAAGACACGCTTGGCAACTACGAGAGCTCCTTCTGCCAACGTCTCGAGATCGCATGGCCAGCGATCACGGCATCCATCCGCCAATATCGGATGCACGGAAATATCGATCAGGTCATTTCCGAAGTTGGTCTTCAGATTCGGAACGTCATTACATACGCCGCATACCTTCTAGGCTATCTCGCGAACAAGAAGGAATCGCTTGAGCATGGAGCTCTGAACGCTGCCCAGGCATCGAAGGACTATCCGGAATTGGGAGTGTTTACGGAGCGTCTTCGCGTTGGGTTAGACGACTTGCATGATCGGTATCCGGATTTCACAAGCCTCGACGTATTCACCCCTCTCAGCGAGATCGTCCACGATATGTACAAGAGAGCTGGATTGACGTTCACGGAGAAGGAAGATGGAATGCTCCGGGTCGACATACCGTATCGGGTGGACACTCTGCCGAGCTTGGCGGAGCAACTCGAATATCTGTCGAAGTCTCATTCGGCCGAGAATAACGATGATTGACGAACGTAGGGTCAGCGTTGCCGGCAGAAACGAGGTCGTTACGAAACTCGGCTAATGGGATGTGAAAGCAATTCTCGCGTAACACGCTGATGCGGACGAGCCCGATTGTTCAGTAAAGAGCCCGAACAGGGACAGACCTGGTGGAGCGCAGCAGCCATCTGGCTACCTCGAGCACATTGGTGATGCGCTTGAGGTCGTAAACCATCGTTGCGAGACCGATTTCAATTTTCGCGCCGGACAATCCGCGCATCAAAAGGCGCGGGTGCTCCAAAAATCCGATACTTGATGGTCGCACCGGGATGCTCGACTGCCGGTTGACGCAGCCGCATCGCTTCTGGCGTCCCTCTCTCATGCATCTGGTTCCGGGTTCCGTCGGCAAGTCCTGCTGGTTTAGGTGCGAATGCCAAGGTGGTCAAGGAGGACAATGCACGAGGCCTATACAGTCAGCGAGAAGGAGGCCGCGAAGCTGTTTCAATCCACGCCCCAGCAAGGGGGCGACGTTGCATTTTGTACCCGATGAGGCAAGACGTCGGGTATATGGAGGAGGGCTCGGATAACATGACGCTGCACTCAAGTAGATGCGCACGGGCACATTCCACTTAGTCACGACCCGGTTAGCAGAAGTGGTTCGCACCCGCGTAAAGCGCTAAAATCGCAGCGATTGTTCGACTGCGGGAGTAGAATCTGCTCACCGACCAGTGCAAATCATTCAGAATTCGGCTGACGATCTGCTCTTGGAGGTCTTTAAGCGTTTATTTAAGAGTGGGCTTGAAGCACAAGCAAGCAAGGGCCATATTCTGGAACTCACCGGAGTCCAGTTGGAACTGCGGAATCCGAGAGCCAGGCTGAGTCGAACGGAGACCCGTAGTATCCTTTTCAGTTCCTTAGGCGAACTCTTTTGGTATTTGTCAGGCAGCCAAAGCCTTTCATTCATTCGTCATTACATCGAAAAATATCCGGAAGAGACGCCGGATTCCGATACTTTGCAGGCCGCATATGGGCCGCGCCTCGCACCTCATGGAAGCATGAGCTTACTTTATCGGATTGTAGAGCTCCTGAAAGAGAAACCAACCTCTCGTCGTGCCGTGATCCCGATTTATTCCGTCTCGGATGTCGTGATAGATCATCCTGAGATCCCCTGCACTTGTACCTTGCAATTCTTGATCAGGCGCAATAGGCTTCTCATGATTGTCTATATGCGGTCAAACGATGCGTTCAAAGGTCTTCCGAGTGACATTTTCGCGTTCACAATGATTCAAGAGATGCTTGCCAGGGCGCTTGAGGTTGAAGTCGGGTCGTATAAGCATTTTGTAGGGAGCCTTCATCTTTACGAAGAGCATTTTCAGGCCGCCGAGGGCTTTCTTAGTGAAGCAGTCCAAAAAACACACATCATGCCTCTGATGCCTCGTGAAGATCCTTTCCCTTCCATCAACATCGTGGTGAAAGCTGAGAAGGCCATAAGGGAGGGAGGACCAATTCCCCGTTCGCCCTATCTCTCGGCATACTGGAAGGACATCATTAGACTTCTTCAGATTCATTCGGCAGCGAAGGATGGAAAAGAGGGCCGTGTTCGTTATCTTCGGGAACAGATGCACTCCAACCAGTTCGCGCCATATATTGAAAAGCGCAGAAAACAAGCCAAAATGAGAGGAAAGGCGGTCCAGCTTTCACTCCCAACTGGATCAGATTGAAAGGTAAAGATGAGCATCCACGATTCTCAACGGAAGCAGGCCTTATCGGGTTTGCTAGATGCCTATACGGATCGTCCACTTCCGGGGATTTCGACGATTCAGGCCAAGAACGTCTTCTTAGAGCAGATCGTCGAGAGCGAGCACCGCACTCGCTTTGTCCAGGCCGTGCAGCAGCGTCCCATCAGCGACTTGCGCATGGACCCTTCATCGGAGCTCTTTGATCCTGTTAGAGCCGCAATCCTACAGCGTAATGAGGGTAATTTCGATGAAGCATTTTGGCTGATTTTCCTGTTTGTTCATTTTGGGAAAAACAAAAAAAGTGCCTACCGGCTAGTAAGAGATGTTTATGGGAGGCTCGGAACTGGAACACGTTGGGACTGGGAAGCCACGAGTCAAGATACCTTCGGCTTCCGCATGTGGCTCGACAAGAATCAAAAGGAACTGAAAGATAAGACTGTCCATCGAGCTTTTGGTAACCACCGTAAGTATCAAAGCTTGGATGCGTGGAAAGTAGCCGGCACAGGAGCTGTCATAGAGAGCTACGTTCAGTGGGTACATCCCCCCAGAACACATCAGGAATTATTTGCTTCGATCGCTGAAGGGCCTAAAACCAAAGGTGAGGCTTTTCAGAGAGCATACAAAGAGATGTCTAAAGTAGTCTCGTTCGGACGGACTGCTCGCTTTGATTATTTGACGATGGTTGGCAAACTTGCACTCGCTGACATAAAACCCGATTCGACCTATATGCATGCGGCTACGGGCCCTGCGGATGGGGCAAGGCTGTTATTTTGCGGCGCTCACAACGCTCGAGTGAGCGCTAAAACACTTGAGATGTGGTCGGTCCATTTAGGAAACCATCTTGGGCTCGATATGCAGGTTGTAGAAGATTCATTCTGCAACTGGCAAAAAAGCCCAGATGTTATGATTCGCTTTCGAGGATAGTCGGTGTCCACATATAGCGAGTTTTAAGATGGTTCATGTTTCTGTGGCTCAGGTAACCCTTGTATTGCATTTGACCAACGACAATACCCGGGGCGATACCTAGCTGTCGCGCAAACTCTCTGATGGCTGGCTTCGTCACTTGAACATGACTCAGTGGAGATCCCGAACTCGGGATCAAAATCTCTTCTGCGAAACGGTTTGCTTCTGCCTCTAAGCGAAGCGCCACAGGTTCCTCGGACTTTGCTTCGATAATTGTCTTATCGCCGTGCAATACAAGATGTCCAGCCTCGTGGAAAAACGAGAACCAGAAGTGATCATCCGTTAGGAAGCGGAAACTAAGTAATAGCAATGCTTTACGTGGTGTTAAAAACCGGGTGGCGCCACTGGCGGGGCAGCCTCGCGGGCCCTGCGCGATAACCAAAGCAACTCCGCAGTCTGAGCAGGCTTCGCGAAGCTGCGGTAGAAACGTTTCGGGGTTTCGGGTGCGGGTTAGTTTTCTAAGACCTCGCAGTGTATCGAGGAATTTAGGGGAGTTCCACGGTTGGCAAATTACTTCCTCCGCAAGAATCTCTCCTCGCCTCAACCACGAGGCAATGGAACCTCTTTTGCTCTCAATGGAGGTCGAGTTCCTAAAGGTCGTCTCGTCAATCACGGGGGAATAGCGAGCTTCCCATTCGGAGAGACTTGATACGTCAAAAAAGTCGAGGCAGTCAGAATAAAGTTCGGTTCTTTTGGTGCTACCTGGTAGCCAGCCGAACCGCTTCATGTCGGAGAGAGGTAGAGAACGAAGCCACTCTGCGGCCAGCGGCTTTTCCGATTCCAATCGTGCTGCGTGTTCTCGATAGCGCTTTTCTCTCTCCAGCCAAAAGCGAGGTGAGCCTCCGATCACGTCGGCCAGACGAACCGCGAGGTCTTCCGACAGATCAAGGCTGCCGTTGAGCAATCTGGTCGCACCAGAAAGGGAGAGCCCTACCTTATCTGCGAAGTCGATCGGCAAGAGTTCGTACGACGTGAGCAGTCTGCCGATAGTGGTACCGGGAGGGCATGCCCATTGCGGTTGAAACTCTGAGGGGTTAGCCATTTCACGCATCAATTGAAACAACCTTCACTCTCGAAACTTTCTTCCAGTCTACAGTCGCTCCGCCCTTTTTCCTGGGAACGACGGGATGATTGCACTCGAAAACGATATTCAGGCCATTCGTCAGAGGGATAGAGAACCTCAATGACTGATTGAGGTCGGGCACTTTCAAGGGCAGTTCCGAAACGTGATCAACAGCTTCCATATCCGCGAGGCAGACTTTGAGAGCTTCTGCCGCTTCCTCCCCGAACTTTTTTGCGGCACGCCGCCCACTCTCGCAGATGAGGCGCAACGATTTGTCGGCGAATGCAATTTCCAAGTCTATGTCGATGTCAAACAGAAGCTATTTGGCTTTATATGCCCGGAGTGAACAAGGCGCAAGCAAAATCGAAGGTTGGCACGATCACGGGGGAAACGAGGGGAGAAACCAAACCGACTGTCTCTAAGTTATAGAAAGGAATGGTAGGCGCGAGCGAATTCGAACTGCTGCCCCCTACCGTGTCAATCTGGCAACCATAGGTAATACAATAACTTACAAGACCTCGGCCGCCTCCTAAGTAGTCTTTGTAAACCCATATAAGACCCGAAGTTCTGTGCCCTCTGAGTGCCCATTTTGTGCCCTCGCCTACAGAGGTCAAGAAGCCGAGGATCGAACCTAAACACTCCATGGTACAAAAGATCGGGCAGTGTACTTTCCCGTAGGCCTCTTCCATCCCCCACAACATGCAGATTTATCCCGACGCTCTCCGAGCCTCGACAATTCGCAAAGCCACGCGGTCCGCGCATCCCCCGAACTGAAACAGATGCTGCCGCCGTTGCGGGGAGATGGAGATAGCGTCTGCAAATTCCAGATGTGTCTCAAAGCGTCGGTCATTGCCTGAGTACGGAGTCCCAAAGAGCGCAATGCCCACTATGAGAATCCCCGGCCCCGAGGTCTGATTGGTTCGCTGCGCGAGTTCAAAGCTCAGCTTGTTCAATCGTGTGCTGCTGAATGTGGAGGTCAGGGTTCCATTGAGGCTGTCGTTCGCAATAAAAGATGAGCCTCTTGTAGACCCGTCCGTCAGCTCGTCGGTGTGAAAGGCGTCGCTGACGTTGTGACTATTGGTAATGGCGTACCACAGCATACCAACTGCTTCAGCCGCGTATTCTCGTACCGAAGCTGTTTGATCTGGCGAACCTGACCTACTTCCAAACCAGCGGAATTCGCCTTCCGCGGTAATATGTCTGCTCCGTAATCCCCACCTTACGGAGCAGCTCCGCGATCGGAACATCCACCTCAGCCTTCTTCAACACAGACACGATCTGCCCCACAGAAAACTTCTTCTTCATGGTAGAATCTTGGCGTCCTCATAAGGGTTGGCTTTGCCGAAAGACAAACCTGCAATCTGGTCCAGTTCTACCCGATCCCTTAAAACAGAGCGACTATGTCGGCGAGGCTAAACAGCATGATTCCAGCGAGGCGTGCCGCGCGAGTACAGACCGTGAAGGGGACACAACAGATCCAGAGAGCAACTCCACAAAGCTGTCAGCACCAAATGCCGCCATAGAGCGATATGGAGTATTCCGGAACCATCCAAGTAACCGTCACGCTCTGCATCCAAATCACAGAGCCTGAGCCATAGTATAGGATGTTGGCCAATGCCAATTCTATTGGTCGTGGAATTAGAACCATAGATCTTGAGTAATCGTACGGTCTTGGCCCTCCCAAATCTCCAAAAAGTGGTATATTCCCACTAATCAGCGCTGAAAAAGGAGATTTCCGCCGCAGTGCAGAGGATGCGAGCACATTTGGCTCTATCCCACTGGGCTCCCACATCAAAGGTGGTACTCATCGGGTTGCAAAGTTACATTTCGAAGACACTTTGGTTCCATTGTCCTCTGTACGCCAGCGAGTAACCATATCCCCACTCATCTGAGCGTGGGTAGATCGGCGTGTCATGAAGCTGCAAGTACAAATCCCGACATTAACTAACGTGGTGATCGCGATTTCCGCAACGCTTGCGGGAATCATGATTGCCCTGAGGTTCACGCCTAGCACTCTTGTTCACGAGAACCGGTTGTATGCCTCAGGTGCCTCTTCTCTGAGCATCATTGCGATTGGAGTCTTCACCCTTATCGTTGTTGGGCTGCTGTTCCTCCAATTGAGGGGAGAGCGACGATATCAGACCGAGCGCGAGTTGCTAGAAGCCTTTCTGGATCATATTCCGGACAACGTGTACTTTAAGGACCGCGACAGCCGTTTTGTGTGCATCAGCCAGGCAATGGCTGATTATTTCGGACTGACTTGCCGGGAGCAAGCAGTAGGCAAAACCGATTCAGATATCTTCAGCTCGGAACACGCCGGCCAAGCTCTCACGGACGAACGAGAGATTATTCGTACTGGTCAGGCGAAGATAGGGATGGAAGAGAAGGAGACTTGGCCGGATGGTCACGAGAGCTGGACGCTTACGACCAAAGTACCGATGAAAGACCGGCATGGCAAGATCATCGGCACAATGGGGATCTCCCATAACATCACTGACCGAAAGCAGGCTGAACTTCGGGTCCGGTATATGGCGCTTCATGATGCACTCACTGGGCTCCCCAATCGTATCCTCTTAGAGGATCGTCTCACCCAGGCAATTGCACTGGCTCACCGCAACGAGAAATCTGTTGCTGTACTCATGCTGGATCTGGATCGCTTCAAGAACGTCAACGATTCTTTTGGTCACTACGTGGGCGACCGCCTTCTGGAAGCGGTGTCAAAGCGCCTGCAAGCCTGCCTGCGAGATAGCGATATCTTGGCGCGTCTAGGCGGGGATGAATTCATCATCGGGGTTCCGATGGTCGCCGACAACCGGGGCATCGAGACCGTTGCGCAGAAGGTAATATCCACGCTTGGCGAGCCATTCCGGATCGAAGGTCACGAGCTGCAGATAGGTGCCAGCGTCGGCATCTCCGTGTACCCAGCCGACGCAGAGAAATCCGAGACCCTATTACAATTCGCAGATGCTGCGATGTATGAGGCCAAGAAGAAAAGGCGCGGCATATATTGCTTCTTCACCCCAGAGCTCACCGTGGCGACGCAACGCCGCCAGAAACTTGAAAACGGTCTGTACCAGGCGTGTGCACGAGGCGAATTTGTCGTCCACTACCAACCGCTGGTCTTAACGAATTCAGGGCGCATCACAGGCGTGGAAGCGTTGTTGCGTTGGTATCACCCGGAAGAAGGACTGATCTCTCCGAATGAGTTCATACCGCAACTTGAGGAACTGGGATTGATAACGGAGGTAGGGGAATGGGTATTAAGAACCGCTTGCCTCCAAAACGTAGCATGGCAAAAGGAAGGAATACCCCGCGTTCGGGTGACGATCAACGTGTCCGCGCAGCAGTTTTATCGAGGCAATATCGTAACTGCTGTAGAAAAGGTATTGCATGAAACCGGGTTAGAACCCGAATGGCTGGAGCTCGAACTAACAGAGAGCCTGACGCTCGACGACTCAGAGACTACACTCAAGATCATGCAAGACCTGAAACGAATTGGGGTAAGCCTTTCCCTGGACGATTTCGGCACTGGCTGGTCGTCGTTGTCTTATCTCAGAAAGTTCCCGCTCGATCGACTCAAAATTGATCGATCATTCATGCGAGATATCGCATCTGAGCCTGCCGCCGAGGCGGTAGTCAGGAGCATCCTAAGCTTAGGACAGAATCTCGGCCTCGACTGCGTTGCCGAAGGAGTGGAAACACATCAACAACTTGACTACCTCCAAAAGCAGATGTGCACCGAGATACAGGGATTCCTATACAGCCCCGCGTTACCAGGAGCGGAGTGCGGGGCGCTGCTACGTTCAGGGAAGTCTGAGTTTATGGGCGTTCCTGGTGTGTCAGAGAATCGTCTCGGTACTTAGGACATCTAGTGACATCCCAATGCTGCGATCTCTGGGCGTTGGATGCTTCCCCTGCAAGAGCTCCATTGTTCTGTTGTTGGGCCGAGGTTGAATGTATTCGGCATCGCTCAAATCCAAGCAAAACTTACATTACCTGCCGCGATGTGAAAGCTGGAGTACCACTCACGAACAAAACAGGAGTATCTTTGGGTCTCGGGTGGAAGCATCTTATCCAAATTGTTCGGTATAACTCCAGCGTCACTCCGATCTATAGTCAACCAGACCGTACCTCGATCACGGAAGACTGAGGTCGAATCGGGAAACTCGGAGACGAGATACTGAACACCTTCGAAGATTATTGCCGCATCTCGGTAATCAAGTTTATGACCGTTCTCCAACAACCCAACGACTACCTTCACGTCTAAGCGAACGGTCCCGAATTCCATGTTTCTCATGATCTGCTTAAGCTGCAAATCATGTAAGCCACTTGGCAACTCGCTACTAATCTCTTCTATAGTCACAGGCCCTCCACATCTCGGTTGGTATGCACCAGATTATCCTCAGTTAGAGCAGCCGCAGGATGGCAGGGTAGGCATGTGAAAGTCGGGCCACCACTGAGGATTGAAAATGAATGGACCAAGAGGTATGGGAGATCTGCTTCGTGGCTGCGTCGAAGGAGCTGGAGTATTCGCGGGAGCTGGAGGGTCGGGTGCACCGTCTGGACCGGGAATTTGGGTGCCCGGAAGTAGATAATCTCCGACACGATGTCCAGTCGCGTCCACATCGTGCCAGTGGTCTTTTGCCCCGTGGGTTCCAGGTCTCGCTCCAGGAGTCTTAGGATCGAACTCAACGGTGGATCCCTTCGGTCCTCTGTAGCGCTTTGGTATCTTCGGATTGACTTTGCCTCCAGGGGTCGGAGTAACGTCTTGCCAGCCCGGGCTTAGATTCGCTGGACTGTCAGGTAAAACATTGCCATTCTGTTGGGCCGCAGGATCGTACGTTGCATATGCTCCCATACCGTCGCTGGCAGGCATACCGGGAAAGACTGGATCGACTGAATTTGTTCCTGCATCCCCCCACGCAAACTCATTATTAATACCGAGCGTACCTCGATGTCCGTCTGGATCCACCCCACTGAAAGGATTGTTGCCGACATAAGCATAGAGATTCAAACTCTGTGGATCGCTAAGTTTTGCATAAGGCACCGCCACTGCACCTGGTGACCAGTCTGGGCTCATCCATCGGCCCATGTTGCTGGCGTAGTACCTGGCACCGAAGTAGTCTAGTCCTGATTCGGCGTCTCTTTCTTTGCCGGTAAACAGATACGGATCGTTGATATTGCCTGAGAATACCCCTCCGAAGGGTCTGTAGTCGAGTGGGTTGATGAAGCTTCCGCTGGCGGTCAGGTTGCCGACGGTGGTGCCCAGGTGGTCGGTGACGCGATACACCGGAGCGCCGGTTTGGGTGCCGGGGACCTCGGCGAGCAGTCCGGTTGGGCCGTAGATCAGGTCGGTCCATTGGCCTGCCGCATAGCGTGCGATGGGCCTGCCACCGAAGTAGATCGTGTCCGTGACACCGACGCCCTGCTTCTCGACCCGATTGCCCTCCGCATCGTAGAGATAGGTGGCTCCCGCAGCCGAGGTGAGACGGCTCTCCGCATCCCACGTCAGCGGCGTGACGCCATTCGACAGCAGGTTGCCCGCCGCGTCGTACGCATACCCGAACATCTGGTTGTTCGCCGTGTACGTGGTGTTGAAGCCGCCGTTCTGCAGGATGTTCCCGAACGAGTCGTACGCGTAGGCCTCGTTCAGCCCATAAGGCACAAGCGTCCCGGACTGCCCCGTGGCAATCACCGTGGTTGTCGTTGTCGTGGGAGTGTAGGGGGCAGCGGAGGTGCCAACGACGAGTTGAGGCCCCCAAACCTGAATACTTTGCAACGAGGTGAGGCTACCGGCTCCTCCAATCTGAAAATAGAGCTGGGTAAGGCCATTCTGGTTGTTGTTGGAGACCGTGAATCGCTGCCATGTGTTGGTAACAGTCACCGTATTCCCGGTACCACCCCAGCCCTGATTGCCAACGTTGATAAGAAACAGGGACAGGTTCATGCTAGCTCCGGTCGGGACGCGGAGGTAGACGGAGGCAGTGACCGTCTCGCTGTCGTAGAGAGAGGGGTTAGGGACGTTGTTGACGATATAGCTGTCGGACGAGCCCGAGTTCGCGGTAACGGTTGCGGCTGTGTTTGATCCATCGGGAGCGGTACCGGCATTGGGGGTGACCGAGACGTTGGCCGTACCCCAGTTCGCACCGTTCAGCGTCTGCGAGTTGGGCAGGATGTTCGTCGGCTGCGACCCCGTAATGACAGGCAACGCGGTCGTGGCGATGTATGGGCCAGCATGGGAGGCGACCTCCATCTGTGCACCCCAGACCTCGTACGATTGACCGGATGTAATGGTTCCAGCTCCTCCGACCTGGAAGACGAGGGCCGACAAACCATTCTGCAACGTACCAGTCACTTGAAAGCGTTGCCAGGTGGAATTCAAAGTGACGTCTGTTGAAGCGGCGATATTCCATCCGGCTGTGCTGACTTGTACCAGGAAAAGCTTGGTGGACATGGTGCCACTGGTCGAGCGCACGTAAACTGATCCGGTTACCGTTTCTTGATCGTAGAGCGCTGGATTAGCCACATTATCGGCCACGTAGGTGTCTGATGAATTTGAGTTTGCATTCACCGTAGCCGCAGTATGGCTCCCATCCGGTGCCGCGTCAGAGTTGTTCGTCACAGAAGCTTGGGAAATTCCCCAGGAAGCTCCTGTGATCTGCTGCGAGTAAGGCAAAAGATTCGTTAGGCTCGTCCCTTGCGTCGCTGAGGTTGCTCCCGTAGCCACATACGGTCCAGCCTGAGAGGCAAGTTCCACCTGCGCACCCCAGGCGTAGATGACCTGCCCGTTGGTAAAGGAACCAGCACCGCCTATCTGAAAGTCCAGATAGTTGAGCATCGATTGCGTGGTCCCTGACACCTGAAATCTCTGCCAATTGGACGATAGGGTGATGGTCTGGGCTCCGGTTACATAGGCACCGTTCGAGTTAGTCTCATAAAATGTGAGCAGTACTTGCGGATTACCACTTGGCACACGGAGCCAGACCGAACCGGTCACCGCGACCCCTGAGAAGGGCGCGGGATTCGCGATGGTGCGTACGACAAAATTGTCGGTTGCATTGCTGCTTGCCGTGAGGGTTGCCGCCGTGTTGGTGCCGTCCGGAGCGAGAGCCGAGTTATCAGTAGTGGTCCCCTGTGAGATGTTCCACTGCGAAAAGCGTTGCGAGTAAGGAGCAAAGTTCGTTACGCTGCTCCCAGCAGTCCCCGCATCTTCTAACATGGGGTTCCAGACCATGAAGCTTTGGCCACTCGTGACGGAGCCGCCTCCGCCGATCTGTAGCTTGAGCATCGTGACATTATTGGGGGCGCTGCCGCTGAGTTGGAACTGCTGCCAGGTCGTGGTTAGTTGAACCTGCGTGGACGCTGGAATACCCCATCCGCCGGGAACGTTGTCCACAATGTAGAGATTGATGTTCATGGTCCCGGAGACGGAACGCAGCCACACCGAGCCAGACATCGTCTCGCCACTATAGGGAGATGGTGACGCAATGAAGCCATTGATATAGGTGTCTGTGGAACCCGACGTTGCATCCACGCGTGCAGCCGTCGTCGTGCCGTCCGGAGCCTGAGCCGCATTCAGCGTGAGATTCGCAGCCGCAGTACCCCAGGTCCCATCCGGCGTCCCGATCTCTGACAGCAGATTCGAGTCGTCAGGATTCGTCAGCCAAGGAACAGCCCCAGTAGCGCCAGGCGTCACGGTTGCGGCGCTCCCGCTGCTTGATGTCGATCCGGTGTTGTTGTTCGATCCACTCGGCACAGCAAGATTGGAGAAGATGTCCTGCGCGGCTGTTAGCCGGTTCAGGCTGTCGTACCCAAACTGCCGCTGAACGCCTGTGATGAGGTCCGTATCGCTTTGCAGATTGCTGTTGGGCGTGTACCCATACTGCCTGTACCAGAAAGGTGCCGACGACGGTCCGTACATCAACGTCTGCATCCGCTGCCGGTTGTCATATCCTGCGCCGAGAGCCACGTTATTGCCGAAGGAGGCATTCACCAGATGACCAGCAGGATCATAGCTGTTGCTGGCTGTGGCCGTAAGGTAAGTCTGGTTCACCGCCGTTCCATTCCAGCTCTGGTAATTGACCGAAGACATACGCCCGGCCGCGTCGAACCCCTGCTGCACCACACGCCCATCCGGATATGTCATCGAAGTCTGATTCCCAGCGAGATCATAGCCCGCAGAGACCTGCTTCCCATAAGAACAATCGGACGGGATGCAATAGGTCTGATTCGTGATCCGTCCCATGGCGTCGTAAGAATAATTCGCCGCCGCATTCACCTGATTCGACGTGTGCGAAAGACGACCGATAGCATTCGTCACCGCAAGGGTATTCCCAGACTCATCCTTACCGTCATAGCCGAACGCCGCATTGTGCGTCCCATCCGAATACGTCTTCAATGTCAAACGATTCAAAGCGTCGTAGCCGTAGTGCGTGATAACACCACGGGCATCCGTCTTGGACTGGAGATTCCCATTCGCGTCATACCCATTGATGCAGTTCGAGCCGCTCCACGTTCCGTAGCAGATCGTGCCGGTCTCGGGGTTGCTGGAAGTAATAAGATGCGAAAGCGAGTCGTAATTGAAAGAACGCAGCCTGGAACTCGAACAGGCAGCACCGGGTGACGCTGTGCCCCACTGATCGACACACTTAAGATTACCGAGGCCGTCATAAGCGTAATCCGTCTTCAGAGCTCCGGGTTCGATGACATGAGTCAACTGTCCGAGTGCGTTCGAGGTACGCTGCCACTGGTTACCATTCTCGTCGGTGAACGTGACGGTGTTTCCGGTGTAACTCCACGTCTGCGGTGACCCTCCCCGCAAAAGTTTTTGCACTACTCGACCGAGAGGGTCATAGGAAGATGTGGTCAAGCCGTAAGTTGATTCGGAGGTAGACCGATAGGGGGTAGATTGTGTTTGGGTTCGCCCTTCCCCATTGAAAGATGTGTCGATGTAGTCGGTTCCCGATGGATCCGAGGTACTCTGAACTTGGATCGGATGGTCGAAGCCATCGAACTTTGTTACGTCTACTTTGGCAGTGGATAAATTGAGTGCGGTGGCAATCGAGGTGGTGGGATTGGAACCAGTGTCGACATACGTTGCGGTGGTGTCACCTCCATCTGGCGAATGCCGCTCGGTCAAACGGTTCCATGGGTCACGGCTCGTTCCTGCGCACCCTCCCACCTGATAGCAGAAGGTAGTTATCTGTCTATTGGCGTCGGTCAATGAACGTATCAAACCGTCGTTATAGCCGTAGGTTGCGGATGCCGAGGCACTAACGCCGTTCACGGTTGGAGAAACAATGTGCGTCAAAAATGCATTTGTTTGGCCCGAAGGCTGCCCGGTGCCCGGGGAGAATTGGTCTGCATAGGAGAACGTATAGGTTGCACCCGTTGATTGCCCGTTGGGGTCCTTCATCGACACTACCTGCCCCGTCGTATCGTAGGTCAACGTCGTTGTCGCATCGGAGCAATTGGGAAAGCATTTACGAACGACAGAGGTGAGGTTTGCACGGGGGGCCGTCGATCCCGAACCATAATTCGTATTGTCGTGCTGCACTGCCGTAGCATTCGTCAAGCCCGATTGGTCATAGAAGTAGTCGGTCTCGGCCAATCGGGTGTTGGATCCGTCGTACATGATGATGGACGATGGAAAGCTCAACAAAGACGGTCCAAAGGGCTGTGGAAGCGTATTCATCGGATAGATCGGGGTATTGGCGAAAGCCTGGTAATTGGTGACCGTCTTCTTCAAAAGCGCACCCCGGCTACCAGCCCCGTAGTCGTAAACGTCTTGCTCGATTATTCGGGGCAGCACGACAGTTTCATAGCCATAGTCGATCTCCGAGGTCAGCCCATTGTCGAGCACGTCCTGTACAACGGAGGGGTGTTCGGAGTCCATCCACTGCTTGTTGGTCTGGTGCAGGATGTTCCCGGAGGCGTCCTTCGTCACGGTGGATGATTCGATGGCGGGATATTCACTCATCTTCGCCACCAATGCATCGGCACCAATCACCGGCAAGTAATTGACGGGGGACCCATCAGAGCCTGGGGTGTAGGTATGCACTGTCGTATTCGACGTGTTGGCGACAAAATCGTGATTTACGACGGTCGTGGTCTTCTGAGTCCAATCGAGATAGAAGGGGAAGCCTCCAATATCGGTTGAAGACATAAAATTTGTGGTGTAGCTTAGATCCTGCTGAAGTGCTACGTTGACGCCATCGTAGCTGACATATCA
>Ga0179596_10000294_pt1 | contig 17719 bp, 11 predicted proteins | sample CZODoug1_1_08_16_FD_155494 | JGI IMG/M metagenome (GOLD analysis project Ga0179596, IMG submission 155494) | Vadose zone soil fungal communities from Angelo Coast Range Reserve, California, USA - CZODoug1_1_08_16fungal (Illumina Assembly) | ecosystem: Environmental > Terrestrial > Soil > Vadose...
TCACCGCGGCGATCGTGAATCTCTCGGGTACACGGGTCTACGATGCGAACACGGATGCGAATGCGAGCCTATTCGGCGCTGCTGGAACGGTGAACACCGGCGTGGGCGGGGAGAATCTGATTCTCTCGGGCAGTGGCATGCTTGTGAGCAAGAACGCGGGCGCCGAGAACTTCTCGAGTCTGAACACTCTGACCTTGAACAACGGCACCGGGTTGGCGGGCAACTACACGCTGATCGGCGGTACCGATACGGTGAACGTGACGAAATTAGGCATCACGGTCGCGGGAACGGCCAACAACAAAGTCTATGATCGCAGCAACACGGCCACGCTATCGACTCTGGGCAGCAGCGGCGTGTTCGCCGGCGACACGGTGAACTTTGCCGATACCTCGGCCACCTTCGGCGACAAGAATGTCGGCACGGCCAAGACCGTCACCATCTCCGGCATCACGGCGAGCGGCGGCGACTCGAGCAACTATACCCTGAACAACACCGGTGCGACCACCACGGCGAACATCACGCCGTTGGGGATCACGGTCACCGGGACGGCCGGCGACAAGGTCTATAATGCCAATACCAGCGCGACCGGCGTGAGTCTGGCGAGCAGCGGGGTGATCACCGGCGACACCGTGAGCTTTGCTGATACCTCGGCGACCTTTGGTGACAAGAACGTTGGCACGGCGAAGACGGTCACGATCTCGGGCATCACGGCCGGCAATACCGACGGCGGCAATTACACCGTCAACCCCTCGACCACGACTACCGCCAATATCACCGCGGCGATCGTGAATCTCTCGGGTACACGGGTCTACGATGCGAACACGGATGCGAATGCGAGCCTATTCGGCGCTGCTGGAACGGTGAACACCGGCGTGGGCGGGGAGAATCTGATTCTCTCCGGCAGCGGGACTCTTGTCAGCAAGAACGCGGGCGCCGAGAGCTTCTCGAGTCTGAACACCCTAACATTGAACAACGGCACCGGGTTGGCGGGCAATTACACGCTGATCGGCGGTACCGATACGGTGAGCGTGACGAAATTAGGCATCACGGTCGCGGGAACGGCCAACGACAAAGTCTATGATCGCAGCAACACGGCCACGCTATCGACTCTGGGCAGCAGCGGCGTGTTCGCCGGCGACACGGTGAACTTCGCGGATACCTCGGCCAGCTTCGGCGACAAGAACGTCGGCACGGCCAAGACCGTCGCGATCTCGGGCATCACGGCGAGCGGCGGCGACTCGAGCAACTACACCCTGAACAACACCGGCGCGACCACCACGGCGGATACCACGCCCCTGGGGATCACGGTCACCGGGACGGCCAACAACAAGGTCTACGACGCCAATACCAGCGCGACCGGCGTGATCCTCGCCGGCAGCGGGGTGCTAACGGGCGACACGGTAACTTTCGCCGACACCGCGGCGACCTTCGCGGACAAGAACGTCGGCACGGCCAAGACCGTCACGATCTCGGGCATCACGGCTGGCAGCACCGACGGTGGCAATTACACCGTCAACACCTCGACCACCACCACGGCGAACATCACGCCGTTGGGAATCACGGTCACCGGGACGGCCGGCGACAAGGCCTATAATGCCAATACCAGCGCGACCGGCGTGAACCTCGCCAGCAGCGGAGTGCTCGCCGGGGACACGGTGACTTTCGCCGACACCGCGGCCACCTTCGCGGACAAGAACGTCGGCACGGCGAAGACCGTGACCATCTCGGGCATCACGGCAGGCAGTACGGACGGCGGCAATTACACGGTCAACCCCTCGGCCACCACCGCCGCCAACATCACCGCGGCGATCGTGAATCTCTCGGGTACGCGGGTCTACGATGCGAGCACCGATGCGAATGCGAGCATATTCGGCGCTGGCGGAACGGTGAATACCGGGGTGGGCGGGGAGAGTCTGATTCTCTTGGGCACTGGCATGCTGCTCAACAAGGGCGCAGGCGCGGAGAGCGTCTCGGCCATTAACAGCTTGACCCTGAGCGACGGCACCGGGTTGGCGGCCAACTACACGCTGATCGGCGGTGCCGATACGGTGAACGTGACGAAATTGGGCATCACGGTCGCGGGAACTGCCAACAACAAAGTCTATGATCGAAGCAACACGGCCACGCTATCGACTCTGGGCAGCAGCGGTGTGCTCGCCGGCGACACGGTGACTTTCACCGACACCGCGGCCAGCTTCGGCGACAAGAACGTCGGCACGGCGAAGCAGGTCACCATTTCGGGCATTACCGCGGGCGGCACGGACGGAGGAAATTACACGGTCAACCTCTCAAGCGCCACCACCGCCGACATTACGCCGTTGGGCATCACGGTGAGCGGTACCGGAACCAATAAAATCTACGACGGCAATATCAACGACACCGTGACGCTGGCGAGCACCGGCGTCCTGTCCGGCGACACGGTGATGTTTGGCAACGCTTCGGCTATATTCGCCGACAAGAACGTCGGCACAGCCAAGACCGTCACCATCGCGGGAATCTCCGCAAGCGGCATCGATGCCGGTAATTATTCGGTCAACCCGACCGCGACGACGGCGGCGAACATCACCCCGGCCACGCTCACGGAAACGGCGCGGCCGGTCACCGTTGCGCTGGGTGTGACTCCCGTGCTTACCGGTGCGGTGAGCGGATTCATGCCGGGCGATACCGCCGCCAATGCGACCAGCGGAACGCTGGCTTGGGTCGCTAACACGCCGGCTCATCCGGCGGTGGGATCGTACGCGGTCACGGGTATCGGATTGAGCGCGCAGAACTACGTCATCGCACAGGCTCCGGCCAACGCCGAAGCGCTCAGCATTACGACCGAAGCCATACCCCAAGGATCTGCCGCCGAGCGTGTTTACGGCCTGATCGGATTGCCGATGTCGCCCGATACGGTGGCGACTCCGTACGGGGTCGGCACGAACAACGAACGCAGCAACAATACCGGCAATGCCAAGCGAGATCCCGATCCAGCCAGCAGCAACAGACGGCTCACCGACTTCACAGGCCGCACGGGCCTGACCGTCGTCGGCGCCGGCGTGCGTTTGCCCGCAGACGACGCGACATGAGCGGCCGGCTACGCCGCGGGTGCGCTTCGGCTGCGCGACGCCGACTCCTGCTCCTTTGCGGCCTCGCCGCCGCAGTGAGCGTTGCGAACGCGCAGACCGTACCCAGCAGCGGCGAATTGTTGCAACAGACCCCGCGAGTTTCGCCACCGGCTCCTGCGTCGAGCCCCGGCCTCATCATCAAACAGCCTGCGGCCGGCGCCAATGACGACAGCCCGCCATTCCTGGTGCGACGCATCGAAATCAGCGGCAATTCACTCTTGTCCACGGCCGAACTGCACGCATTGGTCGGCGAGAGCGAAGGCAAGACTTTGAACCTGAGCTACCTCGAAGACCTGGCGGCGCGCATCACCAAGCGCTATCAAGAGCATGGATATCTGTTGTCACGCGCGTACGTTCCGGCGCAGACCTTGAACGATGGCACCGTACGCATTGCCGTGCTGGAGGCTCGCTATGGTGCCGTGTCGCTGGCCAATTCCAGCCGAGTATCCGATGCGCTTCTAAACTCGTACTTGACGCCGCTAGGATCGGGACAGCCCGTGGTAGAGGATGCACTCGAGCGGCGTCTGCTGCTGCTCGCGGACGTTCCGGGCGCGGTCGTGAATTCTACTATTGCGCCCGGCGCGGCCGTTGGGACCTCGGATCTTCAGGTCACCGCCGTTCCCGGCACGCCCTATGATGTAGCGCTGGCCGCCGACAACGGAGGAAACCGCTATACGGGCCGCGACCGCGTCACTGCCACTGCGAGCATGAATGATCCCCTGGGGCATGGCGACGTATTGAGTGTCACTGGGCTCACGGCAGGCGCGAATCTCGACTACGGCCGGCTGGCCTACCAATCGCTGTTGGCCAACGGCGAGGGCACGTCCGTGGGTGGATCCGTGTCGGGTCTGTACTACCACCTGGCCAACGGACTGTCCCAGCTGCACGCGCACGGCACCGCAGAGACCGAGAGCGTGACGGTGATGCAACCCTTCATTCGCAGTGTGAAGGGGAATCTGTTCGCGCAAGTAGGTCTCGAGAGCCGGCAACTGCGTGACGAGGTCGACGTCACGGACATCCATACGGATCGCCGCACCTATGCGTTGACCGCGACGCTGGCCGGTGACCGTCGCGATGGCAGCGGCATCTCGAATATGAATACCTCTCTCACGGCCGGCCAGCTGGACTTTCAGAATGGCACCGCCGAGGCCGTGGATTTCTCCACCGCGAAAACGCGGGGGGGATACGCGAAGCTCAACGTCTCATTGGCGCGCCTGCAAGGCCTGACTCAGTCCACCAGTCTCTATGCCGCCTTCAATGGCCAAATCGCCGACAAAAACCTCGATTCGTCGGAACAGTTCTTCGTCGGCGGACCGAATAGCGTCAGGGCCTATGACGTGGGTGCCGTCGGCGGAGCCATGGGTGCGCTGGCGTCTCTCGAGCTACGTCACAACCTCAGCGCCCCCCTGCCCGGGGCGTGGCAGGCGATTGCGTTCGTGGACAGCGGCGTGGTTCGAGTTTATAAAAACGTCTTCGAGGTAGGGGAGAACTCGGCGACTCTCTCGGGCGCCGGAGTGGGCTTCAACTGGGTGGGTCCGCGCGGTTGGGCGGCCTCCGGCAGTTTGGCGGCGCCGCTTGGAAGGGTTCCCATGTTGACGGGGGATACGGCCTCGTCCCGACTATGGATCGAAATCCACAAGGCGTTCACGGCGAGTGCCGTCTCCCGCTAGTAGTGTGCCCAAATCACTGCGTGCGGCTTGGCGTGTTTGAGCTTGTTCGTATCCGGATGACGCGGATTGATGATGTAGTTCCTCTCATGAGGCCGTCCGGTGATCGAAGGCACGCATAAGATCGCGCTTTTCCCTTCATCCAGCCAGCGATCTCCGAATTCGCGGCTAATCACATAGTCCGGTGAATCCCAACCCGGAAGGGCATTCGGATCGAGCTCAATAATGCGCACTACTGCCGGAATTCCAATGACCAGGCAGTGATAGTCGACTCTCAAATCAAGCCGCCGTGCATGCGCCAAGACTTCCATGAGCGCACCGGCGTAGCTGCCGGCCGCATAGATCGCTGCTTTTCCGGGTGAGGTCCACCGCGCGCCGAATCGCGCTGTACCGGTGCCATCGAACAACGGATGAATGGCGCGAGTAATGCGATAGACGTTGAGCGCGCGTCGCGCAGGCCGTGCAGCCATGCTCAAGCCGGTAGGCCATACTCCATGCGCCACAATACTTCTTCAACTTGCCGTGCGCCGAGTTCGGTCCGCGCAACATCCAGCGGTCGATCCCCACCCAATTCTGGATGATCCGTATGCAAGAATTCCAGAGCATGTCTCTGAGAGCCGAAGGCCGCCTCTGCGAGCGCGGCCACTCGCGCAATGCGTTCGACCTTTTCGCTCTCTTCCGGATTGAGCGTCGTCGCGCGCCGCTTATACGTGGCCGGCGGCACTAGGCGATTGTGCAACAGCTGAGCCTCTCGGGAATTCTTGGTCACGTAGTCAACCACATGCCGTAGGGTATGCTTCGGCAATCCGCGATCGATCAGCCGACGCAAATCGGTAGTTGACACCACTCGTCCTTTCATACCGAGAATTCTGCCGACGTCTGCTGCAGGCACCATGTATCACCATTGGCTCAAATGATACATAATGCTAGCATCATTTGATCCCTGTTGCAAAGCCGCAATATGGTGGAGGAAGGGGTCGATCTCGCACTGTGCGTCGCCCGTTTCCCGGGGGAGGCCTTGGTCGCGCGTCCGATCAGTACGGTGCAGTTTTATTTGGTCGGCGCGCCCGCTTACCTGCTGAAAAGCGGCCGTCCTCAGCGCGCCGCAGAACTCGCCAATCATGCGATGTTGTTGTACTACTTGGTGCCGAATCCGGCCACGATGCCGTTTGTGGGTCCGCAAGGCCAAGAATCCGTCAAACTCACCCCAACGTTGCAGAGTTCGAACGAGTCGCTACTTCGCCACGCGGCGCTGCAGGGCATGGGACTGGCATTTCTTCCGAATTGCCTGATTGCACATGACCTTCAGGCCGGACGGCTGGAGCGTCTGCTGCCGGACTACCGGCCATTCGAGCTTGCGCATCTCGGTGTCTATCCCAGCCGGAGGTATCTATCCTCGAAGGTACGGACGTTTCTCGATTTCATCGTCAGCGACGGCCGCCTCAAATGAATAGGGTCTGAAAGTCGCCGCTAGCGCGAAAAATGGCTTCGAGAGTATTTCACATCCCTCTATATTCATTTGCCTACGTACGACCTTACGACGCAGTTGCCGTCGACCCGGTATAGTGCCGGCCCGCAACGAAATCAGGGTCCACCGTGAATATACCGAAACGGCGTTCAAACACCAAGAATCCGTACGTGCTCGAGGAGCAGGTGGGGTTCATCCTGCGCCAAGTCACTCAGCGGCACACGTTGATCTTCGCCGCGCGCATGTCCGAGGACCTGACACCGACGCAATTCTCCGCACTGGTGAAGCTCCATGCGGCAGGCCCCGTATCGCAAAATCTCCTGGGACGGCAGACGGCCATGGATGCGGCAACCATCAAGGGCGTGATCGACCGCTTGGTTGCGCGCGGCTACGTCGAGGCACAGCTGGATCCGCAAGACTCGCGACTACGCCTGCTGATGCTCACGTCCTTGGGCCGTCATGCCGTCGAACGCGCGCTGCCCGTCGGCGAGGCGATTACGCGTGAAACCCTGGCGCCGCTCGGCGCACGCGAGCGCGCGACCCTGCTCCGGCTGTTGCGCCGCCTCTGCTAGCGGAAACTCTCACGCCTAAGATGCTTGACACGCTCGAAGTGCCTCAATAAGATTGGATGTACACAAACAATCGGGATGAGGTGATCTATGACAAAGCGGATCCGTGTTTCGGTCATCGTGACATTCTCGATTCTCACTGCTTCCCATGTTGGGCAGGCGCAACAGGTCACCGCTTCGACGACCACCGCGTCGCCGACCGCCACGACCTCACCGGTAACCGCCGCCGACGATCTCAATGAAATCGTGGTGAACGGCATCAAGCGCGGTGAACTCATCCTCCCGACCACGGTGACCTCCACGTCTGCATTCGGGCTGGATCTGGGCGTGATGGACACGCCGCGCAACAACACCGTGCTGTCGAAGGCTCAGCTCGATGCCCTCAATATCCAGAATCCGGCGGGCTTCTCCTACCTGACGTCGAGCAGTTACACGGACGCGTCATTCGGTGAGCCGAACGTGCCGCGCATCCGCGGCCAGTACGGCGACATGTTCTTCAACGGGATGCGCGACAGCTTCACTGCCAACGGTTACGGCGGCCCCGTCAGTTTCAACAGCGTGGATTCCATCGACATCGTGAAGGGTCCGGCGAGCGTCCAGGCGGGACCCGGGCAGGGCGTGGGCGGTGCGATCGACGTCAGCACCAAGCTGCCCACGTTCACGAAATTCTCGGGCGCCTTCGATTTGGAAGTCGACAGCCAGCAAAAGCGGCGCGTGGTGATGGATGTCGGCGGCCCGTTGTCGTCGAACGTGGCCGCACGCCTGAGCTTCACCGGCGACGAAAGCGGCAGCTATTACAACGACATGTATTTCCACCAACAATCGCTGTACGGCGTGGTGGTTGCCCAGCTCACGCCGAAATACACCGTCCAATTCAACAGCGAGTTCGTCGACTCCCGCTACCGTGAAAACGATGGCGTCAATCGAGTGAATCAGGGATTGATCGACAACGGCACGTACCTGACCGGCGGCCCGACGGCACCGATCTCGGCCTTCGGGACGCCCACATACCTGGGGGGTTCCGTCCAGCTCAGCGATCGGGTCATCATCGACGAACCGTCGGGTACCGGTGCGCATGCCTTGCACGCCAACGCGCAGCTCATTCAGACCTTCAAGGCCGCGGATAATTTTTCGATCGTCAACAACACGTTCTACAATTACATGAACCGCTACAACATCACGCAGGATTACTTCGCCGACACGGCGAAGGGCAGTTACACCATCGAGAACAAGACCGATTTCAAGGTGAAGTTTGCGACCGGTGCCGTGAGCCAGGACATCGATGCCGGTTTCACGTACCGCTATGCCCACGTGGAAGAAATCCAGAACTTCGCGAACGAGCCGGTGGGCGCCTTCGACCTGTCCGCCAGCCCGAGCAGTTGGGTGTTCCCGGCCTCTCTCCAGGCGGACGGCGGGGCGGTTCCCTTCTATGCGGCCTTCAATAAGCTCGAATACGGCGTCCCGGGACGCACCGCGGGTTTCTTGAACGCAAGCATCATTTCGAATCTGCAGGACGCTGCGGTTTTCATCGAACACCGGATTCAGTTCTTGCCGCAGTTGAGCGTGCTGTACGGCCTGCGCGGCGATGTCGTGCAGTTGAACGAGGCCGACCCGCTCGGGGGCACTGGTTTAGTCAACGGCCTGCCCCAAAAGGAATCGACCAACTGGTATGGATTGCGCAACGGAAATATCAGCCTCGTGTACAGCCCCACGGCGCAGATCTCGGCGTACGCAACGTACAACGATGCGCAATACGTCGACCCCAATTCCAACGACGGAGCGGTCGGCACGTTCGGGCAGAATCCTGGTACCACCTTGCGCCAGGACACGCGGCTGGAGGAGCTCGGCGTCAAATTCGATCTGCTCGACAAGCGGTTATTCATTTCCACCGCGATTTTCAAACAGTCGCGGGCGGTGCCCACGGGGCAGGGCAATCTGCAGAAGTCCTTGGCCCACATCAAGGGTGCCGAGATCGAGCTCAACTACCAGCCCGATCCGCATTTTTTCGCAACCGCGAGCTATTCCTATCTGCACACCATCCTCGATACACCGGCGATCTTCTGGAACTACCCCGCACAGCCGGGTGTGAACTATGACGGCGCCGGCGTGCTGGCGGTGTTTCTGCCGGGGCAGAAGTTCCTGGATCCCGGCGTGCCGGAGCACCTGTTCAATGTGCTCGCGAACTACAAGCATGAGTCCGGTTTCGGTGGTCAGGCGAACCTGCAGGTCACCGGACCCGTCGCGACCACTCAATCCGGATATCTGGATGTAGCGGCATCGTCTTCTTACCTGCCGGTTCCGGCGTCGATCGTGGCCAATGGCGGGTACTACCAGTCGCCGGTCATTCCGTGGCAATACACGCTGAATGCCGCAGCCTTCTACAGCTTCCTGCAATATCAAATCAAGTTCTCGATCTACAATCTGACCGATCGGCACAATCTCATCAACGACTATCCGTTTTACGGCAACGATTTCCTGACGCGAGTCCCGCCGCGCAGCTATGACTTGAGCCTCAGCGGCAAATTTTAGGGATTGTTCCGATTTCGTTCGGATATTGATGCGCAACGTGCCGCGCGGGAACCCTATGCTGACGAGGCGGGCCACTCGATATTCAAAGGATGAATGCCTCGTACGGCCTTTCAAAGTGCGACAGCACGTGCCGCGGCATCACCGGTGCCGCACGGGGCGGCTGCAACTGCGACGCGAAGCATTGCACGGCTCGGCCTTTGGCGCGCCGCGCTTCCAAGGAAAGCGAGAACTTTCCCCAACGCAAGTCTTTCAGCGCCTCCGGATCCGTGTGATGCCAGGCCCACACGGGAAACCGCGCGACGGCGATGCCGTGCGAACGCGCCAAACCGCAACACACCTGTCCGATGGCCTCGTGGTCAGGGTGGCCGTCGCGTTCGTACGGTGCGATCAGCGTGGTGTAGGGGTCGACCATGGCGAGCAGCACGTTGCGCAACCGATTGGCATACTGGCCAACCCTGCCGTCCGGAAGGCCTATCCGCACCACTGACACGTGGGTCAGGCACAACCTGCGCAGGGCGCCTTTGAGTTCTTCACGTCTGACGAGGTCGAGTCCCTTCCAGCTCGGAAACGCCGCCTCCCCGTCCGTCACGCTGACGATGGTGACGGGCCGATCCGCGGCAGCCCACGAATGAATGAGGCCGCCGGCCGCGAGCACTTCGCCGTCGGGGTGCGGCGAAACGACGACGAGCGGGCCGGCGTTCGGCGACCAATCGGGACGGTCGGCCAGCATGTTCAACCACTTCTGTTCCGATGTTCCGGCGTCCGCGGGGTCAAACGGCGGCGCCTGTTTCGATGCCCGTGCGACTTGTTGCATGGATGGTCGCTCCTCGAACCGGTAGTCACTGGTGGGATGAGAATCGCGTGGGACACACACGGCGCCTATCAGCAGATCAGCAGACATTTTGTAGGACCCGAGCACACGCTCGGCCGATCGCCCGGGCGCACGCGCCCAGATGAGATGCCCGCGAGTGCGCTACAGTTACGCCCAGCAAGCGTATCGCTGCAGGGGAGGGGCATCTGGACAAGGTGGCAGTCAGGCGCATCGCCTCAAGCTGGTATGTAACGAACGGCCTGTCCGCGGCCTTTGGATTGTTCTTGATTTCGGGCTGCATGCGCCTGTTTGTCGGTTCGTTCGCCGCAGCCGCTGCGTCGATTGGCGTCATGGTGGTCGTGCCGCCGGACCAGCCTGCACCTCGCCGCGGAAAATTTTGGCAGCTCCTGCCGTCGGTGGTAATCGGCGTGCCGTTGTTCTGGGCCGTGCAGATGCTGCAGACGGATCCTTTCCGGTTGGGGTTGCTGCTGGTTCCGGCCACTTTCATCTCCTTCCTTGGTGCGGCGTGGGGTAGACGCGGCATGCCCGTGTCGATTTCAGCCATGTTCGCCGTGGTTTTTTCGATGGCGGTGCCGGCGCAGGCGGATGGCGGGATTACCAGCACGGGGTACTTCGCGCTGGGCGCCATCTCCTATCTGCTGTATGCCACCGCCGCCAATTCGGCGCTCAATTCGCGCTACCGGACGCAAATACTCGCAGAGACGCTGCTGTCGTTGGCGTCTCTGATGCGCGCCCAAGCCGAACAATTTGTGGCTGGCGGGCAACGCGGCGCTGCGCCGTCGCAACCCATTGGCCGGCTGCTGCGGGAACAGGCGGCATTTGCGGACCAGCTGCAGAGCGCCCGCGACATTCTGCTGGAGTCGCCGCGGACGCCGCGCCGGCAAAGGCTGGCCGGTATGCTGGTCTGGCTCTTGGAAATGCGCGACCAGTTACTGGCGTGTGAACTCGATGTGGATCGTGTGGCCGTTCATCCCACCCAAGAAGCGGTATTGTCGGCGCTTCGCGCTATGCTGCAACAGCATGCCGCCCAAATCGACAGGCTGGCCGATGCCCTTCTCGGCGGACGCGAACCCAAACACTTCGACAGCGACCGAGGCCGCCTCGAGCAGCTGCCGTGGACTCCGGTCGACTATGCACCGGAAACGGCGGTGTCGCCGTCGCCGGGCGTGCTCGCGCGCGGGCTGGCTTCGCGTGTCATGCGCATCGGTGACGCGATTTCACACTTGCATGCGTTGGCGCGACGCGAGGCGGAGCCTGATCTATCCGTCGTGCGAGCTTCCTGGCAGATGTTCATGAGCCCGACGGCCTGGTCGTGGCGGCCGCTCGCGACCTTATGGCATTGGGATGCTCCGCCGCTGCGCCACGCCATTCGCGCGGCGCTAGCCATTGCCGCCGCCTATGCCATCTCGCTGATGGTTCCCTGGAGAGCCCACGCCTACTGGATATTGTTGACGATTGTCGTGGTGTTGCGCGGGAGCCTTGCGCAAACCCTGGAACGCAGGAATAGCCGCGTGGCGGGGACTTTGTTGGGGAGCGTGATCGCAGGCGCGCTGTTATGGTGTCGGCTTCCGACTCTGCTGCTCATGTTGGTCGTCACATTGGCACAGGGCGTCGCGCATGCTTTCGCCGTCAAGCGCTACCTCGTCACGGCGATCGCGGCCACCGTGCTCGCGCTGCTCCAGGCGCATCTGCTCAATGCCGACATGAGCCCGGCGTTTCAAGCGCTGGAGCGCATCGCCGATACCCTCATTGGCGTGGGTGTTGCTTGGGCCTTCAGCTATGTTCTGCCGGCGTGGGAGCGAACGCAGATCCCGGCGCTGGTCGCGCGCTCGCTGCAGGCGCAGGCGCACCACGCGCAGGTGAGCTTGGAGCTCGGTCAACTGACCGCGGTGGATGATCGGCCGGAACTCCAATGGCGGCTTGCGCGGCGTGAAGTCTACGATAGTTTGTCCGCGCTGGTGCAGGCCACCCAGCGCTCTTTATCCGAACCACGGGCCGTACGGCCGCCGCTCGAACCGTTGGGGCGATTGGTCGCCCACAGCTATCAGCTGTTGGCACAGCTCACGGCCGTCAAGACCATGCTGTTGCTACGTCGCGGCCACCTGAATGCCGAGCAGTTCGGAGCGCCGCTCGAGAACGCCATGAAACAGATCGACGCGATTCTGAATGCGCGCCCAGCCGCGACGTCCGCGCCCATTGCGCAAATCCTATCCTCGAGCGAGTCGTTGGTGCTGCCCGATCCTTTCGGGCAGGACGTCACACCCTGGCTGCTGCGCCGCCTGGGGTTGGCGGTAGAACTGGCAGGGCAGATCCGCGATGAGGCGCAGCGCGTCTGCGAACCGCTTCGCGGCTGACGTCGGCCGCCGGTCTTCACGGCGCACACGAATAAATAATATGCTTACGAACGACGCAGCCCCACGGTTGTCGAAGTGGCGGCAAAGTTCTTGCGGTGGTCTCGAAAGGGAAGAGATTGAAGTTTTTTCAAAATAATTTATCCAACGACGCCCATTCGAGATATCGTGCCCGGCCCGCTGCGTCAACCATTGCAAAATATCTCGTCGCTGCCACGGCATGCGTGCTGCTGACGTCCGCCGCGTTTGCGGATGATCCGAAGCCCCAGGTCATCACGGCGCCGGTGATCCGCGGACCCGCCACCGGCCTGGCGGATTCCGCGGCCCTCCGCGCGACGGTGTTCGGCACTCCACCGCAGGACTTGGCGCCCATGCCGGCCAAGGTGCCTCTGGTCGAGATGAATTTCAGCATGCCATGGGCGCGGCCGGTGCCCGATGTGTTCTGGTTCGATCGCGAACTTCGAGTGTGGTTTTCCGCGCAAGACAAGCCGGCGCCCCTGGCGATCGTGATATCCGGCACCGGCGGCGACGGCAACACCTCGGTTCTCTCCACTCTGCGCGGGGCTCTTTACGGCGCTGGTTATCACGTATTGACCATGCCATCGCCGACCTTTCCGGGCTTCATCGTTTCCACCTCCAGCACAGGGGTGGCCGGCGATCTGACTCAGGACGGGCATGATCTCTACGCAGCGATGCAACTCATCGTCGCGCATTTGCCGCGCAAAGTGCGAGTGACCGACATCGACGTGCTGGGCTACAGCCTCGGGGCCGCCAACGCCGCCATTGTCAAATCAATCGACGCGAGCCAGCACAAACTCCATATCCACCGCGCCGTGCTGATCGAGCCTCCGGTTAGTTTGTTCGCATCCGTCGGTCGGCTCGATAACTTGTTCGACATCAGTATCGGCTCCGGCGACGCCGGCGTCGAGCGCTTGTATCAAAAGCTCTATGCGCAGCTTGCGAACTTGTACCGTGCATCGGACCGTGTGCAAATCGACGAGAATTTTCTGCTGAGCGCGGCCGCTGCCGTCCTCCGGACGGACGCCGAGTTCTCGGCGGCAATCGCGCTGACGTTCCGCATCAATCTGATGAACGTATTCTTCGCCGGCGATCTTTATGCCAAAACCGGTGTCGTCGTCGATCCCCAGCATCCGCCGAAATCCGGTGATTCGCTCGAACAAACCCAGCGCATCCTTCGCGGCAAGCCATTTTCCGAATATTTTACGAAAGTCTTCGCGCCCTATTATTTGAAGCATCGTCCTGATTCGACCACGGACTCGTTGATTGCGGACAACCGGCTCGACGTCATCGGCGATGCGTTGCGCAACGATCCCGATTATTACGTGCAGACCAACAGCGATGACTTGATTCTCGATAAATCGGAACTGCGTTGGCTCGAGAATACCCTGGGGTCGAAAATCGCGGTGTACGACCATGGCGGTCATTTGGGCAATATCGGCGAACGCCAACAGGTTTCCGACATGCTCGAGATGCTGGCGGGGCATTGGCAAGGTGCCGCTCGATGAGGGTTCCGCCGCTCGTTGTGTTCGCATGGGTAGTCGCGGCCGATCTCGGTCTGGGCGGTTGCGCTTCGCAGGGAATCACCATCCATCGGATGCCGCCGGAGACACCGGCGGCCGCCAATGCCGCGGCAATTCAACGGTACGCAGCGCTGGCAGAAGCCAAGAAAGCGGTGACCGAGCAACAGAGCAGTGAAGCGGCACCCCCACCGCTGACGGAGGCCGACGCCCCGCCACTCAAGACTTATGATCCCTGGGAACGCATCAACCGTTTCAGCTACCGATTCAATGCCGGATTCGACGAAGCGGTGTTCCTGCCGGTCTCGAACGGCTACCGCCGCGTGCCGTCGCCGATTCGCGCCGGAGTGCATCATTTTTTTGGCAATCTTGCGGAAGTCGACAGTGTGATCAATTACACCTTGCAGGGCAGATTGGGGCGCGGCGTGCGCAGCCTCGGCCGATTCGCGATCAACAGCACCATCGGCATCGGCGGTCTGTTCGATTTCGCTACGAAGTTGCGCCTCGAGAGTGCGCCCACGGGCTTCGGTACCACGCTGTCCAAGTGGGGGATGCATCCGGGGCCGTTTTTGGTTATTCCTTTCTTGGGGCCCTCGACGCTGCGCGAGGCGGTGGGTCTGCTCGGCGATTACGGCGCTTCGTATGGCATCAATGTAGGCAATTTGTATCGCGGCGACGAGTCGTGGGGTTTGGGCGCGCTCAATGCCGTCGATCAGCGCTCCAACATCAGTTTCCGTTACTACTCGACCGGATCGCCATTCGAATATGAAACGGTTCGTTTTTTGTATGTTCGCAAACTCTTGATTGAAGACGAGGGATTGCACAAAAAGGACACTCGGAAACGACGCACACCGGATCTGCCGGCGGGCCAGTAACGACTGACCCGGACCATTTCGCCTCAGGTTGTGTGCCGGGCGAGAATCCACGCCAAACAACGCCGCGCCGATGTGCGAATATGGCGCATGGACCACTCCGCGTCCCGCGAACCGGACCCGCCGCCCGCGCCTTTGCTGCGTGATCGCGCCGGCGGAATTGTTGCTACCGCCACGGTGCTGGCGCTGTTGTACTTTGGGCGCGACGTGCTGGTACCCGTCACGCTTGCCGTCATTTTGAGTTTGGCATTGGCGCCGCTGGTCCGCGCCTTGCGACGTATGGGTCTGGGCCAGACCCTTTCCGTTCTGGGTGCCGTCTTGGCTCTCACGCTCTCCTGCGCCGCGGTTGCCATCGTCATCGGCATGCAAGTCGTCAGAATGACGCAGAGCCTGCCGGAATACGAGGAGACCATCCGCTACAAGCTGTCGACCCTGAATGAATTGACGGTCGGCCGACTGAATGCGCTCAGCGGTCAAGCGGGGCGAATCATCAACCAAAATACCGCGACACGCTCCAAGTTGGCCGCGGCCCGCGCCGACCGCGAACGATCCGGAGTTGCCAGATCTGGGCCGGCCGCACTCGAGCGGGCCCCACCGCGGGCGACCGTGCCCGAACCGGCCGTAGATGAACCGGCCACGACCGAGTCGGTCACACCCATTCCCGTCGAGATCCACGAGCCGCCGACCAATTCCTTCCAGGTAATGCAAAGGGTGCTGGGCTCGATCTGGGTGCCGCTCGAGACTGCCGGGATTGTGCTCGTCGTGCTGGTATTCGTGCTGCTGGAGCACGAGGCCGTCCGCGACCGTTTCATCCGCATTGCCGGCGGTACCGACATTCGTTCGACCACGCTCGCGCTCAACGATGCCGGCGAACGGCTGTCCCGGTTTTTCGTCTCGCAGTTCGTGGTCAATCTAGGCGTTGGCGCTGCAGTTTGGGTTGGTTTGACCATCGCCGGCCTCCCGCATGCCTTGCTCTGGGGAGCTTTCGCGGGCGTATTGCGTTTCGTGCCTTACGTCGGTGTGTGGATTGCGGCATTGTTCTGCACGGTGCTCGCGGCCGCCGTCGACCCCGGCTGGACGTTGGCCATTGCCACCGTGGCCCTGTTCGCCATCGTCGAATTGATTGCCGGTCAGCTCGTCGAGCCGCAACTGTACGGCCACACCACGGGTCTATCGCCGCTATCGGTCGTGGTTGCCGCCATATTCTGGAGTTGGCTATGGGGTCCGGTCGGACTGATCGTCTCGACGCCGTTGACGCTGTGCTTGGTGGTGGCGGGCCGCCACATCAAGGCCTTGAGTCTGTTGGACGTCCTGCTGGGCGACAATCAAGCGCTTACCATGCCGCAGCGGTTTTATCAGCGCGCGCTATCGGCGGATGCCGACGAAATCATCGCCGGCGCGCGAACTTTTCTCAAGCGCAATTCGTTCGCGACGTATTGCGACGTGGTCTTGATGCCGGCGCTCTATCTTGCGCGCCTCGATCTGAATACCGGCGCCATTACCGCTCAACAGCAAGCGAGGGTGCGTGATGCCATGGTCGCCGTCATTGGCGCCATCGGCGGGGAGGCGCGCAGGCCCAGGCGGCGGCATGGACGAAAATCCGTGCTCGATCAATCGAGCGCCGGCCGTCTGTTGCGCAGTCAGCGCGAGCAAGAGTTCGGTTTGTTTCAAGGACCGCTTTCCGTACCGCCGGGCTCCATCATACTGTGCATCGGCTTGGGATCGACCGCCGACGAATTGGCCACGGAACTACTGGTGCGCATCTTGCGCGATCAGAAAGTCGATGCCCGCCATGTGTCGATCGAAGATTTGAACGCACCGCTTCCGCCCGACGCGTCGCCCGGCGGTGTGTCGATGGTGTACATCGTGAGCGCCTTTCCCAGCGAGGAACGCCGGCGTGGCGAGTCGACGGCCGAGAAGGTGCGCCAGAGGTTCCCCGGTGCCTGTGTGGTAACGGTGTTCCTACCCGGAATGCTATTGCAGCCCGGCCCCGCGATCGACACTGTTCGGAACACCGACGGAGCGGCGACGTCTTTCGGTCAGGCGGCGCAGATTTGTTTGAGCATGCAGCAAGACAAGATCAAAACCGGCGCAGTACGCGAGGGAGGCTGAGGGATCCGGCGATGCGGGTGCGCAAAGCGTGGGTTACGCGCCGCCGAGCGGGTGATCGCATCGAATATGCCGGCTGGTGGCACGCGCTCGGTCCGGGCGCTCATCGCCCGACCCGAACGCCCTCGGCATCGAAAAGATGCAGCCTGTGCGCCGGCAAATCCACGGCCACGCGGGCGCCGATCGTCAGCGGCGGCCGCGCGAGACTGAAGGCTTTGAATGGCGTGCCCGCCAGTGTGAGGTGGGCGATGGTGCCCAGGCCCGTGGGTTCCACCAGGTCGACGACGCCCTGAACCGGGCCGGTGCCGAGCGTGACGTGCTCGGGCCGGATTCCGACCGTCAGCGCTGTGCCGTCCGTCAGGGCCGGATCGTGATCCAAAGCGAGCGAAAAACCGGCATGCACCAGCGTGGGCTGACCTTCACGACGGCTCAAGAGCGCTTGAAACATGTTCATCGCCGGTGAACCGATGAAACCGGCAACGAACAGATTGGCTGGCCGATCGTAGAGTTCGAGCGGGCTGCCCACCTGCTGCATGTGGCCGCCGTTCATCGCAACGATACGATCGGCCAAAGTCATGGCTTCGATTTGATCGTGCGTGACGTAGATGGAGGTGGCCCCGAGCTCGAGATGCAGTTTCTTGATCTCGGCGCGCATGTGTTCGCGAAGGCGCGCATCG
>Ga0179596_10000295_pt1 | contig 17681 bp, 15 predicted proteins | sample CZODoug1_1_08_16_FD_155494 | JGI IMG/M metagenome (GOLD analysis project Ga0179596, IMG submission 155494) | Vadose zone soil fungal communities from Angelo Coast Range Reserve, California, USA - CZODoug1_1_08_16fungal (Illumina Assembly) | ecosystem: Environmental > Terrestrial > Soil > Vadose...
GATCCCTACCCTTCTTTATACAGCATTTGGGAGATTTTGTCAGTAGCTTTAGTGGGCAAGAGGGTTGCGGCTGGAGAGTTTGTTTGTGGATGGTTGCGCATTTTGGCAGGGTTGGAGAAAAACGGTTTCTTGATGGCGCGTGAATAGGACAAATACGGGGGTTCTTCGCTGCGCTCAGAATGACAAGCTTTTTTGTAAAGGGAATCAAGCGCTGTGGATAGCTGGAGTCCCGACTTCACCCGCCCAGGCCGCCTACGAGGACGACCAGGGCGGCACCGGCGGTGAGGCAGGTGAGCTGGAGGAGGACGCGGGAGAGGCGGGATTCACGTTCGAGCTCGGGCAGGAGGTTCACCGTTGCGATGTAGAGGAAGCTGCCGGCGCTGATGGGCAGGAGCCAGGCGATGGTGGTGGCAGAGTGGGCGCCGGCGAGGAGGACTGCTCCGAGGCCGAGGAAGGATGGGAGGCCGGCGTAGAGGGTGAGGCGGAGGGCTCGGGGGAGAGGGACCTTGAGGTGGACGAGGAGGGCGAAGTCGCCCATGCGGTGGGGGATCTCGTGGAGGGCGATGGCGAGGGCGGTGAGCCAGCCGATGCGCGGGGAGGTGAGGAAGGCTACGGCTACGGCGGCTCCATCGACGAAGCTGTGGAGCATGGAGGCGAGGATGAGGGCGGCGGGGCGGGCTCCCTGGGGGGTGTGCTGGTGATGGTGCTCGGCGCAGGGCGAGCCGATCTCGGGCTCGGCGTCGGTGCCGGAGATGACGAAGAAGATGCGCTCGGCGGCGAAGAGGGCGATCATGGCGGCGCCGGCGAGGGACCAGGTGAGACGGCGGTTGCCGAGCTGCTCGATGGCCTCGGGGAGGAGATGCAGGAGGGCCGTCGCGAGGAGGACGCCGACGGCGAGCGAGACGATGTAGGGGAGCTGGCGGCGGAGGGCGGCCTCGCGGGCACGGAGGAGCCAGGCCGCGGCGGTCGCGGCGAGCTGGACGGCGGCGGTGGCGAGGATGGGGGCGACGATCGAGACGGCGGTGATAACTGCTCCTTGAAATGCTATGTCCTGCCGGACGGGCCCCCTGCGCGGGGAGCGGTCACTTCGTGACTCGTAACTGCTTCGCGTGGCTCTCCCGATGGTCGAGAATAGGATTCCGTGCCAACTCGAGGAAGCAAAGACCCAAAGAGTAATGGTATCGCGCTTTGTGTTTCGGATTGATGCTGGAGTATCGTTGGGTCATGGGGTTTCGTTCCGCATGGACGGGTTTGTTGCTGCTGGTGGTGATGGCAGTGGCTTGTTTTGGGCCGGCGTGCGGGGTGGCCTGTGCGGCGAAGGTTCCATGCCATGATGCAGCGATGGCTGACTGTGATGGGATGATCCCGGTTTCGGCTGCGATGCATCATGTTGCGACGTGTGCGCAGGATGACGCCGTGGTTGTCGACCGATCGGATTTCGATGTACACCGGTTTGTGACAACGCCGGTGGCTTATTCCGTCTCAGGGCTCAGCGCTGTGGGGCATGAGATCGTGGTGAAGGCTGTGCGTGGGTTGGCGAAGGCGCCTCCCAGGCTGGCCAGCGTGATGCGAGTCTAGTACTTCCCTTTTTCAGACGAACTTTTCGCGAGCCCTTGCGGGCTTGCGGTGACGTGTCTTCGTGTGTGAACAAGGGAGTGCTTTATGGCGAATCGCCGGTCGTTTTTGCAGAGTGTGCTGGGTGTTGGGGCGGGATTGTTTGCTTCGGAGAAGATGATGGGCGCGGTGCCGAAGCCGGCGGCAGGAGTGCATGTGCCGACCATCACGACCGAGGTCGGGGACCTGCCGTTCACGATGGATGGAGCGTGGAAGGTGTTTCACCTGATCGCCGAAGTAGTGCGGCAGGAGATTGCGCCGGGGAAGACGCTGGATCTGTGGGGGTTCAATGGATCGGCACCGGGGCCCACGATCCAGGTGTTCCAGGGCGACAAGGTGAGGGTGATCTACGAGAACCGGCTGCCGGAGGCGAGTTCGATTCATTGGCATGGGTTTGAAGATACGCTGGCGAACGATGGGCAGCCGGGAATCAGCCAGGAGCCGGTGCTCCCGGGTGGCACGTTCACGTATGAGTTTGAGATTCACCAGGAGGGGACGTACTTCTACCACTCGCATATGGCGATGCAGGAGATGGTGGGGCTGCTGGGGGCGTTCATCATGCATCCGCGAGTGGCGTATGCGCCGCACTGCGACAAGGACTTTGTGGTGCATCTGCAGGAGTATGCGGTGCTACCGAACAACACGGTGCCGGACACGATGAAGATGGAGTTCAACTGGCTGGTGTTGAACGGGAAGGCGGGGCCGGCGACGACTCCACTGATCGTGCGGCTCGGGGACCGGGTGCGGATTCGGTTCGTGAATATGGGGATGGATCATCATCCGATGCATCTGCATGGGCACACTTTCCATGTGACGGGGACCGAGGGTGGGCGGATTCCGGAGGCGGGATGGTGGCCTGGAAATACGGTGCTGGTAGGCGTCGCACAGAGCAGGACGGTGGAGTTCGTGGCGAAGAATCCGGGGGACTGGATGCTGCACTGCCATCTGCCGCACCACATGATGAACCAGATGTCTTCGATCGCCGGGAAGATGACGCGGGGGGATGGGATGGGCATGACGGATGGTGTGGCGAAGAATGCGAACGACGTGCCGGGGTATCCGCAGGACGCGTTCATGGAGGGCACGATGATGACGATGGATTCCGCCGTCGACCGGCCGGAGAACCAAGGGTTGAAGGCGGGATGGAGCCAGTACATGGCGGGCATGATGACGTTCGTGCGAGTGCTTCCTCCGGCAGAGTACGACGCGGTGATCGGGAAGATGAAGGAGGCGAAGCGGGCCCGGGATCCGTATGCTTCAGTGCTTGGGAAGATTGTGACTATTTTTGTTGCGTTCTTGATCGGGGGCGCGGCCTGGGGTCAGACGATGCCTGGAATGGAGATGCCTTCGGCTCCCAAGGCTCAGGTTCCCGCGGCCCATCACGAGATGCCGGGGATGGATATGTCGAAGCCGACGACGCACGATGCTCCACAGGCCACACACGCGCGGGATACGCAGGCTTTGCAGGAGCCTGAGAATCCGGCTCGACATACAGGTGGGGCTGTGGGGGCGCCGGAGTTGCTGGGTGAGCTCGAGGGGCGGCCGGCACTGGGGTTGGCGGACTTTTTGGCTATGGCGGAGAAGCAGAATCCTACGCTGGCGCAGGCTCGGGCGATGGTGACGGCTTCGGCTGGGAGGGCGATGCAGGCTGGGCTCTATCCGAACCCGAGTGTTGGATACCAGGGCGAGCAGATTCGCGGAGGGACGTATGGAGGCGGCGAGCAGGGTGGGTTCGTTGAGCAGGAGATTGTGACGGGGGGGAAGCTCGGACTGCGGCGTGAGGTGTATAAGCAACAGGGCAAGGCCGATTCGATTGGTGTGGAAGAGCAGAGGGCGCGCGTGAAAAACGATGTGACGCAGGCCTTCTATGCGGCGCTGGCGGCGCAGGCCGTGGTGGGCGTGCGGAAGCAGATGGTGCAGGTGGCGCTCGATGCGGTGGAGACGGCGCATCAGCTTGCGAATGTTGGGCAGGCCGATGCTCCGGACATTCTCCAGACGGAGGTGGAGGCGGAGCAGGCCAAGGTGGACTACGTGATCGCGCAGAGGAAGTACCTCGAGGCGTTCGGGGTGGTGGCATCGCTTGCTGGCGCGCAGGGGTTGAAGCCGAGCCGTATGGCCGGGGAGTTGGAGGCTCTGCCGGAGATCGATGCGGAGAAGATCGTGGCGGAGATGGCGGAGAATAGCCCGATGGTGAAGCGCATGGAGCAGCAGGTTGCGGTGAGCGAGGCTCAGTTGCATGCGGTGAAGCGTGAGGTGGTTCCGAACGTCGTGGTGCGGGCTGGCGAGCAGTACAACTTCGAGCATGTGACGGACTTCCCTGCCCGGGCCGCGGGTCCGCAGAGCTTCGCGAGTGCTTCGGTGAACCTGCCTTTGTGGAATCGGAACCAGGGAGCCGTGGCCGCGAACGAAGCGGACGTGGAGAGGGCCCGGCAGGATGTGGTGCGGGTTAAGCTCGGGTTGAAGCAGACCGCGGAGCCTGTCGCGCAGGCTTATCTGGCGGCACTGTTTACGGTCGATCGCTACAAGACAGAGATGCTGCCTCGGGCGCAGAGGGCGTATGAGCTGTACAAGGGAAAATACGATGCGATGGCTCTGCCGTATCCGCAGGTTCTGCATTCGCAACTGAATCTGTTACAGATGCGGATTGGGTACTTGACGGCGCTGGGCGAGGCCTGGCGGCTTGGGGTGGATTTGCAGTATGGGACGCTGCGGGGAGGGTTGGGGCAGCCGTAGATCCCGATGCAGGAGGAGGCGAAACCATATCCCAGGGTCTGAAGCCCCGATTTTCGGGCGGTGGAATGTCCGGGCTAAAGCCCGGACCTATCTCAGGAGCAAGTGCAACAGCGACGGCAACCGCAAGTGCAACGGCAAAAGCACCCGCAGGTCCTTCGACTGCGCTGCTCGCAAAATGCGCGAGCAGCTCCGCTAAGGATGACAATTATAGTGTAAATAATTATAAACAAACAACATAACATCTTGATATCATCTATACGGATCCTGCACAGCTATGAAGACTCAACAACTTGCCAGAAAAACCTACACGGAATCTGCACAGAACGCATCGAAATAGATGGAGGCGAACATGGCATTCGTCACCGATAAATCGGAACTCAAGCCGGGGTTGGTTCTCTTCCGGCGCGGCGATGTGGATCATCGAATGTGGTATTGCCGGATGAAGATTCCCAAGGCCGACCGCTACAAGACGGTGTCCCTCAAGACAACTGATATCGATGTGGCGCGGGAACGCGCCTTCGACCAGGATGCAGAGATTCGGTTCCGCTTGAAGCATGACGTTCCTGTGTTCAATCATCCCTTCCGCGAAGTGGGACGAGAATACCTGCTGACCCAGGAGGCGCGGGCGAAGCGCGGAGAGATTAGCGCCAAGCGCCCCAAAAAAGTTCGTGCCATCATCGAAGGCGCTTTGGACCGATATGTCGGCTCCACGCAGGTGCACCTGATCGGCGATGAACTTTGGGGCGGCTATCCGGCATGGCGGCGGGAGAACGGCGCGGGACGCAACAAGCGCAATGGCGTTCGGGAGATCACAGCCGACATGGCACAATCCTTTGCGGATGAGGAAGCCGAGCGCCGTACCAAGGTTCAGCACACACTGGGTATCAGAGTCTTGAAGCCAATTGAAGTCAAACCTTCCGAAGAGCGTTTGGTTCCCTTTATCAGTGATGCCACCATCCGCTTCGAGATGTCCATCTTCGGTGCGGTGATGAATTACTCCATCAAGAAACGATACGTTCCTGCCAGCCAGCGTTTCGACAAGCGGCCCAAGCTCAAGTCCATGCGGCGCGACGAGTTCACGCTGGAGGAGTACCGCAAACTGCACACGGTTGGGCGCAAGTGGATTGGCGAGGCGAAGAAGCCGTCGAGCATCTGGTATCGCACGGTCACCTACAATATGATCCTGATCGCCTGCAATACAGGCATGCGGCCGGTGGACATGAAGAATCTGCGCTGGCGCGACATCATGCCGGCGAAGGACCGGGAGGGACGCGAGATTGTCGTACTCTTCGTGCAGGGCAAGGGCAAGTCGCGCAAGCTTGTGGCTCCCAAGAGCGTCGGGGACTATCTGGAGCGCATCCGCGTCATCTCCAAAGCCTCGGAACCGGAGGATAGAGTCTTTACCAATGTTAAGGGCAAGCCCGCAAAAACTCTGTATACCAGTCTCATCGCAGATCTTCTGAACGAAGCGAAGCTGCGCGAAGGCACGCAGGGCGTGCCGCGCTCGACCTATTGCTTTCGGCACACGTATGCCACACTCCGTTTGCAGGAAGGCGTGGACGTGTATTTCCTGGCCGAGCAGATGGGCACTTCCGTACACATGATTGAAAGCCACTATGGACACGTGAACACTATCAAGCACGCCGACCGCGTGTTGCAGGGGATGGCGGGATGGGAGTTGCCGCAACCGGACGATACCAAGGTCAAGGCGTCGAAGGCGACAGAGACTCACGGTAAGTCGAAAACAGGTCATCGCAACAAGCCACGTTGATCATAGACACCCCGAGGGCCGTCTTGTGCCGGAGCCGCTGGCGGAGGCTGGCGCAGGGAGATAATTGACCAGCCGCCCGGCCCGGGCGGCCCTTGCTGAGATGGTTCTGATTTGCCGCCGCCCCGCTGGGGCGTTTGGCGGCAAATTTCTATGCACGGGCCGCTGCGGGCGGCGCACTTAGTGCTGGATTGATCTTTCAGATGCGTGGCACAGCAACCGTAACGGAGCCCTGAAGCACTCGATCTTCTATAAGAAAGGAATCGTTCAAGCGATTCGAACCGCTGACCTCTACCGTGTCAAACCGTGTATCGTAGGCAACCCTAAGATTTACAAGGCCTCAGCCGCTACTCTAAGCCTTTGTAGATCTCCCAAGCTCGGAGTTTTGTGACCTTTCTGTGCCCGTTTTGTGCCCGCGCGAACGAAACTTAAAATCCTTGGGTTATGAGGGCAGCTAGAAACTGATTCTAAAAGGCTTAGTGCGGCGCGGATGATACCGAAGCACCTTGTAGAATCACCGTTGAATCCCAGGCTGTTGATAATTCGATGAATTATCTAGGCGAGCACCAACGACACGTCCGCCTCTTATTGCTCGGGTGTTCGACTCGAGCATGAGATATCATACGCTTTGATTTTCTCCAATCGATCGATACCTCTCTGTTGGAGGTTTAGTGGTGGCGCCCATAAAGGAACAACAGGGTAGCTAAGGTGAGGGATTGCGATCCGCATCACTGCGATCAATCAAGGCACGGAGAACCAGCATATCCCAGACACGGTCAGCGCTATCAGATGGGCTCTCCGTGGACGAATCGATTGTGAGATCTGGTGAGTCGGGGATTTCATAAGGATCAGATATGCCAGTAAAGTTGGGGACTTCCCCATCGAGCGCGCGCCTGTAGAGACCTTTCGTGTCTCGTTGTATCAGCACCTCTAGCGGGCATCTTACATAGACCTCCACAAATATTCCACTAGCCAATCGAACTTCGGCACGCGTAGCGCGAAAAGGCGAGATAGCCGCAACAATGGCAATGACTCCATGCCGACTCAACGCCTTCGAAACGTATCCTATACGGCGCACATTTTCGATCCGATCCTCTCGAGTATAGCCAAGATCCCGGGACAGGTGGGTCCGTATTTCGTCGCCATCAAGCAGTTCTACTTCCGCACCAGCCGATTGAAGGCGAGCTTCGAGTAGACGAGCAATTGTTGTCTTTCCCGCTCCAGACAGCCCCGTAAACCATATGGTAAATCCCCGATTAGTCACTATTGTCACAAGAGATGCCTGCCCTCCCTACGCCATTTGTTTCAAAAGCGGGACATGACCGACTAGTTTCACCTGAATCACAGGGCGAGGTGTATGGCACTTCAATCCCGCGGATAATTTGCACCGGTATCATCGCCGAGTGCGATCGTGTGCTACCTCTGTCTTCCAACTATCCTTGATCATCCATTGAGATATCCGCAAGCCCTACCGAAGCAGAGTCAATTTCCGCCATCGAATAAAAATTACTAACGGCTCACGGTAGACCAAGAGGCCTCTAACGGAAGTCTCCTGCGAAAACCCCGAATTGTTCGGAAGACAATCGCTGAGTCGTCCCCTCCCAAAATTTGTATAGATGTGGGAATCTGAGACGACTTTTCAACAAGTTTCCACGTTGCCACTCCATGTGCACCAGGCTGCAACTCATATACTTCTCGGACCCTTTTACCCTTGACCTCACCGTTGACGTCGGTCGAATCATTGCCTCTTCTGCTAGCAAATATCGTTCCATCACTCAGAACGGCCAAGCCGTCTACGTCGAGACGCTCCGAAGACTTGTTCGTTCTCCATGTCGTTAGAGTCGCATTTTGAGAATTCCAAACATGCAATTTTCCGTTCTTGCTGTCGAAGATGACGAGTCCCTTGCCATATGACTGCATAAACACTTTAGTTCCGAGCTTGCCAGCGCCCGCAAATCCAAAATCTGGACCGAACGTCGGCGACTGATAGATCACATCCGCATGGTGGCTACGGGAATGCGCACTCAAAATAGTCTTCTTATTCTCGAGTGCCTTGGATACATAGTCAATATCGTCTCCCCAGCGTGGCAAAAAATGTTCCAGAAGACTCCCAGATTCGGAATAATGCCGCAACGCATCATAATTCGTAAACTTCGCAGTTGTTGAGACGTCTGTCGGAGAATCAGCGGTCGTCACGCCAACCGTCCACACGGAACCATCAGGCATTCTGCACAGTTGCGTAGCCAAATAAGGATCAGTGTTAACCACATTAGTAACCGTGCCATCTGGCCGCAGCGATTCCAGAAACGCAGACCTTCTTCCGTTAATATACTGTGCTCCTGATACGGAAATTCGACCGTCTGTGCCTACAGCGACCGCCGCTAAAATAACTCGATTCGCTCCAACCGGCCAAACGGTCACCGCATGCTCCCTGGGATCATCTCCCTGATAAAGAAAGAGATTTGGCTCCGCATGTTCAGATGGCACGGAGTTGAACTGAACGATCGCTCCATTCTGATAACTAGGGGGCGTTCTCTTTTCTACGAAACGCGCGGAGAACGTACTCCTCTTCAAAGGGTCTTGAAGATGCTTAGTCTGACCAGACGCCGTACTCAAAAGGGTTGGTGCCAAGATAAGCGGAGTGAAATAGTAGATGCTCTTCCGTAGTTTCATAGACGACACCTCTTCTTGCTGCAACATTGGGTTGAACGATCGTCCGGCGATCACCATCAGCGCAAAGTCCTGAAATAAAACCCCACTATCGGCCCTACGGGGTCTGCGCACAACAGGCGCGGCATTTCTCAACAAATGCTCATTATGGGGGGGGCCAGAGCTTGCCGCATATTCTAACTAGCGACAACATACGGTTGTCAAGATTTATGAGTGAGCGGCGAACAACTTGGACGGAAACGGATTAACGAGGGCATAGCCCGCCTCCCTTATCACCTTCGCATTTCCACGACAATTGAACGTTGCATTCATTTGAAGTTAGAGATATCGGGAGCCCATGACAACTGCATGCAGGATTACTGCGGCTTTGCTTGAACTTGGAGAGATGGTGAGGGTGGCCCACCAGCTGTGATCACTCGCCGAAGAACGTCCGCGCTCACAGCTCCGTGAAGCTCAACCCCATTGATAATCAACGTTGGAGTGGAGTCTACACCATTCCGTCGCCCAAGTTCAATGTCTTGGTCTATCTGGCGATTGGCGCTTGGATCACCGAGACACCCGCTCCAGGCCGACCAGTCCATTGTTGGATTCTCACGAATGAATGCCTCGATTTCGGATCTCACGGTCGCAGGCTGTATTCGTTGTTGAGCCGCAAAGATGTGGTTGCTCACTTGCCAGAAAGCTGTGTTGCCTTGACGGGCTGCACATACAGTGGCCACTGCAGCATCACGCGCCCATGGATGATCTCTGAGAGGGAACTGTCTGAAAACGATCCTAACGCGATCCCCATACTCAGGAAGAATATCCCTGTTCAGCGTGTCGTTGAGTTGTTTGCAGAATGGGCATTCAAAGTCCTCAAACTCGACGATCGTAACGGGCGCGTTAGCTGGACCTCGACTGGGCGGGCTTCCGGCAGTCAGCAATACCATACGCTCTTTCATGCGTCGGATCTCATCGATTGAGGGATCCAGGTCCACATCGTACAGTGATCCGGTCAAGTAACGCTGGTCGGGCGACAAAAAGATAGTGAGATCGAGCTTCGGTGACGGGAAATCAAAATGCAGCTTCCAGAAACAGGCTTCATTGGCTTGAGTAACGTCGATGAGCTTTGGAACTTGGTTGGGACCGAGATGATATCGCTTGGCCAGATAGGCCGCTATACCGTCCAGTCTCGCCGGTGCGGGGGGGGGACATGGCGCGGCATGCGCTCCATTCGCATCTCCGGCCAACAATAGGGCGAGGATCGTTATTCTCAGAAAGAAACGTTTCAACCGGCATCGAGGTATTGCAAAGCGTGGCCATCGGATCATTCCTCTTCTCCATTTTGGAACGAATGAGTCAATCCTGCCGTCCGTCATTCGAGGACCTTCGTCCGCAGGAGGGGTCTTGATCTCACCTGAAATATGACTACTGGCATGGTCTAACCATCGATCAACAAAAGCGGTTCCATCTACCGATTGCCACTAGACAACCAGAATTGCTCACCAACGAGCTTCCCACAATATGCGTCACTTCTCAATAATATTCTTCATCTCGGAAAGGTACGCCCGTGAGCAAGCCTTAAAAAAGGACCCTTTGGAATTTACCCCCGCAATGGCCTGCGCGATCTCTTCAGCATCAGGCCTACCCCCTTATCATCAGGCCTTCCTCCTTATATATAGCCGGTAAGCCAGATACTTGACCACATCCCAGCCTTCACGGTTCAACAGCACGCCGATCGTGCGATATCCATAGCGCACTCTTGCCTCAGCGATCTAGCGGATCCGCATCCGCAGTTCAGTCCGTGGATCAGCGCAGCTGCGATACCGATAGGTCGCTCTTGCCAGGTGAAGCACACGGCAGGCGCGCCTCTCGCTCACCAGATAACCTCTAACCAGACGCTCCACCATCGGCACCTGCCTCGAAGGCTTCACCATTTTCTTGACAACACATCCTGCAGCATCATCTTGTCCAGCGTCAGCTCCGCTACCAACTGCTTCAGGCGCATGTTTTCTTCTTGCTGCTGCGCCATCTTACGAACCTCGTCCACTTCCAGGCCGGTATACTTCGCCTTCCAGAGCTAAAACGTCTGCTCGCTGATCTCAGCTCTCCGGATCACCTCAGCCACGGAAACACCCACCCGCGCCTGCTTCAAGACCCCGACTATCTGCTCAACAGGAAAACACTTTTTCTTCATCCAAAGCCTCCCCATACTCAGGTCAGATTTGGTCGAAGACTAACATTTCAGATGGTTGAGGAATAACGAGGCCGTTCACGAGGTCTCGAATTCGTTAGCCGACAATTTTTCCCCTTGACAGCCACTCGGCAGTTCGATAGCTTTGGTCTCCAAAGGACCAACAGATTTCTATATGTTTTGGTACCGGCAAATTCTACTCCCCCGTATTGTTAGCGGAAGTGACGCTGTGTTCATGCTGCCTTCTTTAGTCTGATTGGTAGCAAGATGTCAGGGGTTCCGGATGATAGCGATATAGAGATGGATTTACAGCGATGTGAACTGCTGGGCGCTTGAAGAACAAAACTGCGGTTGGCGTACCCTATTGAGGAATTGATCAATGACTCTCAGAAGAATCATTCTCGGTTTGGCGGGATTGGTCGTTCCGGCCATATCGCAAGCGCAAATGGGGGTGACAGACCTGTCCGTTTCCTTGTCAGCAACCTCTACTACGACGGTCGCCTACGGAACGCCGGTAGATTTTAGTATTTCGGTTGGAGTGGTCGCCGGCGGCGGCGGTAGCGGATCCAATGCGGGAGTCCAAATCACATGCACTGCCTCCGGTGCCGGAACAGTGTCCATGAGCGCTACAACCAATTATTCTGGAGCGGCGACTTTCAGTACACCCGGTAGCTTAGGCATCGGGACATGGAGCGTCACTTGTTCAGGCACCACTAGTCCCGGGTACAGTGTTGTTTTTCCTTCGAGTAGTGTTTCCGTCACGGTCAGTTCGGGCGGGACATGCACGAGCGCAACGGATACGACTTACATCGACAGTGACGACACCCCTGCCTACATTATATGGGAATTTCAGATCGATGCACTCCCGGTCGGCTCCTATGGCTCAAACCCTCCCACTGAGCAAACCGGGGGCGGGGTAGGGTCAGGATTCAAGCAGTATGATTGCAAGAGTAATGACGTTAACTATTCTGGGTCCAATCCTCCGACATATGAGTATGACAGTTGGTACCCGTCAGGCTACAGCGCAGTTGCAACTTGGATAGTTCATTCCTGGTATTGGAAACTGGGCGAACCTTGTCCATGCCCCCACTGCGTTAACTATAGGGCGGGCAGCCCCGATCTAGAAGCGCCTGTGACCGTAACATATACACAGGCTTGCATTTGAAGGCGCATTGTTTCCATCATTATTACTTAATCGAGGTTGCTTTATGAGCGACGCACTCCAGAAGTTTCTCCATTTGGTCTTGTCACTCGGTATCATGATGGCTCCTTCGCTTACCCATGCACAGAGTCAACTTCTGTCCGAGCAGCGGGTTAGGACGGACAAAGGTTGGGAACTCCGGATCCACAATAATGCGGAAGTCAGCCTAGACGCTTTTCAGATTGCTTTTCGATGCCCCGGCCTCCAGGACCCCACTGTACCATCCTATGAAATGCACGAAGATACTCTCGTCTCGTTCGGCAATCACAGCACCCTGGGAATCCCTGCAGGAGGAGACCGATCGATCCCTCTGCACAACCAACTCTATACTTGTCAGGGCGGCGTTGTTGGAGGAATCTTCGAAGACGGGACGACGGTCGATTCACCGATCGGATTTGCTGGACTCACCTTTCTCTACGGCATGCGCCAAGGGGAATACGCAGGTTTAACTCTGGCGAAGAGGATATTCGATCAGGTTGCAGCGGGTGAAGTGACTCCTGAGCAGGCCGCCTTGGACCTCGATATTGAAAAGCAAAAATTGCCGAAGGGTCAGATAGCAGACATCAGTAAGTCGCTAGGAGAATCGTCGGCGTTGAGCTTTGCGGCATTGCTGTTTCGGAAGCAAGTAGGCTTCATTACTCCATCTGACTCCACGCCAGAGCGGCAACCTAAAATTGAAGATCTCATGGAGAAGCGTCACATCCCTAGGGAAAAGGCGCACGCGCAAATAGTCGGAGAGAAGTTTAGGCAGTGGATGAACGCGCTCAAAGATAACTTAGGTGAACCGGCTACGCCCAGCAAATGATGAAGAACGCGGGCACGCGATCAAAGGCTCATTCTTGCATCACTCACCTAATCTCTCTACGGGCCGCCACACGGTGACGGTCGTTCCGCGACATCAGCACCAGGGCAACAACTTCGCAATATGGCTTAGGTCATCAGCAACCAGCTTACATCACCGCCCGAACTGCCAATGCCAACGTACCCAGCGAGTGCACAGTCGGCAGCGTTCGTCGCCTCACATGGAAGCCCCAAGATACATCAAACACAGGTTCAAGATTTGAACTGATTTATACTGTGCACTGTATGGAGCAATGGTGGGGACTGATATACGAGCAGTGGTCGTCGGCCTTTTGGTTATAGCAGCAATACTGCTTGGCCTCTTCAATTCATCTGTGTTGGGAATGTACCAAAATCGGAGCACCTCACAAGCGGGTGTTATACACGACCAAGGAAGCTTCGGAGCCCCCCCTGGCGGGTCACTGAAGCCGTATCTTTATCCAGCAGCAACATCTCCGGTGGGTGGACTTGTTCTGGTCAAGGAGAAGACCGACGACGCCTTTGCACTTCAAATTTTTAAAGGAGATAGGTCGCTTGCACGGCTTGTTCTATACAGCAACCCATGGGAGCTGCAATGGAATCCCTCAGGAACCGCGGTTGCTTTCTTTGCCGAGTCAATCAACCGGCCAGGCATTTATGAACTGCACATCTGGTCAATTGCTTCCTCCGGGGCAACTGTCGCCGTGGGGCCACCCACTAGAAATGCTTCCTATGGGATCAAATGGTCCCCGGATGGGAAATACTTGTCGTACGTCGTACGCGGGAGAAACCAAAGTAACCTCGCCATCTTGGAGATACGAGGGCTAGGCACCCGCGTTGAGCAGGTCATCAAGGACATCATTCCAGAAGCTGGTGGGGCATGGTCTCCCGACAGCAAACAGGTGGCCTTCGTAGCGTTTGGGAGCGCCGAGAGTAATCTGACCCTACTCGATCTTCGACAGCATCGGCTGCGTCCACTGACCCGCATCTCTACAATAGATGCAAAGGATCTCAATTGGTCCCCCTCCATTGATACACTTGCATTGGCCCTGCGAGACGATGGGGAAGAACGGTTTCACCTCCTCCTCGTGTCAATACGCGGCGCCACTAAGGAGTGCCGAGAGAAAGAGCGGGACTTAGAGTCTCCCGTCTGGCTCAATGAACGGGGAGATATGGAATATATTGTGACGAGTGACTCCAGGGAATCCGCTTACCGGGCGAACAGATGTCGCAATCCAGTTGAAATATATCGTCCATTTTCGGGGGGAGGCCGACTCCAAAATGATGGATATACGCATAAAAGCGCAATTTTTATCGCAGAGGAAACAGATGGTCCGCCGCGCCTCGCCAGCAGCATGCCCATACGGAGAAAGCACAACGAGCAACCTAGAACTCCTTATCAACTCTGGTTATCAATCAATGGACGAAAGGTGCCGGCTTGGTTCTGGCCGAATGTTGGTGAATCCTCGAACGGACGCGCGATCGTATTGGTGCACGGCGGCCCTCATCTGCACGAGAGCGGCGGTTGGGATCCGCTAAAACAGGCATTCATCGATCAAGGCTTTACGGTTCTGGCTGTCAACTATAGTGGGTCTAGCGGGTACGGGAGGCGATACGAAGAAGCTAACGAGCTAGACAATCAAGCTGCCGATCTGATTGCTTCGATCCATTTCCTATCAACGTCTCAGCGTATCCCGCCCGCACAAATCACGATATTTGCGGCTAGCTATGGCACACAGATTGCCATTCTAGCCACCAAATTGGAGCCTTCTCTTTGTGGCTTACTTGTCCTAAATTCACTCACGGCTCGTGGTCCGAGTGGGGCAACACCCTCGCCTAGCCCTTTCGTAGGCAGAGTGATCGCCTTTCAGGGTGTGAGGGACACTCTGACCAACCCAGCTAAGGCTTATGCTTTCTTTCAAAAAACCTTCCCGTCGGCGACATCATATTGGAGACAATTCCAAGATGAAGGGCATGCCATCAGCCGCATTTCATCTCTGCGAGAGGAATTTGGAACAATTTTATGTGCGACTGATCTAAAGTCTTGTGCAGGCTTGTCTAAGAGGTGATTAGCTCTATGAAAACGGGTACTAAACAAAGATGAAGTTACAAAAAATGAGCAGAAGGACTTTCTTAGCTGCACTATCATGCGCAACTGGAGCTGTCGCGATAGGAGATACTGTAACCTCGCTCAGCCACAGAATTACCCCGCGTGGAATTATAATTCACCATTCTGCCCTCCCCGGAGAAGAATCAATTGCGACAATCGAAACGATCCATCGAAATAGTGGATTAGCTAGCTTTTACTGGTATAGATGCTACAACATAGGATATCACTACATTGTGCGATCGTCAGGTGAAGTCATAGCGTGTAGGCCGGAAAGGCTTCGCGGATCTCATGCAAAAGGATCGAACGATTTTATAGGCATTTGTGTACACGGAAATTTTGATTCAGCCACGGGAAGTGATTTTCTCGAAGGGGCTCAATTGGAAGCTACGAGAAAACTTTGCATTATGCTATTAGTTAAATACAGCCTACGGGTAAACGATATATATAAGCATAGCCAGGTAGATCTATACACACGCTGTCCTGGAGACCGCTTTCCGTTCGACCGATTGCTCGAGTCCGTCCGGACAGCGAACCACGGTGGTATTCAGTAATTCACTGCTGGATTCCTCCCAAGCCTGCTTCCGCATTGAGAGAAAAGTCAAGTCACGAGTTGTGATTATGCTCGTAATGACAATCAGACACGAAGTACTCATCGACTATGATAGCCACTGATATTCAGTGCATGGCGCGGAAATCTCCTTCAAGACGAGCCTACCCCACGACATGCCGCGGTCGATTTCCGCACTAAATCGTTCCGCAAGTAGACGTTTCTCCTGATCTCTATCGGCAGAAGTATACGGCTGACGCCTTCTCTTCGAGTAGACCCCAAATTCGGGGTCCGAGAGGACCTGCGCGACATTGACTGAGTCAGCGGCTACGTCAGAAAATTCACAAATCCTAGCGAGAGTTTCAGCGGTCATATCAGCAATCTGGTCGCTGTCCAAAACAAGCATGCGAGGGGCGGGGGCGTTCCTTAGCAAATTGTAGAAAATTATCTGATTGAAAGCCCACAGCGTCGCGGCGGCCTCGGAATCTTCTAAATGCTCAATTGCTGGTACCGAGAGACCCATCAACTCGGTTATTGATACCGCATGCGAAGCTAATCTGGCCCGAATAAGCTTTCGCCTTTTATCGGACTTCAACACTGCGGGGATGAAATCCCGCAGCTTTCCCGAAAGAATAATCAGCTTCGCTTCCGGTTGCGTGCAGAGAATTCGCTCACCTAAGATATTGTTCAAGTCGTTGACCTTAACTACGACACCGCGGCTATCGTCGTAACCGCGATGCATCAGACGCAACGCCAAGTCGTAAAACTCAAGCCAGGAGATATCATCCAGGTGTGCACCTTTAACACTGGAGAAGAGAGGACTTGTGAGCATTAAACTAGCCAGTACTCCAGGCTCTCGAACAACTAAGAAATCGCCAAAACGATCAAAGTATCGAGATAGGAGGGTAGAGCAGCAAAATGCGGAATGGAGTATATAGACCACCGGCCGTTTAAACTCAGCAGGAGTCAAACACTCCAAGAGTAAATCGTCAAGGTTGAAATGAAGTGGAAGGCGGTTCTTTGCAAGTTGGTTATCTAAGAATGATGCCGAAGAATATTCCGACTCATTGAGTCGCACGAAACTTATTGATCGCTTAGACCAGTCGACATGTATCGGGTACATGTCGGGGTCCGCTAATAGCTGACGTGCCGAATATAAACTGCCCATAATTTAGGTCGCTCATTAGGATTTTGAATTCGGCAAACGTGGCGCGATCATTGCCTCAGTATTCCGAGCAACTAGGATACATCCAGGGCTCGCTTTGGCAAACTGTTGGACCGCCGCCGGATCCTCCTCCCGTAGAGGAAGTGCAACTGCTGCTGCCAGACGTCGTAGCTGCATCCAAAAGGTAGGAATTTCCGAAGCTTGGAGCGTTCAGACCAGCTAGCTTTGGAGTAAACATTTCTGCTGATAATGACTCATTATGTTCCACGCTCAAGAACGGAAAGAATCGCATCCCCGATTTCAATGAAAATGCTGGACGAGTTGAACCATCTGAAAGCCTGATGCGGAATCCGCGACGAATCTTGCGATTACTAGGGTTGGAGAGACTAGCCCCCATTAGGCCGGTAGTACTAGCCTTAACTTTGAGTGCTGACGTGACGACAAGAAGGGCGGCTGACATAAGAACCAGCAAATTGCGTCGCGTCTCGAGGTAGCGTATCATTCTTCCCATTCAGGACTCTCCATCGTGATGGCAAAATTTTATTTCCAGATCGTGTCGGTGTCAACAAAATTCTGCGGGCTGGACGCTGGGACGCTGGGGCGCTTAATAAATATTGGAGGTTTTGTGAGCGCCATCTTGCACAGAAGTATGATGCTGGTGTGAGGGAAGGCAGAAGTTCACAGCTGAGCGCTTGAACTCCTGCCTATGACAAGCGATTGGGGTGGTGAATAGAGCATGAAGCACAAAATCCTTTTAATATCAACTCTGACGGGGGCAATTTTGTTCGCCTTCACTGTCGACCACATCATGTTCCCTTCGACCGTTCGGCGCGGGTATCGGTCGCAAGAGTTGGAATATGTGGTGATCGCAGGTGTAGAAA
>Ga0179596_10000296_pt1 | contig 17474 bp, 20 predicted proteins | sample CZODoug1_1_08_16_FD_155494 | JGI IMG/M metagenome (GOLD analysis project Ga0179596, IMG submission 155494) | Vadose zone soil fungal communities from Angelo Coast Range Reserve, California, USA - CZODoug1_1_08_16fungal (Illumina Assembly) | ecosystem: Environmental > Terrestrial > Soil > Vadose...
TGACAGGTTACAACGAAATTGGTCAATTTTCCTATTTGGGATGACGCGGAAAAAAAAACGCGCCTGTGTCATTATTTGTTGGAAGCGCTGTAAGCAACCGAACAAGTCGCACAAAGTGAGTGTAGTGTTTCGGGCGCTGGAATTGTCGACGCAAGAGGACAGGCCCTAGATACAGGGTCCAGAAGGACCACATCTCCGCCGACATCTGAGATTGATGTGTTGCTACATTTGGCACACGGCTGCCAAACGCAGAGGGAATGGTTGAGCCAGATTTTCCTGTGGCCTCTCCGATAGCATTCCACACAGCATAGGACTCCTTTCCCGCACCAAGACCTTTAAATTCCCCAGTCCAATGCAAAACCAAGTTCTTGATTAGGTTCTCCCAGATGAGGTGCATGAAGTCATATGGGAAGGATTTCGGAAAGTTGAGTGAAGGGAGGAGTGAGAGGTAGGGTACACCTTTAATTCCATACAGTTTCGCCAGGTTGGTTGCATCAGTGTTAGTTGTAGCGTTCTGTACTTCTTCCGCTTGAGCCATTAAGGTGGCGTAGGGGAAGATTATTGGGGTCATATGATTTGATAGCACCAGGGGCTCGACGGAGTTGTTAGATATGATTATGCAGCTCGCCGTTGATTCAGACTGGACCTGTTCGATGTCCTGCAGCTCTCAGGGGTTTGTGCACTCTGGAAGGGAATCGCTGAACGATGTGGACAATTGTGGCATAAATTGTTCATCTCATCCCCCTGGATCTGGAAATTATGGGGCCGGTGGGCGAGTCGTATCACATCCATCACTCTGGTCAAAAATTTTCTAACAAACTCACATCTTGTCCCACTGCACATCACAATACATATTAGGCCACCTTCGGTTTCTTTTGGGGGGAACACGGATGGTGAGCCTGCTGTGTATGCACTCATCCGTGAAGTTATAAAGCATGCCACGCGATGGAAGAATCTCGAATTGCTCGTGGAAGTGGACTGTCACGACGGATTATCCGAGAACCACACGTGTTGGATACAAGCCTCAGATAATGACGATATCATCTTACCAGAAATTTTGATTACACCACCTGCGATTTGATGCTTTCATTGGCAGCTGTCCCGGTCCGATGTTGCGACACGTTGCCCGGTTACCTATTGATGACATGTTCCATGTCATCCATTTTCGGGATCTTTCTGGACGACTGCCTTGTGTTGGAGGATCTGACGGTCCGATATATGCCATGCATGTCGCGTCCATCAACACCTCCGCAGAGCTGTAACTTGAAAGCCCTTTTATCGATAGTCCACATCCAGACGCAGCTTTCCATTGGTTTTCGGAGCCTACTCTGGAAACCAAAGTTCTTGCAGAAAACTATAGGTATCCTTCGATCATGCACTATCAATCATTTATCAGCTTGATGGGTTCTTCGAACGCCCTGTCCCAAATCCGTCATTTGGACGTTGGTGGCGCAACGATGGTCAACTTTGAACTTAGCCGTTTAATTGTTGCATGGTCATCAGCCAGACCCCAGTATTTAAGATGGTTACCATGTTATGCAATTTCTAAATGTCGTTAGTCAGATGTACACGTGTCATATAAATTACCGGAACACGGATGTATTATACAAATGCATTTGTTAACTCCACTTTCTCTTCGTAATAATTCCTGAGTTTCTGGTTGTGTCTCTACATGTCTCTACTTTTCGTTTGTACTTTGGTGGTGCGGCTATGAAGATAGAAAGTTCAATGGATGCAAGAAAATGAGCTTGTCAGTACCTACAAGACTTCTGAGGAAACACTAACGATGGTCTTTTCAGGCCACGCATGCCATTGTTGATCTTCTCAGAAATGAACAATTCCATGGATGAAATGATGTGGCCCAGACCTGCACAGGCCACAGGTTTGTTGTTGACAATGTGTGCATGCCCATTTGTGACTCACAAGATAGATCATCAGAGTGTTGAGCGATCAAATGCGCAAAATCACGATTATACAATCGGCGCCAGTCTGATAATTGTCATTAGGTAAGTTGTAGCTTGATCAGACCAAGAATATTCTCTCTCACCATAATTTATAAAATCTGCTGTATATGGAGTTGTCCCCAGTCTTACACAAGATTCCAAGTACTCCTTGCGCCCTGTCTGGGAGTGACCACATCGATCATGAACCCTGATGGCCCATTCTCTTAGCACATCCGTACTAAAGGTAGGATCTAACATGACACTCCCTGTTACAACCTCCAGCTCCTCCACTACACCATCTCGTAAACTCTCCAAGTAACGGGCAATACGGTTTTGGTTCCATGTTGTTGTCTGTTTGATTGGTGACAACCAATAGTCAGTGTCAAGGTACGCAAGCACAAGTGCTAGATTATTGTGAATGTGAAAGGTATGTGTTGGTTCTGAGCTGTTGGCATGGACTGAGAACCTAATACATGGGGATTCATGATCATGGTGATGACTGCTAAATGTCCATTGCATATCACTGGCAGGAACATCATGACCATCGTCAGCCCATCGCACAAAGTCCTGGCAGGGAGAGAAGAAGGTGGTTGCTGTTGTGACACTGGCAGCAGCTGTGGGTTCTATCTCGGGCATGGTGTGAAACAGTGCTTACAGATGATGCTACAAACCTACCAAGTCACATGATTCTTCTGTAACCGCATCGGACCCCTGGAAGTGGCATCAATGGTGTCTTGAGCATGGCCATGGTCACGATCATATTTATTTTGGTAGCATCAAAATTAAAAATCGTGAAAATACCTGAAATTTGTGAGAGACTAGCATCAAAAACTAAATGGTCATAAGTTACCACTTTGGTTTGTCAGTTCCAGGGGTCCCACAATCAAATTTGGGAATACTCATGTGACCACATATTGGGCATAATCAATCTGGGACAAAATGGGGACTTCTTGTCAGATAATGTATTAAAAAAATGGCTGATACAAGAACACTGTGAAACATTGCCATCCTGTATCAATTTCCATATAAGAGTCCTTACAGAGTGAAACTCCTGCTGTCTATAGCACTGGATTTGTAAGCTGATGAAACCAGCAGCTGCTACCATTGTCACCAGGATAACTACCTGCTCTCCCTACCAGGACTGTGCACACTGGTAAAAATCAGAGGATTCATCATATCCATCTCTAATTTTTAAATCTATCTTTGCTGCTGCCTTCTGGCCAGTCTCCAAAGATAGTTCCAGTGTCTGCCTGCTAGCATCTCCTTCTCCAATTCATCCTCCACCATAATGGCAAATAATTGACAATCACCACTAACCCAAAAATCGAATGCCTCAGCCCACTTCTGTGGACTGCTGAGCTCTGTGTTCAGGTATATCACCTGCATCATTCCCTGTTTTTGTCGTAGTGATTGAGTGAATGCGCGAATAATGGCTTGAGTTCCATCAACCTTCATGCTGGTCCCTACAACCAGAAGAAGATCCACAGAAATGACATCCTTCTTCTGAAGGTCAGCTATCTCTTCTGCTAGAGGGCGATCTTCCCCATAGAGAATGATGTCAGTCCTCAAAAATGAAGCCGTTTTCCGATCACGTAATTGCAAATGATCACATCTGGGAAGTTCCCAGGCTGTCAGGGTACCATGAAATGCATCCAACGAGAAGGTACTGCTGCATGACTGGCAACACATTTGATGCAGATGTCCATGAAGAGACACACAAACGACATTTTGGTCATGGATTCCATAAGCTGAACAATTGCTGAGGCCCGCTTTGAGCTCAAGGCTGTTGATGTTTTGTGTGTAGATGCGAAGTAATGTGTGACGGTAGTTCAACGAGACCAACAGCTTATGTAAATGAGTAGGTATCCCTGCAGCCGCTGTGGTAGCCATTTCAGCCATAAATTTACGGAATGTTTCTCGAGTGTTGCTGCGCTGTGTCACATGAAAACGAGGATGGGAATAAAGAAGAAATGGCATTCTCACCTGTAGTGAGTCACGGTGTATATGAAATAGTTCTTCTGTTTTCACACCTCCAACACATTTGTTATATATTCCCCCGGTTCCTTGAAACGGTTGTATTCCAGCAGCAACCAACATTCCTGCACCTACATTGTCTGAGCCTCGATGGACAGAGATAACAAAGCTATACTATACCACATATGACTACTACTGATTTGGCATGGAGAACCGTGCTGATCATTTCTTTAATGTCAGACAAGGGTGGAGTGCCAACCTGAATGTCAGTCTTCATCATCATCATGCGAAGATGGAAGTTGTTGATATGTGATGCATCGTGAGGGGTGGGCAACTGCAGAATGTCAGATCAGTCATCGGCGCTTAAATCATAAATAATGTTGAAGGCGTATCTGAGCGACCATATTGTCTCACTGTGATAAATAATATCAGACAGCGTGTGTTGTCATTTATTCCCATTTATCATTGCTAAAAACAATGACGTGGTCATGTTTACTCGTTATATGTGACAGATATCGTGTGATTGGAAGCAATCAACTGCATTACAACCCAACAGGCTGATCACATTGACAGTATGGATAGTCGGTGTTTGTGTGACATGCCCCTCAATTCATACGACAGACAAGTCAACACACATTAATCAAGACAAACAGGCAATGAAAGCCAAGGGTGCACAGAACAAAGTGCCATCAGATTCCACAATTGATAATTATAATAAATAAGAATGGATGAATCACCCAACAGCAATATTGGTGTCTAGACAATGCAATAGAGGGGTGAATCATAATATAAGTGTGTGATATTTTTGCCAAAGCTCCCATTCATTGAGGCCGACCGGATCATCCTAACCGCATTGGAAGAAGTGCTGCTTCTGACACCACAACCATCACCATTCCAGTCATGGTTTGCCAACCCCCCTGCCCCAGAAATTGCATCGCAAAACAACTTATCCGTGGTGTCAGGGACACCGGTGATTTCCCACAATATGTCGTCGACTGTTCCGGCGAAAAACATAATTGGGCCAAGTGTTACCCGAAAGTGGGCATCCCGCTCACTGCGCCGTCCAAAAATGGGCGTTCAAAACCTTTAAGAGTATGTGGGTTTGGTGCTGGCTCATTGTAGTCCTCGCCAAATAATTAATGTCACCGATAGGGCAGTAAAGGAGCCACTTTAACAGCCATCCTTTGCGAGATTCTGAAATATTTGCCTCCCAGCTCCTCCTCTATGGCTCATCTTGCATGTGTTCAGAGAGCTTGGAGAGATACGTGCCAGCGAGAGTTATTTAGGAATGTTCGCCTCACCAACTGTCGCCAAGCCATCCGCTTCACGAAGAGTTTATTGGCTCATATCGAGAATGGCGATCCCAGGAAGGAGCTTCACCTCTTAGTCAGACATGTCTGCCTCGACACGGAGAATGAACCCATCGAAAGTCACATGAACCTTTCATTGCTTCACTCCACATTTGCATTCTTGCTTCCATTGTTACAACGCCTCGAGTCATTCACCTACACCATCCACCATTGGGACGTCTGGTTCGTTCATAGCATGGTAGGACACTACATTTCTGAAACTGCTCCACTCTCTTTGGTCACTATCTGTTTCGTGGTTAGTTATTTTCTTAGCTGTCGATGATACCCTTTGCTCAGCACGCATATTTCCAGATTCCCAGCACTGAAACAAATCCATTTCTCGAGGATCGTTCTGGTTGGATCCACTGGTTCTCAAGCTTTCCTACCGTGCATACGATCCGCTTCATCTCCAATCCATGCCTCTTGACATCTTCAGTTGCACTGTTTCTGCCCTCATTACTTGCCAAAGCTCATGCAGCACTGCAGAAGGTCGACTTCTGGACCAGTGCAGCTGCCATATGTCATATAGATGAGACTGGAAAATCCTTTCGGCAGTATCACATGAGTGGAGATCATTCAGCTTTCTTGGCTGCCACACCGGGTGTGTGGAATGTGTACACAACCGAGAAGAACGACAAGGTGAAATTGCCTTTACAGGTGTGCAAACTTTCATCCGGGAAAAAATCATTAATTGTATAGTCAGAAGCTAACTGTGCCACAGAGATCTACAGTTACTATACCGCAGTACGTACCAAGTGTCAACTCAAATAAATAAACACCCGCGTGACAATTAGGAACAGGATACACCGTCTGGCTTTGAACATACGAGAAAGAATTCTGGACTTCATACCAGATTGGGATGTGATGTCACAGTTGGCGTACAGCTGGGTCTTGTGTGAGCAACCCCTGCCTGGCGATGACTTTTGGACCAGCCGACTCATGCGATTGGGAATTGGAATTCCTAGCTTGTGGTGCAGTCTCTCACCTCAAGCAGCCGCTATTAAGGTCATGCACCACAGCTACGTCTGTGATTATGTGGCTTGTCGACTTCCCAGCCACAATGGAAGTTGCCTTCATACAGCATGGACCTCATCGTCTGCACTACAACGCCACTGCGTCTCCGCCGATGAGTTCAAAATCATGGCGATCACAGATCCAACATCTGTGTCCCTTACCCGAGCTTCAGCAGAGCTACTAGTTCTGTTCAATATCACCAGCCAACGGGACTTCCATGACATCCATGGTGCTATTTGGCAACATCCCACGATTGCATGCAGTTTCTTTACCGAACCACCAACTACAGTTCTCAATATCGATATACTGCAGGGATGGTCAATTACAGTTTCCAACAGGAATGGGGTGACAGTATGGGATGTACATACCGCCATTGTGGCTGATCTGGACAGATCATTGCTTGTTTCAGAATTGCAGGCCATCATCTACCACAATATTCCCATGACGGGGGCTAATTTTGTGAGGGTCAGAGAAGACAATCGCATATTGTACTTCCTACAGGCATACCACACCCGCCGCGACTTTCTGAAGGATTTTAATTGGTATTGGGATAGGACAGTGGTGCAGCCAGGAGGTAACCTACGAATGATCTGGAAAACACAAGACGATAGATCCTAATATATATAACATACGTTGTGCTCATCGACAGTATATATGCTACCATGGTATTTCGTGTCCTTGTCAGTATGCTACAAAACCTTTGCAAAGGAAGCATCATTTAACACGTCATGGTGCAGTTGCAGCTGATCATGAAAACTGATCAGCGCTTCCGGAATCAGCATCCGAACTTACATAAACACGCCTGGTCTACCTTCAACTCCCACCAGTTTTCTTTTTGACTTTGCCAGGTTTGATTTTGTGATCTTTCCAAAAATTGCACTGATTGATGCTATCTGCAGGCATGTCTTTTCCCAGGAAACGACTCAAGTGTCTTTCAGGGAGCCGTGAAGCTCATGCATTGTAATTAGCTGAATCTGCACCATGTTCTCACATGCTGAACGCAATATTATTCACCAGGACTCCCGCCACTGATTGTGCAATGAAGTTGGTTCCGTCAGCCGACCCCAGTCTGTTTATACCAGCTAGGTCTGACGACAAATCATCAGTATGTCTACAAATATTCTTCTGTCAGTATTTTAAAGAATATCTAGGCTGCGACTCTACCCGATGACATTATCCTAGAGTTACGCCATTATGTATCGCCCAGCATGCTAGCATGTCTTGCACTCGTCAAACGTGACCTTTTTGTCACGTTTGTCCGTCAACTTTATAGAAACGTCGACCTAAAGAGTCAGGACCAAGCATCCCACTTTTTTAAGATGCTGCGGCAATCATCGTCCGCTATGGATTCATATAATCCCAGAAGTCTTGTCAAAAACCTACAGCTGTCATTCAGCTTGCAGCTGGGTGCCACCAGCCCATCGACTGGGGCATACTATGCAGACGGGCGCCACTTCTTTTTCCACATGTATGAACCATTCATACGGGATGTAGAACGTGGAATCCATCACCTCTCCAGCCTGGTCAGCCTCAACATATTCGTTGACATGGTCGAAGATCCAGCCGCCTTTACTAGGATCATTAATATATTACGTGGTAAAAGGATTCGGGCCATTATTAAACCGTTTGTGTTGAGATTGAAAAGCCTCAGGCACAATAACAGAGTGGGTAAAATGACCTCTTGCAAACCAAGTATTTTATCTGTGGTGATGACGCTTATGACTGAGTTTCTACAGATATTCCATGGGTGTGCCGAATGGAAGCAGTCTGGAGTCAAACTTGGCACTCTTCTAAACGTTTCTGACCTGGAGATTATCACCACTGATTGGCCAATGGATCCAGAGGAGATACACACAGTCATTAGAACATGGATGTCAAATCCAAATGGGGTATTGAAGCGAGTACATGTGTGGATGGGAGCAGAGGATTGGAAGGAAGATGAAGACTTCAGCATTCTCACCAATTCTGAAGGGCATGATGGGTTGCCTGGGTATAATTTTATCAGCTACTGGGAAGGGAATACTTGGGATTTGAGGATGGCTGTTGAATAAAGGCTTGCATATCACTATAACCTCTCTGCTCCATCTGAGATAAGCACAATGCCAAGAAATGAAAACAAGCAGCGTACAAACAAAATAAAACAATGACGATCACGGCAAAGTATAGAATCATAGGATGAAGTGAGTTTGAAAACATCAGTCCAGTAAAAGGCTTGGACAGCATAGGCAAGCGAACATAAAATTGTCTACGTTGTGTCCTTTAAGTTCACATTCCTTCTTTCTTCTTCTCCACCACCATCTCACAATATTGTAAGGTACACTTCACCATATGTCTAATGAATGGTATGTTTTTCCTTCCAGACCGCCTTAAGTTCGCAGCAGCCAATCGCACACCCCAAATGCAAGGTGTCCATCACATGCTGACACTTCCAAAAACAACCCCTATGGAGGGATGGGATGGACTTTTGAGGTACCTCAAAAGCTGAATCAAGTACTTAGGCCAGAGCCAAGGCCGCCTCCTTAATAGTACTTACAGAAAGTTATGCGATAAGTGTTGTCAATAATTAATCACCAAAAAGCCACACTTTAGACTTGTGCGTTGTACACTTGCTCTGACTCTGACGCACAAGAATTACATTATTATCTGCAATTCAATCTGGATTTGATTGTCACTGTGACATAAGGTCTTTTATCCTTCTTATCAATCTATTAGTGGTGCTCAGAGTAGACAATTCAGGTGCGATTCAGGGACGCAATTCAGGACATGATTCAGAGGGGATGAAGCGTGAGAAAACATTGAATCGTGATTCACCGCGGTTAAATTACTAGGGATCAACTCAAGAAAAGATTAGAAAGTACATGAAATTTTTGTATCCGAAAGCTTCTGCCTGAGTCACATCCCCTATCCCGCTTGTCTAAGTGCAACACCGAGGACAACTAACAATTCACAAAATGTCATAACTTTACAAATAATTATATTATTATTTGATGGAGAGATAAAATTAGGTATTAGGATGTGCCAGAATGCTGGTAACACATGAATCGCAGTAAGTGAACCGTGCCGTTCAGAGTAGAGTGGTGATGCTGTTGGTGATCCAGACATCTGATTATTGACATCACTTATCTGGTACATGTGGTTGCCTGGCCAACCCTGATCGCCTTTCTCTTCTGGTCGGAACCCCTGCCTCTTTCGATCAGATGCTGGCCGTCGATCATCGAATTGGCCGCTGTCCATGGCTCTGTGACATGCAGCATGGTCAGTAAAGCTCTCCAGAGCTCTGTGGACGCATCATAACTCACCGTGAGGAGAACATGTTATCCACTCGGAATGAGGTTTGCCGAACCGCGAACCTCTGAGTCCGTACCGTAGGTTGTGCTGTTGGGATGACTCACCCATGCTCGATCCTGCACCCCTAACTTCCGTCTCTTTGGCAAACTGTGAACCGCGAATCTATGGCCAGTGGCCCTGTTGGGCATCCCTGCATTGCTCCTGAGCCATACGCTGGTGGCAAATGCACAAAGTGCACCGGCATCCCAAATCGCATGACACAAACACACGACGCGTTCTAGTACATAAATATGAGTACTTTGTGCCAATTTTGATACCGTCGACTGTGTTCCCAGCCTGAGGTTACCATGATTCACGGCGACAGTAAAGAGATGTTGGAACTGCTCCAAACGTTTGTGTGAACACGCTAATGGGGTGAGTCTTGGGTTCTCCGAGCTCGCGAGCTCGATGCGCATTCCTGTCAGCTGCAGTTGAATACCAGCATTGTCCATTAACATACTGATACCATGGGACAGACCATATAAGTTGACATGCTTGTGGTGGGAAGCATCTATCTCTCCGTCGTCCCCTTCGAATACCCATGCCAGATCGCAAAATATAACCCAAGCCAGCTTTGAAATGTCATCTGAAATGTTGAGACACACTTTCGTGAGTTCGTGAATGGACACCGTCAGGGCCTTGGGTGGATCGAGGTGGTATGAAGCTTCCTAAAGTGCGATAGTGGGTTTTAAGAACCAGGTGAGGCCAACATAGTCAACGACGGCATTGTAATTCAGTGCAGCAGCAAGCTGTGGGTTGTTGCTAAGAGTCCTGGTATGTTGGAGCAAACTCATCTCGTGGTAGGGCCATCACCAGTACAATACAGAAGCTTTATAGACAGAGAGAAGACAATTGAATGGCTGCAATGGAAAGAAACAATAAGGGATGGAGAGATAGCAACACCCAAGGCCCAAACAATAACACCTCCATAAAAGAGACAAAAGTTAGCGGAGCAGGGTCGAGCACTGTCACGGGTGCATCCCAATAGCGTGACAGCGGTACCAATGCCGGCAACAATGCCCGGAGGTTTGTGGTTCACAGAACCGCCGTCCCCATAGATATCATATTCTGCATATGGGTCACATATTTTAAATAATGGCATCATCCAGAACATGATATCCAAGGGGACTGCGAACCGCGAACCGCGAACCTCCGGGCATAGTATCCAGATTTGCGATCTTGGACGCCTCTTGCAGATGGGGGCAAATTGTCTGTGGGCTGGACAGTACATGGTAGAAAACTTGAGCTCATTTGTCCGCATTGAGATCTGACATAGCACCTTTTTGCAAGGTCCATTCATCTGCACTGGGATAGTACCTCGATTAGGATATGCCCAGGTCCTGTGTTGCCTGGCCCCCAGCCATCACACCTAAGGGAGCAATGGTTACCTCCTCCTAAACAAGTTAGGTGGGGTTTCTATGTTCGACGAAACCTACCAGAATGGACCTGTCTCTGATCGGAGATCTCTGCCAAATCCAGATAGAAACCAGCTGCACCTCCGAAAGCCTCCCATAGAGCCTCATCGCGCCTCTCGAGCCTCCCGTCCAAAGGCCCATCACATCTTTCAAGCCTCTCCATGTATTAGTAGCTACCTTAGCATTGGCATCGGTAAATTTTAAGCTTTACACCTATCCATCACTACTGTCCCACTGCAATGACTCGTAACCAGCAAATTGTGTACCCAGGTCTTGGAAAAAACTACACCAGCCCTGAGAGGCCGTCGCTCCAAAAATCGGCTCCTCGTATCGCGGCCAAGTCAGCAATCCAAACGTGACGCGATTTTGAAGAGGATGCAAAAATTAGACGAGAAAGCGCAAAAAATGTTGTCTGTCCCATCAGAACATGTACAGGACATATTCAACGTGCCAGCCGTAGATTCCGAGATGGATTGGATAGATGAACCAGCTGAAGAACAGGAGGAAGCAACAGAATACTTTCACAAGGTACTAAATGACTCACCTAAGCGCCGCAAGCCGCGCGATCACAAATTAGACACTCAGATAAGTCGAAAAACAGAGTGCTGGGTGGAAACAGGATGTCATGACATGTGAATGATGGGTAATACAGTATTCAAAATACTTATTTGGGAGCCTCCTCGGGCTGGCCTCTGCACACTCCAAATCAGTAAATTCCGGCGAATGTGCTTGTTCATCCACACAGTATAATCACGGGTTCAAGGTCGACCGTTTACTCAGTTTTGCACGGTTCAGCATTTGCGATGAACATTTCCCAGTCCGAATAGTTACTTATTTCCGTTGTGTCATGGCACGTGACGTTGGTTGACCTTTGACCACCATGTCTGTTATCTGTGCCTCTCTGTGTAGACATGAATGCATTGCGAAAAACTTAATCGGGCATATCAGTAAAACCGGTAAATTACCCCTGGCTGTCAAGCAATGTAGTGGATCAGATAGTGAGTGGGCCAACTGCGACTGGGCAGTGCCCAAATTGCTATTTGAGAGTCACACTTTGCAACACACACCTGCCTCCACCACTCAGCATGTTCGTCCCTTGTTCTGATTCTTTTTTAATTTAACAGTTTACAATATTCACAGACTAGTGTTCCACCAATACCTTTGGATATTCTTCATGAGATCATATCGAAAATCCCTCTTTACTCCTCTGACCTTGCTGCCATGGCACTTGTTCAACGTGCTTGGAGGGAGCCAGCACAGGTGGCCCTCTTTCGGAGTGTTCGTCTGAATACTATACGACAACTTGGTCATTTCCTGACATCCCTGCTCTCACACATCGGCCCCGTCAATCCATTTGCTCGAGGAAAAGCACAGCTGCATCTTGAGGTCCAATGCCTCCTATTGAAGCCTCTATTGCATTTTGGAATCGACGAAAAATGCGTATTCATGGAGCTTGCCCTTACAATCATTCCCATCCTGTGCAATCTGAAATCCATGGGCTTGCATCTCACAGAGTTTAACATCCCTGCTATAAAGACCTTGGGTTGGATCTCCAGTATAGCTCCGTGTACCTTGAGGTCCCTCACAGTAGCTATAGTGAGTGTACCCATATACACACTGTCTGTTGTTTGACATATCCTCTTAAGATGCATGCGGACGACCGAGTGTTTTCTGACAACAAGATGCGCCGTATCATCTGGTCTAAGGTGTTCCAGTCATTCATTGGGGTTGAGAATATAGCTATCATTTGCCAGGGTCCACTGTTTGATGCAGATGAAGCAGTCACTGTGGTTCCAGACATCATAGGAGATGGCAATCCTACTTTGGTCCGGGTAGAATGCTGGTCATCCCCTTATAACATTAAACTTGGACCCACTCTCCAAGTCACTGATATGACCTACCATGGTAACAGTAGAGTGCAGTATGTGTTTTCATGTGACTCATCAAAGACATGGAAGGCAAACCCTGAGGAGACACCCATGATATCAGCAGACCAGAATTTGAGGGTTAGCAGATGTGGTTGTTGTAAAATCAAAGATTATAGCTAGTGGCAGTACTCAAGGTGTGAATGGAATTTAGCCATTTTTATTTAACACACTTGTGCATACTCCAATAATCTCTGATTACAATCGAAATTAAATATTCACGATGCACTCATAATGTCACAGGGGACGGTCTCTTCAGAATGTCAAATTAGGTCAATTTCCTAACATGTCTAGTGAGGTTGGTTGGAGTAGCAGTGTATTGCGAATCACCCTGTCACTCCGATAGAGGCACTTTTGTCATTGCACACAACCACAGGAGTCTTGAGCGGAAGAAAATGTGCAAAAGCGTGACAGAGCGCGATCAGAAGGAAGTCCGACTGCATTTCCCTGCCGAGATTGCGTGACAGTTTATGACAGATTTTGCACTTCTATGATATTTTGATAATCATAAATTTTCATCCAAACACTAGTAAAAATATAGTTCAATAGTGTATCGGCCAATCAGAACAGAGTTAGTGCAATAGTATTTGACGAAAGTAACAGTAGTAGACGGCTCAATATAGTACTTAATGCATAGCCACACGTACCTTCTGTAGTGCGTAGCGTAGTTTCCTTACACACACACCTTGTTCTCATGTCCTCCCGTCCTGTGGTCAGCCCTGCCGCGCCTTTGGCGCACTTTGGCTGCTGTCAGTATTGTGAAGAGTGCAGGGGGTGGCACAGTGAGGGAAGATTTCCAAAAGGGGAAGCAGAGTTTGAATCAATATCAGTACACACCGGGAAGTTCAAAATCTAATGACCAATTATAGAAAATTTTATAGGAAATATTATATATTTTGTACAAAGAGTGCTATAGGCACACACAATAGAGAATCTAGAAATGGCCATAAGAGGACCGACTATAGATAATCTAGAAGGCTGCCTATGACGGAAATTTGTGGATTTTATGTAAATACCATTTATAGCAAGGACAATAGATAATATTGCAGCAATGCTATTGTGCCTCTTTATAGGCTTGTAAATAATCTATAATGAATCATCATAGTGTTTCACAATAGATTATATGATGTCATCACCTACAGCGAGTCTTTATATATTATCTACAAGCCTATAAAGAGGCACAATAGCATTGCTGCAATATTATCTATTGTCCTTGCTATAAATGGTATTTACATAAAAGCCACAAATTTCCGTCATAGGCAGCCTTCCAGATTATCTATAGTAGGTCCTCTTATGGCCATTTCTAGATTCTCTATTGTGTGTGCCTATAGCACTCTTTGTACAAAATATATAAAATTTCCTATAAAATTTTCTATAATTGGTCATTAGATTTTGGACTTCCCGGTGGGAGTAGTATCTGACACCAGCAGCAGTATCGCGCCAGCATTTGTACTTTAAATATAAATATATGTTATGCATGCTACTATACATGGTATATTCAGATCACATTTTGTCCACATCTGTACGTAACATATAGATACTGCTTATACGTGATCCTATCCGTGATCCTATCCATAAAATATTGTCATCAAGTTTGCATCCAGTATAAATTCTCATATAAAGAGTCCTGATATAGTGTAATTCCCGCTGTGATACCCCATCTTTTGCTTGGGCTTCGTCTTGCATCTTCTGACAGTCCGAGTAGGCAAGCACCAGAGCCCACCTCTCCAATGTTCATAAATGAGATTATGGGTATATTTTGCACATTTATTAGGGTTCAGATGCTCGATAGGCCCCGTATTCAATGACATAGCAGTGGTTAAGATACAAAAGTTTACTTTATTCAAACATTCTGAGCGGAACATTTGCTTTAGCCTGCCTGATGCATGCTCGCCGAGGGACTGACAATAACATCTGCTTTTAGCAATGCGGGCTCCGTGGTTTTGAGATTGTCTAACTCCAAATATCAATGTTGAACAGCTTCTCGTGAATACAGTTTCTTTGCTCCACTCGATGTCCACCATTGTGAAACAGAGGCAACGACACTCCTATAAAAGCAATTTGAAGATCACTGGGGACTCGAACAACGTATTATACTTTAGAGTTAATAAACACATGTTTTATTCAGCCCTCAATAGTAACGGCACAGAGGACGTAGATCAAGTCTTCTGTCTGCCACTGCAATCCTCTGCCGGAATGTACCGCCCGATTGGCTGCTTTCTTGCACATTGTGGCCAGTCTCCAGAGATGGTTCCGATGTTTGCCTGCCATCAACCATCTCCTTCTTCTCCAATTCATCCTCCACCATAATGGCAAATAATTGACAATCACCCCTAACCCAAAAGTCAAAAGCCTCAGCCCACTTCTGTGGACTACTGAGCTCTGTGTTCAGGTATATCGCCTGCATCATTCCCTGTTGTCTTCGTAGCGATCGAGTGAATGTGCGAATAATGGCCTGAATTCCATCTACCTTCATGCTGGTCCCTACAACTAGGAGAAGATCCACAGAGCTGACATCTATCTTCTGAAGATCAGCTATCTCTTCCGCTAGAGGGTGATCTTCCCCGTAGAGAATGATGTCAGGCCTCAAAAATGAAGCCGTTTTCCGGTCACGTAATTGCAAATGAGCACGTCTTGTGCTGTTCATTTGGCATACAACACATATGGGAAGTTCTCCAGCTGTCAGGGTACCATAAAATGCATCCAAGGAGAAGGTATTGCTGCATGACTGGCAACGCATTTGATGCAAATGACCATGAAGAGGCACACAAACAGCCTTTTGATCGTGGATGCCATAAGCTGAACAATTGCTGAGGCCTGCTTTGAGCTCAAGACCGTCGATGTTTTGCGTGTAGATGCGCCGTAATGTGCGACGATAGTTGAGTGAGACCAACAGCTTATGAAAATGAGTAGGTATCGCTGCAGCCGCTGTGGTAGCCATTTCCACCATAAATTTACAGAATGTTTCTCGAGTGTCGCCATGCTGGGGCACATGAAAACGAGGATGACAATAAAGAAATAGCATTCTTACCTGTAGTGAACGTATATGAAATATTTCTTCTGTGTTCAGACCCCCAACAGATTTGTTGTATATTCCTCCTGTTCCCCGAAAAGGTGGTATGCCAGCAGCGACCGATATCCCGGCCCCTATATGGTCTTAGCCTTGATGGACAGAGAGATAACAGAGTTTACAATACCACATATAACCACCACCGATTTGGCATGGAGAACCGTGCCGATTATTTCTTTAATATCAGATGAGGGGGGAGTGCCAACCTGAATAGTAGTTTTTATCATTGGGAAAAGATGATGGAAGTATTGTTGATATGTGATGTCGGTTTATCATACAGGGGGTTGCATAGGGCGTGGCAACTCCAGATTTCAAAACATGCCTAAATATGGCGATCTAGACATTGACCGCAGAAGACCCATTTGACACTGCCTAATATTTTCACAGTCTGGAGCTAGATCATTAGCTTACAATGTTTGTGGGAAACACCTAAAATCATGACGGAGGCAACATAATACAGAATCTGCACCATGTTCTCAACTTCTCAAACACATTGTTGGTACCAGCTCTGTTGTCTATTTCCTCCACAGCTGGGTCTGACATCAAATACTAGTGTTTGTTCACAATATACTTCAGCCAGAATACCTAATTCACTGCTGTGTGTCCTTTAAGACCTCCTTCCACCTTCTTCTTCTTCCACCTTCTTCGCCACCTGTATGCAGCACTTCACCATATGTTTAATGAACCGAATTTTTTCCCTTTCAGACTGTGCTAGCTCCATGGCAGTTGATCGCACACCCTTGACCCATGCCAAAAGCTTGAGTACCTGAATGGAAATGAGTCACTTGAGAACATGTCACGAATATGCCTTCATTACCTTGGCGCGATGTTCCTGATGCAAGGTGTCCATCACATGGTTATCCCACTCCTTGATATCTTTAAAAGACATCATCTTATAGAATTTGGCCAAGTCCTGCTCAAGTGCAGGCAAGTTTGTGTGTTGTCCAGCAGAACCAGATATATATTGGGCAAAAATGTGCTCCATCCATGGCTGTGGCATTTTGACTGCCTAAATCAACAGGTCAGCATATATGGTTCACATAGAGCTGCAACCACCATCATGACCTGACCTTGTTCTTTGGAGGGGATGTCAATTTCTCGTCTTCCTGGGGATCATTGCCAGGATCTGCCTGGGACATTGTAACCTTTTTCTGTGCATCATCATTTAATCCCGTCAATGTCTGACATCAACATCATTTTTTTCGAGTTCAGTCACACCCCCTCTTGCAGAGGTACCAAAAAACTCACAAACTGGGTTTCAGGTAGTACTTTCCCGAAATTCTTCTTGGGGATGGTTGTGTTCTTCTGCTTCTTTGTTGAGAGCTGCTTAATAGTGGTTATAGGTTGCTTGCTGTCAGAATGACCCTGGGAAAATAGAATGAATACCAGCAAATGGGACAAGTGGAAGATCACTTGCCCTCTTCTTCGTTGTTGTAGAGGTGGAGGCATGTTTGACA
>Ga0179596_10000299_pt1 | contig 17418 bp, 16 predicted proteins | sample CZODoug1_1_08_16_FD_155494 | JGI IMG/M metagenome (GOLD analysis project Ga0179596, IMG submission 155494) | Vadose zone soil fungal communities from Angelo Coast Range Reserve, California, USA - CZODoug1_1_08_16fungal (Illumina Assembly) | ecosystem: Environmental > Terrestrial > Soil > Vadose...
ACTCGATTGAGAATACGTCGCATCCTTACGAGGGCACGATCTGGGATACAGACGGCAAGGAGATTACGTACAAGGATGAGTACCGCGTCGACTTCATCACCGACCGGGCGGAGAAGTTTCTGCGGCAGAAGCATGAGAAGCCATTCTTCCTGTTCATCTCACAGTTGGAGCCGCACCAGCAGAACGATATGCACCAGGCGATTGGGCCGAAGGGATCGGCGGAGCGGTTTGCGAACTCCACGGTACCGGACGATCTGAAGGCATTGCCGGGGACCTGGCAGCAGCAGCTTCCGGACTACTATGGGTGCGTGGAGGCGATCGATAACTCAGTGGGGCGAGTGCGAAAGATTCTTGAAGAGGAGAAGCTGGCGGACAACACGATCTTTGTGTTCCTGAGCGATCATGGCTGCCATTTCATGACGCGCAACCAGGAGTACAAGCGGAGCACGCACAACAGCTCGATCCGTGTGCCGCTGGTGATTGATGGGCCGGGCTTCCGTGGGACGCAACAGGTTCCGGAGTTGATTGGGCTGATCGATGTGGCACCTACGCTGCTTGAGGCAGCGGGGGTTACGGTGCCAACAGGTTGGAAGGGTAAGAGCGTGGTGCCTCTGCTGAACGATCCGGCGGCGCGAGAGCATTGGCCGAATCAGCAGTTGATTCAGATCAGCGAGTCGATGACGGGACGGGCGATACGGACGCCGGACTGGACATACTGTGTGGCCGACATCTCTGGCGCGAAGAACAAGGATGCGAAGGTGTATACGGAGTACCAGATCTACGATCAGCGCGCGGATCCGAGCGAACTGGTGAACCTGGCTGGACGCAAGGAGTATCGCGTGAAGGCCGATGAACTGCGCGAACAGTTGAAGAAGCTGGTGGTCGCGGCGGGTGAGCCGGAGCCGGAGATTCTGCCGGCACCACTGTATCCGTAGACTAGAGGAAGGATGATGGACGAGAAGAGCTCGTGTTGCACTCCACGTACGGTACGTGAGGAGAAGGTGCCTGCATCCGTGTTGCCCTCGGCTTCTGCCGAGGGTGGCGCGGATGCTGCGCGTGCCGTAGTGGAGCTGTCGGGTGGAACGTTTCTGATGGGGACGGACTACGACCGGGGGTTCCCTGCCGATGGCGAAGGGCCTGTGCGACCGGTGACTCTATCGTCGTTTGAAATTGATACTTATCCGGTTACAAATGCGGACTTTGCCGCGTTTGTGGCAGCTACGAACTACCGCACGGAGGCTGAGGCCTTTGGGTGGTCGTTCGTCTTCTGGGCGCATATCCCGGAGGAGCGGTTCGAGATCGTTGTCGAAGATACGGCGGCGGCTACGCCCTGGTGGTGCAAGGTACCTGGAGCAAAGTGGGATGCACCAGAGGGGCCCGGCTCACATATTGAGGACAGGTTGGAGCATCCTGCGGTGCATGTCTCGTGGAACGATGCGGCAGCCTATGCGACGTGGGCGGGCAAGTCGCTGCCGACGGAGGCGCAGTGGGAGTATGCGGCTCGGGGTGGGCTGGAGCAGAAGCTATATCCGTGGGGGAATGAGCTGACACCAGAGGGTAAGCACCTGTGCAACATCTGGCAAGGCCAGTTCCCTGTCGAAGATACGGGTGAGGATGGCTTCGCGGGGAGTTGTTCGGTGGGAAGCTTTCCGCCGAATGGATTTGGGCTCTACTCGGTGACGGGCAATGTGTGGGAGTGGTGCAGGGATTGGTTCGGGACGAGATTCGCTTCGGACGCGCATGATCCTATGGGGTCCGCGACTGGTGAGGTGAAGGTGATGAAGGGTGGGTCGTTTCTTTGCCACGCATCGTACTGCAACCGGTATCGGGTTGCGGCCCGCACATCGAATACGCCGGATAGCTCGGCCTCGAATATTGGCTTTCGGTGCGTGAGGAATCTGTAAGTCGGGTGGTCGCGGCACAGCAGGATTCGAGACTACGACTTGAGTTCTTCCTCACCCGCGCCTCGAAAATACAACGGGATTGGGCCTTTCGAATTTGAAAGCAAGAACCGGAGTGTGCGCCATCGCGAGACTCGCTAAAGTCTTTTCAGAGGAAGAGAAAGGAGTTCAGGATGAGCAAGACCTCGACAAACGAAGAACACGCAAACACGACTACACGTGATCCGCGCTGGGCTGCAATCGTCAGTCGCGATGCTTCCTCCGATGGCACGTTCTACTACTCGGTAAGGACAACCGGAGTGTACTGCCGCCCATCGTGCGCATCTCGTATCGCACGTCCGGAAAATATTCAGTTCCACCTGACGTGTGGCGACGCTGAGAAGGCGGGCTTTCGTCCATGCAAGCGGTGCAAGCCCAACCAAGCCGGGATAGCCGAACAGAATGCGAAGAAGATTGCAAAAGCTTGCCGGCTGATTGAGAGATCGGACGAGGCGCCTTCTCTCGGAATCTTGTCCAAGCATGTTGGCATGAGTGCATTTCATTTTCACCGGACGTTTAAATCCATAACCGGCCTTACTCCTGCGGAGTATGCGGCAGCACAGCGTAGCAACCGCGTAAGGTCCTCGCTGGAAAGGAACAATACTGTGACGAACGCAATTTACGAAGCTGGATTCAATTCGAGTGGCCGCTTCTATGAGAGCTCTACCCAGGTTCTGGGGATGACGCCCTCGAACTTCCGCGCAGGTGGAGCAAACACCGACATCTTTTTCGCCATTGGAGAATGTTCCCTGGGTTCCATTCTCGTGGCGCAGAGCGAGAAAGGTGTATGTTCCATCCTCATCGGTGACGATCCGCAGCTTCTCGCACATGACCTTCAGGACCGTTTTCCGAAAGCCAATCTGATCGGTGACGAACCAAAGTATCAAGAAGTGATTGCAAAGGTCGTCGGGCTTATCGAGAGACCTGGCATCGGACTGGAGCTTCCGCTGGACATCCGCGGAACTGCCTTTCAACAGCGAGTCTGGAAAGCACTCCAGCAGATTCCTCCGGGATCTACTGCAACCTATAGCGAAGTCGCTGCGAAGATCGGTATGCCAAAGGCGGTTCGTGCCGTGGCGCAGGCTTGCGGCGCAAATGCCTTGGCGATAGCGATTCCATGCCACAGGGTTATCAGAAACGATGGCTCGCTTGCTGGTTACCGTTGGGGAGTGGAGCGGAAGCGAGTGCTTCTTGAAAGAGAGGCACTCGCATGACTCTGCAAGAAACGGCGAGCGCGGTAGCGCGTATCGAAAGACTCAACTGGCAGGAGATCGCTCAAGAGTTGAACGAGCGAGGTAGCGCTGTGCTCAAAGGTGTGCTGACTCCCGACGAGTGCGGAGCGCTCGCAAGTCTCTATCCACAAGAGACAGGATTCCGTAGCCGAGTTGTGATGAGCCGCCATGGCTTCGGACGAGGTGAGTACAAGTACTTCAGCTATCCGCTGCCAAGCCTCATACAAGGATTACGTGTTGCGCTTTATCGCGAGTTGGTACCGATTGCCAATCAGTGGAATCGGGCAATGGGTATCGAAGTCCAATACCCCGGCGAGCACGCCGACTTCATTCAGCGCTGCCATGACGCAGGACAGTTGCGCCCGACACCTCTCCTTCTTCAGTACGGCATGGGTGATTACAACTGCCTTCATCAGGATCTCTACGGAGAACATGTCTTTCCGATTCAGGTAGCATTTCTACTCTCCGAGCCGGAAAGGGATTTCTCTGGCGGTGAGTTTGTGCTGACCGAACAGCGTCCAAGAATGCAATCGCGGCCCGAGGTAGTCCCCCTGCATCAAGGCGATGCCGTCGCATTCGCGGTTCATCATCGGCCAGTCCAGGGAACGCGAGGAAGCTATCGTGTGAATCTTCGGCATGGCGTAAGCCGTCTTCGTTCCGGGCAACGACATACGGTTGGCATCATCTTTCACGACGCGCATTAGGAGTTGGTATGGTTGCAACACTCTTCGAAGCTGCTCCAGAATCAAGACTCACGAAAGAGGTTCTCGGTTCTGGGACTGCAATACTCAACGGGTTCGCCCTTGCAGTAGAGACCAGCCTCGTCTCTGCTCTCATGGCAATCGCTGAGCGCGCGCCCTTTCGCCACATGGTTACACCAGGCGGATTCCGCATGTCGGTTGCAATGACGAACTGCGGCACGCTCGGATGGGTGACCGACCGGACGGGTTATCGGTACGATACGATCGATCCTGAGACGGGCCTGGCGTGGCCTGTCATGCCGTCTGTATTTCTTCGGTTAGCAACAGAAGCCGCACAGGAAGCGGGCTTCACAGGGTTTGTCCCTGACGCCTGCCTCATCAATCGTTATGAGCCGGGCGCGAGGCTGTCGCTTCATCAGGATAAGAATGAGCGCGATTTCGGCCAACCCATCGTCTCGGTATCGCTCGGGCTACCTGCCATCTTCCTCTTCGGTGGCTCGGAACGTTCCGACACAACGATTCGCATTCCCGTGATGCACGGAGACGTTATTGTTTGGGGTGGACCGGCTCGTCTTCGCTACCACGGCGTTGCGTCTCTGAAGAAAGGCGAACACCCCGTGTTGGGAAGCTATCGTTACAATCTCACCTTTCGAAAAGCGGGCTGAATCAGTATCAATCTAACTTCTTGAGTTCTGCAGCGATTCTGTCAGGACTGAGCGGCACATACCCTTCGTCGGTCTCTCTCTGGGCAGCGATGATCGCCTGTCCCTGATCGGAGAGAAGCATTCTGATGTACTCTTTCACAAACAGATCCATCGGTTTTCCAGGCTCTCGATTCACGTAGATGTGAAGGTATGCAGGAAAGGGTGTCCGCTCCGCGGCGACATTCTCATAGGTTGGCAAAAGGAAAGCCGATCCTTTCTCCAGAGAGACCGGGAGTGGTTTCACATTTGGGTTGGCACTCGCATCGAAGAAGCCGAGGAGCGCAATGCCATAGGGATCGTCGGCAATGGCCTGGCCAATATCGGCAGGCTTGGGAAGGGCCTCATAGCCGCGTGTAAACGTGCGATCTTCCAGGAACTGCGAGCGAAATGCTAGGGTGCCTCCACTGCCTTGATCGAGACCGTAGACGTGAATGGTGCGATTCGCCCATGGACCTTTGACTCCCAGTTGAGACCAGCGAGTTATGGTTCCTCCGGGCGCTCCGTCGGTGAAGATCTGTCGAATCTGCTCCACGGCCAATCCTGCGAGAGGGTTCTTCGCGTTGATGTAGACCCAGGGCGGACTCTTCTTTCCAGTTCGTGGCCCAAAGGCTGCATAGCCGATATGTATGTCAAGAGGATCGTATCCGTGAAGACGATGAAACGCGAAGCGATCGTCTTCCCACATAGTGCGCGCCATCGGTGAAAGAGCCGACACTCCTGTCTGTAGTGCGGGGATCGCAACGGAACTGCCCTTCATCACCGTGTGGAACTGCCGCTTGAAATCAGGATGCGTCTTGAGGAAGAGCGCGTCGAACTTCACCATCATCTCTTCCCATCCATCATTACCGACGATCTGCACCTGGCCGTCGCGGGTTAGATAACTGGCGCTGTCTGGAATGGTGATGACTGTGGGTTGATAGGCAGGGATACTGTTCTGCGCATGCGCGAATATGCCTGCGCAAAGGATGGCGATGGCTGCGGACTTTTTATGAAACATGTGTCGCTCCTTTAATTAGCGTGTCCAGGTGATGGAACCGATGAAGGTACGTGGCGCTCCTGGAGCGACGCGAAGGCGAGTGCTGCCACCCTCGAAGTAGCGGCGATCTCCTACATTCTGTACGTTGAAGTTGATGGCAACTCGGCTTGTCTCGCGAACCGCCCGTGCGTAGGAAGCATTCACGTCGACACGCGCGTAGCCAGGGGTGAGATAGGAGTTGTTGAGGTCGCCATATCGCCTTCCGGAACCAAAGACTCCCGCTCCGACACCCAGCCCCTTCAGGTCGCCGTGAGACATGGTGTAGTGAGTCCAAAAGTTGCCGGCATGTCGCGGAGCACCTGCCAGCAGATTACCGACGGCGTATGTATTGTCCTTCGTGACCTGGGGGATATCGTATGCATAGCCGGCGATGATGTTCCACTCGGGTGTCAGCTGGAAGGTCGTGTCCGACTCGATGCCTTTGCTGCGCTGCTCTCCGACGGTAACGGAGTAGCCGCTATGGGCTGGATCTGTCGTCAACACATTCGTCTGCTTGATATTGAAGGCGGCAATCGTAGCGATATACCGTTGAGAAGGCGAGGAGAAGCGGATGCCCGTCTCCTTCAGCTCGCCACGCGTGGCCTGGAATGGCTTGCTGAAATAGTCCGTGCCGATCTGCGGCAGGAAGGACTTAGCATAGGTCGCGTAGAGAGAGATGTTCTCTCGCGGCTGATAGACAATTCCGGTTCGTGGCGACCATGCGGTATTGCGTCCCGAAACGTGCGCTACATAGCTGCCCCTCGCACTAAAGTAGGTATCGGTGATGGTTTTCGCGATATCGTAGCGGGTGCCAAGGGTCAGCTTCAGGTTGTGAAGCAGCTCCACTTGGTCCTGCACATAGAAGCCACCATAGGCGCCATCCGCGTTGTTGGAGAGGTTCATTGCGAGAACCCGCGTTGGAAGCGCGGCGTAGTTGGGATTGTAGATATCGAGTTTGGGTGTCGCGACCCCAGCCTTGGCGTAGTTGGGATTGATCTCGCGGTCGAGTTGGAAGCCGCCGAGGATGGTGTGATTCAGTGGGCCCGTCTTGACGCGTCCCACGGCTTCATTGATCCAGTAGTGGGTCTGGAAGTTCTGCTCCGAGTTGGAATCATTCAGTGTCAACGTCCGGTTGTCCGTAGCGAGCGATTGTGCAGTCCGCGAGTTGTAGACGGAGATACCGACAGAGCTGCGTTCATAGCTCCGTAGGACCCAATGGCTTCCAATCGCCTTATCGACACTGATGCCGACTTTACCTTGACGATCTGGAGCAATCAGCTTGGGATCTCCGAGATACGTGCTGATTGGAATGTTGGCGGGACGCGTGCCGACTGCGACGATACCCTGATCGTTGACGGAGTTTTGAATGAGGAATTCGTTGTAGAAACGCATCGTCAACGTGGGATTGATGGTCCACGTAAACACGGGCGCAACGAAGAGCTTCTGCGTGAAAGTGTAGTTGCGGAAGCTTCTGGTATCGAGCCCCGAAAGCGTGACGCGATAGAGCACCGTCTTCGCCTGATTGAATGGTCCGGTCCAATCGAGATTCAACTGGTGGTAGTCGAAGCTCCCGCTTTGGAAGCCCGCATTGAATGTCCGGTTCGATGAGGGTGCTCGCGTCACGACGTTCACGACACCTGAAGGATCGAGCCGCCCGAAGACCATCGACGACGGTCCCTTGAGGACCTCCACACGTTCCACGTTGCTCAATTCGATCGGAGCACGGTTGGAGCTGGGATCATTGCGGAATCCGTCCTTGAACTGGTTCATCGTCGTAAAGCCGCGGATCGTGATGCTTTCGTAGCGTCCACCCGACGTCCAGGGAATCGTCACGCCCGCAACGTTTCTCAGCACATCGTTCATGCTGCGCGCTTGCTGCTGATCGAGTACCTGCCTGGAGACGATCTGGAGTGATTGTGGGACATCGCGCAAAGCGGTATCGGTACGCGTGCCGATATCGGTTGCGGAGACCAGCGTGCCGTTCGATGCTGAGACAGTGACAGCCTCGTTGTGCCCCTGGACACTCATCGTCACATCGAAGTGTTGGGACCCTGCCGATGCGGCAATTTGCAGCTTCGTTTCTTTCGCATCGAAACCGGAGGCCTGCGTGCTGAGCGTATAGCTTCCGGAAGGAATATCGAAGTGGATCATGCCACTTCCATCGGTCGTGCCTCTCACCACAGTCTCGCCGCACGCGAGGCTCACCTGAGCGCCAGGAATACTCGCGCTCTGCGCGTCCGCGATGGTGAGATCGACCATCGTCTTGTCGCCACTACAAGAACGCTCAGACGATGAACTCACAACCTGCTGCGACCAGGACATAGATGGAAGAACAAGAGCAATCAAACCACACAGAAATACAGCGCACATACGCGGTGCTGCCATGTCATCTCCTTGATCCCGTTCAAGACGGTATCGATCTCTGCCATGTTTCCGGCGCTTCGCCAAAAGACTCCGGAAGATGGACGTGAAGTTATTTCAACGAGTAAGTGCTTCGGCCCGGTTCAACCGCGCTGGCTGCCTGGTACGTTGCCGGCGAGTTCTCCACGAAAGGAATCGCCTGAGAGAAAGAGAGAGGCCGGTTCCCACCAACAGCAGCGCTCCCAATGAACTGAGGAAAGCGAGGACTTGTCCCGTCAAACCAAAGAGCTCACCTGTATGAAGGAAGCGAGCGTAGAGACGCCACCGGCGTCCGCGCACGTTGTCCGTGAAGCGATCCCAGCGAACGACCTCCGCCGTCTTCCGGTTCAAGATGAGTTGCGATTTGGTACGAGGGTCTCGACCATCTCCTTCATCGAGCGTGATGGTGATCTCTTTGCCCTTCTGCGCCGGCATCCGAAGCAAGAGGCTATTCCACTTCGAATCCTGCTGTGCCGCCTTCGCGATCAAGGGATCGAGCTGCCCGTAAAGCGCTATGGGAAGCACGACGACATTCACTTCACGTTCCGCCCTTAGCGTTGGCGGAGGATCACCAGCCGCGCGATACAACAGCGCATTCGCCCAGGCATACGCCATCACCGCACCACTCAACGCAATGCAGGCCAGTGGGAGAGAGAGCCAGAATCCAATCACCGTGTGAAGGCTCCATTCAGAAGCGCGTCCCACTCCAGACCAACGCGGTACGAACCCCACTTTGGCGTGACGCCACGTAAGCTTCCGAGGAAACCAGAGGATAAGTCCACTGAGCAGAAGAAAGACGAAGCCTAGATTGATCGCGTTCTTGACCGCGCGTAGATTCTCATGCCGCACACCTCCCCAGGCGACGTATCGATGGAGATCACGCACTTCGAGGAAAAAGCCGCGAGGCCTTCCGGCGTTTGCGCTCAGGATACGACCATCGCAGGGATCGACAAGCAGGACAGTACCCCCGGGAAACGCAATCTCGGTTGCCTTGGTCTCATCCGCAAATGAGGTCCAGGACAAAGGATCTCCGCCCTGCTTGATCGCAGCATCTGCAAGTATCCGAGACGGAACAAGACACGAACCGTCCGACTGATGATGTTCTGTTACGCGTACATTTCGCTCTGCAAAAGAGATGATCTGCTGTTGGAATGCCATGATGCAGCCGGTAACCGCCAGTAAGCCAATAACCAAACTTACGGCAATGCCAACGCCTAAATGACACCAGAACAGGAGACGCCTGGGTGTCATTTCACACCCACTTCAACGAGGGAATACCTGAGGGCAAATTGAGGAACAGTCGTATGCAATTTTCAGCTTCCGTTCAGCCGAAAACCGCCCCTCTGCTCTATAGTGGGAGGGTCGTCAGCCTTGATAGGTTGTCGATCTCGGGCCTCCTTCGATGCTTCGCCAAAAAGACAATCGTGGGAGGCCTTCTTCAATATCTAAAATACGACAGTTTTGGTCCTAGTTCAAGAAGATGTCGATTATCGGCTGGATTCTTGCTCCTCAACACCATTCATCAGGTATTCCAGAGGGGTCTAGTACGCGATCGTCAACTTGGATGTGCTTGTGAGCACGACGCTGCCCTTAGGGAGGAGCGGCGTAACGAAGTTGAACTGGTAGTTCAATTTCACGGCGACGACACACCCTGGGCCATTCGAGGGACCCGTCGCGGTACAGGAGGCGCCGCTGGCCGTCGTGCCAGGCCACGTCGTCGTCACAGTGAGCAGTGCTGTCTTGATCCCTCCGGGGGTAATGCTGTTGACGTAACTCTGTATCCCCGCGCTGGATGCAGTACAGCTAACGCTTGTTACAGAGGCACACGCCGCACCCGACCACGAAGAGCCCCTGACCATCGCATATCGAGCCGCTTCCCTTCCTGCTCCAGCAAGAAAGTGATCGATGTATAGCATGCGCGAGCAATCGGCTATGCCAAATATGCAAATGAGAAGAAGCGTAAGGCTGAGCGCTATCTCTACCAGACTGCTTCCAGTTTCATCCGCGACAATGTGCCGGATCAACAGACCGGGGTTGATGCGGTTCGCAAGCCATTTTTTGCTTCCCTCAATCGTCATATGGAGACCTCTAGTGAGCGGAGCGCATTCGGGCACTCCCATGGAGTGTCACCGCTGATCCGAGTACGGGATACTTGATGATTGGGGTATAGATGTAGCTCGTATCTACCTCAACATAGTTGACGACGTTATAGGTACACGTCGGCGCGGTACCGCAAGAAGCAACCGCCGAGCTTCCATCCGAACATTCGCACCCGTACGTCGCGACCGGCGAGAGTGACGATAGATTCGCAGCATCCAACTTGGAGGCTGCCACCATGCCACTCACATCGGTTGGATTTTGCACGCCGTACAGAGCACCGGCTTCCGCCGCCGCGGAGACCTCGATTGCGGAGTAGTAGGCTCGCCCAAAGTTCACGGTTCCGACAAACAACAGCATCAGGACAGGCATCAGGACAGCCGTCTCAACCAGGCTGGAGCCTCTGTCTTCTTTCGCGATATGTGCAAATTTATGTTGCATATCGATACTCCTTCCACAGTGCTTGAAGATCATTGCACTAAAACCGTGTTGTCTCCACCCAATGGCGAACCACTCTGGAGAGTCGCGTAGTTGTTGCCGAATGTACTGAGCGCCGTCACGCTGAAGTTGATATCCTTTGCGACCAGGATGTTGTAGTCCGAAGAGACGGCTCCCACTCCATAGCTGACAAGGGCGTCTGGCATATAGATCGCCCCGTTGAACTTGCTTCCCTGCAAGAGGTTCGCGACGAAAACCCCGCTTGTGCTCACCCCATGTGCCTGAAAGAAGAGCACACCTCCATATTCACCGGTGGTTGCCGCGGAAAGGTTGACGTTACTGAGACCGAGTAGCGCGGGCGCCGTGATAGCTAAACTACCCACTGGCCCTTCGTTGTAAAACATCACTCCCTTTCCCGTGATGGAAGAGAGCAAGGTCACCGTAATGTTGAGACCGCCAGATGGGATACCGAGAAGCCCAGGCCCCTGCCTGAGAATGTAGATCCCGGGATTGAAGGTAATGTTTGAGAGGAGGGCGGCTGTGAACGATATGCCGCCACAGTAGACGCCGGGATTGAATACCACATTGCCACCAAGAATGATATTCACCGCTGAAGAGGAGCCCGTATAGGGAGACGATGTGCTCGTGCCGCAGGCGTCATTCGCCGTCGAAGGTGCCGGGAGATACGCGAGAGGATCTGCTGGCGTGGGAACAGGCACACCCGTCTTCACCGGGGTCGAGAAACAAAGGAGACTCGCCGTCTTTCCGGTGACAGAGATGCTCGGAGCAATAATTCCAAGACCGACACCACAGACAAGAGCGCTACTGGAGCTGGATTCATCCACGATGCCGCAGGTCGATTGCACCAGGAGGGCGACCCCCACGGTGATCGCTCCCGACCCGCTGGGATCCAGAGCATAGATACATGGCCCACCGAGTCCACGGGCAGCCTCCGCACGAGCCTTAATGGGCACCTTATCGTAGCCGACGATACGTGAGAAATAGGTGCGAACCGTATTGGACACCTCCACCTCAACGTAGTTCGTCTTCCCGTGATTCGGATCATTCGTACCGTTGACGCAGGTTGGGTTGCTCACCATGAGGGTCAAGCCCGAGCCGGCGGCGGAGCTGCAATTCGTAATAAGTGTGCTCCCGGTAAACCCGTTTTCGACTAAAGCTTTTGTAGCTGCTGTCGTCATCGCGCCGCAGTTCGGGGTTGTACCGCACACACGGATCTCGAGACCCGCGGCAAGCGCCGCCGCATCCGCTGCCTTCTGCAAGTTGCGCTTCTCAAGACGTAGATGCCCTACGTCGATGGAGAGACCAAGAAACGCAATGAGAACCACCATGCAGAGCGCCACGATAATGGTCGCCTGGCCACTCTCCTCCACAATGATCTTCCAACGTGTCATCATGCGACCTCTACGATTTGAAGAAGATCTCCCAGTTGACTTCCTGACGTTGCGATCTGTCCGGCCGGTAGTTCCAGAACACTCCGCATCTTCCAACTCACCGAGGTAATGCGATAGGGCTTAAGGCAAGACCACATCTTCACGATGCGGCAACTCCGGTCAATCCCAATCACATCGATTGGAAAGGTCATGGCAACGGTATGGACTCCGGAAGAGGGTCTGATCCAAAGACCCCCTCCCGGCTCCAGAGAATGCCGCCCCAAAAGCCCCACCAGACGATGCAACGACGTATCTGCCACTTCGATGCGATTCCCGATGAGAGTCGCGCGCGTTTCGTTCCGGACTTTTACGCATTGCATCGTCGGCCATACTCCAAAAGCTTGCTAGGTTGCGTTCTTCCGTCTGCGATAAACGACCACACAGAGCACGATGACGGCGAGGACACCGGCGACAAGCCGAACGATAGTAGTTGAATCCATAATTGACACCTCCCTTCCGGTCGAACTAAACAGTGCACAACGTCAAACAAATTTTCGGTTTACTTACCCGTCGCTCTGAGTGTTGCGGAGATGCTGAGCAGAGCGGGGGCAAGCAGGACGATGAAGAGACATGGAAAGATACAAAACACGAGTGGAAAGACGATCTTGATCTTTGTCTTTGCGGCAGCCTCTTCCACCTTCTGCTTCCGCTTCACGCGCAGGTCGTCTGCAAAGCGGCTCAGAGTCTTGAGGATCGGTGTGCCGAAGCGATCGGCTTGGGTCAACATGCTGACGAAGGAGGCTAGTTCGGGGATCTTCGTTCTGGTTACGATGCCCTGCCAGGCTTCCAGGCGAGGCGTCCCGGCCCTCTGCTCAAGATTCACTCGTACGAACTCTTCGTGGATCTCCGGATGGCTCAGTGAGAGCTCTTCGCCGACACGAATCAGAGCCTGATCGAGGCCGAGACCCGCATCCACGCAAATCACGAGAAGATCCAGAGCATCGGGAAGACTCCGCAAAATCGTCTCCTTCCTGCTTCGCGTCTTTTCTGTGAGCCATATGTCTGGTGCAAGAAAACCTACAACAGCAAGAGCAAAGACCCAGAAGAGAGTGTTGGATGGAATGAAGCTGGCTGCAAATATCGCAGCAAGCGGGCAGAGAATCTGCGCGGCAACAAAGAGATCCGCCGCCGATGGATCGCGGAAGCCCGCCATCAAGAGCCTGTTCTTCAGCTTGCTGCTGACAGATATCCCGGAGCGGGAACGAAGACCCTGCGCAACCTGCAGCAGGCGGCTCTCCATAAGCTTCTTTGGCCCTGACACGCGGTGCGAGACCCGGCCACCTTCGACGACTTCAAGCATCCTCTGTGCCGCCGCGGACGGCCTGGTCATCGTAACTGCAATCACCAGGAGACAGACCATAAAAACGGTGATTCCCATCGCCACATACATACTCGTCATGGCTACACCTCAATTCCCTTCACGATCTTCCGGATAAGCAGACCCCCAACAATCAGGAGCGTGAGACCGACATAGAGCATCCGTCTCCCCAAAGCATCGGTGAAGAGGATGCTCGAATACCCGGGGTTCAAGAGGTTGATGACCAACATCAAGACCAAAGGCAAGAGGACGAGAATCCAACCGGTCAACCGCCCCTGCGCCGTATGAGTCCTCACCTCTCCCGCAATCCGAATCCGGTCTCGAATCACGAGTGCGATCCGGTCCATGATCTCTGCAAGATTGCCCCCCGTATCCTTCTGCACAAGAATGCCCGTCACAAGAACACGCAGGTCCGACGATGGCATGCGCTCAAGCATCTGCTCCAGTGCATCCCGAAGTGGGAGCCCATAGTTTTGCTTCTTGAAGACCTCGCGAAACTCTTCCTTGGCAGGCTCCACGGACTGCTCGGAAACGATATCGATCGAAGACACAATCGAGTGCCCGGCTCTCAGCGAACGAGCGCATGTTTCAATGCAATCGGGAAGCGCCGCATTGAAGGCATCGAGTCGGCGCTGTCTCTTGATGCGAAGCCACGCAATCGGGAGATAGGCGGCCAACAGAACAGCTCCCAAGCTGACAAACCACAACGTGGTCAACCAGAAGGCAAGACTCCCAACGCCAAGAGCAGCAACAAGCATTGTTATTAAAACTTTATCGATCGTCGTAGAGCTGTGGCTTTGCAGGATGAGCAGGCCCAGCTTCTTTGCCCATTGCTTCTGCCCGATGAGATTCTCGACCCAGCGAAACGTCGTCGCATTCTCCGTTTGTACGAGCGAGAGTTTGAGAACGTCGAGCTTGACAGGGTCTGCTCGCACAATAGCGAACGTTGTCAGTCTTCTGTCCATCTCCGTTTGTGTCTTCTCCGGTCGCAGCAGCACGGCGAAGATTCCGAAGACGACAAAGAGAATCGTAATGAACACCACAATCAATAGGAGCATGTCGTTCCTCGCCTTATATCTCGACCGAATGCTGTAGGAACCCAGCCGACAGCGGGATGCCAGCCGCAGCCAACTTATCGTTGAAGCGTGGCATGATTCCGGTGGAGTGAAATCTGCCTAAGACCTTGCCTCCAGAACTCAAGCCCTTCTTCTCAAAGAGGAAGATGTCATTCATACCGATAATGTCGTTCTGCAAGCCCGTGAGTTCGGTAATGTGCGTGATGCGGCGTGTCCCGTCACTCATGCGAGCCACCTGTACGATCAGGTGCACCGCCGATGCAATTTGGGAGCGAATGGCTTTCTCCGGCAGACGAATCTCCCCCATCAGCGCCATCGTCTCCATGCGAGCGAGAGCGTCGCGCGGAGCGTTTGCGTGAACCGTGGTCAGCGATCCATCGTGACCTGTGTTCATGGCCTGCAGCATATCCAGCGTTTCCGCTCCACGAACCTCGCCCACAACAATGCGGTCGGGACGCATGCGCAGTGCATTCACAACAAGCTCCCGCTGGCGGATCGCTCCCGTCCCTTCCATGTTCGGAGGCCTGGTTTCGAGACGCACAACATGCTCCTGCCTCATCAGCAGCTCCGCCGAATCTTCGATCGTCACAATGCGCTCATCTTCCGAGATGAAACCGGAGAGCACATTGAGAAGCGTTGTCTTACCCGCGCCCGTTCCACCAGAGACGACGATATTAATCCGCGCACGAACCGATGCCTTGAGCAGTGCAAGCATAGGCTCGGTCAACATCTGCAGCCTTACCAGATCATCCGCTGTCAGCGGTGAGGTTCCGAATCGGCGTATCGAAAGAATGGGACCGTCGATGGCAAGAGGAGGAATGATGACATTCACACGCGAACCATCCGGTAGACGAGCATCGACCATTGGCGACGACTCATCCACACGCCGCCCAACAGCGGAGACAATCTTGTCGATAATGTGCATCAAATGCCGATTGTCTTTGAAGACGATGTTCGTCTTCTCAAGCAGACCGCGCCGCTCGACATACACCGTGCTATAGGTGTTCACCAGGATATCGCTGATGGTCGGATCGCTCAGCAGCGGCTCGAGCGGCCCAAGGCCGAAGACCTCATCCACCACCTCCTGTGCAAGCTTGTCCCGTTCGATGCTGCTTAATGGAATGCCATGCTCGGAGAGAAGACGCTGGATCAAAGAGAAGAGCTCTTGCTGACCGGCGCGCGTCTGGTTGAACTCACTCAGCCGCTCGAGATCCAGCCGCTTGATCAGTTCCTTGTGAACTGCCGCCTTGATCTGTTGCTGCACACTCTCCGGCACACCACGAGTCATACGTACCGGAACTGCGGGTTCATTCGTCATTCTAGGATCAACACTCATGCTGGCCATTCGCTCCCCTCCCCTAGGAATCCTGATGGGCGACGACTCTGTGCCATAAGGAAAAGGGTCGCCTCTCTTTTTTCACCACCGCAGCCGGCCCACTGGATACTCCAGCCAGGCTCTCAGTCCATTTCACGAGCTGCGCCACAAACTCCAGCTTGCTCGTGGGTGGAAGAGTCTCTCCAAGATTCGTTGCCTGCAAGAGCCCAGGCTCGCTCTCCGGTATGTTGAACGTCACTGGCATCCGAATTGCCTTTTCAATCTGGTCGGTACTCAATCCATGCAGGCTCGTATTTCGATTGACGACGATCTGCACCCTGTCTGCCGATCCGCCCATCTCCGCGAGTCGATCGACAGAACGCGATAGATCCCGGATGGCACCAAACGCCGGAGTGGCAATCATGTAAATCCGCGAAGACGACTGGAGCGCCGCAATCGTGATTTCGCTGAAGGGCATGGAGCAATCGAGGATCACATAGTCGTACTCGCTGCGCAGAAACTCAAGCGTCTTTGTGACCGCCTCAGGATCCATGGCCTTGCTTGCACCAAAGACATCCGGCGAGGAGAGGACATCCAATCCGTTTGTATGCTTTGCAACGAAGCCACGCAGAAGCTCACTGTCGAGCCGGCTGACATTGCGGACGAGCTCTTGAAAGTAATAGCGGTTGCCCTGCAGCCCAAGGTAGACGCATACATGACCGAGCTCCGGCCTATTGTCGATAAGCAGCGTTCGCTTCTGGTGGCACTGCGCAAGATACATGGCCACATGCGATGCGAGTGTCGTTGTCCCCACACCTCCTTTCACTCCAAGAAAGGAGATGACAGTGCCGGAACCAGCATGTTGCGTCTCGCTGTTCGACCACAGCTCCGCCAGCCTCGAAAGCATCTGGTTGACTGCCGGCTCGTCAAGCGGCTTGTATAAAACCTCACTGCAGCCCGCGCGCATCGCGCTCAGCAACATGGCCGGCTTATCACTCTTGGCCAATGCGATGATCGTCACACGACCGGGAAAAACGTGAGTGAGATACTGGGCAGTCTCCGCCGCTTGCTCCGGCTTTTTGTCGAAGTCGATGATCGCAAGGCAAAGATCCGCCGACTTCATCTCCGAGCCAAGCGATGGCCGTCTCGTTGCGGAGATGTATGCATCGAAATGGGATGCGGTTACCTCCCAATGCATCTTCTTGGCAAGTTCCACAACTCGTTTTGCAAACTCTGGATCAACGCCCACCGTGATCACAACGGCGGATAGTATGCGTAGCTGCCCGTTTGGTTTGGACACTGTTTCTCCTCTCATCGCCAGACCAGCGCCCTGTTTACTTCTTCGCCTTAGGCAGCGGCAGGCTCGGGTCAAAGCTCTTGGGATCGAGCATGGGAACGGCCATCGTGGGTTCAGGTGGCAGTTCAGCCATCGGATCAATCGTTGTCGGCGTCACGATCACCATCAGCTCCGACGTCGAATGATTCACCGACTTCGACCGGAAGAGATGACCAAGAATGGGGATGCTTGAGGCTCCAGGCGTGTTGCTGTAAAGATCCGTCGTACGGCGGTCCAGCAGTCCGGAGATCGCGAAGCTTTGGCCACTATTCAGAACTACTTCTGTATCCGCCCTGCGGGTTGAAATCGCCGGAATGGTGTATCCGCTGATCTGAACAGCATTGGTGTAGTCCAGTGCGCTGACCTCTGGCGACACTTTCAGCGCAATCGTTCCA